>Ga0163144_10001068_pt1 | contig 64927 bp, 57 predicted proteins | sample OliLak19BULKMAT1_FD_123175 | JGI IMG/M metagenome (GOLD analysis project Ga0163144, IMG submission 123175) | Freshwater microbial mat bacterial communities from Lake Vanda, McMurdo Dry Valleys, Antarctica - Oligotrophic Lake LV.19.BULKMAT1 | ecosystem: Environmental > Aquatic > Freshwater >...
ACCCGACGCGAACGTGCCGTCGGGGGGAAACGGATCGCCCGTCACGCCGTCAAAGCCCTTAACGCTCGTATCCGGGTAGGTGAAGGTGCCGCTGACGAACAAGTTCACACTCGCGGCGTCCACTCGGAGCGGGCTCAGCAATGAGAGCGCCAAGAGGCCGGAGAAGATCAGACAGGACGAACTCGGTTTGCACATTAGCACGTACCCCTTTCTTGACCTTGGAAAGTGTGTTCGTGGAACGGGCCAACTTACTCCTAGTCTAAGTGCCTGATCAAACGGCACCATTATCGTCTCGCCGAACTGCGGTGCCTAGCAGCACGACCCGTTTTACGGCCAAGCTCGGGGAGGCCTGGAACAGACGCTGGGTTGCAATTCTGTCACGCCGTCGGATTTGTGCGGAAAACCTTCGATTTGCGACATTCGGCCGCCGGCGACCAGTCTTGTTGGCAATCTCGCAGGCTAGCATTCCCATTTTGCCGTCTCGCTATTCAAGGTGCCGCACCCTCAGAGGTGGGCCGAGGCGACGGGGCGCAAACGCCAATGCTTCCGCCGCCAGCCCCGGGCAGCGAGCTCGCACGACGGCCATTATTCCACCATGATTTCAGGGCCGAGGTCGATCAAGTAGAGTTCATCAAACCAGGCGGTCCCAGTTGTCAAACTGGAATGGTGGCCGAGCCGCGGCCCGACGAGCAGTTCCGTGCGATCTCCCGAGTAAATCACCATCGCGACATAGGTCCATGGGTTGGTGCCAACCAGCGATGAGGTAGTCTCGGACGTGCCCCATACCGCCAGTGTCGCTCCATTGTCGACCGCGGCCTGTTGCGTCACCACGACGTCCTCGGTCTTGATCCAGCCGCACAGCAGGTAGCGTGAGTGTGGTTTCACGGCGACTGCTTGCTCAGCGATCACGTCGTCCGGATGTTCTGATTGCAGGCGCATTCCGCGCGTGCCGGCATATGCGTCCTCGACGGTTGGTTGCATCGCAAGATCGTTCCGTAACCAGGACTTTGCCCCCCACTGCTCCAGGGGATCAGATTCGAACGAGGCGTTATGCAGTAAGTTGGCGTTGCGCCGATCGGCGGTCAGATACAGAGGCGGATAGGTAGTAGTCGCATTGGGAAACATAGACTCAACCTCCGCGCGCATCAGTCGAGAAGCCAGTCGCTCTTGCCAATGCAGCTTGTCGCTACGGATGGAGTTCCATTCGAGTGCCTCACTGAGTGCTTGGCGGCCTTCTCTGATTCGACCCAGTCTGTTCAGCGCGATCGCCAAGAAGTAGCCGTCCCATGCCCGGCCCCATGTCGCTCGACCGAGTCTTGGGAGCGCATCGCTATACCGGCCGGCGCGGCACAAAGCTAGACCCATATTCCGCTGGTTCTTTGGGGTCACCATCGCGAGCAGCTTCTCGCCCGTCGCTTGGTCACGGCAACCAGGTAGGCAGGCGTACAAGGTCTGCTCCTTGACTCCGACATCGTCAACCCCAGCGAATCGATCTATCATTTCCGCGCAAGAGCGACAGTAACCCTCGGTGTCTCCATAGCCAAGTTGCGCCGTCGCCCATCGCATCCAGTACAACGGATCGTCGGGGGTCAAATCGCGCGCATTGCGAAACTCTTGCGTCGCTTCTTTCCAACGACCTTGTCTATTAAGACCTCTGCCAGTTCATAGACAAGGTCGGCCTCGATCGCGGCGGGCGGTGTCCCAACGTTCCGAGAGTACTCTAATAGCTCGCGAAGCAACTTCTCCGCTTCCTCGAACTGCGACTCCAGGACAAAGAGACCGACCGCCGACTCCTTGACATAGATCATGAACGGGTGTCCCGCGTCAGCCAGATCGTGTGCGGTTGCAACCGCGTCGCGGGTAGCCTTGAGTGCCGATTCGCGCTGCCCTAGTCTTTGCAGGATCACTGCCTGGTGAAGTTGGCCGATGGCGATGCCAAGTGGCTTGGTGAGCGGATCGTCGGCCAGGATTGGCGCGGCTTGCCGCAGTAGCTTCGAGGCTTCGATCTCCTTGCCGCCGCCGTTTAGCAGGCATCCGGCCAGAACTAGCATGGCCAACGCCGTCTCTCGGTGCGTTTTGCCATAGCGTTCACTACGCCATTCCAGCGAGCGGCGCGCAAGTTTGACGGCCTCGGGTACGTCCCTTTCCCAGCCATGCGGCTTTCGCATTCCCAGGACTATGCTGAGAGCCAGCCGCGAGGCGTCGACCAGTTCGTGATCGTCGCCAAGCAACTTCCGACGGATCGACAAAGATTCCGTGAAGCTATTGGCGCTTTCGCCGAACTGGTAACGCGCAAATTGAAGTACGCCGATATTGTGCAGGCTGCCGGCTGTGTCCAGATTCTCCGGCCCCAAGTGTGTCTTGCGGATTTCGAGCGCCTCTTCGAGCAGCGTCTTCGCGTTATTCATCATCCCCAGGCCCAGATACACGCTGCCCATTGTGTCTTTGAGCGCTGCCTGGATAACCGGTTGGTCATTGAGATCGCTGCGCACTCGCTCGGCACCGCGGTCCAGGATCTGACGGGCCGTGAGTTCGTCGGCGGATGACTTATTCGCGCTGCCGAATCGCACGCCAGCCATCTGCAGAGGTGCCGACTCCTCGAACATTTGGGCCAGGAAGCGAGCCACTTGCTTGGCCTTTTCCGCTTCGGTTCCTGCGCGCCGCGCGTCCTCGGTAGCTCGCGTTTCTGCCTGCTCGGCGCGCCGTCGAAGGTCAGCCTCAATCGCTTGGGACTCGACTGCCTTGCTTCGTTCTTCGAGCGCTTCGGCAGCCTTGGCATCGGCCCGAAGTCGGTCGTCGGTGGCGCGTCGTTCGGCGGATTTTGCGGTCGCGGCGCTGGCTACGGCCTCTTTCGCCTTCTCGTCAGCGAGTCTTTTCTGGGCGATTGCGTCGGCAGCGAAATACGCCGAAACGATCGTGCCCATCGCCAGTGCCAGCATGACCGCGGCAGCGAGGCCAGCCATTGAAGGGTTGCGCCGACACCAACGCCAACTCCGCTCGACGCGCGTTACTGGCCGGGCCACGATTGGATGACCATCAAGGAATCGCCGTAGATCCTCCACGACGGCGGCCGCGGTCTGATAGCGCCGGCCTGGTTCCTTTTCCAGGCATTTGAGCGTAACGGTCTCCAGATCACGTGGAATGCGGGCATTCAGCTTCCTGGGCCGCGGCGGCTCATCTCGCTGAATCTGCAGCAGCAACATCTGCGTCTCACCACGAAACGGCAATTCGCCCGTCAGCAATTCGAATAGGATCACCCCCAGTGAATACACGTCGCTCCGCCGGTCGGCATCGTGCCCCTTTCCTTTGGCCTGTTCAGGCGACATGTATGCCGGGGTTCCCAGAACATGTCCGTCCATGGTCATGGTGATCTCGCCAGCGTCACGCTTAGCCAATCCAAAGTCGATCACATGAGGCTGTCCGTCGTGGTCGAGCATGATGTTGCCCGGCTTGAGATCGCGGTGTACCACGCCCGATTCGTGCGCGTGGTGAAGGGCTGCCGCGACCTTTACAATCAACTCGCCAGCTTCGCGGAATGACAATCTTTGGCTCGACAGCCACTCCTTGAGGTTGGCACCCTCGACGTAGTCGCTGACGATGTACAGGATGTCTTTCTCACGCCCCACCTCATGCACGCTGACGATGCCTGGGTGCTTCAGTTGGGCCTGTGCTCTCGCGTCGCGCAGGAACAAGGTCGTCTCTTCGGCGTCGAGCGCGCCCTTCCGCGGGATCTTGATAGCCACCGTGCGGTCCAGCTGCGTGTCCAGGGCCAGCCAGACGCTTCCAAACTTGCCGATCCCGAGCTCTCGCACCAGCTCGAAGTGCGCGATCCTACGTGGCTCCCCGCGGAAATTCTCGGTGGTGTCGCCGCCGGTCAGGCTGAAGCTGCTCCCGCACGACGGACAACTCACTTCAAAGAGCGACGAGTCGTCTACCACTTCAATCGAATTGCGGCAGCGTGGGCAGCGGATTCGCATGGGGCGTGCTCAACTTAAGGTCGATTGGCCGGCAATCCACGCTCAGGCATTATCCTGGCCACGACCGAGCACTTCAAGTTGCGGCCCACGGAAATACCTTGGTCGCGCGCCTAGTGCAACATGCTGCATAATCATGGTCTGGAGCTGCAATTTCGGTTACACAGCCTCGGCTACGCTGGTACCGGTACTGGCCGGATTTTTTTGCCCCACTCGGGAGTTTACACATCGTGAGAGTCGCCAAAGTCTTTGGCTGTGCTGTGGGTGGCTTCATCGTGGCCGGCGTCGGTGGGGTGCTGATTGCGACCACCTGGATTTGGCCGACGAGCAACATGGCGGGGGTAGTCGTGTTTGTCAGAGCTCCTCTCGGGCGTCTGCTGGGGTCAATCGTTCGCGCGTTATGGGGCGACCGCGACAAGAGATAGTACGGGGTCGCAGGCTACGGCCCTGCGTGAAACTTGAACAGCTGGTACGAGCAGGTAGTGAGGTGACCGTCCGGTGAGCCGCGGTGCCGAAGACACACCTCTGGGTCGATTCGCGGTTTGTCACACCGCTAGGGCAATCGCCACTAGCCGGGCAGGTCGCTCGGTGGTTTGTCTTGACTGCGGTGCCGACTCAAATAAACCGCGGCACCGTTGAGTGCAGCCATCACTATTCCTGTTCCACCCACTAAAAAGGCGACGGCGTAGACGATGCCCGCGGCGGCGAGGATTTGAGCATGGAAGGCCCACCCCGGCATCAACATTTGTACTGCCCTGTGGGCCGCGAAAGTTGCTACCGATGCCACAGTACCCAAGGCCGCCAGGGCCAATCCGAATTTCGCCCACCACGCTCGTGGCTGTGACATCGATTCTGGCGGAGAAGCTCTTTTCATGCCGATCATCGTACCCGATTGAGGGGTGGGGCGGGTACTGGCCACGGGGATTGTGGCCGTGTTGTTCGCACGTTCATCTCTACCGCGATGACCCTGCTGGAGAACGACGGCCGAGCCGCGGTGCGGGACATCGCCGCCAGTATCTTGAGCCACGACGAGAGCCAGATCGACTACTACCGAGAAATCACCAACAAGATAGTGGGGCGGGTACTCCGGAACAGAAATGTCGTCGAGAAGGAAGGCCAGGAGTATCGGCTCAGTGATTTCGGCCGGCTGTCGACTGACCAGGTGTCGGAACTGGTCCGCCTGTGCCACGAGAAGCTGGCGGAGTTCAAGGAGCGGCGGGGCGACCGCATCTGGCAGCACCGGACAATGTCCGATGGTTACATCTCCGGCACCATACGGTACGAGGTGCTCAAGCTCGCCCGTGGCCGCTGCGAGCTTTGCGGTGTTTCGATGGAGGAGAAGGCGATTGAAGTCGACCACATCGTGCCCCGCAGCAAGGGCGGCAGTGACGACCCGAGCAACTTCCAGGCGTTGTGCTACTCGTGCAACGCGACGAAGCGGGACCGCGACGACACCGACTTCCGCCAGGTCATCGAGTCGTATCGACGACGAGAGGCGGGCTGCGTGTTCTGTGACGTTCCGCAGGCCCGAGTGTTGGCGGAGAACGAGCTGGCGTTTGCCGTGGCCGACAAGTTCCCGGTGACGCCTGGCCACACGCTCGTCATCCCCAAGCGGCATGTCGCCGACTACTTCGAGCTGGGGCAAGCCGAGGTGAAGGCTGTGCACTTTCTGCTGGCGCAGCTGAAGTCGCAGCGTCAGCTGGACGACCCGTTGGTAGAGGGTTTCAACGTCGGCATCAACAGCGGTGCGGCCGCCGGCCAAACGGTCTTTCATTGCCACATGCACCTGATCCCACGTCGCCAGGGTGATGTCGAACGCCCAGCTGGCGGAGTTCGGCACACGCTCCCGGGCAAGGGGCACTACCCTGGTGATGCAGAGCACGCCTGACACTGCGGAAAAGGATCAGGGGCACGGTTACGGCCGAGTTTCGTTCAGTGGTGGACGCGGACAAGGCCCCCGTTGCACGTGACCTTCTAAGCGCCGATGAGACGTGCGTTCGGCTCTCGCCCAAAGTCGGACCAACAAATTACCCAGAGTGCCACAAACTGAACAGGGATAAAAAGGGCGCTGCTTGCTCATCTGGTTGCCGGTCGGGACCAGCTTCTTTGTTCTTTGCGCTGCTCGGTGGTGTCGGTCGGTCGGTACGGACGTACGGGCCTTATTTACAATAGGCCCGTCCGTACCGACCGCCCCGCCGCTCTGGACCGGAGTAGTACGTACCGACCGGTACTGACCGGTCCCGACCGCCCTATTGCGCGAGCTTGAAAGCATTTTCAGCCCTATTGTTCTTCACGATCTTGCAGGTCACCAACTTGCCATTGGCCAGGGCCAGAGCCAGGGCCGCCTTGAATGGGTCAGACTTCAAGACGCACTCTTCCTTGAGAATCGACATGGTTTCCCCCCCGGGGAACTTCGCTGCGATCTCCAGCAACTTCCCCAGGTTCCGCTTCGTGGTGGCAGCCTCGTCCTGCTCGCCACCTTCACGCTGGCGGACCTCTTCAGCTCGACGTAGTTCCACGACCCACCGGCGGTTGCCGGGCGTGCCCTCGTTGATGTCAGCGGCGCGGAGCAGCTGGTGCCCAGCGCTGCCACCAACATTCAGCCATAGCTTGTGAAGGCCGGTCCCTGGGATGTACTTCTCACGGCGGCCCAGCAGAATCCACTGGCGTGCCCACTCACTGAATCCACTCCAGGCGATGTCACCTAGCTCGGGCACGGCCCTGGGACCGACGCCGACGTGCTTGGTGTGGTGGATTATGACTAGCGCGCATCCCCGGTCGGCGCAGAGCGTGTTCATGCTGCCCAGCAGCTCGCCCTGTGCGAACACGTTGCCGGGATCGACGCCGGGCATGCACAAGTAGGCCGGGTCGACGATCAACACCTTTAGCTTGTGCTGCTCGATGAACTTGCTCACGGCCACGCCGTGGCGGGCGTCGCCAAACTTCGGCAGCTTGCCCGCGACGATCAGGCCATCGACGGCCCGCAGGTCCAGGCCCCGGGACTCGCAGATGGTGATGGCGTTGCGACGGATGATCGACACCCCGCTCTCGCCAGACATCATGCCGACGCGGACGGGCACGGGCACCTTGAACTCGCCGAAGACTGGGGTGCCGGTCGTCAAGCTGATCGACAGGTCCAGGGCCACCAGCGTCTTCAGGGACTTGGGGGCACCGCCGATGATGCACGGCTGATCGGCCACGAACATGCCCGGCACGTAGTACACGGTGTCATCAACGTGGTCGAACAGCTCGCGGCAGGTCATGCCGCCGTAGTCGATGGTGCTTGGGCGGACGGCCGGCGGCGGCTTGATCGTGGGACCGACGATCCTGGTCGCCGGGGCCTCGGTCTGCGCGGCCTGCGGCTTGTCGAACCTCGATAGGTCCCCCCTCGATATGTCCCCGAACAGCTCACCGATCAACTGCGGCCTGACTTGGCCATTGTCTTCCGTCATGTGGACACCTCGGGCAGGAATTGATCATCGTCAGGATCGGCCTGCGGGTCCTGCTGCGCAAACGCGGCCCTAGCCGCTTCTTCCAGTTCCTCGAATAGCCGCCTAGCCATGCGACGGAGTGCTTGTTCGCGCTTGCGCAGTTCCTGCGATTGGGCCGCTAGGGACTCAGCTTCGGCGTCGAGCGCGACGGCCCTCTCGCGTTTGGCCTTGAGCTTGGGATTCGACGCAACAAACTCGCACGCAAACTCCTTTAGCTGATCGAAGTGCGCATTGCCGATGGGGACGTACGTGGGTCGCTCCGGTTCGGCCACCAGCTTGCACGCCTTCACGAGCGTGAAATGCGAAATGGTTTCGCATTGCTCATTGATCGTGTCCCAATTCGCGGCGATTTTCATGTAAAGTTGGGCCGTCCGTGGCGTGAAAGAGACGCTCGCCTTGAGCCACGCGAGCCATTGGCCGTGCGGCACCGCAGCCTTGGCGTCGTGCAGCCACTGGCCACACAATCGCGCCTTCTCCATGGCGACGCTGCCGAACTCTTGGCACTCGAAGTGGGCCTGATTAATCCAGGCCGCCAGCGATTCAAGTCGTGCGTCGTGCGGCGGCTCCTGGTCGAGCAGTTCAAGGGGGCGGCGCAGTGCGACGCCTTTGCGCGAGGTCATGTTGAGATCTCATTGAGGCCAGGGTTGGCGGCGGTGTCGATGAGCGCGGTTCCGGGGACTCGTTCGGCACTATTGGGCTTTTTGTTGCAGTGCGCGTCGGCGTGGCTCTTGAATTCCATTCCTGCCGCCTCGGGCATCCGTGCCCGTTAACTCATCAGCTCGCCTGCTTGCGGCCACGGCCCTTCCGGGGCTGCGGCACGCTGGAGGCGATCAGCTGGTCTAGCTCCATGCGGCTGATCACGATCCGGCCACGGACAGGCCGGTGAGCGGTGAGCTGTCCGCGCAGAATCAGCCGACGGATCGAGCGCTGCGATAGTGCGGCATGCTGCGCCGCCGTGGGCACGTCCAGCCACGTCATCGGAGCGCTGTTGGTGGCGTTGATCATGGTCAGGCCCTCTCGTTTCTCTGAGGTTCCGTGTTGGCCAAACCTAGCCAGCACTTGCCCCCACTAACCCGAACTATCAATGCTCACCAACACGTCGGCAATGTATCTTGGACGCGACGCACAGTTGCCATAAGCACGCTCGCAATATAGAGTTACGCACGGTATCTATGCGTAAGTGTATATTCCCGAGACGGTTGCGGCGGCCTTTTGGGTTGGGCATCCGCTGAGAAAGTGACCCGGAATTTCTTTTCCACCTGCGACTTTTCCCCGTGTTTTTCAGGCCCTCCGGCGATGTCTAGTTCTTTCGGGGTATGGGTCATATTTGGGTCGCAACAGGGGCCATTTGTGGTCAAACATGCCACCAACCCAAGAGATTGGGCGCTTTGGGAAGAGTCCCGACTGGCGCAAAATAAAACCCGCAAACCCCTAATTTGTAAGGATTTGCGGGTTTTTATTGAGGTGAGGCTGCTGGGGCTCGAACCCAGGACCTACGGATTAAAAGTCCGTTGCTCTACCGACTGAGCTACAGCCTCGCGAAAGCGTTTTACTGTAGCAGGTTGCGCGTGGGGGCGAAAGGAGCAGCGCCGGGCGTGCTTGAGCCCCGGATGCACGGGTTTTGAGCCGATTTATTTCGCCTGGCGTGTCATGACTCGCGCCCGATTTGGTGCCGCCGCGTTGAAACGGTAAGCTGCGTGACTGGTGCGATGGCTGGTACGAACGTGCGTCGCGCTTTCTTGCCAATACCAGCGCCGATTTCTGGAGGCTGAAATGTCCGACGCAGCTGCCGCGGCTGGGCCCACCAACGCTTATGACCTTCGGTTGATCACCGTCGGTTTCGACCTGTTGATCGGCGCAGTGTTTGCGCCGTTTGGTGGGGTCAACCGGCTACGGCGGAGTGCGCTGGACCTGGCGGACATTCGCTCGGGCATGCGAGTGTTGGAGCTGGGTTGCGGCACCGGCGGCGTCACGCGGTTGCTCGTCGAGCGAGGCGCGCAGGTCACGGCCGTCGATGGAGCGCCCCGAATGCTGGCCAAGGCACGACGCCGCGCGCCTTTGGCCGAGTTCCAGCTCGGTCGGCTGGAATCGTTTCATACCGATCAGCAATTTGACCGCGTGCTGTTTGCCTTCGTGCTGCACGAACTGACCGCACCCGATCGACGCCTGGCCTTGGCGTCGGCCAAGCGGGCGCTGGCGCCGGGCGGAGCGCTGGTGATTCTGGACCACGGTCTGCCGTCGTCGCCCGGCTTGGCACGGGCCTGGCGCTGGCTCTTGGACCGCTTCGAACCCCCGACGGTCGACGATTGCATCCGCCAAAGCTATGCCGCCGACCTGGCCGACGCGGGCCTGGCCGTTGCAAGTCGCCACGCGTTGGCCGGCGGCACCGCTCAGTTGCTCGTCTGCCGGCCAACTCTTTAGCAAACTCGTCGGCGGTCGGCGGTCAACCTCGCGCGCCCGTGTCACCGGGTCCGGTTTGGTAAAGCCTGCGCTTGAAGCCGGAAGCACGAGCTGTTTCTGTTGGACCGTGAGCCCTGGAAAACATCGACCGGTGGCGTCGGCCTGTCCGATAGGCAAACAGACGCAACATGGGCAATCTCTGCTGCCCATCGACACCAGACAATCCACGCCACGAGGAGGCTTCCCTTGTCAGGCCCTAACGATAACCCATCGCATTGGATTCAGACCGAACGCCGGCCCCGCATCTGGGGTCTGGAGGCGTCGAGTTGGGCCCTGCTGGCCGGCGGAGTCACGCTGGCCGTGGCCGTGATGAACTTCACGGTCGTGCAACCTGCCATGTGGCAACTGTCTCAGTTGCGCCGCCAGGTCGCGCAGTTGGAGACCAGCGTTCACGAACTGGCCGGTCAGCGAGACCAGGTCGCCAGCGCCAACACGTTATTAGGGCAACTCACCGAACAAAATCGCCGTCGCGCTGAGGCCAGCCGTTCGCTGGACGACATCGCCGACCTGCACGCCCGGCTCAATCGCCAGGCCGGCGGCGTGGAACGGGCCCTGCGATCCATGGAAAAGCTGGTCGCCCTGCAAGACAACCTGGTGCAGAACTCGGGCCGCGTGGACGAAGCCGCCGAGGTGCTCGGCTCGATCGAATCGCTCGAAACTCGCCTGGTCACCCGCCAGCTCGACACGGTCGACAGCCACCAGGCTGTCGACGCCATCGATCAGCTCCGCGATCGCCTGGTCGCGACCCGCACGCAGACTGTCGCGGCGGGCAGCAGCCTGGGTGAGATTGAGCTGTTAAACGACCGCCTGGCCGGCAGCGCCGAGACGACTCGCGCCGCCGAGCAAGGTCTGAGCGACCTGGTCGACATGTGCGAGCGGCTGCAAGAGCAAGGCACCGGCGTGGAGCTGGCCCGCCAGCGGGTCGACCAGTTGATCGACCTGAAGGACCGGGCCATCTCGCAGAGCGGCAACCTGGCCGGCGCCACTGAAAACCTGGAACTGATGATCGACATCCAGGACCAACTGGCCAAGGTGGCCACGAGCTACGGCCGGATGCGGCACTGGATCACCGAGATCGTGGCCTTCGAGCCGACGCTCAACCGGGCGATGCGCAGCCTGCAGCCGCTGGTCGAGCTCGGCAACCTGCGACACATGAGCGCCAGCGACCTGCGGCAAGTGATCCGCACGATGAACGAGCGCCGCGAGTCGCAATGGTCAGCGACCCCCACGCTCGACGAGCAGACGGCTGGCGATTCCGACGCCGTGCCAGCCCCCGAGGGCGAAGCCACCGCCGCCTCGCAGTCACTGCTGGAATCGGCCCAGGCCAACTAAAACCGCTCGGCCTCACGGTAGCATTCCTAACACAACGCTGTTCGACCTCAACACGCTCAGTCCGCCGACAGTCTATCGGCGTGCTGAGCGTGTTTTTGTTTTGCAGCGCCGCAGATGGATCGACGAGCCGCGCGAAATCACTTGCCCGGTCGCAGCTCGGCCAGCGCCAGCAAGGCGTAACCGGTGACCAGGTTCGGATTGCCTTCCATCCAACGGTTGGCGTCGTTGACCCACGAGCCGTTGGGCTTCTGCCGTTTGGCCAGCGCCGCCAACAGGTCAGCCCGCCAGTCGTGCTTGCCGCCGTTGGCGTCTTCGAACGTGGTCACGCCGGCGGCTTGCAGCGTTTTGGCAAAGGTCTGGTAGTAGTAAAACAGACCCGCAGGCCCCATGCCGGGGTTTTCGTCCAACGTGTAGTGCTTGGCGACCCAGGTGGTCGCAGCCTTGACGCGCGGATCGTCCGGCCCGAGGCCGGCGTAGATCATGCTCTTCAGACCGGCATAGGTCATGGAGGCGTAACTGCGCAAGCCGCCATTGTCGGTCTTGCCGGCCATGCTCGCGCCGCCGGCCGCGGGCGTGTAATAAAACCCGCCGTCGGGGTCCTTGGCGGCAAACTCGGTGGTGTTGAACTCGGTCTCAAGATTCTGGCAGCGCGAGACGAAGACCAGGGCCTTCTTCACCGCCTCGTCGTCAGGACCTGCGCCGGCCGCCTTCAGCGCGTCGAGCAGGAACGACGTGTTCGACAGGTCGGGCCGCTTCGAGTTGCCGTAGCCCGCGCCGCCGAAGTTGACGCTCGCTTTGTCGTGACCTTCGCTGTCGTCCCATTGCAAGCCGCGCACGAACTTGTCGGCCGCGGAGAGCAATTGATCGTACCGCTTGCCGGCGTTGGCGGCGGTGAAGCACTGAATGGCGACGCAGGTCTCGTAGTTCTGGTGGGTCGACTGTTCGGCATAGATGCCGCCGTCAGGATGGCTGAAGCCGCTCAGGTACTTCAAACTCTTGGCCACCAGCGGGTCGTCGGCCGTGCGGCCGTTCTTGAGCACGGCCGTGGCGACCAGCGCCGTGACGGCCGGCCCGGCTTCCGCGCTGAACGAGCCATCGGCAGCCTGGCTGGTGCGCAAGAACTCGATCGCTTTGTTAACCGTCTCGGCGTAAAGCTTCGCATCGACCGACGCCTTCGCCGGCGCATCGGCGCCGCGCGCACGAACCGCCTCAGCGGCGATCGACAAAGACAGTAGCGAGATCACGACGAAATGCGTCCGGCGGTACATCGAGAGGACTCCTGGGTAGGTCAGGCATTTGCCTGGCAGAATTTTTTCGGGGCGACGCTGTTCGGGCAGGTTTAAGACCCGCATTAGTGATTGTTGCGGCGCCGCCGGGGTCCGACAAGCACTCCATGCATCGCGAGGAAAGACGCGGAGAAAATCGTCCCGCAGGTCAACAGAATCGCGCTCGACATGTCGGTTTTTTCACCAACCGAGGTCAAAGGCGCGCCAGCCCCTGCCTATCGCAACGCCATCGCCAGCAGGAAGCCCAACCACGCGAACAGCAGGGTCGCGGCCAGCGCAAGTAGCCAGGGTCGCTTTACCGGCGGCACATACTCGCGCGCCGGCTCGACTGCGGGCGGCGCGGCGGCGGCAGGTTCTCCAGCGGTCTTGCCGCGAGGTCGAGCCATGAATGGTGCCAGCTCAAGGAGGCGTGGAATCGGTTAGCTTTCGATCGGCGTGATCTTGAAGCTCTGCCGCAAGCCGGTCTCGAAATCGAAGACGTTGTCGAAGTCCTCGCGTTTGTCTTCGCTGGTCTTGCGCATCTGGCCGATGCCGATCAGGTTGAAAACGATCTCGCCAAAGTCGCTCGTTCCCACAACACCCCAACTATTGAGCACGCACTTGGCCATGTAACCGTACTGCTCCAGGGCATACTGCCGGATGGCCTCGCATAGTTGCTGGCCAGAAAGGTGTCGCTCGGTCTCCTTGCCCGCGCCCTCGTCGGGCTCGCCCTCTTCACTTTCGGCGGGACGCTCGGTGCCCATGCCCAACTGCGCATGCGCGAAGTTCAGCGCCTCGAAGACGAACGCATAAGCGTCGATCTTGTAGCGGCGGTCGTCTTTGAGCAGCTTGGCGATAGGATGCGTTGGGTCAAGCATGGTGTGGGGGCAGGCGTTAGGCGTTTGGCGTTAGGACGAAGAACGCGGGCGCACAGCTGTCAGTTGTTGGCGTGTTCGGTCGACTCGTCGTGCGGCGGACCTTTGCTTCCGCCGCCGGCCGGTCCCCCGCCACGCTTCAGCACTGTCATCACTTCACTGGCGTCGATGAGCACGCGACGGTGGTCCTCGGTCTCGATCAGCAACTGGCCGGCCAGGATCTCCTGAGCCAGCACCCGGGCGCGACCCCGCGCCGTGACGACGTCGGAGCCCATTGGCGGCAGTTCCTTCTGCAGCGCTTCATAAGTATCGTATTCATACCGCAGGCAACATTTCAACCTCCCGCAGCGGCCCGAGATCTTGGTGGGGTCGAGCGTGGCCTTTTGTATCTTGGCCATTTTCATGGAAACCGGCGGCATTTCGCTCAGGTGCGTGTTGCAACAGACCGGCTTGCCGCAGTCGCCGTAGTCGGCCAGCACCTTGGCCTCGTCGCGGACGCCGATCTGCCGCATCTCGACCCGGGTCTGAAATTCGCCGGCCAGTTGACGCACCAGCTCGCGAAAATCGACCCGATTCTCCGAGATGTAATAAACCACGATCCGCTCGCCGCCGAACACGTGCTCTACGTCCACCAGTTGCATGTCGAGCTTTTCCTGCTCGATCAAACGCTGGCAGGTCTGAAACTCCTGGCGCGCCGCGTCCAACAGACGCGAGCGCTCGCGGGCGTCGTCGGTCGAAAGCGTCCGCAAGACCTGGCCCTGGCCGGTGACCTTCATCTGGCTGAGCGCTTGCTCGGTGGCCTCGCACAGCACGACCCCCACCTCTTGCCCCCGCTCGGTGCGGACCACGACCTCGGCCTCGCGCAAGTACGACTCGTCGCGCCCCGACGTGTACACGCCCAGCGCACGCATCACACCGGTTCTTACGACGTACTTGGGCATGGGGAGCAGGCGCCGTTTGCGGAAATGTGGAGGTGCAGGAAGGGAACCGCCCGCCGTTCTGCCGGCTGCAGCAGGACCGCCGATAACTGGATGTCCGCAGTATACCTCTGCCCCAGCCGCTTGTCATGCCGAGCAACTGCTCCGTGGGGACGTCTGGCGCGGTATAATTGCCCCGTCGTGATTCGGGACACTTTCGTCCGAAGAGGCGTCCATGCATCTTTCCATTGAGTTGATCCCAGACCCCGAAGCGGGCGGCTGTACGGCCAGCATTCCCGATATTCCGGCGTATGGGGAAGGCGCGACCGAAGACGAAGCAATCGACGATTTGAAGGAGTCGCTGCGGGCCTTCATCGAAGCGGCCGGCCTAGAAGAGACGCTGGCCAGGATTCGCCCTCGAGCTGTCGTCCGCGAACTCGATCTCGATCTTGCCGAGCTAGCCGGTGAGTAAGTGGTAAAACTGCCTCGCCCGACGGGCAAGCAAATGGTGAGCTTCCTGCAACAGCAGGGCTTCGTGGTGGTACGTATATGAGGTAGTCACCACGTGCTGCGTCAGACGGATCGATGGACCACCGTGCCGGTCCACGGCAATGCCACGTTGAAAATTGGCACGCTGCGAAAGATACTTCGCGACGTCGGACTCGATCCCGACGGCTTTGCACGAGCCTGGCACACTTGAGCCGCTTGTCATGCCCGGCGGTCTCCAGTAGGCTCGCGGTACGCCGTGACTCTCGCTGCTTGCCGTCTCCCTGGGCCACCTCTGCCGATGACTCTGCCACACCAAAAGATCTTTGACCAACTTTGCACGCATGCCCGCGAAACCGCCCTGTTGGCGGCCGCCGAAAGCGCGCTGGGGTGGGACGAGCGGACGATGATGCCGCCCGAGGCGGCCGAGTATCGGGCCGAGCAACTCACACTGCTGGCCGGTCTGATTCACCAGCGCCGCACCGACCCCCGGCTGGGCGAGTGGCTGGGTGAGCTCGCCGCGGGCCCGCTGGCCAGCGGCAATGGCGAAGGTGCCCACAGTGACGTCGCCACCACGATTCGTCAGCTCAAGCGCGAGTACGACAAGCGAATCAAGCTGCCGCAGTCGCTCGTCGAGGAACTGACCCGCACCGCGTCGCTGGCTCAGCACGCCTGGGAAATCGCTCGGACCAAAGACGATTTTGCCTCGTTCCAACCGCACTTGGCCAAGACCTTCGAGCTCAAGCGGGCCCAGGCCGACGCGCTGGGATATGTCGAATCGCGCTACGACGCGCTGGTCGACGACTTTGAGCCCGGCGAACGGAGCTCGAATCTCGAAAAGGTCCTCGCCGAGCTGCGGCAGGCGCTGGTGCCGCTGGTGCTGGCCATTGCCGCCAGCCAGCGGCGTCCCGACGCGACCATCATCGCGCGGACCTTTCCCATCGACGCCCAATCGCAATTCAGCCGCGAGGCCTCCGCCAAGATTGGCTTCGACTACCAGCGCGGGCGATTGGACGTCACGTCGCATCCGTTCTGCACCGGCCTGGGTCCCAACGATTGCCGCATCACGACGCGGTACGAAGAGAATTTTTTCAACTGCGCCTTCTTCGGCACGCTGCACGAAGCCGGCCACGGCATCTACGACCAAGGTCTGCGCGGCGACTGGTACGGTCTGCCGCCGGGCGAGGCCATCTCGCTGGGCATCCATGAATCGCAATCGCGCTTGTGGGAGAACCTGGTCGGCCGCAGCCGCGCGTTCTGGTCGCACTTCTTCCCGCGAGCCCAGGAATGCTTTCCGCAGGCGCTCGGCGACGTCTCGCTGGAAGCGTTTTACGGCGCGATCAACGACGTGCGGCCTTCGCTGATTCGCGTCGAAGCCGACGAGGCGACCTACAACCTGCACATCCTGATCCGCTTCGAGCTCGAGCAGGCGCTGTTGGCCGATGAACTGAAAGTCGCCGACCTGCCCACGGCCTGGAACGAAAAATACCAGACCTACCTGGGCATCCGCCCGCCCAACGACGCCGACGGCGTCTTGCAAGACATTCACTGGAGCGCCGGACTGGTCGGTTACTTCCCGACCTATTCGCTGGGCAATCTTTACGCCAGCCAGTTCTATGACGCCGCCGACGAGCAGCTGGGCGGGCTCGAAGCGCAGTTCGCCCGCGGCGAATTTGCCCCCTTGCGCAGCTGGCTGGGCGAGAATATCCACCGTCACGGCCAGTGCTACACAGCTGGCGAGCTGGTTGAAAAAGTCACGGGGAAACCGCTTTCGCACGCGCCTTTAATCGCACATTTGCGGCGAAAACTTGCTCCGTTATACGGGCTGGATTAGGCTCGACGAGCTGGTTTTGGCTCGTGCCTGGTTTTCTGCCTGCCGCGCTCAATATGCTTTGGCGCGCCGAACGCCGCCCGATTCTTTCCGCCAACCCTTCGGACGCCTGGTCATGTCACTACGCTCTTCCGCTCCAGGTCTGTCCTGGTTGGCCATCCTGCTGGTGGCGCTGTCGCTGTCGATCGGCTGGGGTGTGCGCGGCAACTGGGGCCATGAGTACGGCGCGATGATTCCCGGCGCGCTGGCCGCCATCGCAGCCGTGGTCGTCAGCGGACGCCAGGATTGGTTTCGCCGCGTCGGCTTTTTTGGATTCTTTGGCGCCGTCGGCTGGTCGTTCGGCGGTTCGATCTCTTACATGAAGGTCATCGCCTACACGCACTCGGGCCATACCGAGAGCGTGTTCTATGGCTTCGCCTGCCTGTTTCTCATCGGCTTCATCTGGGCCGCGTTCGGCGGCGCGGGTTCGGCACTGCCGGCGTTTCTCGATCGCGCGCGGCTGACCGAGCTCTTGATACCCACGCTGGTCGTGTTCGCTGCCTGGCTTGCGCAGGATCAACTCACGAGCATCTATCTGCAAGGGCTCGACGAGCAGGTCGCGGCCGGCAAACTCTCTGCCGAGCAACTGACCGACCAGACCGCCTGGATGAACTGGCACGACAGCGACTGGCTGGGTGTGATCGTGGCGGCCGGCGCCGTGCTGTTGTTGGCGGTCGTGCGCAACCGCTTTTGCTTCGGCACATCCTTGGTCCTGCACATGTGCGCCGGGTGGTGGCTGGGCTTCACCATCCTGGCCGTTGGGCTGGGTCTGCACATGACTCCGCCTCGCGGCGATAACTGGGCCGGAGCGCTGGGCATGATGATCGGAATGTTTGCTTTTCTCTATCGCCAACAGGAATGGGGCGTCGCCTGGTCGGCTGTGCTGGTCGGGCTGTTTGGCGGCCTGGGCTTCTCCGGCTCCGCGCTGATCAAGCTCGTGCTCATGCATCCCGGCTTTCAAGAGCGGCTGCTCGGCGTGCAGGTCACCGCCAACTGGCACAGCGTGCTCGAACAGACCTTTGGTTTCATCTCGGGCATCGGCGTGGCGCTGGCGCTGGGCTATCTTTCGACCCACACGCCGCGGGTCAGCGAAGAGCCGCCGGTGCGCACTTGGGCCGAGCCGGCGACGATCCTGTTTGTGCTGCTGGCCGTGACCTATGTGAACATCGTCAAGAATGTCGACAAGATGTGGATCCCGCACAAGGTCGTGGCGGACCACCTGCTGGGCATTGCCACCATCACGTGGTTCAACCTGGCTTACGCGGTGCTGGCCGTGGCGGTTGCCTGGCCCTTGATCGTCGCCTGCCGCGGCCGCTCGCTCGACATCCTGCCCGCGTCGCGGCTGGGCAAGGCCCAGTTGCTGTTCGTGGTGCTCTTGTGGTGGGTTGTGATTGGCAACTTCACGCGGATGGTCGACTTTCAAGAGCTGCGGCTGGTGACCGAGGGGGTCGTGCACTTCAACGCCTGCGTCTGCACGCTGTTGGTCCTCTTGCTGCCCAGGCCCGAGCGGACGGTGGGCGAGATCATCGAGACCAATTACCTGTTGCTGCTGAAACGATTCGTGGCGTCGGCGATCTTGATGTCGCTGATCCTGATTGTGGCCGAAGGCGCGCTGACGCAAGCCCTGTGGGCAGATGGTCAAGCGCCCCACGCGCGGAGGCACATCCGCTTTGGTCCTGACAACACGAACGTGGAGCACCGGTAGGGCGACAAGGCGATCATTTTTTCGATCAGCCCCAGTCGGACTCGCGAAGATTTGCAAAGAATTCCTCGATGCCCTCGGCGAGTTCGAACCAGCCGCCTGAGGCCTGCTTGAAATAAATCACTCCACGGTCTTCGCCCGCGACGGACAAGATGATCAAATCGCCGCTGGAAGTGCGGCCGATTGGCAATATCTGAATTGGGTCATTGTCGTCAAATAGTGCGAGCTGCCAATCTCTCCCCAGTTCGGTGGCTTCATGGGGCGAATCGACACCGTACATAATCTGTAAACCGCGCCGCGGGTAGCCAGGATCTGGACAGATTATCTCGGGAGCGTCAAAAACGCCTCCGTTGAGACTCAACAGGAATTCGCGGTAATCGCCAGGGAGTTCAGTCTTCAACCGCCACTCCAGGTTTGCAACCTGCTCGTCAGTTGGGAGAGGGAATCGTTCAGTGGCCCAGCGGGCGTAGGCGTAGTGGATGGAACTCATATTCCCTGGCTGTCATAGGCCACTTTCTTCAGCAAGCTTTTTGGCGAGGAATTGTGAGACCCGAAAGTAATATCGCCGCTTGGTTGACTCAACTAACGAACGACCACGCTGGTCGGTATAGCAAGGGTCGCCGCCCGCGTCGAGAAGAAGCTTCAGGCTATCGATGGATTGTCCGAGCGCGGCATGAACCACCGGCGTATACCCTTTCCGGTCGATTGCGTGAACGTCCGCTCCATGACTCAGCAGTAACTCGACAAGATTTGGCCAACTCGTGCGCGCTGCGCACATCAGCAACGTCTGATTGGCGGCGTTGCGCAAATCCACCTTGCCTTGATCCGCCAAATATTCCCTCACGACTTCCATCAGGCCGCGTTCGACAGCCTGGAACGTGGGTAACTCCTCAACATACAGATACGACTCGTCGCCTATCGTCAGCCCAGCAAGGAACTCCATGAAGGTATCGGCTATCACGAATCGGTTTTTGTCCGCTGGATCATCCTCGCTGTCCCAAAACAAGACCCTTCCATAGTCGTCACCAATTAGTGCAATGCAAACCAGATCTGAACCCGAATACATGATCGGGATCCATCCCTCGCCGATGAGGCCCTCGTAGGTATCGAGGCCCCAGCGAAGGCTATATGAATGCTGTGGTTCTCCATGATCGTCGAACACGCCGAGCGTGGACTCGATCGTACCTCCCTCGACATAACGGCTGGGATTTTGGACTTGGAATGAAATCGGATGATTTGCCCAGGCGGCGTTATAGGTCAGCAAGAAACGGAAGTATTCTTCAGGCAATGGCCCGAGGAGCTCCAACTCGAAGGAGCGCAAGTCAGTCTCGGAAATCTGCCCGCAGGAATCCTGCAATCGAGAGAGTATTGGAAACTGCAGTTCAAAGCGATTAATCATCGGCGGTGAGGAGTGTTCCGTGTTTCAGGACGAAACTTTAAAAGGCGGGTCTCGGTGGAACGCCAGCTGGCGGGGCTTCAATTTGCGCACGAATAGATCGCTCGAATTGTGCGCGCGCGGTTCGGATGCGTGCATCAAAGGCAGATTCAGCCTGTCTTTGCGCATGGGACATGCCGTCAGGAAACGCGATATCTTGGCCCTCCAATTTTAGAAAAACGAGGGGTTGTACCGTGTTAAAGAACTCTTCCAAGGGCGCCCGCAGAGATTCACCGTTCAAATATGGATTCGTAACTCGCAGCCGCGCGGCACAGTCGCGAAACGCGTCGGCTGTAATTCGTCGGGCTTCGTCGTTGGCCTCGCGCGCGTGCCGATTTAATTCTTCTAAATGAGCCTTGGCTGTCCCTTCTGCGCTCTCGGTAATGGCCTCAGCAAGGTCGTTGCCGACATCGTACACTGTGACCAAATCCCCAAGCAACGGTGTACCACGTATGATTGCCCCCCCCCACACCGTGAGCCTTCGCGTTTTCTGTAAAGTCCCAGATCACCAGCGCCCCGCCGACGATCGGAAGCAATCGCCCCACTCTCCGTGCGCTGCGGGCCAACTTCGTCTTGAGTCGTTTTGAGAATTTCGCGAGGGGACCTTTCCCAGAAAGTGCGCTGTCGTCTATCTCATTTGCCAATTTGCGAGCTAGCGCAGGATCCGCAGTAGTCAGTCGTCGAGCGATGCTGGCAGAACCCAAATGAGGAAGCTTCTGGTTGAGTTCTCTGGGAATCAGTTGCATTCGACCGACGACAACAGTATTGCTCTTGTACTTTATCGATTTAGTTGTCAGTCCGTCATGGTGAAACACGTAGTCCTTCGGTAGTTGCCCGGCGCCGTTGGCGTTCCAATCCCGAATGGCTTGGCCTCTGTCGAACTCATGCTGACCGGTCAATACAATTGTGACTTCGCCGATGGACCATTTGTCAAATACGGGCATCCCGTTTCGATACAGGACGCTCTCAACCTTGACGCCATTGCTCAGTACAATCGGCTTCTGAGGCTTCCAGGTACTCACTCCCGGTCGTCCATCCCATTTGCCCTCGTTTCTAGGGATTCTACCCCGTCGCTTCGAACCGCTGACCAGATGAAATGAGGCACGGTCAAATCGTCCCGATGGAGACGACTCGCTTGTAACAAGTTTGGTCCAAGCGGTAGCCGCGTGCAATTGCTCAACCGGCAACAGGCCGCAGTACTTAGCCCATTGCTCGATCCAGGTCTCCAGCTCCTCGACACTTACCGGCTCGACAAAAAATCCCAACTCGGCCTGCTCGGCCACGAACGCGTGCCAGCGTTCGCGCCAATCGCTGGGGAGCCGGGCGGAGAATAGCTCGGCCAGGAAGGCGTCAAGGCTGTTGGCGAAGGGTTGCAATGCGAATTCGATCCCGCGCAGCACTTCGTTGACTAAGGCCCGGTAGACGTCTTCCCATTCGCGGACGTATTCGGTCAAGCGGACCTCGGCTTGATGACATCCAAGAAAAAGAGGGGATGGAGAAGCGGCTGCGGCGTAACAGCGCGTCAATCAAATCGGAGGATCGCGCGCTCCTCGGCGCGGATTTGCCAGAAGATGTAGTCGACGTGGTCGGCGGCGATGCTCTCCATCAATGCGCTCGAGTCCGCAGCAAGCTTCGCCAGCGAGTCGTTGATCATGCGATGCGTCAAGTCCTCAATGAGTCGCACCAGCACGATCGGCCGGGCCATGGGCGGCTGACCGTCGGCGCCGGGCGTGATCAGGTCGGTCGTGCGCGGCGGCAAGTCTTGTGGCTGACTGCCACCTGCCGAAGTGACTTGCTCCTGCGAAAGACCGGTCGACGCGATTGGCGGGCTACCGGCCGCGGCCGGCGCGGGAGCGTCAGCGGCTGCGGTTGCCGGCGAAGTGCCGGTCGTCGTTGAAAGCGTCTCAGCGGAGGCCGCCGCCAATTCAGCGGGCGGAGAAGCTTCTGACGAGTCCAGCGCAACGGCGTCATCGGATTCGTCAATCGGCTCTGCCGAGGATTCTTCCGCTGGCAACGCGTCGCCCGCTACCTCGACACTGGATCGGACATCGTCGCGTGGCTCATTGGAGAAAGGGGTCGCCGTGGGCGGTGTGTCCGACGCCGTGTCGACCGGCTTTTCCGCGGAAGCCTCGGGCGCGGCGGCGCTCGCCGATTCCTCCGCCGGAGCCGCGTCGTCAACTCGTGGCTTGTCCACCGCGCGGGAAAGTTTGTTGGCCTTGTATGCGTGTTCAGGCTGTTTCGTTTCTTCGCGCGCTCCGGCTTCCGATGCCTCCGGCCTGACGAGTCCTAGCAGTTCCATCTGACCTTGCGGATCACCGGGCCGCATCATCGCGTCCCGCGGGGCGTCCTCGCTGGATTCGCCTGGCCGATGCACGAGGTCTGCGATCATCGGATTGGACTGGTCATCGAACTCGGGCTGAGGTGTCTCCGAGACCTGTTCTCTCAACTGCGGCGGCAAATCTTGTTCGCGGAGCGGTTCGTCTGTGGCCATGCGTGGCGCCTCCCTGGGGCGTGAATCAACAAAAAAAGGGCCCGTCGCTCGACGAGGGTTCCCCTTTGGAAAACCTCGCTTCGAGCAACGAGCCCCGTCGAATACCTGGCGCAAAGAACGGCCAGGCCCCGATTGATACCCGTGCGGATTGTGGGTCGCTCAGATGGCAGCGATCGAACTCAGACGCTACCGCAACGCGACAAGACAGAACCTAGCAGAACGAGCAGCGAAATACTGCGCGCTTTGTGGCCACCCCAAAATTTTGATCGCGGTCAAAACGGCTGCGTCGTGTTCGCGCAAGTGCTCACGCGATGGAGCGAATTGCAACGGCGCGTGCTAAACCGCAAGCGAATAGATTCACGCGCGGCGAGAGAGGCTCAAGTGCTTCTTTCCTGTAGCCCTTAGCCTGAAGCCCGAAGCCTCCCCTACTCCTCGCCGTACACCCGCGTGCTCTCTTCCTTCGTGATCGGCTCGCGGATTTCGTCGGTCGTGATCTGCACTTGCACGCGCAGGTCGCCGGCTTGCAGGGCCTGGGTCGAGATGCTGAAGGCCACCTCGGCCTTCGGCGCCAGTTGCTTGAGCGGCTCGAACACGATCTGCTGACCTTCGATGCGATAGCGCACCGGGCCTTCGGCCGCCACGGCTTTCATCTCCGGCGGCAGCAGCGCCACGACCCGCACGTTGCTGGCGGCCTTGGTGCCCTGGTTGGTCACGCGGACCTGGTAGGTTTCTTTTCCGCCGGACTCGATCGGGTCGCTGGCGTCGGACAATTGAAAGTTGATCGCGGCCATGCCCTCGATCGCCACCACCTCTTCGCGCTGGTCCGAAAGGTTCTGCTGCGCCTTGCTCTTGATCAGCACCTTGGCATCGCCGGCCGTCAGCGGCAGCGTGGTCAGCGTGACCGTGCCCGTCTCCTGCGGCGGCAATTCTTCCAGACTCCAATAGACGCTGTGGGTCGCGGCGTCGAAATGACCGCCGTTGTTGGCTTCGACAAACTTCAGCTCGCGCGGCAGCACGGCCACCAGCTCCACGTCTTTGGCCGAGGCGGTGCCAGGATTGGAGATCGAGATCTGGTGGGTCGCGTTGCGCTCTAGATAGCGGCGTTTCGGTCCGGTCATGCCGACCTGCAAGAGCGGCGCCACGACCTCCACGTCGGTCTGCGCTTCGGCTTGCAGGTTGCCCTCGCCGTGGGCCGTGACAATGTTGGTCGCCACGCCCGCACCTGTGGCCATCAGGCCCAGGTCCAGCTCGCGGCTTTCGCCCGGCTTGAGCGTGCCGATTTCCAGTTCCAGCTCAGCGCCGCCAGGATGCTTCAAGCCCTCGGGCACGTTCTCGCTCAGCACCACTTTAGTCGCGGCGCCGCTGCCGGGGTTGGAGATCTTGATCTTCAGGGCGACTTCCTCACCCTTCATCACTTTGGGCGGGGCGGAGACTTCCAGCTTCAGCATCGGCTTGGTAGCCAGCGTGCGCACCGAGGCTTCGGCGCGAAAGTGCACCGTGGCCACGCTGCCGATCTCGCCTTCGGCCATCGGCATCAGCTCCAGCTCGACCGTTTGCTCGTCGCTCGGCTTCAGCGAACCCAGTTCCCAGACCAGCTCGCCCTCGGCGCCGCGCTTGGCGGCCGGAGTGGCGTTGACCAGTTGGGTGCCTTGCGGAATTGTGTCGTGCACTTCGACGCCGTGCGCCACGACTGCGCCGATATTGCGCACCTTGATGGTGAACTTTGCCGCTTTGCCGATCTGAATCTCGCTCGGCGCGGTCTTCTCGATGGCCAAGGTCGGCGACTGCGAGCCGCTCAACCGCGGATCGCCCGGTCGCCCGGTTCCTTCGGTCGTGGCCGCGGGCTCTTCAGCCGTGGGCTCCGGTTGCACCGCGGCGGGAGCGAACTGCTGACGAGTCGCAAGGGGCTGCGGCTCTGCCTCGGGCGCGGCAGGTTCTTCACCCGCGGGTACTGCGCCGGGCGCCTGAGCGCGACCGTATCGATCGGCGTCCGCGGATCGCGCAACCTCGGGGCGCAGCGCGCGCGGTTCCGCGGCCGGTTCTTCCGCTTCCTCCTCAGGCAGTTCGGCGGCGGCGGGACGTTCGGGGTAGCGGCCGGCAGGCTTCGCACCGCGCGGACCGACCGGAATGCGTTCCTCCAGACCCAGCGGATCGGCGGCCGGTTCCGCGGGCATTTGCTGTGCGTCCGCCGCAGGGTTGGCGATTGGAATGTCATCGCCGGGCGAGTGATCGGGCAATTGCGGATCGTCTTCCAGCGGCTGCTCGACCGCCGTGTGTTTGGTTGCTGCCGCACCCGGATGACGACCATAACGATCAACGTCGCCGGCCGCGGCCGCCGGGTCGGCATCGGGTTCAGTCTCGACCCGGGCCACGGTGCGGCCAAACGGATTCGCCTTGGGCATCTCTTGCGCATCGGCCGCTGCCAGCGGCAAGGGCGCCGGCGTGAGATCGCGCGGAGCGACGTCTGCCGGAGTGTCGGCAACCGCCGGAGCCGGTCCGCTTAGCAAGTGATGTCCATAATAAGCACCGGCCGAGCCCAGCCCGACGACGCTGCTAAGAACCGTAAGGCCCACGAAAAATGGTTTCATGTTCTTTCGTCCCGAAAGAAGAAATGAAAGCGACGCAATTCTTCGCCGCGATCCGTTGCGGCGGCGCTCGTACGAGCGATATCGAGTGAAACAAGATGTGCGCCGTGAACTGGCGCGCGCAATCCTGCGCGAGACGTTCGGGCGTGGCCGAGTAAGTAGCAAAGAAGTCCGACCGGCGAAAGGTCAGTTCACGCCGAGCCAGAGCGAAGTCGCACGGCGGACGCGATTGGCCTAGCGGCCCGTTGAAGTATTCAATGGGCTGCGCGATCGCAGGGATGCGATCCCAAAACAGCGACGCAAGTCGTTGTTTTGCGAGCCGTGCGGGGCTTTGCTCTGCACTTGGCGAGGTTGAAATATGCCACGAGGGCATATTTCAACGGGCTGCTCGTCCGCTGCTAGCGGTCGGGGCCCGCTGCTAGCGTAGCGAGCCGTTGCGAAACAGCGTTGAGCTGGTTGAGCACGGCAAACTGCGCGTCGCTAAGGTTGTCGCCCGCGGCCTGCCAAACACCGCGACGCGCCGCCGACGCCTTCACCTTCAGCAGCGCGACCGCCGTGTCGATCGGCGTGATCTCGGCCAGTCGTGAGCGCTCGCCCTCGGAGATCGCCCCCAGGTCGGTCGCCAGACGGACCCGTTCCAGTCCCAGTCGGGCCAGGCGGTCGATCGTGTTGTTCAACTGCTCGACCGACAACTCGCTGGGCCGATAGAGCGACGCCTCGAACTCGGCGATCGACGCGTTGTAGCGAGTGATCATCGCTGACAACTGACCTGCATCGGGTGCCGGAGCGTCCACGATCATCGCGGTGCGGGTCGTCGAAACATGGCCTGTGGTCGTTTCGGTCAGGTCATCGCTGGCAAAGAAGTCGGGCGCGGCGGGCAGCTTCGGCGCCGCGGAGATCCTTTGTTCCAGGATCGCGTTCTGCAACCAATCGATCAGCCGCGGCTGATTGCCAAACGGATCGGGCGAGTGCTCGCACTGCGTGCGGATCGCCTGCCAGTAGCGCCAGCGGCGGTCGAGATCGATGCGGTACGCGCCAACAACGTCGCGCGCCGTGCGGCGAAACTGCACGGCCAGCTTATCGATCGCGGCCTGCTCGACCCGGTCGACCTCTGCCAATGCCGAGATCAATTCGTGGCTCGACAGCGGCTTGCCCTGGCGGACCTGCTGTTCAATGCTCTGTTCGTGCTCAGTCAACTTGCCGTAGGCCTCGGCGTCGAGCGCGATCCGCGCCGCGGTCTGAGCGCGCGTTGCAAACATGTTGCTCAGCCACGCGGCCCGATCTCGTTGGTCGAGCATCGTGTAGCGAGCAATCGTGCGACCGTAGCGCGAAGATGCGGCCGCCGAAGACGGCGACTGTGTGCCGGTCGCCGGCGGGGCACTCTCAGCGGCCTGTGCCGTGAGATTCGCCGTGCTGGAAAACGCGAATAGTCCAACGACCAGCGCAATTCGAACCCAAGGGCCTTGCATCATGGCGGATTTGCGGTGAAGGTGAGATTTTCCAGGCAACGCGCAAACCTAGGTCGCGACGCCGACAAGTCAAACCTGACGATTGTCCGGATCGAGATGCCATCCATGCGAGGTTTCTGGCGACCGCTGTTGATCCTGGCCGTGGCCCTGGCGGTGCCGATTGTGCCGTTTCTGGCGTTTGGCGACGCGCTGGAAGCCAAGGTTTCAACCTGGTTCGATCCGCCACCGGCGCCGTTGACCGTGGCGCTAGTGACCGTGGGCGTGCTGGCCGCTGACATACTACTGCCCGTGCCATCGAGCCTCGTCAGCACCGTGGCCGGCGCGCGGCTGGGACTCCTCGGCGGCACGCTGGTCTCATGGCTGGGTCTCACCACTGGCGCTTGTTTTGGGTTTTGGTTGGCGCGCGCGTTTGGTCGACCCTTGGCCGCGCGGCTCTCGACGCCGGCCGACCTCGACGAAATGGATCGCCTCGCCGGGCGCTATGGCGGTTTGATCCTTATCGGCACGCGGGCTCTGCCCGTGCTGGCCGAGGCCGCCGTATTGCTGCTGGGCACGACGAAGTGGTCCTGGCGACTCTTTCTGCCAACCGTCGCCGTGAGCAACCTGGGCATCGCTGTGGTCTATTCGGCGCTGGGACATTTCGCCACCAGCTATGGCGAGTTGCCGCTGGCCTTGATTGCCTCGATCGCGCTGCCGTTGGCCGCGGCATTTGTGGCCCGCCGCGTCCTGGCACATCGTGCCGCGACGCTCGGCGTCGAATCCATCACCGACGGCGAACCCTTGTCCAACGAACCTACCTCCTCGTGAGTTGACCATGACTGTAAGTGAGCACGACGCGTTAGCGAATCTAAACGCCGCCGATCCTAAGCTATTCGACGTGCAGACCACGGCCGCCGGTCCCGCGGGATCGCTCCCCTTGTCTGACGAGATGCTGGGCACCTGGGCCAGTGGCGACCTGTTTGGCCTGTCGCAAAGCGCCGGCATGGGCTGGGATCCTCAAGCGCTGACCGGACCGCAGTTCCTGTTGCTCAGCACGCAGGGCGGCATCCGCGCCGCCGATGGCACGCCCGTCGCGCTGGGGTATCACACGGGTCACTGGGAGGTCGGGCTGCTGGTCGAGGAGGCGGCCCGCGTGCTTAAGGCGGCCGGCGCCGTGCCATTTGCGGCCTACTGCTCCGACCCCTGTGACGGTCGCACGCAAGGCACCGTGGGCATGTTTGACAGCTTGCCTTATCGCAACGACGCGGCGATCGTCTTTCGCCGCCTGATTCGCTCGCTGCCGCGGCGCCGCGGCGTCTTGGGCGTGGCCACCTGCGACAAGGGACTGCCGGCGATGATGCTGGCCCTGGCTGGCTGCGGCGATTTGCCCAGTGTGTTGGTGCCCGGCGGGGTCTCGCTGCCGCCGACCGTGGGTGAAGATGCCGGCAAGATCCAATCGATCGGCGCTCGCTACGCCCACGGAGAGATCACTCTGGAAGACGCCGCGGCGCTGGGCTGCCGCGCCTGCGCGTCGCCCGGCGGAGGTTGTCAGTTTTTGGGCACGGCAGCCACCGCCCAGGTCGTGGCCGAAGCACTCGGCATGACCTTGCCGCACGCGGCGCTCGCGCCCAGCGGTCAACCGATCTGGCTGGACATGGCGCGCGCCAGCGCCACGGCGCTCTTAGACCTCAACCGTCGCGGCATCAAGCTGTCCGATATTCTGACCGATGCCGCGGTGCACAACGCGATGGTCGTGCATGCGGCCTGCGGGGGATCGACCAACCTGCTGCTGCACATCCCGGCCATCGCCCATGCCGCGGGACTCAAGCGGCCGACCGTGGCCGATTGGCAGGCGGTCAACGCGCGCACGCCGCGAATCGTCGACGCGCTGCCCAACGGTCCGGTCGGGCATCCCACGGTGCGGGTCTTCTTGGCGGGCGGCACCGCTGAGATCATGCTGCACTTGCGCCGGCTCGGTCTGCTGGACACGAGCGTCTTGACCGTCAGCGGACGCACGCTGGGCGAGGTGCTCGACTGGTGGGAAACATCGCCGCGACGCGCGGCCGTGCGCGAGACACTACTGCGCCGCGACGGGGTGGACCCGGACGACGTCATCATGTCGCCCGAGCGGGCCGCCGAGCGCGGGCTGACCAGCACGGTCTGCTTTCCGCGCGGCAACCTGGCGCCCGAAGGCTCGGTGATCAAGAGCACGGCGATCGACCCGCGGGTGGTCGACGCCGACGGCGTCTATCGCAAGACCGGGCCCGCGCGGGTATTCACACGCGAGCGCGACGCGGTCGCCGCGATCAAAGGGCAGGGCGAGCGCAAGATCCAACCGGGCGACGTCATCGTGCTGATTGCCCGCGGACCCCTGGGCTCGGGCATGGAAGAGACCTACCAGGTCACCAGCGCCCTGCGCTATCTCGACTGGGGACGTCAGGTGGCCGTGGTCACCGACGCCCGCTTCTCGGGCGTGAGCACGGGAGCCTGCATCGGTCACGTCGGACCCGAGGCCCTGGCCGGCGGTCCGATCGGCAAGGTCCAGGAGGGGGATCAGATCCAGATCACGATCGACCGCCAGACGCTGACCGGCACGATCGACCTGGTGGGCGATGCCACGCGCGGCTTCACGCCGGACGAGGCCACCCGGGTTCTCTCAGAGCGCGCCCCCCGCGCCGACCTGCACAGCGACGCACGGCTGCCGGCCGACACGCGGCTGTGGGCCGCCCTGCAAGCAGCCAGCGGCGGGACCTGGGGCGGATCGGTCTATGACGTTGAGAGCATCGTGGCCCTGCTGGAGGCCGGGAAGCGGGCACTTGCCACCGGTTAGTTTGGGCGGCCATTCAGAGGGACGTCGGCAAAGTCAGCCGCGCTCGGCGAAAATCTGGCCGCATATTGGCCGCGAGACCGCCCTGTCAAACTGGCAGTCGCGCGGGTCTGACCACCAGCAATCCTGCCGACCTTGGCATGTGGCGGTCGAGGCGCCGGGAGCGCTTTTCCGCCGTAAGTCCAGCGCCCTGATTCATTTGGGAAATGCTCTCGGGCCTTGGCGCGGCAGTTGCATTCCTCAGGCGACGGCCAGCGCCCCGGGTGCCAATATTGGCAGCTCGCGCCGGGTGCTCGGGCGGACCCCCCAACGGGTTCGACTGACGCCAAAACCAGAACCAGCCAACATCATCCTTATACCGAGATCGCGGAGGATCAGTTCCCATGTCGACCGCCACCAAGGCCAAGAAGAAATCTGCCGATGGCATCAAGCTGCAACCGCTGGGCGACCGCGTGGTCGTGGAGCGTGAAGCATCAGAATCGAAGACCGCCGGCGGCATCGTGCTACCCGATTCGGCCAAGGACAAGCCCTCGCGCGGCACCATCATCGCGGTGGGCGACGGCCGGCTGTTGGACGACGGCACCCGCGGCAAGCTGCAAGTCAAGGTCGGTGACCGGGTGCTGTTTGTCTCGTACGCGCCCGAGGCCATCAAGCTGAACGACGAGGAGCTGCTGTTGATGCGCGAGGAAGACATCCTGGCGATCATCGACTGACACCACCGCGAAATCCAAAGACCAACCGTACCCGAATACATATCCCGCTCTCCACGGAGAGCCGCCGTGCGAAGGAGATTAGCAGACAATGGCCAAGATGATTGCATTTGACCAGGAAGCTCGCGACGCGATGCGCCGGGGCGTTTCCAAGCTGGCCCGGGCCGTCAAGGTGACGCTGGGTCCCAAGGGTCGCAACGTGATCCTGCAGAAGAGCTTTGGCTCGCCGACCGTAACCAAGGACGGCGTGACCGTCGCCAAGGAAGTCGACCTGGAAGACGTCTACGAGAACATGGGCGCCAAGATGGTCCGCGAGGTCGCCAGCAAGACCAGCGACGTCGCCGGCGACGGCACCACCACCGCCACCGTGATGGCCGAAGCCATCTTCAACGAAGGCCTGAAGGCCGTCGTGGCCGGCGTGAACCCCGTGCAGATGAAGCAGGGCATCGAGAAGGCGGTCGAGGACATCACCGCCAAGCTCAAGAGCATGTCGATTGCCATCAAGAGCGAGAAGGAAATGGCACAGGTCGGCACCGTGGCCAGCAACAACGACACCGAGATCGGTGAGCTGTTGGCCCAGGCCATGAGCAAGGTCGGCAAGGACGGCGTGATCACGGTCGACGAAGGCAAGAGCCTGAAAACCGAGGTCGAGTGGGTCGAGGGCATGCAGTTCGACCGCGGCTACGTCTCGCCGTACTTCGTCAACAACCCGACCACCATGGAGGCCGTGCTCGAAGACGCCTACGTGCTGGTCTACGAGAAGAAGATCTCCAACATCAAGGAACTGGTTCCGCTGTTGGAAGCCGTTGTCAACTCGGGCAAGCCGCTGTTGATCATCGCCGAGGACGTCGACGGCGAGGCCCTGGCCACGCTGGTCATCAATCGCCTCCGCGGCACCTTCCAGTGCGTCGCCGTCAAGGCGCCGGGCTATGGCGATCGCCGCAAGGCCATGATGGAAGACATCGCCATCCTCACCGGCGGCACGCCGATCTTCGAGAGCCTGGGCATCAAGCTCGAGAACCTGCCGATCACCGACCTGGGTCGCGCCAAGAAGGTGATCGTCGGCAAGGACAACACCACGATCATCGAAGGCGCCGGCAAGACCGGTGACATCAAGAGTCGCATCGAGCAGATTCGCCGCGAGATCGGCGTCTCCACCAGCGACTACGACCGTGAGAAGCTGGAAGAGCGGCTGGCCAAGTTGGCCGGCGGCGTCGCCAAGGTCAACGTCGGCGCGGCGACCGAAAGCGAAATGAAGGAAAAGAAGGCCCGGGTCGAAGACGCCCTGCACGCCACGCGTGCCGCGGTGGAAGAGGGTATCCTGCCGGGTGGCGGCGTCGCCCTGCTGCGGGCCACTGCCTCGCTCAAGCCGGAAGGGCTGACCCACGACCAGGAAGTCGGTTATCAGATCGTCGTGCGGGCCTGCCGGGCGCCGCTGACCACGATCGCCAGCAATGCCGGCCAAGACGGCGGCATCGTCTGCGAGCGGGTCATCGAGGCCAAGGGCAACCACGGCTACAACGCTGCGACCGACGTCTACGAAGACCTGGTCAAGGCCGGCGTGATCGACCCGACCAAGGTGACCCGGACGGCTCTGCAGAACGCGGCCAGCGTGGCCACGCTGCTGTTGACCTCCGACGCCCTGATCGCCGAGAAGCCCAAGAAAGACGGCAAGAAGGCCGGCGCCGGTCACGGCGGCGACTACGACATGTATTAATCGACCCCGGGGACTGTCTTAATTTTGCAGAGCAAAATGGGACTGTCCCCCTGACGTCGACCTGGCGGGGACTGTCCCAATTTTGCAGAGCAAAATGGGACTGTCCCCCTGAACCGGGCGATGGGTTAGAGAATTGAGTGGACGGCAGCCGCGACAGCTGTCGTGGCGGCACGCTAGTGGACCGTGCCGGGCGCGACGAAGTGGCTGCCAATAGACCGGACCGCCCCGGGGCGGACGCACCGGCTTGACCTCCTACCGTCGAGCCAGCGACCGGGTTCCCCAGGGCCATGTCCGGCCAGAGAAGCGGAAAGCCCGCCGATCCTAGGAGATCGGCGGGCTTTTTGCATTTTCCAACGGAGGATTATTCAGCCGTTTCGCCCCCAAAATCAGGCCCCGTCGCGGCGATTTGTTTGGCATTTTTTCGGCCTTCCGAGTATCCTGGACATTGCCTATCGCACTTGTCGCTCCCTCGCCGTGCCGAGCGGTGCAACAGGGCGTGTCGTGAACAGAGCTTCTTGGGAGGGTACCTACCGTGACCTCGTCCATTCAACTTGGGTTGCGTGCCGCCGTTGTTCTTGCACTGGGCGTATCGGCTGCAACATTGCCGGCCGCCGAGCGCCGTGCGGCGAAGCCTCAGTTCGACCCCGCCACGGCCGTCGACCTGTTCGACGCGATGGACTCGAAGGACATCGAGGTCAAGCTGATTATGAAGGATGACACCGAAGCCCGCGTGTTCATCAGCAACAAGACCAAAAAGCCGCTGACCGTGAAGCTGCCTGATGCCTTTGCCGCGGTGCCCGTGCTGGCCCAGCGCGCAGGTGGCGTCGGCGGTGGGGTGGGCGGTGGCGCCGCCGGTGGTGCTCAGCAGAGCATGGGCGGCGGCATGGGTGGTGGTATGGGCGGCGGCATGGGTGGCGGCGGTGGAATGATGGGCGGCATGGGAATGATGAACATCCCGCCTGAGAAAATCGCCCAGCTCAAGGTTCCCACGGTCTGCCTGGAGCACGGCAAGAAGGAACCCAAACCGAACATCCCCTACGAAATCAAGAAGATCGAAGTCGTGACCTCCAAGCCCGAGGTGCGCGAGCTGCTGGCGGCGTTGGGCAAGAAGCACTTGAATCAGCGCGCCGCGCAAGCCGCGGCCTGGCACCTGGCCAACGAGATGAGCTGGGAGCAACTGGCCAACAAGCAGATCGAGCATCTCGACGGCTCGAGCGAGCTCTACTTCCACCCGCAAGAAATCGCCGCCGGCATGCAGATCGCCAGCGGCGCCGTGGCGCAAGCCGCCGAGGTCGAGGCTAAGGCCCCGCAGAAGAGCCCGGGCGAAGCGGTTGAGACCGCCAAGGCCGTCACCGTCAGCGAGTAATCGCGCAACTGCAAATTGGCGACGACCGTCCTTGCTCCGCTTGGCGACTACCGTCGCTATGCCGCGCGGGCCGGCTCGCGCAGTTGCCGGCGAATCTCCTGCTTTAAACTGAAGCGCTCGCTGTCCCAGGCTTCCAGCTTGCGACGCATCTCGGCCCGTTCGGCCGCGACCCTCTGTTCCTGGACCACTAACAGCCCTGCCTGCTCGGAGAGTTCCTGCTGGCGGGCGTTGGCCCAGGCCTCGACGTCTTCGCGCCGCTGGGCCAGCTTGCGATGCTGCTCGGCCAGCCGCGCGCTCAGGGCCTGAATCTCGGACTTTTGCTGGGCCAGCTCGCCGCGAACCAGCCGGTGTTGCTCGGCCAGTTGCAGGCGTATCTTGGCCAACGACTGGGTCAGCGCAGCCGGCGCCATGGTGCCGCACAGCCGGGCCCAAAGCTCCTCGGTCGCCAGGCGGATCTCCAGCACCTCCTGCTGAGAGCGGGTCATGTCGGAGCGCATCTGTTCGAGCACGAGCTGTCGGGTCGCCAACTCGTCAGACTGCCGTGCCAGGTCGCGAGCTGCCTGTTCCTGTACTTTCGCCAAGCGCGCCGCGTCGTCGCGTTGACGCTGGCGCTCGGCGTTCGATTCGGCGGCAAAGTTGGCGCGGTCCAGATCGAGCGCGCGGCGCTGATGATCCAGGTCAGCCCGTTCGATCACCAGCAATTGTTCGGCCCGCTCAATGTTTTGCGATCTTAGCTCGACGGCGCGGTGCGCCTGCTCGACCTCTTCGGCGCTGCGCGCCGCGGCCAACTGTTCGGCCAGGCGGCCGGCCAGTGCGTCGAGCTCGGCCGAGCGGCGGTCCAATTCGACCTGGCGCTTGGCCAGTTCGGCGGCATCACGCGGCGGCAGTTCACGTCCAGTGGCGCTGATATCCAGTTCGGCGCCGCGCGCTTCGCGTTCCGCGAGCATCCGCTCGCGGCGCTCGATCTCGGCCCGGCGCTCCGTCAGGTCCAGGTGCTGTTCGGTCAGCCATAGCCGGGCCGCGCGAACCTGGTTTTCGATCGCTGCGTTGCGGGCATTGAGCTCGGCCTCGCGGTGATCGACGCTCGAGCGCTGCTTCTCCAACAGCGCGCCCAACTGCGCGGCTTGCAGGCGGATCTGCTCCGGCGTGTTGGTTACCGGCGGCTCGACCTCGCCCGCGGGCGCAATGGCTGCCGGCGCGGCCAGGGGCGGGGCGGGTTCCTCGCGCAGCGGCAAGTGGGCCGGGTCGACGCGCGAACCGGTCCCGCCAACGTGCACACCAGACACGTCAAACGACGCACTTCGAGTCAGTTCGCTGTGCGACATGGTTTCCTGCCATAACGCCGTTTTGCCCAAATCGTTCGGCGCGGAACCGCGCCATTTCGAGCTGCCCGCAGAAACCGCGGCGCTCGACGTCGTCTCGGGCCTAAGGGCAACGCAATCGATAGGGTTTGCCCAGTCTCTTACTTCGGCCATCAGGGGTCGCGAAGTTGAAGACTTCTCCCCCGGCGAGCTGCCAGCGGGACAATGACAGCAAATGGTTCTTCGAAAGTGCGCGATACAGTGCGCGATACGACGTCGCGCAGCTGGTGCGCCAATGCCCTGCAACCCTGTCGCGCTTGTAACGATCGCGCGGGCGGACTTTGGCCGATAAACTGGCGCAGTGGGGGGCGCCGGGTGCAAGAGCACCTGATAGCACGGAGGCTAGCGTTCGATGGAACGGATAACGCGTCAACCCCTGGGCGATGATTACGACCTGGACCTGGGCGGGACCCTGGCGGTCGTGGACAAGCATCTGACGGATTGCCCGACGGCAACCTGGCGGATGCGTTGGTTGGCCCTGCTGGCGGCGCCCCTAGTCGCCGTCCGCATGGCCGGCGATCTAATTGACTGGAACCTGTTGGGATAAGCGGTCCGCAGCCTGCGAATCGCCAACGCCAAACAAAAGACCCGCTCGACCGGTGATCCGATCGAACGGGTCTTGGAGTTTTCCAGTCGTCACACCGAGAGCGATGCTCGAGCGACCCGCGTGCCGGGCGATTAGCCCTTGGCAGCCCGAATCAGCCCTTGGCGGCATCGAGGGCTTGCTGCAAGCGAGCTTTGGTGGGCACGCCCACGAAGCGCTCGACCACGTCGCCCCCCTTGAAGATCATCACGGTCGGGATCGCACTGACGCCGTAGTTTTGCGCGGCGGCCGGGCTGTCGTCGATGTTCAGTTTGCCGATCTTGACCGAGCCGCGATATTCAGCGGCCAGTTCCTCAACGACCGGGCCAAGCATCCGGCAGGGGCCGCACCAGGGCGCCCAAAAGTCCACCAGGACCGGCTCGCTCGATTGGAGAACCTCGGACTGAAAGTTCGTGTCGGTAAATTCCGTGGCAGTGCCCATCGCGTGCTTCTCGCTTTCCCCAATGAAAATGATTGGCGTTCTGGCTACTTACTACGAGCAGAATCGACCAATGGGTCGTTGGATCTCGAATATTCCGCCGTGTGGCGAAATTATAGGGGGGGCGGGTCGACTGTCAACGAATGCCCAGCCTGGGTGGTCGGCGCGAGGCGCGGAGTATAATCCGCTCTCGAGGCGGCTGGGACTTGGCGCAAGCTGCCCGTTCCGCGGGTTCACCGGTTGGCAAATGACCTACGAAACGTTTGAACATACCGCTGATTTGGGGCTGCGGGTCCGCGCTGCCACGCTCAATGAGCTGTTTGCCGACGCTGCCCTCGGCCTGTTCAGCATGATCGTGCCGGACCTCCTCGCGGTGCGGCCGTTGGAGACCGTGAGCTTAAAGATCGTGGGACAGCCCACGGACTTGCTGCTCTTCGATTGGTTGAACGAGCTGCTTTATACCTTTGAAGTACGGCACTTGCTGCTGGCCCAGTTTGAGGTAGCGGTCAACGAACAGGGTCTGACGGCCACCGCCCGCGGCGAGCCGATCGACCGCGGCCGGCACGTGCTCGACCACGAGGTCAAGGCCATCACCTACCACGGACTGAAGCTAGAGCGGACGGCCGAAGGCTGGCTGGCAGAGGTGATCGTCGACATCTAATTTAGCTCGCTCCCACGAGCCATCAACGAAGGATCGACTGCGGCAGGAACCCAAACGAGAGCAACCATGGCCAAGGAATCGTTTCAGGGACCGTTTGAGCGCACCAGCGATACGACCTGGCGCATTCCCAAGTCGTATCGCCAGGGGATGCGGGTCGATGGCATCGTCTATGCCGACGACCGTCTGGTCGAGTTGATTCGCCACGACCAAGCGCTCGAGCAGGTGGCCAACGTCGCGTTTCTGCCAGGCATCCAGACGGCCAGCCTGGCGATGCCCGACATCCATTGGGGCTACGGCTTCTGCATCGGCGGCGTCTGCGCGACCGATCCGGCGGAAGGGGGCGTGATCTCGCCGGGGGGCGTGGGATACGACATCAACTGCGGCGTGCGGTTGGTGCGCTCCAACCTCACGGCCGCCGACGTGGCGCCGGTGCAAACCCGGCTCGTCGAAGAACTATACCGCCAGGTGCCCAGCGGCACGGGCGTCGGCGGCAAGTACCGCTTCACGCCTGGCGAGCTGCGCCGCCTGATGGCCGAGGGCGTGCCGTTCTTGCTGAGCCGTGGGCTGGCGGTGGCGAGCGACCTGGACCACACCGAGGCTGGCGGCTGCATCGCCGGCGCCGAGCCCGACCTGGTCAGCGCGCGGGCCGTGGAGCGCGGCTACGATCAGTGCGGCACGCTGGGCAGCGGCAACCACTTTCTGGAAGTGCAGTTGGTCGACCAGATCTTTGACGAGCCTGCCGCGCGGGCCATGGGTCTGGCCAAGGACATGGTCTGCGTGATGATTCACTCGGGCTCGCGCGGGCTCGGCTATCAGGTCTGCGACGACGCGCTGCGCGATCTGCGCGGCGCGCCCGAGAAGTACGGCATACACCTGCCCGACCGGCAATTGGTCTGCGCGCCGGTCGACAGCCGCGAGGGCCGGCACTACATCGGCGCAATGTGCGCGGCGGCCAACTTCGCCTGGTGCAATCGGCAGTTGTTGATGTGGCAGGCCCGCGAGTGCTTTGAGACGATCTTTGGCCGCTCCTGGCAAGCGCTGGGCATGAGCCTGGTGTACGACGTGGCGCACAACATCGCCAAGTTTGAGGAGCACGAGGTCGCCGGCCGCAAGAAGCGGGTCTGGGTGCATCGCAAGGGGGCCACGCGGGCCTTTCCGGCCGACCATCCCGAGACCCCTGCCGCCTACAAGCACGTCGGCCAGCCAGTGATCATTCCTGGCGATATGGGCCGGGCCAGTTGGGTCCTGATCGGTCAGCCGGGCAGTATGCAGCAGACGTTCGGCACGGCCTGTCACGGAGCAGGTCGCGTGATGAGCCGCACCGCGGCGATCAAACACGCCGAAGGGCGGCGCATCGATCGCGAGCTGGCCGACCGCGGCGTCGTAGCCCGCGCCCGCAGTTGGAAGGGCTTGGCCGAGGAGCAGCCCGACGCCTACAAGAACGTGGACCACGTGGTCGACGTGGTGCACCGCGCCAACCTGGCCCGCAAGGTAGCGCGGATGCGGCCGATCGGTGTGATTAAGGGGTGAGCATCCGAAGGCCAGCCCATTGCTTGACGGCGCTCGGGCGAGTTCTTAGGATCCATCGCTGATGTGTCGTGTTCTATGGTTTTGAACTTGGCAGTAGCAGTCGTCCCCGCAAAGTGCTCGTGGCACGATATTTTCCGTTCTTGTCTCGGGGTAATCATGGCGGACTTCGTGGAACAACCCGCGCCCCTTCCGACTCCACGCTTGCGGTTTTCGCTTGGCAGCTTGCTGCTCTGGATGGCGGTGACTGCGCTAGTAACGGCTCTCTTTGTGAACAGTCGTCAATTGGCGCAATCGCGCGCCCTGTTGACGCTGACCGAAAATGAGCTGGCAACACTGCGCCCGTTGCCCGTGGAGGAAGTCGCCCGGCAGTTCGAGCAATCCACCACCGTAGGGCCTATCAAGACTACGGTCGGTGACGTGCGCTATTCGCCGAAGGAAGACGCCTACAAGGTGCAGTTCTCCTGGGACAATGCTCAGACCAATCAGAAGTGGTTCACGGACGTCCAGCTTACGAGCGACGGATTCGGCGGCTACTACGGCCAGATCACGAGCAGCGAATTCCTCCAGCCGCTGGGACGTACCAACGCCTACACAGTGACCGTTAAGGCGCCATCGCTTTTCAGTAAGAAATAATTTCGACAGGTGATCGTCATGCTGCGTTCGATATCGATGATTGTGGGCGTGTGTGCGGCGATCGTATGCCAATTGGCAACTGCCCAAGACAACTGGCCGCAACTGCGCGGCGCGCAGGCGCTTGGCTATTCGCCCGCGGCGTCCTCGGCCAGCAACCTGCCGGACCACTGGAGCACGACCGAGAACGTTGCCTGGAAAACCGACGTCGCCGGACGCGGCTGGTCCAGCCCGGTCGTCTGGGGCGACAAGATCTTTCTGACCACGGCGGTCAACCTGGGCGAAACCGAAGCGCCGAAGAAGGGTCTGTATTTTGGCGGCGAGCGCAAAGAGCCACCCAAGACCGAACATCAATGGAAAGTGCTCTGCCTGGATTTGAACACCGGACAAAAGCTCTGGGAGCAGCAGTCGCACCAGGGAATTCCGGCGACGACCATCCATATCAAGAACAGCTACGCCTCGGAAACGCCGGTCACCGACGGTCAGCGCGTGATCGCTTACTTCGGCAACATCGGCGTCTACTGCTATGACCTCGCCGGCAAGCAGCTCTGGTCCAAGGAAATTCCGCCCAAGAAGACTCGCTATGGCTGGGGTCCCGCCTCTTCGCCAGTGCTCTATCAGGATCGGGTCTACATCGTCAACGACAATGACGAGGAGTCGTACCTGCTCTGCCTGAATGCGGCGGACGGCCAGGAGATCTTTCGCGTCGCACGCGAGGAAAAGAGCAACTGGTCGACCCCGTTTGTCTGGAAGAACAGCCAGCGCACTGAGCTGATCACGACCGGTACCGGCAAGAATCGCTCGTACGACCTCGAAGGCCGGCTGCTGTGGGAGTTGGCCGGCATGTCCAGCATCACCATCGCGCTGCCCTATGCGAAGGACGACGTCCTATTTCTCAGCTCGGGCTATGTCATGGACACCCTGCGGCCGATCTATGCCATCCGGCCGGGCGCCGCGGGCGACATCACGCTCGACAAGGGCGAGACCAAGAACGATTTCATCCTCTGGGCCAACAACACCGCCGGCCCCTACAACCCTTCGTCGCTGCTGTACGGCGACCTGCTATACGTGCTCTATGACCGCGGCTTCTTTGCCTGCTACGACCCCAAGACGGGCGAGGACGTCTATGAGAAGCAGCGCATTCCCGAAGGCAAGGCCTTCACGTCGTCACCCTGGGCCTACGGCGACAAGATCTTTTGCCTGAATGAAGACGGCGTCACCTTTGTGATCCGCGCCGGCCGTGAGTTTGAGATCCTGCACACCAACAAGTTGGCCGAGGACGACATGGGCATGGCCACGCCGGCCATCGTCGGCGATCGCGTGTTGCTGCGCACCTCAGCCAGGTTGTATTGCCTGAAGCAAGGCGCGAAGCTGGCGGAGTGATGGGAAGGCGAGCGATCGCCCGGCGAACACTAACCCGCCGCGTGTTGCTTTTTGGAAAGCTCGACCAGGTAATCGGCCACGGCTCTGAGGGTGGGCGTCTCGTAGACCCACCAGTCGAGGTCCTTGATTCGCAGGTTGAACTGGCGCTCGATCTCGCAGAGGAACTCGATGCCTTCGAGCGAAGTCAGACCCAGGCCAATGGCAAACAGCGGCTCGTCTGGATTTGTCAAACTGGTTGCTGCCGATAAATCGAAGCGCTCGGCAAGCATCCGCCGCAGCACGTCGATCGTGCCGGCCACGCCCAACTGCGCGGCGTCGACGGTCGCGTTCGCGGCGGGCGTCAGTTCGAGATCATGCGGATTGCCCATCGATTCATCTCCACTCTATCGCTCGCGACCCCGCATTCGGTGCACATCGCGCGCCGCGAACTGCGAAACCACGTTGGTTCGTGGACACGGTCGCGTTGGACTGGGAAAACTCCGCCGCGACCGCTCCACCTCTCCCAGTTCATCGGCCCGGGGCCGCACCGAACTTGACGCTCGGGGCCGGGCATCGATAGATTGAGCCACGCGTCGGGGCGCTGTGGCCGCAAATCAGGCCCTCGCCAGCCCCACGCTCGCTTCTGCTCAATCTTTTTGCGCTGCGTCGCGCAATCGGCACACGTCCCCAAGGTCGCCCCACCAAAGGTCGCTATGTCCAACCTGGCCGTCATACCCGTCACCACGCGCAGCCAACAAAAGCAATTCGTCAATCTCCCCTGGAGAATGTATGCGGGCGATCCTAACTGGATCCCGCCGCTGTTGCACGAGCACCGCCGGCTGCTGGGGTATGCCCACCACCCATTCTACGACTATGCGCAAATCCAGACCTTCCTGGCAGTGCGCGGATCAGAGGTCGTCGGCCGGATCGCCGCCATCATCAATCCCGTGCACAACGAACGCTCGGGAGACAAGCTGGGGTTCTTCGGCTTCTTCGAGTCGATCGACGACCAGCAGGTGGCAAATGCCCTGTTCGCAGCCGCCCGCGATTGGCTGTTCACTCGCGGCATGACCGGCGTGCGCGGGCCAACCAATCCCACGCTCAACTACGAGTGCGGCCTCTTGGTCGAGGGCTTCCACGCCCCGCCGACGTTCATGATGACCTACAACAAGCCTTACTACGGCGCGCTGATCGAAGGCGCAGGCTTCAAGACGGCGCAGAACCTGTACGCCTTCTGGGGTCACGTCGACATGGTGGCCAAGCTCGACAAGAAGCTGTGGTTCATCGCCAACGAAGCCAAGGAACGCTTCAAGGTCACGGTCCGCCCGATGAACGCCCGCGTGTTCGGCTCCGAAGTTGAAATGTTCCTGCGCGTCTACAACGACTCGATGGCGGGCACCTGGGGCTTTGCGCCGATGTCGGCCGGCGAGATCAAGGCCACGGCCGCGGGGTTGAAGCATCTGATCGCGCCGGAACTGGCGCTGGTCGCCGAGATCGAAGGCAAACCGATCGGCGCCTGCCTGGGCCTGCTGGACTACAACCCGCGCATCAAGGCCATCAACGGCCGGCTGTTGCCCTTTGGTTTCTTAAAGCTGATCACCAACAAGCGGGCGATCCAAAAGATGCGCGTGATCAGCATCAACGTCATACCCGAGTATCAGCGCTGGGGGCTGGGCGTGGTGCTCTTGGGCGGCCTGATCGAGCCGATGCTGAAGTGGGGCATGCGCGAGGTCGAGTTCTCCTGGGTCTTGGAGTCCAACACGCTCTCGCGCGCCAGCCTGGAAAAAGGGGGCGCCAAGCTCGACAAGTCCTACAAGATCTACGACCTGCTGCCGCCGGCTTGAACGCTCGTCGCGTCTTGAGCGCAGATATTCCGCTCTCCGCGCCCAACGGGTCGGCAATCTATATTGGCTGCCGGCGTGAAGCTTGTTTTCGCTCTCTTCATAGCGGCCCGACAATCTGACGATGACAATCCTGACCATGCTGGTCGACGCGGTCCGCGACATCTGGCCGCACCTGCTGGCCGGCTTCTCGCTGATGCTGATGGCCGTGACCTCGGCCCACATTGTCATGCGCAAAAAAGACACCCGAGCTGCCATCGGCTGGATCGGCGTGGTCATGCTCTCGCCGATCCTGGGCGCGCTGGCCTATTGGGTGCTGGGGGTCAATCGTCTGCAACGCCGTGCCATCCAACTTCGCGCGGGCGGACCCCGCCGCAAGGCCCAGGCCGCGCGCAACGAAGCCGATAGCCACGCGGTCGAGCGCATCCTGGAGCCCGGCGCGCGGCACCTGGCCAGTCTCGAGCGACTGATTGGCACCCTGACCGGCCGGCCGCTGGTTGACGGCAACCTGGTCACGCCGCTGATCGGCGGCGAAGAGGCCTATCCGAATATGATCGAGGCCATCGACGCGGCGAAGAAATCGGTCGGCATGGCGAGCTATATCTTCGACAACGACCGCGCGGGCCAGGAATTTGGCGCCGCGCTCGGTCGCGCGGTGGAGCGCGGCGTGGCGGTGCGGGTGCTGATCGACGCGGTCGGCGCCCGCTACACGTTTCCCTCGATCATTGGCTCGTTGCGCGAGCGGGGGATCACCGTGGCCCGCTTTCTGCCCACGCTGGTGCCCGCGCGCTTTGCCTACTCGAACCTGCGCAACCATCGCAAGATCCTGACAGTCGACGGCCGAATCGGTTTCACCGGAGGATTGAATATTCGCGAGGGGCACGATGCGCGCCTCGACCCTGCCCATCCGATCCTCGACCATCACTTTCGCCTGGAAGGTCCGATCGTCGGTCAGATGCAGGAGGTCTTTGCCGAAGATTGGGCGTTCGCGGCCAACGAGTTGTTGGACGGCGATCCCTGGTTTCCGGCGCTCAAGCCGGCCGGCGACGCGCTGGCCCGGGGTATCTCGGCGGGACCCGACAGCGACCTGGACAAGTTGCGGCTCACCTTGGAGGGCGCAATCTCCTCGGCCGAGAAAAGCATCTGCATCGTGACCCCCTACTTCCTGCCCGACGCCTCGCTGGTCGGCGCGCTCAACTGCGCGGCGCTCCGCGGCATCGAGGTCGACATCATCCTGCCCGAGGCCAATAACCTGGCGCTGGTCAAATGGGCCTCCAACGCCATGCTCTGGCAGGTGATCGAGCGGGGCTGCCGGGTCTGGATGTCGCCGCCGCCCTTTGACCACACCAAGCTGATGCTGGTGGACGGCGCCTGGACCCTGCTGGGCTCGGGCAATTGGGACCCGCGTAGTCTGCGATTGAACTTCGAGTTCGACGTCGAGGTCTACGAGCGCCCGCTGGCCGACCGTTTGGGCAAGTGGATGGTCGCAAAACGCAAACGGGCCCGGCAGCTCACCTTGGCCGAAGCGGACGGCCGCAGCCTGCCAGTGCGGCTGCGCGACGGCGTGGCGCGGCTCTTAACACCTTATCTGTAGCGGGTTTTGCATCCGCGAGTGGAATCTCCGCCGCGTTGACCCGCGCGGGGGCCGCTACTATATTCAAAGTCGCCCTCCCCGCCGCGACTTTTCACCCCCTCGGCCCCTCACAACCTCGCGCGCCATGCCGCCCTTCGCCGGATCACGACCGAGGTTTGCCGCGCTGGCGAGCGTCATGCTGTTGTCTCTCGCCCAGACCGCTTGGGCCCAGGCCGACGCCGCGCCGAGCGCCGCCGACGTCGAGTTCTTCGAAAAGCAGGTGCGGCCGATCCTGGCCGCCCGCTGCCACGAGTGCCACGGCGCCCAGAAACAGAAAGCCAGCCTAAGGCTCGACTCCCGCGCGGGCGTGCTCGCCGGCGGCGACAGCGGAGCGGCGGTCGTGCCGGGCAAGCCGGAGGAAAGCCTGCTGGTCGACGCCATTCGCTATGGCGACACCTACCAGATGCCGCCGAAGTCGCAGTTGCCCGCGGCCGAGATTGCCACGCTGGTGAGCTGGGTCGAACGCGGCCTGCCCTGGGGTCCCGACGCGCCCGCCGGCGAGACGGCCGGCGCGGTCGACGGCTTCGACCTGCAAAAACGGAGAGGGCATTGGAGCTTTCAACCGATCATGGATCCCGCGCCCCCCGACGTGGCCGACGTCGCCTGGGTCAAGACGCCCGTGGATCGGTTCATTTTGCAGAAGCTCGCTGCCGCGGGATTATCGCCCGCGCCGCCGGCCGAGCGGCGAGCCCTGTTGCGGCGCGTGACCTACGACCTCACCGGGCTGCCGCCAACGCCCGAGGAGTTGGCCGAGTTCCTGGCCGACGATTCGAACGATGCTTACGGCCGCGTGGTCGATCGCCTGCTGGCCTCGCCCCGCTACGGCGAGCGCTGGGCCCGGCACTGGCTGGACCTGGTGCGCTACGCCGAGACCTACGGCCACGAGTTCGACGTCGACCTGCCCAATGCCTACCGCTATCGCGATTACGTGATCCGCGCACTGAACGACGATCTGCCGTTTGACCAGTTCGTCGTGGAGCACGTGGCCGGCGACCTGGTCACTCCACCGCGCCGCAACCCGGCCGACGGCACCAACGAATCGATCCTGGCCACCGGCTCCTTCCTGCTCGGCGAGGCCAAGCACTCGCCGGTCGACGTGCGGCAGGACGAGGCCGACCGGGTCGACAACCAGATCGACGTCTTCGCCAAGACGTTCCTGGGCCTGACGGTCAGTTGTGCCCGCTGCCACGACCACAAGTTCGACGCGATCACGACCAAGGACTATTACGCCCTGGCCGGCTACCTGCAAAGCTCACGCTACCAGCAAGCATTCATCGACCCGCCCGAGCAAATGGCCGGCACGCTGGCGGCGCTGGACGCGCTGCAAATTGAGAGGCGTGCGGCTTATGTCGAGTTTGCTCGGGAAGTTATCGAGTCGCGTCTGGCTGAGCTATCCGCAAAGCTCGCCGCGGGCAGCACAACCAACGCAGCTCCAACGACCGGATCGCCCGCCGCCGCAAACGAACTATCATTGCCTGGCGACGGTTGGGGTGATTGGTCGGCGACCGGCGCTGCTTTCGGCACTCACCCGCTACGGCCGCTGGATCTGGTCTCGCGGCAGCGTGACGGCCGCGACGTGCTCGCGTTTGCCGGCGTCGCTACTGCGCACAGCGGGCAGCAAACGAACCGGTTGCACGGTGTGCTCCGCTCGCCGACTTTCGAGATTTCCTCGACCAAGATTCACTACCGTTTGCACGGCACAGGCGGCCGCGTGCGATTGATCCTGGATGGCCTGCAACTAATCCAGGACCCGATCTACGGCGGACTGCGTTTTGATGCCGGCGGACCGTCGCCGCATTGGCACACGCAGGACGTCAGCAAATGGGTCGGCCATCGGGCCTATCTGGAGGTGATCGACGACGGCGATGGGTACATCGCGCTGGAGCGCGTGGCATTTTCCGACGATGCCCCGCCGAGCGACAGCGCGTCGGTCGAACTGGCCGCAGTGTTGAGCCGCACCGGAGCAGACTCTCCCGAGACCGCCGCCGAGGCCCGGGCCGCACGCTGTCGCGAGGTCGCCAAAGCGTGGCTCGCAGCACCCGACGCTCGACACGCCGATGAACCAGAGCGTGCGGCGATTATTTCTGCGTTGCTCACCGCAGCAATGACCGACGACGCCGCGCCCGCGGCTCGCTTGAACGAGCGGCTCGCCGATATCGACAACCGGCAACGCGACTTGGAAAAGCAGATCACCCCACCGCGCCAGGCCGTGGCATTGGCCGACGGCACGGCCGAGAACGAACGGGTTTTCATCCGTGGCAATCCAAAAACGCTGGGCGACGAAGTCCCCCGGCGGCTGTTGGAGGCACTCGGCGGCACGCGGCACGCGCCGCCGGACGAGGGGAGCGGTCGGTTGGAGCTGGCTCGGCAATTGGTCGCGCCGGACAATCCACTCGTCTCGCGCGTGATCGTCAATCGACTCTGGCATCATCATTTTGGCGCCGGCATCGTCCGCTCGGTCGACGACTTTGGCGTCATGGGGCAACCGCCCACGCATCCCGAACTGCTCGACTACCTGGCCCGCGAGCTGGTGCGCAACGGCTGGTCGCTCAAGTCGCTGCATCGGTTGCTGGTGCTGTCGAACACTTACCAGATGTCGAGTCGGCCGCGGCCCGAGGCTCTCTTGGCGGACCCCACGAACAAGCTCTGGCATCGCATGAGCGTGCGACGGCTGGAAGCCGAGGCCATTCGCGACGCGATGCTGGCCGTCTCCGGCGAATTGAACGAGACGATGTACGGCCCCAGCGTGATGCCGTACCTCACCGAGCACATGACCGGTCGCGGCCGGCCGAAAGATTCCGGCCCGTTGGACGGCGGCCGGAGGCGCAGCGTTTACCTGGCCGTGCGGCGAAATTTTCTTTCGCCCCTGTTTCAAGCCTTCGACTATCCGACGCCGTTCACCACGATCGGCCGTCGCGGCAGCTCCAACGTGCCGGCCCAGGCCCTGGCCCTGATGAACAACCCGCTGGTGGTCGACCAATCGCGCCGCTGGGCCGACCGCGTACTGCAATCGACCGACGCGACCCCTGAGGCCCGCGTGCAGGCGATGTACCTGCGCGCCTTGTCGCGCGAGGCGGACCCAACCGAGTTGGCCGCGGCGCTCCAGTTCGTCGCCCCGGCAGCCGGCAACCCGGCCGATCCCGCCGCCTGGAGCGAGCTGGCCCACGTGATCTATAACCTCAAAGAGTTTATCTTCATCCCCTGATCCTGTAGGTCAGGCATTTGCCTGACGGTGATGTTCATTGGACGTTCATGTCAGGCAAATGCCTGACCTACAAAACAAACAACCAACAACTAGCAACCAACAACCACTCCCCCATGCACTGCGGTCGCTTCCAATCCGGTTCCCTGTCGCGGCGCGAAATGCTCGTGCGCTCGGCGAACGGTTTCGGCGCCATGGCCTTGGCTGCCTTGGCGACCGACCCGGCCTACGGCGCGACCGTTGTCGATCCGGACAAGGCCGCGCGGCTCAATCCGCTGGCGCCTCACGCGCCGCATTTCACGCCCCGGGCCAAGAGCGTGATCTTTTTGTTCATGGACGGCGGACCGTCGCACCTGGACACGTTCGACCCCAAACCGCGGTTGGATCGTGAGCACGGCGAACCGATCAAGATGAAGGTCCAGCCCACCCAGTTCGACAACGTGGGCAAGGTGCTCAAGAGTCCCTGGGCGTTTCGCCATCACGGTCAAAGCGGCATCCCGGTCAGCGACCTGCTGCCGCACATCGCCGAATGCGTGGACGATCTGGCGATTGTCCGCTCGATGACCTCGAACTTTTCGGAACACACCAACGCCAACTACTTCATTCACTCCGGCTCCGGTCAGCAGGGCCGACCGAGCGTCGGCGCCTGGACGACCTATGGCCTGGGCAGCGAGTGTCAGAACCTGCCCGGCTTTGTCGTGCTCAACAGCGGCATGATTCCGCCGGGCGGCTGGGACTGCTTTGCCAGCGGCTTTCTGCCCGCGACGTTTCAGGGCTCGTCGTTCGCCGGCGGCAAGAGCCCGGTGGCCGACCTGGCCCGCAGCGAGGCCACCGCGGCCGCGCAGCTGCGCAAGCTCGACCTGGTGCGATCGCTCGACCGCCACACAGTCGCGAAGCAAGGCGCCGACGACAAGCTGGAAAGCGCCATCGCCAACTACGAGCTGGCCTATCGCATGCAGACTGCCGTGCCCGACCTGATGGACCTGGCCGGCGAAAGCGCGGCGACCCAGGCACTCTATGGACTCGACGATCCGAAGACCGAGCACTACGGCCGGCAATGCCTGGTCGCGCGGCGGCTGGTCGAGCGAGGCGTGAGGTTCGTGGAAGTGCTGCCGCAAAACCTCGGCCACGACCGCTGGGACCAGCACAGCAAGCTTAAAGAAGGGCATGAGGCCAACGCCCAGGCGACCGACAAGCCCGTGGCCGGATTGCTCAAGGATCTGAAGAGCCGTGGGCTATTGGACGAGACGCTGGTGGTCTGGGGGGGCGAGTTTGGCCGCACGCCGATGGCCCAGGGCAGCGACGGACGCGACCACAACCCGTTTGGCTTCACCATCTGGATGGCTGGCGGCGGCATCAAGGGGGGCACAGTTTACGGGGCCACCGACGACTATGGCTACTTCGCGGTCGAGAACAAGTGCCAGATTCACGACCTCCACGCCACCATGTTGCACCTGCTGGGCATGGACCACAAACGGCTGACCTACCGCTTCGGCGGCCGCGACATGCGCCTGACCGACGTGCACGGCGAAGTGATCCACGATATCCTGACGTAGCAACCAACGAAGCAATTTCGGGAGAGCAGCATGAACGCGGCAGTCGGTGAGACACAGGGATCCCGGGAGGGCGAAGCTACCGCTGAGCCGCGGCACTGTCGAGAGGCGCACGATCTCGTTGCAATACAGGCTCGGCGGGAGCCTCGCCCTCCCGGACGAAGAGCTCGCCGCTCATGTTTATTGGCGATCGCGTTGGCAGTCGTCTCGGCAACCTGTGCGCCATTCGCATCCGCCGCCGACGCGCCTGCGCCCCTCAAGGTCTGCCTCGTCTCGGGCTCGCTGGAGTACAAGTCCAAGGAATCGCTCGACGAGTTTCAAAAGTATCTGGAAGCCAACTACCCGATCCGCTGCACTCGCGCGTTCATTGACGGCACCGACCTTACGCACCTGCCGGGCCTGGAAAACCTGGACGACGCCGACGTCGTGCTGCTGTTCACCAAGCGATTGAAGCTCTCGGGCGACGAACTGGAGCGCATCAAAAAATATTGTCTGTCGGGCCGGCCGATCGTCGGCGTGCGCACCGCCAGCCATGCCATCCAGACCTGGCTGGACTTGGACCACGAGGTCTTGGGAGGCAACTACAAGGGACACTACGGCGCGGGACCGGAAACCCAGACCGAGATCGTCGAAGCGGCCAAGAATCATCCCGTGCTCGCGGGCGTCACCCCGTTTCGCTCGGCAGGCAGCCTCTACAAAAACGAAGGTCTGTCCGATGACGTCGAGATCCTGCTCACTGGCACTGCACCCGAGGCGACCGAGCCGATCGCCTGGACCCGAAACTACAAAGGGGCGCGGATCTTTTACACCTCGCTAGGTCACCCCCAGGATTTCACCGAGCCGAGCTTTCGCCGGATGCTGGTGAATGCTCTATTCTGGACGACCGGCCGCGACGTGCCGGCCAAGTGACTACGGACCACACTCTGGCCAATCTCAGGAGACGAGCGATGCACCACCACGTGACGTTTCGTAACACCTGTCGCGCGGCGGTCGCATTCGCTGTGACCCTGGCTGCCGCGGCGGCCGTGGCCCAGGAAGGGGACATTGAGTTCACCAAAGACGTCGTCTACGGCACGGTCGACGGCGTGGAGCTGAAGCTCGACCTGGCGCGGCCCAAGGGCCTGACCGCGCCCGCGCCGGGCGTGGTCTGGATTCACGGCGGGGCCTGGCGCGGCGGCAAGAAAGAAGAATTTGAAAAGCTGCTTCGCGACTCGGCTGCGGCCGGCTACGTCTCGGTCTCGATCGATTATCGCCTGGTGCCCAAGAGCATTTTCCCGGCGCAGGTCGAGGACTCCAAGTGCGCGGTTCGCTGGTTCCGCGCGAACGCTGAAAAATTGCAGCTCGACCCCCAGCGGATCGGCGTGGTTGGCGCGTCGGCCGGCGCGCACCTGGCCATGATGCTCGGCGCGATGGACAGCGGCGACGGACTGGAAGGCAACGGCGGATCGGCCGAAGCGTCGAGCCGCGTGCAATGCGTGGTCTCTTATGCCGGGCCCACGGACTTGACGGTCGAATTTCCGCCAGCGTCTAAGAATCTCGTCGCCGATTTCATCGGCGGACCGGCCAGTGACAAGGCCGACGCGGCCAAGGCAGCCTCGCCGATCACCTACGTCTCGTCTGGCGACCCGCCCATGCTTTTGATCCAGGGCACCAAAGATCCGCTGGTGCCGCACAGCCAGGCCGTGGAGATGGTCGAGGCCCTGACCAAGGCCGGCGTGCCGGGCCGGGTCGAGCTAATGATCGGCGAAGGTCACGGCTGGCCGAAGGAACACGAGCGCGTGATGCGCGAGACCTTTGAGTTTCTGGCGCGGCACTTGAAGAAGTAAGCCCGCGGTTTAACTCCGATGCCGCGTCGCACCGCCACCGCCAGTACCTGGGACGCGCTCAACCAGCAGATCGTGGCCTGCGAGCGCTGTCCGCGCTTGCGGACCTATTGCGCCGTGATCGCCGCCGAGAAACGGGCCGCGTTTCGCGAGTGGACCTATTGGGGTCGCCCGGTGCCGAACTTCGGCGATCCCCAAGCGCGGTTGTTGATCGTGGGTCTCGCGCCGGCGGCGCACGGGGCAAACCGCACCGGCCGCATGTTCACCGGCGACCGCAGCGGCGAGTGGTTGTATCGGGCGCTGCACAAAGCCGGCTTCGCCAACCAGCCAACCTCGAACGACGCCGACGACGGCCTGCAACTGGTCGACTGCGCCATCACGGCCGCGGCCCACTGCGCGCCGCCGGACAATAAACCCACGCCGGGCGAACTGGCGAATTGCCAGGAGTGGTTCGCGATCACGTTTGACTTGGTGCCCGCGCGAGTCTTCTTGGCGCTCGGTCAGATCCCCTGGAAAGCCATCCTCGCAGAAGCGCGCCGCCGCGGCTGGCAGGAAGGCAAGCTCCCCAAGTTCGGACACGGCGCGCAGGCCGCATTGGCCGGCGACCGCCACCTTGTGGGGAGTTACCACCCCAGCCAGCAAAACACCTTCACGGGCCGGCTGACTGAGACGATGCTGGATGACGTATTCCGCAGCGTGCGGCAATTGCTGGAGTAGATAGACCTCGGTCGCCCAATGAAGCACGGTCGCCCCGATTTGCCGAGGATTGCGCTAGGCATTAGATTGGCGGCAGACGCCACGGCGATCACCGCCACGCGCTCATCCAACCGGAGTCCACGCCATGAAGTTTCTGGCCCTGTTCCTGCTGTTCGCCTTGTCGACCGTCGTCCTGCCGGCGATTGCTCATGCCAAGATCGTCACCGAGACGGTCCCCTACGAATACGATGGTGTGAAGCTCGAAGGGTTCATCGCCTATGACGACGCAACCGACGAGAAGCGGCCGGGCGTGCTGGTAATTCACGAGTGGTGGGGCTTGAACGACTATGCCAAGATGCGCGCCAAGCAATTGGCCGAGATGGGTTACGTGGCGATGGCGGTGGACATGTATGGAGCGGGCGTGCTAGCCACGACCCAGCCCGAAGCCGCGGCACTGGCCGGCAAAGTGCGCGGCAACCCCAAGCTGATGCGCGAGCGGGCCCGCGCGGCGTTTGACCTGCTCAGCTCCAACAAGCGGGTCGACCCCAGCCGGATCGCGGCAATCGGCTTTTGTTTCGGCGGCACGTGCGTCCTGGAACTGGCCTACAGCGGTGCGGAGTTGGCCGGCGCAGTCACGTTTCATGGCGGGCTGACCGCCCCGCAGTCCGACGACCTCCAGCGGATCAAAGCCAAGTTCCTGGTGCTGCACGGCGCCGACGATCCGCTGGTGCCCCCGGCCGCGGTGCAGGCCTATGAAGAAGGCATGCGTAAGGCGAATGCCGATTGGGAACTGATCGCTTACGGCGGCGCGGTGCACACCTTCAGCAATCCGGCCGCCGGCAGCGAGAACAAAGCCCGCGGCGTGGCCTACGATGCCAAGGCGGCCGAGCGGAGTTGGCAGCACATGCAGATGTTCTTTCGCGAGATCTTTGCCAAGGAGCTGGCAGGGAAGAAGTGAGGAATAGGCCTTAGACTTTAGGCGTTAGGCCTTAGTTCGGAAGTTACAAAGGCGAAAGGCTGCGAGCTCGGTTCGCTGGCATGCTGTCACTTTGTCGCTGTGCGCGCTCGCTTTTTTGCAGAGATTTCTGATCTCGCTCTGCCTTCGATTCGTCGTCGAGCCACGACCGCTGGCCCCCAGCCTCAGTCCTCTTGACCGCTTCCGGCGCGGTCGGCTATTGTCCCCGCCCGCTTGCCACTTCCGGGCCGCGCCCAGTTCCACACCTTGCTGCATTGGCCCCAGTTCATTCGAAGGATACCTCGTCATGAAATGGGTCGCCGTGGGATTGGGACTGTTGGTCGCCGCAACGTCGAGCGGATGTTGGCGACCTTATTACGGCTATCAGTATGGGCAGCCGGCCTACTCACAGGCTCCGGCCTTCCAGCAACAGCAGGTCGTTCCTTCGCAACCCCAAGTGATTCAATCGCAGCCGGCCGTGATGCAGCAGCCCGTCTATCAACAACAGCCGATGGCCCAGGGTTGCCCGCCGGTCTATTGCCAGCCGCAACCGCAGGCCTGCGTGCCGTGCTATTAGGCACGCCCCGTTTCGTGAATCTGGGGCGCTCTCGCCGATAGCCGGCCTCTGCGAGGCCGGTGCGCCCCTCGGTGATTCTACCGGAGTCCCAGACCCCGGCTAAAGCACGGCTATTCACGAACTGTCGCGGCGGGTTTCGGCGTGTTAGAATCGAAACCGCCATAACGCTCAGGCACGCCGTGCCGAGCCCCTTGTTGCGTTGATGACGCGACCTCATTGCAACGTGTTACCATGCCTCGCATTGTAGTTGGGTTGTTTCTAGCGATCGGGTTTCTCGCCATTTCGCCGGCCACTGTTGGGGCCGATGCGCCTGTGGCGCCCCCGCTGGCCCAAGCCCATGCGCACAACGACTATCTGCACAAGCGACCGCTCCTGGACGCGCTCGACCACGGCTTCACCAGCGTTGAGGCCGACATCTTCCTGGTCAAAGGTCAACTGCTGGTCGCCCACACCAAGTACGAGCTCAGCCCCCAGCGGACCTTGCAAGCGCTGTACCTCGATCCGCTCCGCGAGCGGGTGAAGGCCAATGGCGGCAGCGTGCTGCCCGGTCTGAAGACCTTTCGCTTATTGGTGGATATCAAGAGCGACGCCGAGACGACCTATGCCGAACTGGCAAAGGTGCTGGCCCAGTACGCCGACATTGTCTCGGTCGTGCGCGACGGCAAGGTCGAGCCCAAGGCGGTCCAGGTCGTGGTCTCGGGCAGCCGCCCCGTGTCGACCATGACCGGCGAGAGCTTGCGTTACGCCGGTATCGACGGCCGCACCAGTGACCTCGACTCCGACGCGCCGGTGCACCTGATGCCGCTGGTCAGCGACTCATGGGCCAGCCAGTTTAAGTGGAAAGGGCAGGGCGAGATGCCCGAGGCCGAGCGAGCTAAGCTGGCCGACGCGGTCAGCCGGGCGCACGCCAAGGGTCGCCGCCTGCGCTACTGGGCCACGCCCGAGACGCAGGAGCTCTGGCGCACGCTGCAAGCGGCGGGCGTGGACCACATCAATACCGACAAGCTGGCCGAGCTCGAGGCGTTTCTGCGCCAACCGCCGGCGGCCAAGAACTAGATTTCAAACGGACAAGTATTAGGGAGCCGGGGCCGCTGGCCTCGGAAAAAAGCGATGGTCGACCGCACGAACCGCGACGAATCGCAACCGCTCTCGGACCTCGACCAATGGGAGGACGACCTGCGCCGCCGCTATCCCGAGCCGGCCAACAAGCTCGCGCCGAACTCGGCCAAGGTCAAGGAAGAATTTCGCGACTATCGTGCTGAGACCAAGCCCGAGGTGGCCGAGTTTTATCGCCTGAACCATCGCTATCAGACGGTCGACTTCGTGCGCGCCAAGCGCGAGGAGTATCTGTCGCTTAGCAAGCGGCAGATGGGCCTGTGGGACGGACTGGAGTTTTTGAACACGCTCGTCGACTCCAGCGATCCCGACACCAGCCTGGCGCAGATCGAGCACCTGCTGCAGACGGCCGAAGCGATTCGCCGCGACGGACACCCGCGGTGGTTCATCCTCACTGGTCTGATCCACGACTTCGGCAAGGTGCTGTGCCTGTTTGGCGAGCCGCAGTGGGCCGTGGTCGGCGACACGTTTCCCGTGGGCTGCGCCTGGAGCGACAAGATCGTGTTTCACGAATACCTGGCCGACAACCCCGACAGCCAGGTGCCCGACTACCAAACCCCCTGCGGCATTTACGAGGCGGGCTGCGGGCTGGACAACGTGATGTTGAGCTGGGGCCACGACGAGTACATGTATCACGTGGTGAAGGATTATCTTCCCAAAGAAGCGCTGTACATGATTCGCTACCACTCGTTTTATCCGGGCCATCGCGAGGGCGCCTACGACCACCTGCTCAATGCCGAGGACCGCAAGTACCTGAACGCGGTCCGCGCGTTCAACCCGTACGACCTGTACACCAAAGCCGCCGAGCGCCCCGACGTGGAAAAGCTGCGGCCGTTTTACGAAGAACTCTGGAACGAGTTCTTCCCGCCCCAGTTGGCGTTTTGACCAAATCGTTGTTGGTTGTTAGTTGCTTGTTCTTGGTGATAAAACGGACCTGGCAAACCAACAACCAGCGACAAACAACCAATAACTCTTCCCTTTCAACATCATTGATACTGCTAACTTTGTCCAGGAGACTGTGAAATGTTGCGACGTGCTGCGTATGGTTTGATCTTGATGGTGGCTGCGGCCGGCCAGGCATTGGCGGCCGGCGCCGAGGCGTTTACCGACCCAGCCAAAGCCGGCCCTGACTTCGCAGTGCAGGGCGAGTATGGGGGCACGCTGAAGACGCCGGATCAGGAGATCAAGGTCGGCGCGCAGGTCATCGCGCTGGGTGACGGAAAATTCCGCGGCGTGTTTTACTTCGGCGGATTGCCCGGCGACGGCTGGAGCCGTGGCGACATGGCAATCCCGACTGACAGCACGGTCGAGGACGGCGTCGTCACATTTACCGGCGACGGCGGCACCGCCAAGATCAAGGACGGCAAGCTCGTTGTTCTGGATCCGAGCGGCGCCGAGTTGGGCGTGCTCGACAAGGTCGAGCGCAAGAGCCCGACGCTGGGCGCCAAGCCGCCCGCCGGCGCCAAGGTGTTGTTCGATGGATCGAACACCGACGCCTGGGCCGGTGGCAAGATCGTGGAAGAGAATCTGCTCCTGGCCGGCACCCGCAGCAAGGACGAGTTTCAGGACTTCACCCTGCACCTCGAGTTTCGCACTCCCTTCGTGCCCAAGGCCAGCGGCCAGGCGCGGGGCAACAGCGGTCTGTATTTGCAGAATCGCTACGAGTGCCAGATTCTCGATTCGTTCGGATTGGAAGGCGAAAACAACGAGTGCGGCGGCTTCTATCAGATCAAGGAACCGGCCGTGAACATGTGTCTGCCCCCGTTGGCCTGGCAGACCTACGACGTGGACTTCACCGCCGCGCGATTCGAGGGCGAGGCCAAGGTCAAGAACGCGCGGGTCACGATCAAGCACAACGGCGTGACGATCTTCGACGACTTCGAGCTGCCGAACCTCACGCCCGGTGGATCGCCCAAGGAGTTTCCGGGCAAGGGTCCGTTTCAGTTGCAGGCGCACGGCAACCCGGTGACCTATCGCAACATTTGGGTGGTTGAGAAGAAATCATAGCGCCGCGAAGCATTTGACCGACAACTTATCCACCTTTCCCAAGCCGGCGAACCCGCCGCGAAACCTTGGCGTTTTGCGGCGGGTTTTTCGTTTTTTCCAGCGGAATTTTCAGGCCGAGTCTGGCTTCCCCCAGCGGTGGATTTTCTTTCCCATCCGTTTTGCTAGCATGGTGACCGATGGATCTCGGAACGCGGTCGTTTTGCGATCGTGTGTCCGAGGCGGTTAAACCTTCCTAAATGAGCCTGGAGGTGACCCATGGCCCATTCTGCCGAAGCGGCCGCACGCGACAAGAAGATCGCCGAACTAAAGCGTCTGATTACCGCGGGCACGTACGAAACGCTCGAAAAGCTCGAGGACGCGGTCGACGCATTTTTGTGGAGCGAGCAGGATCGCTTGCAGCAAACGCAGCAGAACGAGGCGCTGTGCCCTGCGACCGGACGCGAAATCGCGCGGCTGCATCCCAAGTAGTTGATTCAATAGGCAGACCGCTCAAAGAGCGCACGGACACTCACGACCCCAAAGCGCGGGGACCAAGGTGTCCGTTTTCTTTTGCACTGCTTTTCACGAATTCGGCCGAGTGGCACGAAATTTGGCCTCTCCATTTTCGCCGGCACTCGCACTCTCCTCGCCCGACTTGCCTTGCAAACTTTACCCTGGACTGCTATCGTCCCGCCTTCGCCGAGCTATAATTGGGCGAGTCGGGCAGGAATCGGCAAAGAGAAACTTCGACCGATCTTGCCGGACGAAAACGCCGATGAAGTTCGTGACCAAAAACCACGCGGGGTTCTCCTCACCCGAACAAGAGTGCGGTAACCCTCGTTCCAGAACTTCAAACCTCAGTAGTCCAAAAATCCGTCGGGAGGACCTAATTAATTGCGTGGGCTTGGGTCAACAAACGGCACGTGCCTAGCACGGTCATGACCCCGCTCTTCTCGCAGCGACTCCTCCGTCGCATTGGACTCGAGGTTTGATTACAGACGGCCACGGCAGGGTCCAAAGCGACCTTGCCGTGGCCTGATTTTTTGCGCTTGGCGAACTTGCAGATCCGGGCACAGGCAACCATCGATCGCACGCGCTGGGCCTATGCGCTGCGGGCCGGGCGACTCTCGGCCGCGGCGCTCTCGGCAATCGCCAGCCGGCAGGCCAACTCCACCAGCGTGACCAGGTCCAGCGCGTTGTGCTTCAGGATGCCACCAAGCTGACCGGTCTGGCCGCTGCGCACGTAGTCGTGATACGCCGCTGGCACCAGCGCCCCGGGCAGGTCGTCCTCGCGACGGCGACGACAGATGTACTGCTCCAGGGTCTGCAGCTTGCAGTTGGGCAGATAGCGCTTCCAGCGCCGCCGAGCGTGGTGCAGCAGATCGCAATGCACCATCGACGGTCGCGGCGTCTGGCGATCCATGGGCGCAGAATCCTGGAAAGCATGCGGCGGCGGATCTCGCTCGACCGCCGGCTGCCGGCCACGGGCCGCACGAGGTCGCGTATCGCGACCCAGGTGATGCCGCGTGCTGCGGTCGTGCACCATCGGCCAGTCGAAGCTCTTGCCGTTGTACGTCACCAGCACGGCATTGCGGGCGGCGACCTGCCAGAGCGTTTCCAAGAGGGCCCGCTCCTCGGCATAGTTCCGCGCTAGTAATTGATCGAGCATCAACCGACCCTCGTCCTGCCAGATCAGCCCGACGAGAAACACCATCGACCCGGCAAAGCCGCAGGTCTCCAGATCGAGAAAGAGCGACCCGACCGGCAATGCCCGACCCAGCGCCGAAAGCTCGGGATGCCCGCTCGGACGCCCGGCGGCCGTGTGCGCGACTCGGGCCGCGACGACGTCGGAATTTGGCCAGAACTCGGCCAATGGACAGCGAATTCGCCAATGCACGCCCGAGGCGTTGGCGCACTCCTGTCCGCGCGTCAGGAGGTCGCCCGCGATGATGCCCGGGGAGTCGATCCGCTCGGTGCCGACCGCGGTCGCGTGAAGCGATGACCAGAGCGGCAGGCCGGCCAGGACGGCCGGCGATGGCGCGATGCCCGACGCGACGCCGTGGGGGCGATGCAGCTTTGCCAGCCGCGCGCGAATCTCGTCGCTGAGCATGGGTCCACCGTCCGTGGCTGGGCACGTCGTCGCTGGGCAAGTCGAAATCGTGGCGTCACCGTCCGCGGCCGCCACGGCCTGCATCTCGGCAGGATGTTACTTTGCGTCGTGCTGGCGGCACCAGACGAGTATCTCGCTGACTGAAAGGCGCTGGCCCGGGGTCAGCGTCGGACCTGCGGTGGCCGGTTTGGCCTTGGGGGCCGGCGCTGCGACGACAGGCTCTACAGCGGGTTCCGCGGCGGCGGGCTTCTCGGCTGCCGGGGCGCCTGCCTTGGCAGCGCGTGCCGCGGCCAGGATGTCGGCGGTCGATTGCTTGCCGGCGGCCGGTTTGGCCGCGGCGGGCTTCTCAGTGGCAGGTTTCGCAGCGGCAGGTTTCGCAGCGGCAGGCGCCGCTCCACCCGGCCTGGCGGCCCCTTGCATCCGGGCCATTTCCAGCGGTGAGAGTTTCTTCTCGCCGGCTGCGGCGGCCGGTTTGGCCGGGGCCTTCGTGGCAGCCTTGGGGGCTTCTTGCTTCTTGGCGTCGGCGGCGCCCGCCTCGGGCTTGGGCACGACCTTCAGGCAGTCCACGTCGATGTCGTACCAGCCGATGTTATTCCAGGCGTCGAACTCGACCAGTGCCCGGCCGTTCATATTCACCGTTTTTACCTGGCCGACATGCCCATCGAATCGAGCCAGCTCGGGAATGTCCTCGTGGACGACCACGTACTTGTCGGTGAGCTCGTGCTTCAGCTTCTCGATTTGGTCAAACACGTTGATCCGATCCGGTCCGAAGGCTCCGCCCGCCGAATGCTAGCAGGGCAGGGGGGCAAATGGAAAAGAAAGGACCATTTTTGCCCATCGGTCGCAGCAAATCAAGCCGTCCGCGTGCGGCGGCCCGGCCGCTCACCGTTCGGACCGCTGCGCTCGCACAACCCGCCGCCTGGCAGCACCTTCGTCGACTGACGGTGAGCGGCGGTTTGCCGCAAGATCTTCGACAAATCCAGTCGATAAACAGCTCGAATCGCCATCGTCCGCGCGCTCGCCCTGCGCTCGTCCAGGGACCGTGACCGCGGAATGGGAAAGGACGCCCCGAAGTGCCCCCACGCAAACGCCAAGGCAAGCTGACCGCCAGGCGGTCAGACGATGCGCAGGCCTCGCCAGCACAGCGCGCAGTGCTCGACGACGACCATCGCCGCGGACTGCTGCAGTTGCGCGTGCCACTGGCCGTGACGGTCGTCACCCAGCGGCAATCGATTGCCCAGTTGTCGAATCTGGCGCCCGGCACGATCCTGCGTTTTGACAAGCCGTGCTCGGCGCCCCTCGAGCTGCAAGTGGCCGGTAGGACGATCGCCCGCGGTCAATGTGTCCGCCAGGGCGATCGCCTGGGGCTGTTGCTTGGCGAGCGAACGGCAGCGGCTGCCCGCGCATAAGGGCAGTCGCAGCTGTCTCGTAGGTCTGCCTTTCTCGCGCCTCTCCCGACGGCACGCGGTTCGTCGAACAGACCGTGGTCATCCCGCGTTAGGTCGCATTTCGCAGGGCCGTGCCGAATGCCGCGGGAGTTGACTCGCGCCGTCCGCTCGACGACATTAACAACCAGCGGGCGAGCGCATCTTGCGCTAGCTCGCCGCGCCGGGCGCCGCCGATGGATGCTCGAGAGCGTTGCCGCTTGCCAGCCCCAGGAACCTCGATGTCCAGTCGGACGCTCGCCCTACGAGACCCTGCCGATCCGCTGCGCAGCGCGGCCGACAGACTGCTAGATCAGTCGCTCGACCTCGTGTTCGTGGCCGGTTTTGACGGCCGCATCGTGCACGTCAATCCGCGGATCGCCAATTTCTTTGGGTACACCACCGATGAAATCCTGGCCATGTCGCTGGACGACCTGGTCTACGCAGACGACCGGGTGATCACGACCGGGGTCTTTCAGCAACTCGTTGCTGGGCAAGCGACCCACGGGCTCGAAGTTCGGGTGCGCACCAAGGACGGCGGCCATAAATGGATTCTTTGGAACGGCGTGCCTTCGGTGACCGACCAGTTGATTTTCGCGACCGGTCAGGACATCACCGAGCGCAAGCGGATCGAGGATGAACTGCGCGAGAGCGAAGAGCGGTTCGCTTTGATCGCCAATACGACCAAGGAAGCCGTCTGGGATTGGGACCTGCGGACCGACCGTTTGTGGAGAAACGAAGCTTATCGCCAGACCTTCGGAGTTCCCGACGGTGCGAATGAGAGCACGATCGAGTGGTGGCGCAAGCGGATTCATCCCGATGATGTCGAGCGGGTCTGGGCCCAACTGCCGCCGCCTGAGATCGAAGGCCGCCAGAGCTGGCTGCTGGAGTACCGACTCCGGCGCCGCGACGGCACCTACGCGCAAGTGCTCGATCGTGGTTTCGTGATCATCGACCGCGACGGCAAACCCACGCGGATGGTCGGCTCGGTGATCGACATCTCGCAGTTGCAGCACGCCGAAGAGCGGCTGCGCGAAAGTGAAGAGCGATTTCGCCTGGCGGCCAAGGCGGCCCGCGACGCGGTCTGGGACTGGGACCTGCGGCAGGACAAGGTCTGGCGCAGCGAGGGCTTTCAGACGCTCTTTGGCTATACCGCCGAGATGATTTCCCCGGACGCTCCATGGTGGCTCGAGCGAGTGCACCCAGACGATCGTGATCGGGTAAGCGAAGTGCTGCCCACTAGCGGCACCTTGCCGCCGGCACAATACGCGATCGAGTATCGCTTTCGCCGCGCCGACGGCAGCTATGCCGACGTGCTCGATCGCGGCTTCGTGATGTACGACAGCGACGGTCACCCGGTGCGCATGGTTGGCTCGTTGATGGATATGTCCGAGCGGCGCCGCGCCGAGGAGTTGGCGCAACTGCAACAAGCCGAAATGGCGCACATCGCGCGGATCAGCACGATGGGCGAGGTGGCCACGGGCCTGGCGCACGAGCTCAATCAACCGCTGGCGGCAATTGCCAACTATGCCGAGAGTTGCGTGCAGGCCATCCGCGCCACGCTGTCCGCGGCCGGTCCCGCGACGCAGCCGGACGTTTCCGCGCTCCCGCCCACCACCGCCAAGCTGCTGGAGTGGGTGGAAAAGATCGCCGCCAACACGCACCGCGCGGGCGAAATTATCCGCCGCCTGCGAACCTTTACCCGCAAGTCCGACTCGCGCCGCTCGACCGTGGCCATCGATGAGCTGGTGACCGACGTGGTGGACCTGATGGAGGCCGAGACCCGCCGCCGTCGGATGCGCGTCGTCTGGCAAGCGCAGCCCTGCGCCGAGGTCATCGCCGATGCCGTGCAGATCCAACAGGTGCTGATCAACCTGCTGCACAACGCCTTCGAGGCCATGGCCGACAACGCCGACGATCAGCGGCTGGTGACGATCTCAGTCCACGCCGATGCCCGGGTGGTCACCGTCTCCGTGGCCGACGTGGGCTCGGGTATCGTGGTCGAGCATCGCGATCGCGTGTTCGAAGCGTTTTTCACGTCCAAGCCAAGTGGCATGGGCATCGGGCTGGCAATCAGCCGCTCCATCGTCGAAGATCATGGCGGCCGGTTGTGGTTCAATGCCAATCCTGACCGCGGTGTCACGTTTTACTTTGCCTTGCCGATTTCCGGAGTGCCTCATGACCGAGTCGCCGTCAGTCACAGTCGTTGATGACGATCAGCAAGTCCGCGAATCGCTGGCCGAGCTGCTGCATTCGATCGACCTGGACGTCGAGTGCTATGCCTCGGGCCAAGAGTTTCTGGACAACTATTCGCACCAGCGCCCCGGCTGCGTCGTGCTTGACCTGCGGATGCCTCAGAAGAGCGGGCTGGACGTATTGGAGGAGCTCTCCTCCCGGCACATCTCGGTGCCCGTCATCATGATCACGGGTCACGGCGACATTCCGGCGGCCGTGGCCGCGATGAAGCGGGGAGCCGTCGACTTCTTCGAGAAACCCTATCGCGGCGCCGCCCTGCTGGAGAGCGTCCGTCGGGCCATCGAGCTCGACCAGCGCAATCTTCGCCAGCAGGCCGAGCGCAGCACGATCCTGGCTCACTACCAAACTCTGACCGCCGACGAAAAAGACGTGCTCCGTCTCACCGTGGAGGGCAAGCCGGACAAGGCCATCGCCCTGCGGCTGGACTTGAGCCTGCGGACCATCCAACTCCGCCGCGCCAGCCTGATGCGAAAAATGCAGGCCGCCTCGCGGGCCGCCCTGATCCGCCTGGCCCAGGTGATCGAAGAGACCCCGCCGGGTGTGTAGCCCCCCCTGGTGCCGGGTGGCCCAGACGCCGCAGGCGTCTGGGGACCGAAGGTCCAAGAGGTTCGCGGTTCGCACGCTCAAACGATACGGTCGCCTCTTGTGCCTGCGGCACCCAGACACGTACCGTGTCTGGGCCACCCCCTGGTCAAAGGCAGCCGAACGGCGCCAAAGTCTCTACCAGCCAAGATTCGCCTGTCCCGGGCGAATACAATGCAGGCCGCGAAATATTGGCACTCAACCGGCCCCGCGTCGCTCTTGAGGAGAATTGCTATGGCACAACTGTTTATCGACCATCCTTGGCTGATTGTCTGCGTACTGACTGCCGTGGTCATTGTCGCCTGCGTCGCCATCGTGACGATCACCGAGTATCTCCGCAGGTCGCACCAGGCCGAGATCGACGCCTCGCTCAAGCAGGAGATGCTGACCCGGGGCATGTCGGCCGCCGACATCAAGACCGTGCTCGAAGCCTCCAGCGACGGCGAGGCCACCCGGCTGGCCCTGGCCGGAAATCAGGGCGTGCGGGTCGGACTCGGCTCGTTCCAGGTCGAGGTCGGCTCGGTCAATCAGGGGTCGCCCGAGGCCGCGGCCGCGGCCGGCCGGGGATAGCAAGATTGCGGGGCACCGGGGTCACAGACCCCCGCTACAGGACGAAGAGCCCGGTTCCTGGTTCGGGGTCAATCATTACCCGTCTCCAACCGCTCAAAACACCGGCTTGATCTTCGCCAGACGTTCGGCCGTGGCAGCCATCAGCGCGTCTTCGTCCGCTTCGTTTGGCGCTTCGTAGGTCACGCTGAACCTGAGGTAGGCCCCCGCGTCGTCCCAGGGCACCGTGCAGATCGAGTGCTCGGTGATCAGGTACTGGCTGGCCGCCTCGGCCGTCTCGAAGGTCGGACCATTGGCAATGCCGCGTGGGCTCTTGGCATAGATGAAGTACGATCCGCCCGGCATCCGGCAGTCGAAGCCGCACCGCTTGAGCACGTCGACCAGCTTACGGCAGCGGCGCTCGTACTTGGTGCGGACCTGAAGGGGAATTGAAACGTCGTCGAGCGCCACGGCGCCGGCCTGCTGGATCGCGATGAACTGGCCCGAGTCGCTGTTGTCCTTGACGTCGGCAAAGGCCTGCACGATCCGCTCGTGGCCGCAGACCCAGCCCAGCCGCCAGCCGATCATGTGGAAGCCCTTGGACATGGAGTGAACCTCCACCCCCACGTCCCTGGCGCCCGGCACCTGCAAGAAGCTCAACGGCTCGCTCTCGTAGGTCAGCATCAGGTGCGCGGCGTCCTGGATCACCACGATCTGGTTGGCCTGGGCAAAGTCGATGACCCGCTTGTAAAAGTCGCGCGTCGCCACCTTGCCGGTCGGGCTGTTGGGGTAGCACAGCACCAGCAGCTTGGCCCGCTGGCGCACGTCGGCTGGAATCGCGTCCAGGTCGGGAAGAAAATCATTTTCGGGCAACAGCGGCAGGGCGTGCACGCTGCCGCCGTAATATTTCGTGTGGGTGCCCGCCACGGGATAGCCGGGCACGGTCATCAGCGTGACGTCGCCCGGGTCGATGAACGCGGCCGGCAGCATGGCCAGCGCCGTCTTCGAGCCGATGCAGTGGTTGATCTCCTTCGCGGGATCGAGCGTGACCTGAAAGTTGCGCTGCATGAACCGCGCAACCGCCTCTTTGTAGCCCGCTACGCCGTTGTCGGCATAGCCACGGTTCTCCAGCTTGTTGACCTCGCGCACCAGCGACTGGCGGACCGGCTCGGGGGCCATCTCGTCGTTCTCGCCGATGCCAAAATCGATCAGCTTCCGCTCGGGATGGTCGGCCAGAGCCTTGCGCTTGGCCCGCTTGATCTTCTCGAACTTATAGATCGCCGTGCCCTTGCCGTAGCTCTCGCCGCCGACGCGCTGGGCAAACAGTTTTTGAAAGTAGGGGTCGCTCATGAGGGTCCGTCACACCACGGGGGCAGATTCTGGGGAAATCAAGTCAGTTAGCCTAGCGGATGCCAGGGCAGGGCGGCAAGCTATCCTTAATCCATCGGTGCGACCAGGGTTGGTTGCATTCCCGCGAATTTAGAGACCGTTTCTTATGTCTTCCCTGCTACCTGCCAACTATCAGATTCGTCTGGTCGAGCCCGACCACTATCCTGCCATCATTGAGATCTGCCGGCTCGTGTACCCGACCGAGACGCCGTATACCGTCGAGGAGCTGGACGACCATCGTCGGGTCTTTCCGCAGGGACAGTTCGTGGCCGTCGATAAGGACTCGGCCGCTGTGGCCGGGGTTCACTTCACGCTGCGGCTGAAGATGGTCGATTTTCACATCGACGACTCCTGGGACGTGCTAACCGCGGGCGGGACCTTTTTGGACCACGTGCCCGACGGGCCCACGCTGTACGGCGCCGACATCATGGTGCACCCCGGCCACCAGCATCACGGCCTGGCCCATGCTCTGACCGACCGCACCCGGCAGCTCGTCGAGGAAGAAAAGCTCTGGCGGATGGTCGGCGCCAGCCGCCTGCCCGGCTACGCAAAGGTCGCGACCGCAATGCCAGTCGACCAGTACGTCGACGCGGTCTTAAGCGGCACGCTGGCCGACCCGGTGCTGAGCGTCCACCTGAAAGATGGCTGGACGGCCGTAAAGCCGATCCACGGCTACCTGCAACACGACGAAGACAGCGCCGGCTGGGCCGAAGTGATCCAATGGGTAAACCCCGAGTGCCCCCCGCCGCCGGAGTTTAGCCTGGCCAAGCTGACGGGGAGGGGGAGTAGGGGCCAGGGATTAGGGACTAGGGGCCAGGTTTTGTAGGTCAGGCACTCCGTGCCTGACAACGACCGTTCTCCGCGGACCGAAGGCGAGAAATGCCGAATGCCTCTGTTCCTCCCCGACGTGGGTGGGGCTACAATGGCCCTAAGAGCGATACCACCCCAAATCGCACGTTTCGATGGAAGCTGTGCGTTTTCGCAATCGCCCTCTTCGTTGCCGCTGAGCTGAACATGTTTGGCCTGGCCGATTTCATTCGCGACCATGGCCAAGCCATCTGCCGCACCATTGTCTGGGCGCTCTTCATTATGACCTCGCTGTTCTTGGCTGAGGTGTGCCGCAAGCGAGCCGCCGATTCGTCCGGCAAGACGTCACGCTGAGTGCGTTTTGTAGGTCAGGCATTTGCCTGACAGCGGAACCGCGTGACGATTGAGTTATTCGCCGGTGTCTTGTCGCCGCAGGTCAGATCGCCGGCGCTTGCTGGCTTGCCGCTTCCGTTGCTTGCGGCTCGTGCCCGGCAGCTTGTTGAGCAGACTGTCACCCCAGACGGGAAGCCTGTTCGGTTTCGTTTCGCCCTTCTTCATTGTGTTTTTTTTTGTAGGTCAGAAGTTTGCGCGAGGTTTGCGCTGCTCGGAGGTTTGGCTGTCAGGCAAATGCCTGACCTACAAACTGGTCCCTGGTCCCTAACCCCTGGTCCCTCTTATTTCACTGCCAGCATCCGCTCTAGCGCCACCAACGACCACCTGGCCGTTTCTTCGTCGTGTGAAATAAAAGTGAAATAAAGGGGTCGGGAGTCTTTTTGTGCCATCGGAAAAGACTCCCGACCCCTTTAAAATTGCCATTTTGTTTTTTTAGGTCAGACGTTTGCGCGAGGTTTGCGCTGCTCGGCGGTTCGACCGTCAGGCAAATGCCTGACCTACAAACTGGTCCCTGGTCCCTC
>Ga0163144_10001070_pt1 | contig 64795 bp, 72 predicted proteins | sample OliLak19BULKMAT1_FD_123175 | JGI IMG/M metagenome (GOLD analysis project Ga0163144, IMG submission 123175) | Freshwater microbial mat bacterial communities from Lake Vanda, McMurdo Dry Valleys, Antarctica - Oligotrophic Lake LV.19.BULKMAT1 | ecosystem: Environmental > Aquatic > Freshwater >...
AGACGATTGTAGGTTCTCAGGTCACGGGCGCCTACACGGCCTCCGGGTTGACGATGGCGACCGCGAGAATCCTTGGACGCACGACGGCAAGCACCGGCGCTGCGGAGGAAATCACCATTGGAGGCGGCCTCACTTTATCGTCCGGATTGCTGGACGTCACAGAGGCGCCTTCTCCGACTGGTGCGACCTACATCGTCCAGACGCCGAACGGCGACCTCACGGCCGAGCAGGCGCTCTCCGCGCTTGCGACGGGCATCCTGAAGAACACTACCACCACGGGGATTCTCTCCATTGCCGCCTCGGGTACCGATTATGTCGCGCCCGGAGTTGCTACGGGATCGGGTCTGACGATGGCAACGTCGCGACTCTTGGGACGCACGACGGCCGGCACTGGAGCAATCGAGGAAATCACGGTCGCGAGCAATTTGAGCTTCACGGGAACGACGCTGAACCTCGCGACATCACCCACTATCACAACGCCAACGATCTCTGGAGCGATCACCTTCCCTGACGGGGTAAGCCAGGTCTTTAATCCCAACGGAACCACCTCGGGCCTAAACGTGGGCGCTCATACTGCTGATCCATCCGGCCTCACCAACGGGGATCTTTGGTACGACAGCACCGGGAATTTGCTCCGAGCCCGAGTCAACGGCGCATCAGTGAGTCTTGGGGCAGGCAGCGGTGGGGACATCGCTACGGATACTCTCTGGGATGCCAAGGGAGACCTCGCAGGAGGTACGGGGTCGAATACGGCTGCCCGTCTCGCAGTTGGAACGAACGGGCACGTACTCACGGCGGATTCCGCTGAGACTACGGGGATGAAGTGGGCGGCTGCGGGAGCAGTCGGCGTCGCTACGGATACCCTCTGGGATGCCAAGGGAGACCTCGCAGGAGGTACGGGGTCGAATACGGCTGATCGCCTCGCAGTTGGAACGAACGGGCAAGCCTTGATTGCCGATTCGGCCGAAACGACCGGAATGAAGTGGGCAACGGTCGCAGGGACCGGAGACGTAGTCGGTCCGGCCTCCTCGACGAATGCGCGTCTGGCTCTCTTCGATCTGGCGACAGGCAAACTTATCAAGCAGTCCACGGCGCTCACCGAATCAGGAGGAACTATCACCTCCAATACTTCGATTGGATTGGCTGCAGGCGGATCGAATCAAAGCATTACTCTGACCCCAACAGGGACCGGGATCAACGTCCTGACCGGGGGTGTCCAAACAGGCACCGCCTCCTCGGCTGTCCTCGGGGCGTCTTACAGTATCTACACCACAACGAGCTCGCCCGCGAGCGTCGGATTGCGACACGCAAGCGCAGACTCGGGTTCGGCCTATCAGCTTTTTAGTAAGAGTCGGGGGAGTATTGCTAGTCCCACTGCGGTTCAAAGTTCCGACGAACTCGGCGGAATTTTTTTCGGTGGCCACGACGGCACAGGACAGGCGGATTCACAGGCGGCGATTCAGGCGCTCGCGACGCAGACATGGACTTCAGGGGCGAGAGGGACGCAGCTCAAATTACGCACAACGGCCAACAGCGACACGACACTGACGGACCGAGTGATTATCCATCAAGATGGATTAGTGCAGGTGGGCGCTGGCTCTCCTGGAACGCAGTTCACGACTTCAAGCCCTCGTCTCATGATCGCGAGGGAAGCGGCGAGTACCACTCAACAATTCGCGATCGCCTCGGCGACGTCGACGAACCGCGGAATTATTCAATTTTTCAAAACCCGCGGGACACTGGCGACCCCGACCGCCGTAACTACGGGTGATTCTATTTTCTCGATCTTAGCGGGCGGAAGCGATGGGACGAACGTCGAGCAGAGCGCAGAAATCGCTGGCTTTATCGACGGGACAGTCTCAGGCGGAGTGGTCCCGGCGCGTTTGGAGTTTCTAACAAGCGCCACCAATTCGTTGGGCAAAGCGATCCGACTCACCGTAAAAAGTACCGGTCAAATTCAGATGCCAGCAAATCTCGCATCGACCACCACGACCACAGGGACACTGATCGTCACGGGGGGCGTGGGAATCAGCGAAAACCTTTACGTCGGGGGGTCGATCGTTCCCACGTCGACGATCACCTTCCCCGACGGCGTTCGGCAAACATTCAACCCCAACGGAACCACCCCGGGCCTAAACATCGGCGCTCACACCACTGATCCATCCGGCCTCACCAATGGGGATCTCTGGTACGACAGCACGGGGAATTTGCTCCGAGCCCGCATCAACGGGGCCTCAGTGAGTCTTGGGGCAGGCGGCGGTGGCGGGACGCTCACACTGGATCGGTTCAACGCTCTGGACAATCAACCGCCCGCGACAAACTTCGCGAGCTTCGACACCCGGAATTCAGTCGCCGTTTTGGCGTTTGATGCGGCCACAGCAGAAGGAGCAGTCTTCGTTTCAAACATGTCCGAAGCGGCGAGTTTCAGCACGGGAATATCCGTCATCATCCGCTGGATCGCGGCGACGGCAACTACAGGGGATACTGTTTGGACTTCCGCATTTGAGCGGTCGAATACCGACTTGGACACCGACTCTTTTGCAACCGCGGTCTCCGCCACTACGACCACCAACGGAACGTCGGGCATCATCACCACGACCACGATCAACCACACGGGGTCTGAAATGGATGGTCTTGTTGCGGGGGAACCTTTCCGATTGAACGTCAAACGGGATGCTGCGGTCGGCGGTGATACCATGGCTGGCGACGCACAACTTGTCTCCCTTGAACTCCGCCAACGATGAAAACTCTTCGATTTATACTTCTCCTCACGGTTCTGACGGGTGCCCTCCAAGCAGCACGCACTTTCCCCAATGACCTAACAAAGTACATCCAGCTTAATACGACCCCGGTCACAACTGCCCCGATGACTTTTTCCGCTTGGGTTAAATTCAGTTCCACCGTAACGGGTCAAATACTCTTTATGGTGGCCGAAAGCACCGTTAACGCCCATGCCCTTTGGCTAGGTACAACGACCAACGCCTTGGAGGCCGGTGAATGGGATGGTGGCCCCGTCGCAAGGGCTCAATCCGGCACGATTTCAACGGGGGTCTGGTATCATGCGGGAGGCGTCTTTACCAGCCTCAGCTCTCGCGCTGTTTTTCTTGATGGGGTGAAAACGACAAACACGACAACGATCGGAAGTGTTCACACCCCCGGGAAGGTTGTCGTAGGCCGATGGGATGGCGCGGGTTCGGCTCTTCAGGGAGACCTCGCTGAAATCGCGATTTGGAACGTGGCTTTAACAGACGCCGAAATGTCGACGCTCGCGACCGGAGTTAGTGCGTTACGGGTTCGTCCAAGTGCGCTCGTTTTATATATCCCTTTATGGGATTCGGTCTTCGATTATAAGGCGAGCCGAGCTATAACTACGAACACCACGACCACAACCGTTTCTGGACCTCGCAGATACCGATGAAGCTCCTCCTCTTCCTGATCTTCGTTCAAATCTCCCCGAATTAACCGCGAAACAACTTTCCTCATGGCAATTATCAAGAAATTGGCTAACTGGCGAAATTGGCTTAGAGGTCTTTTGGCTGCCGCAATTGGAGGAGCGGCGAACGCGACCACGTTGATGGTAGTCGACCCTCTACAATTCAACTTCAATACGGGAATGAGCGCGCTCTGGAAGGTATCCTTGGTTTCGGCGGTTCTCAATGCGGCGTTTTACCTGAAGCAGAGTCCGATCCCTCCGTCCGAAGAAGAGGATGATGCATTGCAACCTGATGCTACTTTCACGCCTTCAAAAGATAAAACGCCATGAGGTATCTCGTTTTTCTTGCATTGGTGCTGAGCGGCGCCCTCCTTGCGGCCCCGCCTCCATTCACGACGGACCTACCTGCTGAACTCGTAGGCAAAACGGATCTTTGGTTGGCAAGGCTTGAGCCATCTCCAGGAGACCCAGAGGGCGGGCTCTACATGGTTCAACGCAGATTCCTGGGTCGCTACTCCGACGCACGGGCGCGGGGCTACCCTTGGTCATGGGCTCCACTGCCTGCTGTCTTTGATGCCTTTGACCGCTCTACGCAGCCCCCGTCCGATCTCGAAATTAAAGCCGAGCGCGCAGAGAGCGAACGCCTGCGGGCGCGCATCAGAGCCGCCGTTTCAATACTTCAACCTCCAGTCAATGTTGCACCATGAATACGTCCATCCGCATCCTCTTCGCCCTCGTGTGCATCTCGCTCTCAGCGTGCAGTACCGTATACGACCGGCTTGATGCATCTATCCCAAATGGCGAGGCGCGAAAACTCCGCGCTACTATCACCGGCAAATTTTCTTCAACGACCATTGAGGCCGATGGGTTTAAGAAAACTGCAAGCGAAGTAACCGCAGAGCGGATGTACGAGCGCCACAACAATGCCTGGGTTCCACTCATCGAAATCGAGATCGAGGGCTATCGCAGAAGCAGGGGGGATAAAAAATGACCGAACCTGATAAAAACGAACTCATCCGATGGATTGACGTGCTGTTCAAGTTGGGCACGCCGGTCATTATTGTTCTCTCGTCGTTCATCATCTACTGGCTTCAAGCGCACTATGTTCCGATCGAGACTTTCGGGCAAAATTCGGAGCGTCTATCGAAACTTGAGACCGCCTTCATGCTGATGACGAAAGAAAATGAGGTGAACAATCGACAGGAAAAGAGTTTGGCTGACCACGAAACGCGCATTCGTGTGCTGGAAGAAAAATCTCCGCGTGGAGGCCATTATCCCAACACCAGTGGTGTCGGAATAAGTAAGTAGCGGCGAATGCAACCGAACACATCGCCCGCGGCGTTCACAGAACGGCGGGGCAATGGAAAACTCAGCACCTACCGCCCTAGCCGAGGGTTCTGCCCCGGCATCCTCTCCTGACGCCCCCGCGGCGCCAGCAGCGGCGAATCCTCCCCAGGATGACAACCAGCGAATCGACGTAAAATCGTTGATGGCGCAGTTGACGCCTGACCAGCGACGTCTCGCAGCAGCCGGCAAGTTCGACCAGATCAAGCCCGCTGCCAGCAGCGCACCAGCAACGCCAGCCGCACCCGCCGCGCCAAGCGTGCCAGTGGTTGCAGCCCCGGCGCTTGGTGAGCCCGCCTCGTACACCGAACCCGTAGAAGGCGCGCCTGCCGCAGCCCCCGAAGTTGGCATCGCGGAGGATTCTCCCGATCCGGCCGGGGATGCCAGTGGCGGCAAGTCGAAGCGGTTCCGGTTTTCCGACGAGAAAGACCAGGCAGTTATCTCGTTCGCAAAGGCCAACGGACTGAGCCTCATCGAGGCTGCGCAGCGTCTCGCTGCCGCAACTCCGACGTCGGTTCATCAGTCGGCCCATGCAACAGGAGCATCGCCTGCGACCACTCCAGCCGAACCGGCCCAAGATCCACAGGTCGTCGCGTTTGACGCGCAGATCACGGAGACGGCAACGCGGCTTGAGAAGCTCAACGCGAAACGCGCGAAAGCGATTGATGACTTGGATTCGGCCACCGCTGCATCCATTTCCGACGAAATCGCCGACCTGCGGTCCGACAAAAAGCTCTTGGAGCGGGACAAAGTGAACTACGTCAAGGGACAGGAGCAGGCAGTTGTTCAAGGATTTGAGCGGCAAGTGCAAGAGACCCGGACGATGGCACTCGCGCAGTACCCCGTCCTCGCGAACACGAATAGCATGGCGCGGATGGCACTCGACGCGTTTACAGCGCGCGCGAAGGCCCAACGCCCCGAGCTGTTTTCAAATCCGGCATGGCCACAGGTCATCGTCACGGAGTTCGTACAGTTGCACAAACTCAACGGAGCACCCGCGGGCATATCCGCCCCGGCCCAAGCTCCCGCGGCCCCGGCAAAACCGGGCTTTCAGAAAACCGCTCCAAAGCAGGTCATCAACGGCCAGCCGAGCGGATCCAGACTTTTAACCGGCGCGGACGGGCGATCGCCCTCCTCACCGAGCGCAATGACGAGGGACGACGCGCTCGCCCTCGCACGGAGCGACCCAAAAGCGGCCGTCCGAGCACTCGCACAACTCAACGCAGGGAGGCGGTAAAACCGCTTCCGATATTCAGCGGTAACAACCGCATACTACAATGGCATTTGATCTCAGTCAGATTACAACTCTTCAGTCGCTCATCGACTCCGACCCAAAACTCCAAATGGAAATGTGGTCGGAGGCCGTGAAGGCTGATGCCGCGGATATGAATCCGCTGAAAGACTTCATTGGCGGCGAGGGCTCCGGTATGCCCATCGTCGAAAAACGAGACGCCGTCGTGAAGGGCGGACAGAAAGTCTACTTCTCCACGCACGCTCCCGTTCGAGGCCGCGGCGTCATGGGCGCTTCCGAGCTCAAGTCCAAGACCGCGACCGTGCGGTATGGCTCGTACGGAGTCACGGTGGACCTTCGCCGGTTCGCCATCTCCGAGGAACAGCTCATCTCGTATTTCTCGCTCCCCGGCAACGTGGACAAGAATCGCGACGAGTTCATGTTCAACCTCTGCAAAAACTGGTGGAGCCGCACCGTGGTAGACGACATCCAAATCGTCCTCCGGCAGAAAGCACTCACCGCTTCGGGTCAGCCGAACGTCATGCGCATCGGCCGCGGCGCCACCAAGGCCGCGATCACCGAGGACCATACGGTTGACACCGAAATTTTCCGGCGCGCCAAAAACACCCTCGTTGGCCTCGGCGCGAACGCGATGAAGTACGGCGTCTCCAAAGCCGGCCAGAAAATCCCGCAGTTTCTCACGTTCGCCCCCCAGCAGTTCCTTGATCCGCTGGAAGACGAACAGAAGTTCCGCGAGGCCGTGAACAACAACCAGACCCGCGGCGAAGATGCCTACTGGTGGACCGGCGCTCTTCCCGTGTGGAAGAACCAGCTCATCTTTGGGCACGATCTCGTTTATGATTCCGGTCCCAATCGGCAGGGATCTCCGTTGGCTCCGATCGCCTTCCTTGGCACAGCGATTCCGTCAGAGGTCGCAACGGTTGTCACAGGAGGTGGTGCTTGGAACACGGCGGACACACTGACCGACACCAGCCTCTTCGACTTCTTTTCGTACTTCCCAGGTTATTCCTGGAAGACGTACGACTCGGAGTCGCTGCCCTCTGATGTCGACACGCACTATGCGATCATCTACAACGTGTCCGGCGCGAACGCGGACAAATATGAGATCGTGTCCTACGTGGCCGCTGGCAACACCGGCAACAAGCTCACGGTGATTCGCGAAATTGATGCCGCCAACCAGAAGACGCTCCTCACGGCCGCTACGCGTTACTCGAACGTTCATCCGTCCGGATCGCTCATCATCCCCTGCAACGTCTATGGCATCCCGATTGGCTACGGCTTAATCATGGGCGCCGAGGCATTGCTGGTCGGCAAGGGCGAGCTTGAGGCGGATCCGATTGAGTGGGCGGACGACTTCCAGTCCAAGACGTCTGGTCGCGCTCACATCAACGCGCAAGGAATCCAGTCCATCATCGGCTATTCGCCGGCTGAGGACACTCTGGCCAGGTACCCGAACTACGTCCTCCTTGAGGGCGCGCTCGACTACCCGGACCTCAACCTCATCGACCTCCACCCGTAAACGGTCGCGGTCAAACAAAGCCCCCTTTGGTCTCCCCTTGGGGGGCTTCCCTTTTCCTACCTATGCAGATCCTCCTCAAAATCCTCAACGAAGTGAAGGGCCGGAAGGCTCTCAAGGTTGATGGCTACAGCGGCATTCGATACAAGTTCGACTGGAATCCGGCGCACAAAGGCTACACCTACATGCCGAGAAACCAACAGGAGACCGACGACCTCTACAAGACGGTCGGGCGCGTCAGTTCCTGCATCTTTGCGCCGATTCTTGTGGGCGAGTCCACAGCTCTACCACCGACACCCAAACCTGCGGAAAATAAAAACGAGGCGCTGCGTGAGCAGTGTTTTCACCGCGGGGTTGTTCTAACCAGCGAAGACACCAACGACACGGCATTGCGGTTGATCCGCGCGTACGATCAGGGAGTTTCAGACACTCTCCAGAGCGTACCCACGAAAAAAAAGAGACCACAGCCTGACTCCAAGGAAGACCCTTCATAAACACCTCCGCGCCGTACGACTAAAGGGTGTGTCCTGGGGAGGAGACGCCCGAGGTAGGCGTACGGCGCGGTCCCACTTTTCAAGCCATGGCGAATAAGACCTTCCTTCAGATCCAGAACTCACTCGCAAATATGTGGGGAGGATTCGCGGCAAGTGAGCTCGTGGCTCAAGACCTCGTTGACCTGAAAGACCTCATCAACGCGGCGTACTTCGACATCTACGCGCCCGCAGACAGCAAGCGAGCATGGTGGTCGGCCCAGACTCACAGCGACATGGTGAAGGCTCAGGTTGCCGCGACGCTCGGACTCACGCATGGATCCAAGGAAGTGACCGGCTATGCGTTCGAGACAAAATACGCAGGCTCTTTCGTACGCATCGGCGATCGCTATTTCCGCTTCGCTGGCTCGACCACGGTCGCAATGACAACGACCTACTATCTGGTGCAGCCATGGCCGGGTGATACCGGCAGCTACGCCGCCGTCATTTTCCACAACGCGGTGGCTCTCCCGTGGCAAGTCATTGAGATTGCCGGGATGCCGACGCTTCTGGGTGTTGGGTTGTTGGCCCCGCTTCCGGATCCGGATTCTGAGCTTACGTTGCGAACCGAACCAGCCTTCGACTTCACGCCGAAGTTCAACCGCTCCCCATTTGCCCAACACCGGAAGCACTTCAGCCAGCAGACGTTTTTCGACACGGGCGATCCTCGGTTTTACCACATCGACCAAGCGTCTGTTGCCCCAACATTTGCCGTCGGCAATCGGTTCCACCTCTACCCAATCCCCGAGATCGCGTACACGTTTGACTTTGTCGCGAACGTCGTGCCGAACGCGCTGGAGCTCGACGCGGACGTTCCAGTTCTGCCAGCGCGGGTGGACAGCAATATCCTCATGGCGCTCTGCCGCGAAAAACTGGTGACAAACTCCAACGGACGCATGTTCACCGGCGACGCACGCCTCATCATGGGAGAGGCCGACAAGGCGCGCGCCCAACTTAACTCACTCAGGCGCACCCAGCGCGACGTCGCTGGGGCCTTCCGTGTGCGCGGGGGCTGGTAACAATGAGCAGCAAAATCGAACTCATCGGGCGCCCGGCGATCGTGGACACGTTCCACGGTCTGAGGCAGATCACGCGACGTTGGAAGGTAAAGGGGATCGGCTCCATCGCGGCGGAGATCGAGACGGAAGTGTTCATCCCGTACGCGACCGCGGACGTGGAATATCCCCTCGCCCTTTTGACGGCGCAAAAGATCGAGCCGATTTCCAATGACCAAAGCGCTGAGTCGGTCGAGCTCGTCCGGACGTACACCGAATTCGAGGATAACACGCTGGTAAATATCGGCGGGAACAAGCTCACGTACCTGGAGGACGATCGCACGGTTCTGGAATCAACGTTTGTCTGTCTTGCTGAGGACGCTGAATCCCTTGCACCAACGATCGGTTCCGTAGATTCCGGGCGGGCAGTATCGAACGTGCAAATTCAGTACGAGGGCGTTGGCGCGCGCGTCGTCGTCACCCGCATTTCTGCGGGGCAACTCTCCGTGTCGGTTCAAGAAAACCACAACGGAAAGCTCGTTTTCATTACTCAGCGGTGGTTCAACCAATTGCCGGACACCCCGGTGGGCTATGTGCTTGTCGACCACGCAACAGAGAACAACGAGGGCGTTCCGACGTACACGTACCGTTGGGCAAAGGGCGACGGCGAAATCTCCCGTACGACCGTCACGAGAAACAACGGCAAGCTCGCGATCGTCAGCGTTCGCCACCTCACCGGCCCAGACATTGCCGTCAATCCGATCGACCTGCCTGACATCGGCTACCTTCTGACCGAGACGGGAATGACCGAGGCCGACGGCCACCGGGTCTGGACCGCAACCTACGCATTCGGAGAAGGACGCACGAGCCTTCGCACGGAGTACCGGCACAACGGAAAACTCATTATTCGGACCGTTCGCTGGTTGAACGCGGACGATGGCGTCACCCCGGTTGGCGTGCTCATCGAGGAAGGGGTCGAAGAGGGAGAGGGATACACCGCAGGATTCGAGGTCTATGCTGAGGGCGACGGCGAAATTTCGCGCACAACGGACACGAGGAACAACGGGAAGCTGACGGTCGTTCGGATCCGACATATCAGCGCGCCCGACGTTGCCGCCAATCCGATTGCCTCACCTGGCAATGGTTACGCACTCACTGACAGCGGTCTGAGCGAAGAGTCCGGCTATCGGCTATGGTCTGCCAGTTACGCGCTCGGCTCAGGCCGGATTTCCCTGCGCAGCGACGAAAAACACAACGGCGCCCTCACGATCGCCACCGTCCGTTACATGACCGTGGACGACGGCTCGTTGCCAGCGGGGACGCTTGTGGACACTTCCACGGAAGAGGCCGATGGCTATGTCATGGTCTCAAAGACCTACGCCTACGGCACGGGGGAAATCTCGCGATCCACCGAGACGAAAAACAGTGGAAAGATTACGGTCATTCAGATTCGGCATCTCTCCACGAACGCTGTCAGCGTCAACCCGATCGCGAGTCCTGGAGGTCTTTACTCGCTGGTCGAGACGGCGAAGACCGAGGCCGACGGCTACCGGGTCTGGACTGCAACCTACGCGACGGGCTCGGGACGGATCAGTTCGCGCACTGAAATCAAACATAACGGTGCGCTGAACATCATCACGATCCGCTACCTCGGGGCCGAACGCGAAGGCACACCCACGGGAGTCCTGACAGACAGCTCAGTGGAGAAGGGTAATGGCTATGACATCACGTCGGAAACCTACGCATCAGGCGACGGCGAAATTTCGCGAGACGTTGAGACGAAGAACAACGGTAAGCTCATCCTCACGAGAGTCCGACACCTGACGGCCCCGGCGACGACAACGAGCCCAATTGTTGCGCCAGGCTCCTCGATTCTGACCGACACATCCATGCAGGAGGCAGACGGCTACCGGATTTGGAGCGATTCGTTTGCCGAAGGCGATGGCCGGATCTCTCTAAAGACGGACACCCGAAACAACGGAGCACTCATCATCCGCACGGTTCGTTTCCTGGGAACGGACGACGGCACCACTCCAGTCGGAACGCTCGTCGACACCTCTACCGAGCAGTCAAACGGTTACATTCTAATCGTCCAATCCTATGCGCAGGGGTCAGGCACGATCTCCACGAAAATCGACACGCGCAACAATGGGCAGCTCCTTATTCAGACCGTCCGCCGCCTCGGCACTGCGCCAGCGACCCCAAGCGGGTACATCGTTGTTTCAACGCATGTGGAAGAATCTGATGGCTACCAGATTTTCACCTACCAGTACGGGAAGGGAGATGGAATCATATCCAGTTCCACATCGCGCTCGCACAACGATAAACTAATCAGCTACCGCACCGTGAAGTTGTCGCCTGCGGGAAACGCGATACCGCCCACGACACCAAGCAGCACAATCGCAGGGGTGGTCACGCTAGTCGACTCGGAGCAGCGTGAGGAAGAGGGACACGTCCTTTACGCCTACCGCTGGATTGAAGGGAAAGGTCTCATCGGTGAGACGGTTCGCTCGCGAGAGGATGGTCTCCGTACCCAGACCTACGTTTCGCTGGGTACCAAAGAATCGCCCGCAGGCGTTGTAGTCCAAGATGAAGTCGACCAAATTGATGGATGTCCGAGGTACACTGTTACGTCCATGCAGAACAAAACTGGTGGAAGTCCAACCATCGGCTCATTCGCTTTTCAGCGATACCACCCATTCACCTACCCAGGCAGGATAAAGGCGTATTCGCGCACCATTGCAGGTTCAGGTCGAAAGCTCGCAGGCGTATTCCTTTCACCGCCCGTCGAAACCGAAGTCCTCAGCAGCTACACGGTCAGCTACACTTCGACACCAACGCTCTCCGTAGCGAATATGTGGCAACCAAAAGAGGCCGCGACGGTTTTGGCTCAATTCATCGGGAATGGAGGCCGGCCTATTGATCGGGTCCAAGCGTTCCGAGGCTACCGCTCAGTATCAAATGTGGCTGTAACGATCGCGGCACCGACCTTTCCGGCACCAGACAATCCAGGCGGCACTATTTTTGGCGACAATGTTTTCGGCGGGACAACGGGACTCGTGCAGGCAACTGGAGGTCCATCAAACCCGGACAACCAGACCTACACGCTGGATGCGAGGCTCGAACCAGCATTCGTATCGACCGATGGCACGATTTATTACCGCAAAATCATCGTTACTGCGACAGTTCCCGCTCAACCCGCATTGTCTTACTAAAATGGACTCCTGGGATCTGTCCGAACCACGCATCAAGACGGGTAAACGCCCAAGCCGAGAAGGCGCGCCTTTCACTGACGTTCACGAGGGCAAGGACGAGCTCAACTTTGACGAGCAATCGCTCAAAAATAAGCTGGAGCGTTTGCTCGAACAGATCAATGGCGGCGACAACTTCACGAACGACACCCTTATCAACACTCCGGGTAACAAATCGGTGATTGAACGGCTGACCGAGCTTGAGGATCGGATCGGAAATATGTCGGCGGAATGTAACGCCGATGGCACCATCACCATAACGATATAGCTATGCCTCTTCAGGACACACCCATTACATTGACGGTACCATGTCCGTCTTGCTGCGGTGAAAAATGCACCAAGCTCGAATGTCGCTCTCGCGGAGGAAACGTCAAGCTGTGCGGCTTTGAAGAGTTTGGAGAAGCCAGTTCACCGCCCCGCTTCTACTTAGAAAAGGTGATTGGTGGATCCCTCGTCATTTGCGATTATCATTCAGTTACCCCAAACGTCGCCTGCGAAGACGATGACTGCGTGAGTCCGGTGGGGTGGTCGATCGAAATAAACTCGGCGTGGAATTGTTCCGGGCCTCCGGGCTGTACAGGCACGAATCTTGGGGCCGTATCCAAAATCGAAGTGACCGATTCCTATCCTACGCCCGGAAACCCTGGGCAGGTAACGCTGGAATTTTCCGCTTATTCAGGCATAACCCCATCGTGCTCGACGGTTCCTTGGAGTTGGATTGGTTATATTAATGGATTAATATTTATCGGATCGTACTCCGGCGCCGGGTCGGTGACCGCAAAAATCTCAAGTTTTGACGGAAACGAACTTGGCGTACTTTTCATTATAGACGCCAATTGCTCGCCTGCGCCGGGTCTCTGCACGGGGACCGTTTGTACCGGTGACGGCGGTTCGGACTGCATTTCTGAATGCCTAAAAGATGGCACGCGACATCAGGCTGGTTTCTCCGGGATGCAATGGTGCGTTCCGAGAAAGACGTCGACACGCTATGCGTATTCCGGATCGACCGCTTTCGATCCCGCAATTGATTGCGACGTTGTGGCGACCGACACGCTGACGCGCGATAGCATCGACCAACCAAAAGGATGCAATCCGAAGCCGTCCGGCGGATTTATCCAGGCGACAACCACTGCGTTTGAGCCAACTCTTTCAGCGTACGTCCAAGATTCAGCCATGAATTCGGGATCTTTTCGCGGCCAGGAGGCAAAGAGCGTTTGCACGAATGACCGCCGAGCGACCTCATGTGACAGGTACGAATCGCTGCAAGCAGAAGACACCGACGAGGACGCGATCGTTCGGCTTTTAGATAGCCCATCTGGCGCGTGGTCTGGGTGGCAAATCGTCGACGACGGCGAAGGGGTGACGTGCGAAAACCCGCCTTGCTGTCAGGCTGCATGGGAAATTCGTGAGGATCGGCAGTTCGAGTACAAGGAAGCGGAATGGCGCGCGTCGATCGAGGGGCTCACGCCAGGAGCGAGTGTCACGATCAAGATTTCAGTCTTTCGGAGAGCATATGGAACGATACCATACTCCATTCTTCAGGTTGAAGAATACGTCGTTTCGGCGGACGGTGGAGGCGTCGCCCAAGCCACGGGCACCACGCTGAACGATGAAGGTTTTCAGACCTACGTGACATGCACTTACTCTGAACCACTGCCGCCATGACCAAATCGACACCGACCCGCATCACCGTCCATCGGCCTGAGCTTCTTGGTACTCCACGGGTAAAGCGCGACAAGCAGGCGCCCGTGGCTCCAGTCGTGGCTGCGCACCCCCCCGGCATGATTGGCATGGCGAAGACCATGCTATCATCCGGCGCGCGCTGGATTGCTGCGGGCCGACCAATGACCTCAGAAGCGGGGCTCCGATTGAGGAAGGACAAATGCGGTCAATGCCACTACTGGAATCCAGCCGGCTGGTTTGGGCGAGGCCGCTGCACAATTTGCGGGTGTTCCGGCCTAAAACTCGCATGGGCAACTGAGCGTTGCCCCAAAAAACCGCCTGAGCTGCCAGAGTGGATAGAGGAAACGCAACCGCCCGCCGACAGCGTTGATCCGCAAATCTGAGGGGGTGGAGTATTTCCAAATCCGCAATTTCCGGCCAATCGAGACCAAAGAGGACGGCACCGACCAAGACCGGTCTGTGCTGCGCTTGTGCGAGGGCTTGGTGCCAGTCCCTCAAGGCGCTCTCTCGGCAGGCCCCTTGTGGAAAGTTCTCTGGGGCCAGGACAACCTCATATCCGCTGCGGCGACCCTCCTGTCCGCGGCAAATCAGGACAACGCGCATATATTGAAGCTCCAGAAGGGCGACCGTACATTCCTCATTGTCTGGTCGATTCCACTGGAAAGGGCACTGGGGTTCTTCGAGGTAGTCGCAGCACCAACGGAGTCCGACCTCGATGGAATCTCTGACGTCAGTCTGACGGCGCCGAGCGATGCGCCATGGCGCGACGTGGACGCAACGGCTCTTTGGTTCGCATCCCTCATCGGCAACCGGTGGTTTCTCGGGAACGGCGTGAACCAGAATCTCGTCTGGTCTGCGGGGACTTTGGAGGTCCTGGGCCCCGGGAGCTTGACGAGCGACCCGTACAACCTCTCAAGGGAGCGGATCCCGCCATGCACTTGCTTCCGGATGCACGTCATTCGGTCGGTTTTTGCCACCGGCAACACTACCCACCCTCTGCGCGTCTGGATCACGTCAAAGCCGAATGCCACCTACCCGATCTTCGATGGCGTCCAGTCGTTGGATACTTCGTGGATCGACATTCACGCGAGTAAGGCAGCAACCAAGACCGTCGCATTGTCGGTCTACCAGCAGTACGTCACGGTGCATACCGACCGGGGCCCGGTGAACGTCTACGGCGTTGACAACACCGCTGACGGGTGGAAGTGCGAGCAGGCCCCCAGCCCGGCGAACGCCAGCGCGATCAACCCCTCGTGCGTCGGCGACACCGAGGGCGATGCCTCATTCTACCTCGGGCGAGACTTGGAGGTTTACATGGACCAGGCCGTCCGCGTTGGACCCTACGAGAAAAAAAGCGGCCGCGCGCAGGAGATCGCCACCGAGCAGGGCGCGGACGTCTGGAACCGCGAAATGCAGCGGAACTTGGCCACCTACGGGTATCACACGCTGTACGACCGGAATACGCGCCTGTTTTGGGTCTTTGCCCGATCCATCTACGCGGGTCGCTCCATGTTGTGGCTTTTGAACGAGCGCACGAGGACATGCTCGGGACCAATTCACTACCCAGATGCAGTGGTCTCGACCGCGCTCGCCGCGCTCAACCTCCCGCACACGCGTCGCGGCGGCATCGGGTTCATGCAAATCGGAAATTCTTTTGGCGTCGGTTAACGACAACTCCATTCGACGATGTCTATTCGCTCAAGAAATGTCCTGAAGGCATGGTTCGAGAACGGTGACTTTCCAACCGGAACGCAATTTGCCGACTGGATCGACTCGTTCTTCCACAAAAGCGAAGATGTTGCCGCCGTGCTCGCATGGACAACAGTTCCAGCTTCCTCAAGCGCGGCCGGCACAGCCGGCCAGATTTCGTACGACGCGGATTATTTCTACCTCTGCGTCGCAACCAACTCCTGGAAACGCGTGCCTATCGCAGACTGGTAAACCACATGATCGCAGCCGTCATCACTCGCACCGGAGAAATCCTCTACTCGGCCCTGAACCACGTCGCGGAGCAGGAGGCTGGCGACATCGAGCCTCAAGGCACCGCCCTTGGCACCGACTATGAGGCTTTTGGTACGCCACCAACCCCGACCGCTGGCATACCGATCGTGGGTATCTCAGCGGACCATCTCGCGTGGATCGAGAAACTTGGCGCGAACTACATCGGGTTCACCAATCCATTCGACCACCCCGTCAATATAGATCCGGACGCGGTGACGGTTGCGGAGTGGTACAAAGACGCCCATATCGCACGCATCGAGATCCCATGGCAGGATTTTTCGGACGGCGGCCGCCACAAAGAATTCTTCGAGCTGGTCCTTACCTTCCAGCGCGATACCCGCCTTTACCTGGGCGTCTATGCTGAAACCCAGCCGCGTGGAATCCGTCGGTTCGCGTGGAAGGGACTGGTGTTCGATCCCCAGTTGCCGGTTCGCGTGCCACTGCGCCTGGCCGGCACACATCTGCGTCTTCGCCTTGTCATGGTGGTGTTCAACCAAGGACGGGCAATGCTGAAAGACTTGCGGATCGGGTGGAACCCAGGCGGCACGAGCTAGGAGTTGATGGCCTGAGCGGGAGGCAGGCGCCAGAACGGGATCAGACGGTCAGACATCTGATTGTCGCCATAGTGCGTCTGCGTTACCTTCGGATCCGAATGTCCGGCCTGTTGCGCCGCGGCGAGTAGCCCCTCCATCTTTGCCTTCGAGCTCACCCAACACTTCCGGAGCTCATGAATCGGCTTCTGAATCCGGGCGCCCTCTGGCAACCGCGCGCGAAGCCACGTCGTCAGGTCCTCCTGCGCGGCGTCCGCCTTTTGGAGCGGCCCGAGCTCCAGCAAGAGATCGTACACCCATCGGGTAAGCGCCACGCGACGCCCCTTCCCGTGCTTGGGATTGAACTCTCCCCTCACCCGCACGTAGATCATGGGTCGGTCCTCGTCCCGCAGCCAATCCAAGCCGAACGCCTTCGCTTCGGCGGCTCGGAGGCCGCAGTGCATACTCAGAATGAACGCCCTGTAGGCGTCCACGTTCTCGTCTCGCAGAGACATGGACTCCCGCATGATCGTGGTGATGACTTCGGGCGGGAGGAGCTCGAAGAACCTCCGTGCGTTGTAGGAGGGCTCGGACAGGAAGCTCGACAGTTCCGGCAACTTCATCCCGACTTGGGCGAAATACTGGAGCGCGCGCTTGGAGAACACCGCTCGGGCGTTCAGGAGTGTGGAGTCGCACGAGATCCGAGCAGAGATGACCTCCTCCTCGTCTGCTTCTTCCAGGGACGGCACCGAGGCCAACTTGTAGTCCTGCACCAGCCGCGCCGTCAGGATGTCCGTGGACAGCTTCAGCCATGGCGAGAAGTCGATATGGTGCATCCCCATGAACGGCACCCATTCCTTCCCGTCCCGGTACATCTGAACGCGTCGAAGTACCTTCAGGACGTTCGACCTGTAGCCTTTGAACGTGCCGTCAGAAACGGGCGCCCCGCGCCGTCCAATGATCCCCAGAGCCTTCTCGAACGCATCGAGGCATTCCCCTACCGTCGCCGTCCCGCGGGCCTCCTGACGTGGGTTATACTTGGCGACGGCCTGAGCCATGGTGTTCTGGGGGATGGACAGGAACGCCGCTATCTCGTCGGCCAGCTTCTCGGCAGACTTCTGATTCGTTCCGAGGCGGAACGCTTGTGTCTCCTTCGAGACCGTTTTCCGCACGACCCAGGGTTCGGCATACCGGACCACGCCATCGGTCGCGACGTAGGGGACGCGGACAACTTTGACGCCGTAGGTTCTGGAACGGAATTCGATGAGCGTCCCGTCTGGGAGCCTCTTTTCAGAGTCGGCTTTGGGCATGGGGAGGAGGAATTTCGGGCTGTCAAACTGTACAATTCGACTTTTTGCCAACTGTACAAGAACTATGCAACCCAAAAGGGCGATATGATGCGATATACCGCGCCACATCAGGCTCAACCAGAGGGAAATGTACGTTATAGCGAACTATGCCGACAGGAAAAGCAGGATTGTGAATCTGGGGGCCGCGGGTTCAAATCCCGTTGACCGCCCCATTTTTATTCACTACGAAAAGAACGAGTTACCTGATACTTCCTGGTCTTTTCTGGCGGAGCCTAAAAATCGACTGTACAAGGATTGCGCAATGGAAAATGGCGCTATTCCCCAACCGGCCGCGAGTTTATCAGTGGCAGACGAAATCCGCCGAAGCGGGCCGGCGTTCATCAAGGCAGCAACAGAGGCTTTTGCGAAACGGTTTGCCATCGAGTACCACCGACTCAGGGGCTACTCGTTGGAACAGCAAAACTCAGAGATGGATCTGACGCTCGTTGTCCGCTGCAATTTCGCCCCACAGAACCGTTCGGTCACGATTGAAGCGACGCCCAAGGTGAACCCCAGGGCAGGCGTAACCACAGTCAAGGTATCAGTCTGATAATGGAAAACACGCCGATCACGCTGGATCGGAACGCGTACTTGCAGCGGTGGGGACATCCCTCCTCATGGACGGGAGACTGGAGCCGGAAGGGTCGATACCTAAAAGCACACGACCAACCTTCCATTCAGACCCGGCTCATTGCGAATGAGACCACGATTGTCGGGATGGCCGCGAGGCAGGTACCCAGTCAGACCATAGCTGCGGCAATGGGGGTGTCTCGCGAGTCAATTGACCGTCGGCTCCGCCCGAGGGGTTTCAAGAACGCCCCTGGACACGTTGGTGCCCCCGGAAAGAAAGAGAACATTGACTTCGCTCAAATGCGAAACGACCTTCTTGAGATGCTCGCAGCTCGAAAAGTAATGTTCGGAAGTCTTTGCTCAGCAATCGCTCAGGAAGAGGGCAAGACGCTCCAAGAGATCGCGGCCAAAGTTCCCAACACGCCTGCCAGTCAGTTTACCCGGTGGAAAAACGGGGATTGGACGTCCATCGAGCACACCAAGCTCGTCAAACTGGTTCGGACGGTCACAGACGACCCCCGCCGTCAGACCGACCTCATCATTGCCTACTTGGTCGACCTGACTCCGGTGGAGTACCGTCCACAAATCGACATTGGCCAGCGAGGCGAAGTCTTGCATGGCAAGCGCACCTCGGACGAACTGTCCGGCCCTTGGTCCAAGGACATCCGCAACAAACTCGAACTCATCGGCGCCGCCTACTCCAAGGACGCCGATTACATGAAATTGGTGGACACGCTCGCGAGCTGGGCTCGTCGGCTGACCAAGGAGTAGGAGTAGAGGCTTGTCCCGTCGTGCCTGATGGGCTCAGCCGGGATCGTCTTGGTCGATCGAATCACTCGACTTAGCCTTGCATTTTTTGCTCATCGCAAATTCTCCAAGGGCACGATCCTCGCCAATTTCACCAAGGAATTGGTGAACGTTTTTCGCCTTCAGTGATTCGCGGTACATCAGCCAAACGGCGCGACGGATTATCTCTGACCGTGACAGGTTCGTGCGCTTTTTGAGTTCCGCCATGAACAACAGCTCGATCTTGTTGAACTTGGTCGGTACGGCCGGACCCGATTGATAATTCAGATACAAATCTTCAGGTTTTTTTGTCATCTAATTTGATGGCGTAAGTAATGCGACTTCGACCGAAAAGGTCAAACTTACGAGATCCGATTATACGCCGTAGAAAAATTCCTAATGAAAATTTATTGACGCGAGATTCTACGGATTTATACCCGGGATAAACATGGGGTGAACACCTACCATGAGCATATCGAAAACAACAATGGCGACCCAGACCCTTAGCAATCCATACCCCGTAAAACTCGACTGGGCCACCAAGGAAGTGATCGAAGCGCTAAAGAAAAGGACGAAGCTCTCGGCTTCGGAAATCCTCCGCCGTGCAGTCCGATTCTCTGCCCCGAAATTCCTTTCCGGAGAAGTCTCCATTTTGGATTTTACGGACGAAATGCCTTCAATGAAGGGGAGCAAGAGGAAGTGAATAATTCACCTCCCAACGAACGCGAGAAAGCGTTCGATGGCATGTGGGAGATGCTCTTATCGCTCCTCCGGTGCGCCTCAAATGGCGAAGAAAAATATGCCACACGAGAGGTGGCAAAATTGCTCATACCTCGACTAAAAATCCAACGCCCGCGGCTCCGAAAAAACGTCCTAAACGCCAAAAAATAAACCCAAAACTCCTCCCTATGTCTCGCATCATCCGGTTAGAGTCTTCCAATGTAAAAAGGCTCAAGGCGGTCGCAATCGACCCTGAGCCAATCATCAACCGCATCGGCGGCGAAAACGGAGCTGGCAAGAGCTCGCTCCTCGACTCCATCGCAATGGCCCTCAGTGGAGGCGAGCTCACCGACGCCCCTCTTCGCCAAGGGGAAAAGAAGGGGTCGATTCGCGTCACGCTGGACGATGGCATCACGATCAAAAGGACGTTCAGTGCGGCCGGTGGAACAACGCTTTCGATCTCGAATGCGGAAGGGCTGAAGTACCCATCGCCACAAGCGATGCTCGACAAGCTCACGGGCAAACTCTGTTTCGACCCTTTCGCGTTCACACGTCTCGGCGCGAAAGATCAGGCAGCCGCGTTGAAGCGGCTTGTCGACCTCGATTTTTCTGCGATGGACGCGGCCCGCGCGGCCACGTACAACGAGCGCACGCTCTTCAATCGGGAAAACGATCGTGCGCTCATGGAGCTTGAGAAGCTACCGTTTTTCCCATTTTCGCCCGATTCCCCTGTATCGACGATGGGCCTCATGGGTCAACTTCAGGCGATCCAGACGCACAACAGCCAGGTGTTCACGCTCGGCTCCAAGTGCAGTGACGCACAAGAGTCTTACGACGACGGCGCGAAGGGCGTGGTTACGTTTCAGGAGGAGATTGCGAAGTTGGAAGCGACGCTCGTGAAGAAGCGCGCGGCTCTGGTGGATCAGCAGGCGACTACTGCGACGCACAAAACAACGCTGGACGCCGCCAAGCTCGCGCTCGACTCATTCGTCAAACAGGACGATGGCCCGGTAAAAACGGCTCTGGCTGGAGCCAGCGAGACCAACCAGAAGGTTCAGGCCAATCAGGTCCGCGACGCTGCTCAGAAGCTCATTGCGACCCGCGAGTCGCGAGTCGCGCAGCTCACTCAGACCATTCAGTCGATCGACGACCAGAAGGCGGTTCAACTCGCCGCTGTGAAGTTTCCAATCGAAGGGCTTTCGTTCACAGACGGCGGAGTGACATACAAAGGTTTGCCGTTCAGCGAGGCGAGCACAGCGGAGAAAATCCGGATCTCGGTGGCGATGGGCGCCGCGCTCAACCCGAAGCTACGGGTGATGATAGTCCGAGATGGTTCGCTGCTCGACAAAAAGAGCATGGCATTGCTGGCCGACCTCGCCTTCCAACATCAGCTCCAAGTCTTCATCGAGGTCGCTGGCGACGGCGCCGGCTGCGAAATCGTAATAGAAGACGGTGAAGTCAAGGGCGTCGCGTCAGATTCCTCAGAAACCCCAGCCTTCGATGCCGAAGACAATGGATGAGCGCAGAGAGCGCGCGATGACCGCCCTGAGTGAGGCTCACGCCTACCTCGCAGGCATGGGCGGCAATGTTGACGGTGACGCCAAAACACTTGCTGAAAATGTGCGCGGCGACATCGAGAAGGCCAAGGCGGCGCCAACCGCTTTGGTCCTCGCCCTCCTGGCGGATGAGCCATGTCCGGCCCAATTATTTGGACCGTGGGCCAGTGTGCAGCGCATTCGGTCATGGCGCGACGCCGGCAAGTTAGCGGCAGTCATCAAGCACGGACGGACCTGCGTTCGTCCGAGTGATTTTTTCAGGTTTTTCAACACTTTACCCGATGAGAGTCGGGCGAAGGTCGGGCACAATGCCGGTTCGTGAAGGCTTATCTCGTTTTCGGGATGCTCTGTTTTGGACGCCCATCGAACTTTACTCGCAGACGCGAGTGACGGCCCTTTTTTTTCCTAGACACTAACACATATAGATTAGAAACATTATGAGTAATTCTTCCACCACGCTTGCTCTCTCAGCAGGCTCATGGCTTGCAAAGCTCGAAAGCAAACTCACCGAGCTCGACCAATTTGCCGAAAAGAACAACCTCGCTGTTCTGACCGACGGCAAGGGCGGATTCACCGCTGCGGTCGCGATGGCTGAGGCGATTGGCCAGCTCAAGGCCATGCTCACCCCGGAAATCATGCAGCCCATCATGGCACTGCAAGGCACAACCCTCGGATTCAAGACAGACAAGGACAAAGAGGGTGGATACCCCGTGGACGTGGTCCGCGACGTCATGATTACTGCCACCCTGCGGGGCTTCAAGATGGTCCTGAATCACACCAACATCATCGGAGGTAACTTCTATGCCGCCAAAGATGGATTGGAGGATTGGATTCTGCGTTCCTCCAAGAGAGGGGAGCTCACAGACTTTCGCGACGCGTACAGCGTTCCCAAGTACATCAGCGATCAGGAGGCGCACGTGAATGTCTCAGCGTCATGGATTTTCAAAGGGAAACCAGATTCCATTAAGGACGTCCCGCTCGCCGTCCGGGTGAATAAAGGCCAAGGGGCCGACGCAATACTCGGGAAGGCAAAGCGGAAACTTTTGGCACGAGTGATCTCGCGCGTCACGGGCACCGTGGTCGCCGAAGGCGATGCTGGAGACGCGATCGACATCGTCGCGACGCCCGTAACGGGCCCCGGGGCACCAGGAGGCACGGAAGCGTCGAAGGCACCAGTCGGCGCGACCGACGAACAAAAGGAAAGGCTGCATCACCTCCTCGAAGTGCACTGGGAAAAGGCGAATACATTCCTTATCGCCCAGAAACGAATTCCGGATGGAGCGACATATGTGAGCGTAACGGCGAAGATGGCCCAACAGATTATCGACCGACCCAAGGACTTCCTGAGCGCGATCGGCGCGAACTGACCCGTAAACCAACTCTTCAAGCCACACCATTATGCCACTGCAAGATGATCAAACGCTCGGAGTAGCCGTCTCGACGATCGCGTCGATGAACGCCGGCAAAACGTCCGACGACCTCGACGACGCCATGCGCGAAGTTGTCCGGGCCGTCGTCGGATCGAACCAGAAAGGGAAAGTCACGCTTTCACTGACCATCGAGCCATCCGGCTCTGGTGTTGGCGAAACGCCCCTCTATACGGTGGACGCCGACATCAAAGTCGTCGCGCCGAAGAAGCGTCGTCAAAAACAATCCTTTTTCGCGGACGAGAACTGCAATTTGACTCGACGCGAACCGGGCCAGACCGAAATGCGGATGGGGAAAAGCGGATCACTGGCCGCGCTCACCCTGCCAATTGACGGCATCACTGTTAGCTAACCAGAAAATCGTTCAACCATCACAAAAATGACAGATCCAATCAAAACACGCACCGAGGCGGATGCGATCAACGAGATCATTCGCGACTCCCAAAACCGAGTGGTTCCCGACGATAAAGTCGGCGCCGCCCTGTCCACCGGTATCATCGTATTCCAAGACAAGTCTATCCTGAATCTCGAAACATTACAGCGATCACCCAAGCGCAAGCGCGCGCGCGTGAAGGTTTATGATGTCGCGAGCTTCATTCACTACGTCAAAGACCACAAGATTGATGGCCAGACGGCGGTTTTTGTTAACACGTCACCCACCAGCGCCAATTTTTGTGCAATAATCGACTATCACGGCACCGGAGACATGGGACCCGCCTGGGGAGAGCATGTGTGCGAACTGGAACTACGAACCACCCATGAGTGGCAAGTCTGGACGGGCTCAAACAACAAGCTCATCGGTCAAGAAGCGTTTTCCGAATTTCTCTTGGATAACCGGCGCGACATCGTGCGGCCCGATGCGGGCATCCTGTTGGATGTCGCTCGGCTCCTCTGCGCGAAGAAGTCGGTGGACTTCAAGTCCGGCATCAATTTGAAGAACGGGGCCAACCACCTAGAATTCGTGGAGACCATCGAAACCCGGGGGATTTCAAACCGGGTTGAGGACGCAATGGACATCCCCGATACGTTCATGATCGGCATCATCCCCTTCTCGGGCGGCGCCCACGAGATGATCGAGGCTCAACTCCGCTTCCGGATCATTGATCGAAAGCTCTCTTTCGTTTACGTGCTCCTCCAGCCCCACAAAATCGTGGAGGCGGCGATCGATGCGGCGCGCGCGAAAGTCGAAGCTGAACTCGAATTCGTTTACTACGGCGGAGCGGCTATCACACCACCTCCATCCTTGGGCGTTTACTACGGCGGACCGGCTATCACACCACCTCCATCCTTGCGCTAAGCTCATGGTCGCTTTTGTTGTCACGGTTCTGCTCGCGGGCTGGAGCACGTTCCTGGCGGGCATGTTGTTGATGCATTCCAGGGATGTATCAACATTTCCGCCCGCCCGCAGGCTATCGTTGGTAGCGTGCTGCCTGCTTGTTGTGGTTGCTTTTGGATTCACCCTACTTGCTGTCAAATTCCTACAAGCGTAGGCACCGCACCGCCCCGAGCGCATCGGGGCACAATTTATTTATGAATCACCCCACGTCACTGGTCTGGCATGACCTTCAATCATGCCTTCGCCGAACGCCCAGACACCTCCTCGAAGCACTGAAGAAAGCAAACGGCACGATATTCGTCGCAGGCGGATTCATCCGCTCGTGCATCGCCCACGAGGAGGTCAACGACATCGACTGCTTTGCCCAGTCCAAGGAACTCGCGCGCGCCTTTGCCCTCAACTTGGCCAACGGGGAAGAGGCTGCATTCCACGAAACGGACAATGCCTTCACGGTCATCGGCGGATCCCGCCGACTGACCATTCAAGTCATCCATCGCTGGACTTTTCAAAACCCCTACGAATGTATAAATTCGTTCGACTTCACCATCGCGTGCGCGGCGCTTTGGTGGGTTAATAAAAACAGCACTGAATTTGACTACACCATCGGGGAATGGCAATCGAGGGTGGACGAACGCTTTTATGCGGACCTCGCCGCCAAAAGGCTCATTTACCGGAACCCGGTTCGGAATGAGGACGCGGGCGGCAGCATCCTGCGCGTGCTGAAGTTTTACCAACGCGGCTACCGTATCCCGCTCGACAGCTTGAGCCAAGTTATCGCTCGGCTCGTCATGGGCATCGAGAATCCTTCCAGATTCAGAGAAGGTGACATGGCGATAATGTTGGCCGGGTTACTCCGCGAGGTCGACCCTGCTATCGACGTCTCGCACGTTGCTTACCTTCCAGCCGAAGAGGTTGTTAGGCTCTCGAAGGACGAAAAAAAGGGGGGACCTGTGCCAGACTCCTTTGATCCATGAGCAGCGATCTAACCATTCCTCCCACGCTGCCGAATCCGGACGAGGTCCGTGGACGGATACATGCGGCGTTCCGTGAGCTTGCAACTCAAAGGGCGATGCTGGTCGAAGTCTTCCCGTTGGTCGACGGAGCGATCGACGCGCTTTCCTACATATCCACCAAGCGCATGAACGACGCAGGGCTTACGCAGGAAGCCCGCGATCTTCAGCGCGCGCGCGTAGTTCTCGGCAAAGTGCTCAACCTGCTCGACCCTCACCGTTAAAGCCATGTGGAATAAAACCAATCAATCTAAGGGCGTTCAGAGGAGGTATCGACCTGAAGAGCTCAAGGCCATGGCCGACCAAGCGGCTGCGACTTCCATGCGTCACGCATCGCGAAAAATGAAATGTTCGGTCACCGCCGTTCGGCGCGCGATGGCGCTCCACGGAATCTCTCATCGGCGCCAAGGCAATTTCACCAACCAGGAAGCGTACAACCTCAAAGGTTGGGAACCATGAACACGCCGAAAACGAATGACGCACGCATTCACGTAAGGTTGTTCAAGCGTCGACCGATCCCAAAGGGCTACGGCGACGCATTAAACGTCGGCTGGTCGGGCTTCAAATCTGACTGCCAAAAGGCACACAAAGAGTTTTTCGAGCGCCGCGGCATGGATGTGCCGGCGCCGGAAAACTTCAACTGCTGGACAAACACCAAATGACACTCGAACAGCAGCTCGACGAATGCCACAGCATCTTCGAGCGTCTCACCGCCGAAAACGCAGCCCTACGTGCGGATTTCGCCAAGCTGGCCGAACTCACGCGAAGAATTCGGGAGTATGGCCGGTGCATCGCGGTCAACACCGGAGGAACGTTTGAGAACGATCCGATCGACGCCATATTGGACGCAATGTGGCGCAGCGCGGCTCAGGCACAGGACGAACTCGCAGTTCGGATGGATACGAAACCGCCCGTGCCGCCAACGCCATGACAATACAGGAACAACTCAACGCCGCCAATCGTGTGATAAAGATACTCGTCGCCGAACTCATCACCCTACGTGAAGACAAGACGTTGCTCGACGCACTTGAGAAAAACCGGCTCAGTCTGTACACGCTCTGCGACCAATGGGGGTGCGGGCGCTATCAAACGCAGGGCACCGGAAACACCGCACGGGAAGCCATCGCCAAGGTCATGAAGGAAACACCATGCCATAACACTCTCCCGCAAAATCCATGAAAATCTATGGTGCTGCCATCCTCCTCCGAAACGGAGTCGGGTTTAGGTTTGCCCGTGCGGAAATGCATCGGCACCTGACCGAGCTCGCCACACGCTTTTACTCCGGCGACGTCGCAGCCTGTGATGACTTTCTCCAGTTGTATTGTTATGGAGAGGAAGAGCGAAAGCGGAATTCCGCCAGCGGTTCAGCAACCCCTTCAAACCAGAAACACCATGACATCGCCGATTAAATTCGGCCATCGACCACTCTCCCGCGCAACGAAACTGTACAGGCGTCAAACAAGACCTGGGAACCTGTACGATTGCGCGGGAACAATTTTATTATCTAACAAAGCGACGTGAACAGCCGACTACGACAAATACGCGAAGCGTATGGAGTGCCTGTACGAAGGGGTGCCAAAGTTCTGTACCAAGGCAAACCAGCGACCATCACCTCAGCGGCTCACGGTCACCGAATACATCTTCGGTTCGCCTCGGAAAAGCGAGCCACCCGCAAAGTTTTCCACCCGACTTGGCAAATTACCTACTTATGAGATTCCACGAACACTATCGCAAAATGAACGCCCCGGCCGGAACTCCCACCGTCGATTTTAATCGGGCCTAAAAAATTGCCAAATCTCGAATGAAAACCCTCGAAATAGCACCAACAGCCCACCATCGAATCGGTCCATCCAAATTCCCGATGCTTGCAGAGTGCATCGACTTTGATTCAGAGGAAGATATCGACGATCTTGATGCTGAAGAAAGCGCAAAGATCGCGGAAGATTGCCCGAATCCGGCGCAACGCGGCGACGCGAAAAGCCGCGGCCTCGCGCAACATGAGTCACTGGCCAAGGCGCTCACTGGTCAGCCGAACCCGTTCGACGGACTCTCAGAAAGAGAAGTACAGCAGGTCCAGTGGGTCGCTGAAGATGTCGTCACGCGCGCGGCCGCGTATGGCTATTCGTCCGACGAGATACGGGTGGAGCAACGTGTCTCGATCATGTGGCCGGATTTTCGCGAAGCCACCTTCGGCACGCTCGATATAGAATACGGTCCCTTCATCGAGGATGCGAAATTCGGGGACATGCGGAATTATTTCCCGCAGCTCGCGGGCTACGCGCTCGGAAAGATGGATCGCGATGAAATCGACCGGGTCTTTGCCAGAACAACCTACGGGCGTTGGCGCAAAACTCAACAATACGTGATCGACCGGTCGACCGCGGAGTCAGTAGTATTCTCAATTATCCGCAGGAAGATGGCGCCCAATCGCCGTCCGACCCTCTGCCAGTATTGCGGGTGGTGCGCCAAACGCGGCGAATGCAGCGCGATCACCGGCGTTGTCGACACAATCGCCTCAAAGCGCAACGACTGGTCGATGCGTCTGCCAACCGCGCACGCCTCGCACGCGCCGAACGATCCCGTGGTGCTCGGTGCCATGCGCTACCTCTGGAAAGTCTACATCGAGCCTTGGGGCGCGAGCGTGGAGTTCGCGTCGAACTCACTCGCGGAAGGCGGCACCATCCCGCTGGGATTCAAGCGCCAGAACGTAAAAGGACGGGCCGAATTCGAGGAAGGTGACGTCGTTGCCCAGGCGCTCATGAAAGCCGGCGTAGAACCCGCGAGGCTCTTTTCTGCCGCTAAATTCGGCCTGAAGAAGCTGTCGCTCGCGTACCATGCTCAGTTCGGCGGCACTAAAGTCGGCGCCGAGCGACGCGTAGAGGAGATCCTCACGGAGGCGGGCGTCATCAAGCGCGGAGAGGCCGGCTTCAAGCTCGTCCGCACTCCCGACGCCGATGAGGAGATCAAACTCGCCCTCGCGCGCCCAGTTATCGAGGAAACTTCCAACTGATGAAACGCCCAGCTTTCCAGTTTTATCCTGGGGATTGGCTCCACGATGCTGCCCTGCGATCCTGCTCCATCGAGGCCCGCGGGCTCTGGATGGACATGATGTGCATCATGCACCAAGCCGAGCCGTATGGCTATTTGATGGTTAACCTCAAGGTTATCAATGAGGATAACCTTGCTCGGTTGGTCGGCGTACCCCGAAAGAGACTAAAATCTCTACTTTTTGAGCTAGAAAATGCCGGAGTTTTCTCAAAAAATATCGAAAATTCCGCGTTATTTTGTCGAAGAATGGTGCGAGATGAAGAGGTCAGAAATCGGCGGGCACAAGGAGGCTCTTTGGGAGGTAATCCGGCTCTTTTGAAGCATAAAAAACATGCTCCGAAGGATAACCCGAAGGATAACGATAAGGTTAACCTCGCAACAAAATCCTGTATAACCCCTTCATCTTCATCTTCATCTTCATATTCATACATAAGAGCGTCGGACCAATCCGACGCGGATGAAAAGAATGAAGAAAACCCGGCAGAAAACCCGGCAAAAAAACGGCAAACGCATCGCGAACGAAATCCTCTTTTTGATTCTTTGGCAAAAGTAGGAGGCTCGAATGTTCTTGAACTCACAACTTCCGCAGCCCGAGCGGTGGGCGTTGCTCTGGCGGAGATTCGCAGAGCGACCCCGGACGTCACCACGGAAGAAATTGCCCGCCGTGCAAACACGTTTCGATCGCGAAATCCGACGTGGAAACTGACGCCGAACTCCCTGGCGCGCCATTGGGCCGAATGTGGATCCACTTTCACCACCCCGCAGGAACAGATGGACCTCCCGGACAACGTGAAAGAACTCATTGCAATTCAAAACGCGCACCAATCCCATGCCTGACCTTCCCCACTCCATCGAGGCCGAGGAATACCTGCTTTCCAGCCTGTTTGTGGCTGGGGCCCAGGGTGTCGCGTCCGCCGTCAATTCCGGCGTCTCGCCTGCCACTTTCTTCGCCGAAACCAATGCCACAGTGTTCGGCGCGATCATCACCCTCGCAGAGCGTGGCCAGGTCCCGAGCGTCCAAGCAGTTATCCACGAGTTGAATTTCTCAAAAACTCTGACGCAGGCCGGGGGGATGCCGGACGTCCTGCGCATCGTCGGATTGGTGCCAACCTCAGTAAATCTATCGCTCTACATCCAGCGCGTCAGGGAGTTGCAGCTTCTCCGCACGATCGCTCGCACCACTCGGGCACTCCACGAGGAGGCGTTCAGCCAAGAGGCCAATGTGCCTGAATTCGCCGAGCGAGTCGAGCGGACCATCCTCGGACTGTCTCAGGATCGCGTAAAACCTGCCCGGACGTGGGAACAGGCTGTTGCCGAGACTTCCACCGAGTTCGAGGCAATGCTCCTTGCGAAGCCGGGCGCCGTTCTGGCCGGCGAAATCTCGTGGGGATTCCCCGACATGGACCGATTCTTCGGGCCAATGGCGCCCGGCCAGCTCGTCATCCTCGCAGCACGCCCTAGCGTTGGAAAATCGAGCCTCATGCGCCAAACCGCTACCGAGGTATTAAAAACCGGAAAGATCGTCTCCATCGCAAGCCTAGAGGTCAAGGACAGGGCAATAGCACGGAACATCGCTCAGGCTTTGAGCGGCATCAGTTATCGCGCGCTTCGCGTTGGGGCCCATCCGGCAGAAGCCGAGGACTTCCGCCGTGCGTTGGAAAAAGTGAAGTATCTCCCTCTCATCGTCACCGACGATTTTTCGGCAACAGTTTCGCAAATATGCGCACAAGCCCGCCTTGCGAAGGCAAAACGAAACCTTGGACTCGTGTGCGTCGATCACCTCCACGAGCTCGCCGAATGCAAGAACCCACCGAAGGGCACCAATACAGCCCAAATGTACGGACGCGCGGTCAAAGCGTTCAAGGAATTGGCCGGTGAACTCGAAGTCCCCGTCCTCGTGCTCGCTCAACTCAACCGCGGATCAGAATCAGATAAACGCGTCCCCACCCTCTCCGACCTCCGTGACTCCGGGAACATCGAAGAAGGAGCGGATAAGGTAGTTTTGCTACACCGTCCGCTCGAAAACCCGCTGAACAACATGCAGCAGTCCGAGACGAGCAATCCGAAGGATCACCCAACGTTTTACACCCAGGCAATCCAAGCCAAGGGCCGCGATGATGGCACGAATTCGATGGGTATCATCTTCCAACGCGCCACAGCGCGATTCGTTCCACTCACCCGATGACCACCACAGGCACAATCCTCCGCGCCAGCGTACGCAATGATGGCACCATCGAACTCAGGGACCAAGAAAACCGGCTCCACAACGACAACGACCTGCCGGCTTGTGTCGCTCTGGACGGTTCTCAAGCGTGGTTCCGTTATGGCCAAGGACACCGGGACACCGGACCTGCGTTCATCCACGCCAACGGGTCTGCCGTGTTCTTCCTCAACGGATCTTTCGTCATGCAGGATGATTCCGGCTTCAGCCTCCTCAACCCACCCAAGCCGGTCGTGTTGATCGAGACCTTGCGCAGCCTGTACAATGTCGCACCGACCAAGGAAGTCGAAGACGCGATCCTCGCGATTGCCGAAAAGCACGGGCATCCCACCCACACAGTTTGCTTCTCATGACGTATTATAACGACCACGACGCAAAAACCTGCGCCTGGCTGCGAGAGCTCATCGCCTGCGATCTCATACCGGCCGGCGAAGTTGATTCACGCTCGATCACCGATGTCCACCCAACTATACTTGCAGAGCCTCATCAATGCCATTTCTTCGCCGGCATTGGTGGCTGGCCGCTCGCGCTCCGCCTCGCAGGATGGCCCGATGACCAGCCTGTCTGGACTGGCTCCTGTCCGTGCCAGCCTTTCTCAGTCGCCGGAAAACACACAGGCGAAAACGACTCGCGGCACCTTTGGCCTGAATTCCTCAGACTCATCACCGAGCGACTCCCTTCAACGATCTTTGGAGAACAGGTTACGGGCGCGTCTGGACGTCAGTGGCTCTCTGGAGTACGTGCTGACTTGGAAACGCTGGGATATGCAGTCGCTGCCGCCGATTTGTGCGCTTCGAGCGCGGGCGCACCTCACATCAGGCAAAGATTATACTGGGTGGCCAGCGCCGACGGTCGGAAACGCGACAGGCAGTCAATCGGCGAAGGGCGCGAGCCCAACGGGACGAAGGGAGGACGGTTCAAAGGCGACCGTGAGCTTGAGCGCGGTAGCGAGGTTGGCGGGTTGGGCGACCCCAACTGTGCAGGACTCGAAGAACAACGCTGGTCCCTCTCAGTTTCGCCGGAACAGCCTCCCCCTCAATTGCGAGGCAACTCTTGGAGTCACTTCGATCTCCTCCCTTGCACAGACGGCAAAACGAGGCGGATTGAACCCGGCTCATTCCCGCTGGCTCATGGGATTCCCGCCCGCTTGGTGCGACTGCGCGGTTACGGCAATGCAATCGTTCCCCAAGTCGCCGCTCAGTTCATCAAAGCGTTCATCGAAACCCGCTGACTTTGCTCCCGCAAAAACAACACCATGAAATCCAAAATAATCCAACGGGGCCTTGTGTCCCTCCTGCTTGTATTTTTCGTCGCCCTCAGCAAGGCCGCCGATCTCACCCTCACATGGAAGGACAACTCTGCCAACGAGGACGGTTTTGTCATCCAGCGATCCCCCGGGATCGGCGCCCCAGTTTTCGCCGAAGTCGCCAGAGTAGCCAAAGACGTCACGTCATGGACTGACACAGGGCTCGCGAACGCTACTTCGTTCTCCTACCGCGTTGCCGCGTTCAATCCTGGTGGCACTTCAGCCTTCACGAACACTGCAACCGGCACCACCGTCGTCGCACCTCCCAATGCTCCTTCTGATGCCACCGTCGTCACCGTCACCGTAACCGTCTCGATCCAGCAATCCAAGACGGGCGCAACCATCGCCTCAGCATCGCCCGTCATTCTCCATCGCGCCGCCGCTCCACTGTAAAACCAAAGCCTGATTCACGGCATCTCCTCCCCAAAACGCAAAAAACCCGCCCTTTTAGAGGGCGGGTTTCTGTGACAAAAACTAAGACAGTTCAGAAAATGCCTTTCGGCGAAGGCAACCTACCCCGACTCCCGAGTGTGTCAAGCGTCCTGACATCGAAATCGGCTTTCGATCTCCTCCCCCATACTTCGCCCCGATGAGGTCGCCGCCGCCTCGATCGCCCGAATCCCGGCCGGCGACAGCCAGAACGTCCTCTGCGCCTTCGCCGCCTCGCCCAAGCTATTCCGCCCAGCCCCCGGCGCCCGCTTACGCAGCTCCAGCCCCAGCGCGCGCGCATCCCTTTTGTGCGGATGAGAGCCAACGAGCCACACCGGAGCGATCAGCGATAACTGACCCGCGACGCTGCAGAAGTGATCCAAGGCATCTTTCGCGCCTCCCATCGTCGCGTACGTCCCCAACGACCGCGACCGTCCCCCCACCGAGTAGTCACACTCGTAGATTGCTCCTAACTCATTTACGCCCGTCAGCTTCAGCCTCAGCCCGGGACTCATGGTGCAACCTCCCGAACGCTTGACGTATTCCCTACATGGTCACGCTTCAACGCCTTCAACTCTGCCACCGCCAAGCCAAGCTCATCCACTGCCGCTTGCCACGCGCACGCCGCCCTAAGAATCCCCTGCGGATCATTTTGATCTATTCCTAAAGCGTGCCGCACGCGCACGTTGGCATACTCCCTCTTGGCGTGCGCCCACGCGCTTTTCGCCTCCGACTTCCTACGCACCGCTTGCGCGTAGGAAGCCCATTGTGAATCGCTCATTAATTTCATAATCACGTCTCAGTTTCGAGCGTTCCGCACGCCCAGTTATCATCGCTGACTCCCCAGTCAGCGCCCGCATCAGCATCGTCAAAAAATGCACAATGCGCTTCATCGAGCCAGAAGCCTTGGCTCCTTGCCAGCGTCCACGCATCATGCCACACCCCGGCTTGATCCCCGCACAAAGGCGACCTCGGCTCCTCTCCAAACACATCAACCCAAGCGTCTCCCATCGTCTCGCTTGCGTCGCAAAATCCATGAGAGTGGCAGATGGCCGCATTCGGCTCCTTTCTGTTTGCTTCCACCACATCGGCCAGTGCCTCCCGGCCGATGTCGAATAGTAATCGCTGAGCAAACGCGCGCGCCAACCGTTTCATCGTGCTCATTTGGCTAAACGGGCGTTGATCGCGGCAATTTCCGCGCGCAGTCCAGACTCAATGTCGGCGACCTCAGCCCCCCATAGTCGCCGATCGTTCAGCATCGCAACAAGGGACGCATAACCTGCCTCCAAGGCGAGGTCTACGAGAGGAGAGTCAAGCACATCACTGACTGGTAAATCATATATTTTCATTGTTTTTGGGTTTTTTGTTTTTTGAACGGGTTACCGAACCGCTGGCGGAATTCCGCAAGCTGGAACGTCTGGGCAACGCGGAAGGAGGCGAGGCGGGATCCGCCGTAGCGTGAGACTTCGAGGCGGGCTCCGCCATAGCGAGCGGCTGCGAGTGCGGAGTACAGGACACCGGCACCAGCGCTGTGGTTGGCGATCGCCCGGACTGCTTCAGCCGCACCCTCGACGGCCCATGGAAAGGAATAGACGGCGTCGATGTGGGCGGAAATGGCGGCTTCTTCGGCGGCGCTGTGCTCTTCTGAAGTCGCCGCGCCCACCGCAAAACGCTCAGTGACCTCCACTGCCGTTCGGCTCTCAGTGCTCAGCAAATCCCAGACCTTCCTCCCGTCCGCAAGCGGGGTCTGCCTGATGCACCAGCACCCGTACAGCCTCAGGCTTCCCCGATCGGCCGGCACGACATACTCGTGTGTCCAGACCAACCAATCCACGCGATCGCATGCGTTCCACGCCCCGTGAAGCGTCGAAAACATGGACGCGAACTCGCTCGCTTCCGAGCACACATCATACAGGTCAAGGAATTCGCGAATACTCATGGAATCGTACGTTTTCATCGTGCTTTTGTTGAGTTTTTTGTCGGGCGGGCCCCTGCGCTCAGCGGGTGTGCAGCCGCAATGCATCCTTCATCGCGGATGGCCGCAGGGACTTCACCGTGACCATTGTCAGGGTGTCTCTGACCAACTCGTTGGTCCCCGTGCGATAATAGGACCCGTCAAATTGCGCGATGTACTCACGGCACGCTGTCAGCGTACCGACCATCGCCAGATCCACGCTGTCGGCCGTAGGTCCGTAGAAAAACCGCCTGCGTCGGACAGCGTGAGTTGGCAGTTTTTTGATGTTTTTCATGATGATTATTTTTTGTTTGGGTTGAGGGTTGAGTGAGGTGATTCTTTTTTAAGCGCGCGACCTGAAGCGGAGGTCGCTTGGTTTGGTGCCGGCGATGATGAAATAGCGCCCGCAGGCGCTGATCCCCATCAGGCTATCTAGATTGATCCCCTGTGCTGATGCCTCTGCGCGGATGGCATCGGCCTCGGCTGCGGCCATATTCCCGAGCGACAGCCCGGGGAACGTCGGGACAACCAGTGCTGCGTTTTCCACTTCATCCATGAGCCAGTTGGTTTTCATGGTTGGTGCCTCACTCCACCACCTGAACCCACGCCGATGCGAACGCGGTGTTGTTGCTGACCGCATTCTCCACCGCCTCCTGAGCCACCCGCCCGAGCCCTCCGCCCTCAACGCCCGACCGAGTTTCCAACCAATCGATCGCCTCCGCCGCCGTCTCGCACGAGCACGCCGTGCTCCTGTCGTACTCATTCGCCCAAGCAGTCAGATGTTCCTCCAAAACCACGAACCGCCCGCCCTTGGTGCGGTAAATCCATACCTTGGTGCACCGATTTGCTCGGTTCCCGTGTTGGATGCAGTTGTCCGCACGGCCAATCAATTCGCCCGTGAACCTGATGGGCGGAAGCCCGTCTCGTTTGATGCTGATGGGCGGTAGCGTGTCTCGTTTGATGCTGATCTTATCCATGTTTTTTGTTGCCCCCTTTTGACTCCCGGTAGGCGGTGGGAAAGCAGACGGGCCGGTCTGCCAGCGGTTCCTAAAATTGATTGAACGCTCTACATGCCGGACCTCTGGAAAGACCAAAAGCCTACCCCCAACGGATCGCATTCCCTCCGCCCCATTATGAGGTGGTCTATCACCGTAATATCCACCGTTGCCCCCGCCTCCCGCAGAGTGCGTGTGATCCGGATATCTTGGGCGCTGGGACTCGGGTCTCCGCTGGGATGATTGTGCACACAGATAATGCCCGATGCCGACTCCATGATCGCCGTTCGGAACACCTCCCGGGGATGCACCAGCGTGCTTGAGGCGATTCCTGATGAGACCTCCACCCGCTTGATAAGGCGTCCTTTGCGATTGAGGCAGAGAACCCAGAACTTCTCCACCTCCAACCCCGCGCACACGGGCGACATGTGATTTGCTACTTCATCTGGCACGTCCAGAATTGGCACCACTCCCGGCACCCCTGCCGTCATCCTGCGGCCAATCTCCATCGCCGCCACCAGCCTCTCCGCGAACCCCCTCGGGATTCCCGTCCGTGCCATCCGCGCGAGATCCCACCCCGCCAGTGCTGGCAGGTTTCCCGCAGCCGCCACAAGCTCCCGCGCCTTGTCCACCGCCTTTAGCCGGTCACCCCCACACAATGCCGCCACAAGCTCCCCGTCTGAGAGAGCCTGCGCTCCATATTTGGCCATCCTCGCCTCCGGCCCTTCGTGGAGAGCCATCCCGCTCTCATCCCTCACAATCCACCGACCATTTTTCGTTTTCATCTCCCGCACTTACCCACAAAACCTTAATAACCGCACGCTTAAAATTAGCACCACTCGCATCCTCCTCTACCTCAGTCACTTCCGCTTATCATAGTTCACGCGTCGCTCAATTCCCTTTCCGAATTTCAGAGGGTGTAACCTCCCCTTCGGGTAAAACGAGGCGATCTACTCCCATCGAACCACCACGGTTCACCTCTCAGCATCCCCAGCTTCTTTTCTTCGTGAAGCCATATCTCTTTGCCTGCTCTATGTCTTTCGGAGTCGGAGGGCTTTTACACTTCCGTCAAGCTCTTTCTCGCTTTTGAGCCAACAAGTCTCTTCTGCGTACCTCTCCTCGCTTTCCAGACTCCTTTTGCTTTTGCGTTGTCTTCGCCCACCGGCTTACCTCAATCATTCCCATGTCACCGCGCCTATCCAGCCCGCGTTCGTCCGATCAAGGACCATCGAGGGGTCGGGGCATGGCTATCGAACAAGCGATTTCGTTTTCCGCTGACGAGGTCGCAAGAGCCAAGGCCAAGTTGCTCGACCTGATGGATGCCAATGTCGTCGTCAGGGGCACTGAGCGTAATGCTGAAGGTCGATGCGTTTACATTGAGGTCGCCAACCAGCCCATCCAGCTCGCGGCCGCGATCAAGGTGGTCGAGTGGGGGATTGGCAAACCGTCACAAATGGTCGTGGTCGATCAAACGGAGAGTTATCGACCGGCACGAGCGGATCTCGGAAAGATGCTCGTCGCGAATCCCTCCTTGATTGAGACCGTACTGCGCACGATCAAGGAGGCGGCTGAACAGTCGCAAGCGATTCCCGTGCAGAGCGTTGTGTCAGATCGGGCCGAAGCGGCACAAGAGTCAATATCTTGAGGCTTACCTAGCTAAGTCTCCAAACTGTGCAAGGACTGCGCAATCTCCATCCCCCTTCCCCTTCCTCTCTCTTCCCCATGGTCATCCTCTCCTCTCCTCCCGTCTTGTCGCCGCGCCGATCGTCGGCTCGCTGCCTTGTCGCCGCGTCACCTACCCCCCCACACCCCTTTTTCGTGTCCCCGTATCGGCGCAGCCAGGCGCGCGGTACTGGGGGGTCCCCTGCCTCTTTGGTATTGGGAGGGGGGAAAGGAGAGAAAAAAATGGGAGAATTTTTTTGGAAGTGAAAAAGGAGAGTTAAAAATGGCGACATTGAACAAGGTTTTTTTGATTGGGAGAGTGGGAAGGGACCCTGAGATGAGGGAGGTGGGGAAAGGAGGGGTTGTGTGTAATTTTTCGATGGCGGTGATGAAGGAGGTGGAGGTGGAGGAGGGAGTTAGAAGAGAGGTGACGACGTGGGTGGATTTGGAGGCGTGGGGGAAGACAGGGGAGTTGTGTGGGAGGTATTTGAGGAAGGGGGGAGGGTGTCACGTGGAGGGGAGGTTGAAGGTGGAGGAGTGGGTGGACAAAGTGAGTGGAGGGAAGAGGAGTCGGATGAAAGTGGTGGTGGAGCGTGTGCAATTTTTGGATAGGAGGGAGGGAGTGGAAGAGGTGAAGGAGGTTAAGGAAGTGAAGGAGGTTAAGGTGAAGAGGGAGGAGAAGGTATTTCCTGACGAGGACGCGCCATTTTGAGGGGGAGAGAAACTGAGAAACTGAAACTGAAACTGAAACTGAAACAACTGAAGGAATGTGATGAAAACTATTATGGAAGTGATGAAGTCGGAGGAGGCGAAAGAGATGGCAGAAAATCAGATGGGGGACGCGGTGAAGGGTGTGATGGAGCGAGTGTTGAAATGGCGAGATGAGCTTCTGGAGGGAGGGATGGAGGAGGGAGATGTGGTGAAATCAGTGATAGCGACGGGGTATGTGCTGGGGGTGATGGACGCGGCGAAGAGCGCAACTCAGATTGGGAAAATGAGTGGAGAAGTTCCGCTGAAGGAGTGGGGAGATTTTACGAGGGAGGTGGTAAGAAATCTCCAGAGCAGGAGGAGTGGGAGGGTAGCAGGGAGGAACTGAAATGAAGAAGAGGGGCCTGGCGATTAAATGGATGGAGCTACCGGAGCACGTGAGGGCGATGAATCGTCACGTGGAGGGGGAGGTGTTTGTGAGGAATTTTGAAGAGTCGTTGGGGATTGAGAAGGAGATGGTGAGGAGGGAGGAGAAGGGGGAGGAGAGAGCAGTGAGACGACTGAGGCAGAGACAGGAGCCGGTGATGAACAAACTTGAGGAGCGGTTTTATGAGCAGTTGAAGAAGGACAAAGATCGGTGTGACGAGAAGGGGAAGGTGATAGGGGAGATCAAGATTCAGGCAGTGAGGTTGGAGTTGGCGCGGGGGATTTGGTACAAGCCGGACTTTTTTTTGGTGGAGGGGAAGAGTTTGAGGCCGATCGCGTATGAAGTGAAGGGGCCGAAAGTGTTTAGGGGAGGGTTTGAGAATTTGAAGGTGGCGGCGAGGGTGCACGCGTGGATCAGGTTTTATCTGGTGTGGGAGAAGACGCGAGGAGGGGAGTGGGAAAGACAGGAGGTTTTACAATGAACAACAACGTGAATAGCGCGCTGGCAAAAGCTGGGATGACGAAGGAGAACGTCCGTCGGATCATGGACGAGGTGGAGGTGAATTATGAACGGTTGGACAGGTGTCCGGCGCACGCGTTTGAGTTGATCGAGGGAGGGCAGCCATTGCGGAACCGATATGCGTGCAAGGTGTGTGGAGGGGAGGTCGACAATACGGCGCGATTTTGGTATACGAAGGGACTGGAGCACGGGAGGAGATTTGGAAAATGACCGCGATCGAAACAGTGAAGGAGTTTCAGAAGTGGAGGAGGGGAGAAGGGAGGTACGCGGGTACGGAGAACGGGGGGAGGCCGGAACCGATGCCGCAAACGCCGGAACAGTATGGGTTGGCGATTGACGAGGTGGTGAAGTTGGCGGAGATCGGGAGGCTGTCGGTGGAGGAGGCGAGGACGTGCCATGAGAAGCTGCCGCTGGACGTCTGGCTCAAGGCGAAGGCGGCGTTGCTTGCGAAAATTAATGAATTTATGAATACGAAGGGGGAACCATGAAGCGGGCGATCGTGCAGTTTGTGGCGGTGGTTGGGATTATAGGGACGACCCTGCATGTGGTGCTGGGCGTTTCTGTCGGGTTGATGGTGGTTTCCGCAGTGGTGAGTGGAATAGGGGTGGTTGTGGTGATTGCGGCCGCGGTCAGCCTGAAACGGAAAAATGATAAAGAGGAGGAGGGCAGATGAAACTGACGACGCTCGAACTTGAACGGATGGCGAGAAGGGGAGCGGAGGACGGGTACGATACGACGTGGCACGCGCAGATGACCGAGAGTCCAAGGATGAGATCGACCATGGGGAGGATTCGCGACGAAACGCTGGCAACGCTTTTTTTGGAGGACGAAAAGGCGTATCAGGAAAGCCTGGCAAAATGGGGGAAGGAAAATGGATGAGGTGATCCATTTTACGATTCCGGACATAAAGCTGGGGGTGACGCGCAAGCTGGAGATGGAGACGCTTGCGAGAGAACTGAGGAAGCACGGGTTTAAGGTCGGAGGTATGAGAGCGGTGCAGTCATGGATGTCGGTGCGAGAGATGGAGGATAAGTTTAAGAAAATTCTCGAAGAAGCGGGGGTGGCCCGACTGGTGGTCTGGCACGAAGACCGAAATCGCTGCGTGAACGTGCGGGCATACCGTAAGGTGAAGTAGCGATTTTTCTGATGTCGATACACGTGATACCGATTGGGGATGAGAAGCCGCACGAGACCACGCACGAATGCGCGTGCCGGCCGACCGTGGAGTGGGTGGATCCGACGGACGGTAAGCCGTACGAGAATGGCCCGTTAGTCATCCACAATTCGTACGATGGCCGGGAATACGTGGAACGTGCGATCGGGGAAAGTCTGGTGAAGGGGAGTCGGTGGAAAGTGATCGAAGTATGAAACCGTCAAAATTAGATGCGGTGATTTGTTGCGACTTGATTCGTGGAGTTTACTCCGCGTTTGAAGCATGGGAACAGTCCGGCCGGCCCAGAGAGGGAAGTTTTGAATGGAAGGACTGTTTGATTTGGGGGGAGTCGATGAGCTACGAGCGCAGGCCGGGGCCGCGTGAGCGGCACCATTGGGTCAGGGAGTGGTCACCAATGGGCACGTGCCTGTTGATTGGGAAAACGTTGTACGTGGTTTTCCGGGGAACATGCACCGCGCATGAGTGGAACAACAACGTCCGGTTTCCGCTGCGATCGTTTCGGGTGCCGATTGGAGCGGATGTGAATTTGTTGGCACCGCGCGAGTATTACATGGGCAACGTCCATGACGGATTTGCGGACTCAATGGAATCACTTCAGCAGGATCTTATCGCAGAGGTGAAGCGCCTGATACCGGGAGCAGAGAGGGTGATTGTCACAGGGCATTCATTGGGGGGTGCGATCGGAACGCTCGCGTTTGCGTCGATCCTGGCGCGGTTGCCGATTGCGAGAATGACGACGGGGATGGTGTTTGGCTCGCCGAGGGTCGGGAACCAGGAGTTCAAGCGTGCATTTTACACCGTGGGGAATCCTGAGACGTTCTGGAGATACGAGTTGATGCACGATCCGGTCGTGGATGTGCCACCCAGGAAGATAATGTGGGTTTGGGAATACAATCACGTGGGCGAGCAGATTCTCCTGACGGAGCAGTTCGGGAGCGATCGGAAGAATCACGCGATCGAGAGCTATCGGACGGCAATCATGAACCTGCCATAGATTGCAACCGGGATGTGATTGATTGGTTTCGGAAGGATCAAGGAATGACGGAATTTGCAATGTCTAGCCCCCTCCCCGGCCAAGACCACAATCTCACAGCGGAGCAGATCCAGGATCTCCTCTTTCAGGATTTTGAGGTCTGGGCGCACAGTTTTGCGGTATTCAAGTCGATCAAGGGCGGCACGCCCCATCACGGGTTGATTCCAAATGTCCTCCAGCTTCGGGTGATCGCCCATTATCGGCGCTGCATTATCGAAAAAAGGCCATGCCTCATCATGATCCTCAAGCCGCGGCAGAAGGGCGCATCGACGATCGCGGAGGCGGTGTGTTACCGGCACATGCGGATGCACGAGAACCTGAACGGAGCGCTGATGGGCGACGTTCAGAGCACGTCGGACAAGGTTTTTGAGATGTTTCGTACCTACGCGAAAGAGGACGCGTACCCGTACGCCGACGGGAATCCGAACATCATGAAGGACTTGGACCTGACGGACGAAATCACACTCGGCAGCGGATCAAAATGGTGGAAGGAGACAGCAGGGAGCTCGAACGCGGGCCGATCGGGTACCGTTCAGGTGCTGCACTTGGACGAGGTGGCATACTTTCCGTCTTCCGACACAAAGGATCCGACGACAGCGGTGTTGGGTGCGTTCTACAAAGAGGGTCCGATGTCGCTCGGATTCGCGACGTCTACCGCGAAGGGGGCGGTGGGATGGTTTCACGATACTTGGTGGGGCGATAACGACTGGCTCAAGGTTTTCGCCGCCTGGTTCGAGTTTAAGGACTCTGTAACTCCATTTCCGTCGCCGAACGCGCGCGCTCAGTTCGAGCGCACCATGACCAGGGACGAGATCGAGGAGCAGGTCCTCTACAAGGTCTCGCCTGAGCAGCTCCAGTGGCGCCGAAAGAAGATCCAGACCGACTACAAGGGCGACACGGGCAAGTTCCGACAGGAATACCCGTCCAGCGAGCAGGGAGCCTTCCTCAGTTCGAGTCGTATGCGCTTCGAGGCGTCCTCCGTGTCCGCAATGATGGTGTGGGCGCAGACCAACGACACGCGGGAGACGGGCAACCTGCGGCAGCAGATTGCGGGAGGAGCCTCGACATGGATGCCGGACCAACAGGGTTCAGTCCATCGCTGGGAGGAGCCCGTCTTTGGGCGGAAATACCTCATTTCGGTGGATGTGTGTACGGGCAAGGACCAACAAATTGGGGGTACAACCGCGAATCCCGACTGGCACTCCGTTCAGGTGTGGCGACAAGCGTTCATGAACGAGGATGGGGTCTACCGAAAACCGGCGCTGGTCATGCTTCACCATTCGCGTGAAGACATTGATATTCTCGCAGAAATCATCGCAGCGATGTCAGCCTACTATGGCCAGTGTCTCGTCGTCCCCGAGGTGAACAACTGCGGATTGGCGCTGGTTAAAGCACTCGTGAGACTCAAGGTGAACGTGTTCCGTCGACAGGCGCACGTCCAGCGCCGCAAGCAGGAGACGGAGGAGGAAAAGCTCGAAGCGTTCGGGTGGCTGACCGACAAGATGACCCGCAAGTGGATGATCGACGAAGTAGCACCGATCATTCGTCAAGAAGGAGTGGAGATTAAGGCGCCCGAAGTCCTTCAAGAGATTCAGAGTTTCGTCATTGATGACAACGGAAACGCGAAAGCAGCACCATCCAAGCACGACGACCACGTCATGGGAATGTGCATCGGTATTTACAACCTTGGGCACGCAACGGAGTACAAACTGGCGAAGGTGACCGGGATGGACCTGAGCAGGCTCGGTCGAGATCCGCGATATATGGCCGGCGAGGGTTGGCGTCGGCGGATCCCGCTGGATGCCCTCCGGAGTAACCGCAAGTAATGCAACCGTGAGAGCGCCGTCCAATTTTGCAGGTTTGCCCGCATGGAAACCGCTATCGACAAAACCCAGAGCTACAACGCGACGCGTTTGGGGCCACCGGATAGCGGAACCCTTGCAGCGTTCAAGACCCCGAGGGAGAACCGAACCCCGCAGCAGCAGCAACTCCTGAATCAGCGACTCGAACTTGAGAAACGTACCGGTGTCGCAAAGGGGGCGATCGTGGGAGCGATCGGTCAGGTGCTTCTCGACGAAGACAAGGCCGCGCAGCACGGCACGCGCGAAGCCGTTGCCGGAGTGGCGCACAATCAGGCGCGGACGTCAGCCCTTGCAACACGTGGTTATGGCCCGGACGGGCAACCAATGGTGCCAGGCCAGACTTTTGGCGCGCAGGCACAGAACCCACAGATGAGGAGCCCCGCCTCCGCCCAGAATCAATCTCCATCTTCGGATCAGAATCCACGACAGGGTTTCGCGCTTCGACAAATGCCCGGTGGCGGGTTCCGTGGTTCATCGACGGTGAACGGAAATCCGCAACAGGAAAACTTCACGACCCGCGACGCCGCTCTTGCGTTTTATGGCACCGCTCAACCGATGGCAGCGTCGGGCGCGGCCGGCATTCAGATGGCCCAGACGGATCCATCCGCCGCTCCAAGGAACGCGCCACAGCGTCCCGATCCGATGGGGCCCGCAGAGCCTGACACAATGGGGTACGGAGCAATGAATCCCGCGCCCGCAGAAGAGTCTGCGTTCATGGCGACGCCTTCACAGTCCATGCGACCAGGCACGCCGCTCGGATCCGAAGCACTCATGCGAGGACGGCCAAACTCTGGTCAGCCGATCCCCCAGCCAAATTCGACTGCCGCGCTCAGCAACTATGTTGCGGAAATGGCGGGCCAACAGGCGGGCCAACCCGCACTGAGACCGCCGATGATCGACGGCAGCGATCCCGCCGCAGGCCGGCCGGTCGCTCCGATGGCCGCGCCGCAGAACATGGTCCAGAATCGCATTGCGGACTTTCAGAAGCCGATGGAGGCGGGCGCATCCATGATGCCGTCTACCAGCCAATTCGCATCTCCGACGACGAAGATGAAGCAGACCGCGAAGAAGATGGGCAATCCACGCGCGAACGCCGGCACGCAAGAATTCTTCAGCAGCAACGACGACTATGGCTTTTGATCCCAGCCCGACCGCGTTCGACTACGACGATCCAGAAACCCCAGAGGGCGCTTTTAGTTCAGGCGCGCGCGGGGTATCTAATTCGATCGCGACGGCCCAAGCAGCGGATCCGCTGAAGGGCGAGATTCGTCTGCGCACACAGCGCAAGGCGGACCTCGGGCGCACGAAGCAAGCTCTCGACCAGCTCGAAGGCACATTCCTCTCTACTGAGGGCGGTGGACTCTTCCAGTTGGACGAGAAGGGTCAGCCATTCAAGAACGCGGACGGCACGTACGTCCCCGATATGGGAGCGCGCGTCGAATCATTGCGCGCGCGATCGCTCGGGCAGGTGGGATTCGTGAAGGGCGCTTTGACTCCAGGTGTCGCGCGTGGGGATAAGACCAATGATGCGTTGGCGGCTCAACAGGAGCTCTCTCAGATCGAACCCGCCTACGAGGCAAAGCGGCAGAAATGGGAACGCATCCAAGAGCAGCGCGCGATGTGGAAGCATACGCACGACCGCAACGAGCTCGAACTCGGCGCCTTGTCGGCGGAACGGCTCGCTCAGCAAGGGCTTTTCATGCCCACCCAGCCCCAGCAGCAGGCTCCGATGGGTCAACCAGCTACAGCCGCAGACTCACCAATGAGCCCGGCCGCTACGACGCCAGCTCAGGCCCAAGATCCAATCTTCCTTGGCGAAGTCGGGAAAAACGCGACGGATCTCGCTGCATCGTTTGGCTCAGGATCGAATGCGTTGCTGAAGATGGCCGGCGACCTGTACGGACTCGCCAGCGGAAACTTTGAAAACTGGCTCTCCGAGCAGGGCAAGTACGGCATGGATCATTTCGAGCGCATGAAGTCGCCCGAGATGCTTGCAAAGCAGACCGAACGGAAAGCCGCGATCGACGCTGCGCCGGATGAGCTGGGGAAGGCTTTGGCATTTGTGAAGAGCACGGTCATGGATCCGATGCTCTTTGCGTCGACCGTGGTGGAGCAAGTACCCAACACCGTCGGAACCGGAAGCGTGGGCTTGGTGATGCGCAAAGGCGCCGAGAAACTCCTCCTTCGGAAAGCTGCCACTGAGGCAGCAAAGGCATTGGCCGAGAAACAGGCCATCAAAGTCGGAGTTGGTGCCGCAGTTGGAGCCGGCGCCGCCATGCAAGGCGCGGACGTTGGTGGCGACCAGTACGGTCAACTCCTCGTTGAGATGGAGCGGATGACCAAGCCGCAGCTTGAGAAGATCCCCGAAATCGCGGAGCTCGTGAAGCGGGGCGCATCCATCGACGAAGCAAAAATGGCGTACGCGCTCACGCAGGCGCGCAAGACGGGCGCCGTCGCAGGCGCGATCTCGTTGGCCGCTCAGGCGCTTCCTGGTGGCGCAACAATTGAAAAGACGCTGGCCGGTGGTGTTGCAGGCCGTTCAGTGCGCGGAAGGCTTGCCGGTGCCCTCGTCGGTGGTGTTGGCGAGGCTGTGTCAGAATCCATCGAGGAAGGTGGCGGACAGTTTGCCTCAAACGTGTTTGCGCAGGGCGTCGACCCGACCCGAAAGCTCACTCAGGGTGTGGGCGAGGCCGTCGGGCAGGCGATCGTCACCGCTGGACCAATGGGCGCCGGCGCTGGTGCGCTCAACGGTGGCGCGGACCCAGAAGCCCAGATCCCCCCCGCTCAACAGACCCCTCCGGGTCAGCCTCAGACGCCTCCCACTTCCCCGCCCGCGGCGCTGGCTCAAGGCGCGCCTTCCCGGAGTCACGGAGGTTATAGAGGGTGGGGACCCCAACCCCCGCCCGCGGCGCTGGCTCAAGGCGCGCCTCTTGCCCCTTCTGCGGCGCCGATAGACAACAATGAAATTACGGTGGATCCCGAACTCCAAGCGGAGCTCGACGCCGAGACGGAACAATCCGCTGCGCCAAAGGCCCCAATTTCCACGCAGGGCGGGCCGGCTGCCCAAACTGGCCTCATCCGTCAGCCCTCTGTAGGTTCGACTCCTACCCCTGCACCCACTCAATCGGAGGCGAAGCCAGCTTCGCCGTTCAATGTTTCGTCGCCCGAAGTAAAAGCGGCATGGGGAGAAGGCTCGCCCCCGGACGAGGCGAAAACGAAGATGATCCAAGATGCGATTGCGACTCCTGGAGTCACAATCGGGTATTCGATTTTCGAGGGTCGACCAGGTCAACCGCGCCCCCACCAAGTGGATCTACTGGGACAAGATGGCGGAAGTTTGGTAGGCACCAACATTTACGACCTCGCGCGCCTTGGATTTGAAGCACCGATTCCACCGGCTGACATCAAGACCGGGAACTACACACGGGAGCAAATCGAAGAGGAAATTGCAAAACGAGGGACCGCAGGACCTCAAACGACCAATCAGCCGACCGCGACCGAAACCCCGCAGGATGTAATACAGAAGCCTCAGAGAGCTCAGGCAACCGACGACGAGATTGACGACGGCATGGTCGCTGCCGCTGAACGTGAAACAGACCCAGACAAGGAGGAAACGGAACCGATCAACCAAGGCGAAGATGTCGCGCCCGAAAAACTGGACGAAGTTGCACTGAAATCCGTATTGAGGGTGACGTTCAAAGACGGAACCGTGATTGAAGGCAATTACACCATCGCACAGGGGAATGGATACATCCGCGATAAAACAACCAATGAAATCCATGTTCTCACGGGCGGTGCAGCAGTAGAAAGGGAGGGAAACCCGACTGCCAGAATCGTAAAGCTCCGCGACGGTATGGACGTGCAGGCCGAACAGGATGGCCGGAAATTCGGAAAACTGGAATACACTCAGCCCAAAACCCGCGATGAGTACGAGAATACGCTTTGGGACTTGGCGACCAAAGCGAACCAACTGAGGGCGGCGGACAGCTACAACCAGGATGACTTCAAGCGCAGTTTGCAGCTCGATGCTCAGTTTGAAAAACTTGCTGACCAAATCGAGCTCTCGAAAATAAAACGTCGATACCTCTTTGCTCAGGCCAATAGGCGAGCCAACGGTCAGCCATTGCAGAACCCAAATGAGTTCAGCGAAGGGCCGCTCGATGCTCTTCGATTCGGCGTTCCACGGATCACGGACTTCGATCCAAACCCGGAGAATAGAAAGAAGAACCGTGCTGCACTGCCGGTCTTCGCATACCCAACAAAAGCCGAGGTTGAAGCCAGCCTCGCCGACGCGCGCCTGAAGGGCCAACAGACCAAGAGCCCGCAACGTCGAAAAAAGATGGCTCAGATCATCCAGCTACGGCAAAAGCAACTCGCCACCGGAAAATATCGCGAGGCCGTTGAAAACGGGCTGGCTGAACAACCTTCCCCCAATGGGCAAGACCAAAAAGTGCCGACCGAAGCCCCTCAAGGGCAAGTAGGAGGACAAAAACCCGCATCGGTTAACGTGCGTTCCGGTGCGGGTACCTCCGTAACCTCGTTAGACGTCAAGGAACCGGCGATCTCGCGAGGGTCGAACACGCCGGCTAAACTCGCCCAAGTTGCGTCGCAGGTGGCTGGACTGAAAGAGAACGACGCCGCGGCAAAGTTTCTGAGGGACTTTGCGCCGCGCCTTCATAATGCGAATCCGGCCGCGTTCGCGGACATGGAGCTCAATGTCCTCACGGATGCCGAATGGAAGACCCACCCTTCCCTCTCGAAGAGCAACCCCAATTCTCCAGCGGCGTTCAACGTAGGAAAGAACATCCTCTACCTTAATTCGGACAAGGTGAAGGGTGGCGAAGCGATTGCAGAGGCGATCGTCCATGAAGCTGGACACTTTGCCGAAATTTTTGCGCTTGGAGAAGCCTTCACGCAGCAGCAGTGGGAGTCCCTGACCGACCTCCAACGCGAGGATTCCGCCCGTAGCTACTCGTGGGACGATGGACGCACCGGAGCCGAGCTGAAGGACGATCGGCGCGCGCGCGCGGAGTGGGTTGCGATGCAGTTCACGCGTGTAGTGAAGGGTGACACGGTGGGAATGAACCCAACTGTAAAAGAACGCCTGAGCGAATGGTTGGAAATAATTAGAGCTCTGGTGAAGCGATGGGTAGGCAATGAGCGACTCTCAACGCCACAACTCGACGCCAAAATACTCGAAATTCTAGGCTACGCAGATTCGCAGATGACGGCCGATTCGGCTACCGTGACAACTGAGGCAGTTGACTTCGATACCGGGAACGTAGTCGACCAATCATCCTCTGCCTCCGAGGCCGTCGCCGAGAGTGAGCGAGCAGTGACTCGATACGAGTCCCTCTTGGATTGTCTGAAAACATGATCCCCACGAAGTCAACTACCGTGCGATCGCTCCTTGCGCCTGTCGTTGCCGCCAAAGTGGCGGACGACCCGCTCTCTCTCGCCATAGCGAGTTTGGCGGAATCCATCGCTATACTGAAGGGCACATTCGCCCATGCCCCCGTGGCAATCGAAGTGGCTCCATCCCCGGCTCCTCATGTCACAATTCAGATGCCGAGCGACCGGCCAAAAAAGATGCGCTTTACCATTCATCGCGATCGTTCTGGCCGCATCGAATCAATCGATGCTGAAAACCTCCGTTAACCAACAATAATATGAGCATGTCCAACGCGGCGGAAGCCGCTCTCCTCGATCTTTTATTCCTGAACGCTGCCTGGGGCAACGTCGGTGATGCCTCGGGTCTTCAGCCAAGCGGCGCGGCGGGCTCTTTCTACGTTTCCTTGCACACGGCCGACCCCGGCGAAGCGGGTACGCAGGCGACGAACGAAGCCGCTTACACCGGGTACGGCCGTGTGGCAGTTGCCCGAACTGCGGGAGGATTTGTCCGTTCGGTCAGCACGGTGAGTAATGTTGCGACAATCCAGTTCGACGAATGCACGGCTGGTTCGGCCACCATCACCCATTTCTCGATTGGCCTGGCGTCGTCAGGTGCAGGCATGATCGGAGTGTCGGGTACGCTGACCACCTCTCGCTCGATCTCAGCCGGCATCACCCCGCTGTTCAACGCAGGCACGCTTTCGGCGACGGTCGATTAATTCGATGGCTTTTAAGCGCGGACTTTCCGACGTGCTCGACGCCTACGAAGCGGGCCGAGTTCACACCCAGAGGTTCCAGAAAAACGCTGGGACGGCGCACGCGCTGCAATGGGCGGATTGCACGTTTGCCTCGGGCCAGCCGGGGTACGATGCGCGGGTGGGTCCTGCCGGGTCATTCACCCCGGCGATCGCCTCTCGGAATGACGCGATTTATTTTCCTCCCATACTGTCCGGGCAGGAACGCTACCTCGCATCCTCCACGTTCTGGGCGCGTCTGGCCTCGTTCAACGGCGAGGGCTCACTGGTCATATTCGATCTGCTTGGGTATTACCCATTGATCGACGGAGACTCGACCGATGACCAGGCGATGGACAACACGTTGCCCTTGCCCCGCTACACGTCTGGCGAAGGAGTCGGCATCGTCGTGGTGAACCACATCGCTCCCCAGCTCCAAGCGGGGACGATGACTCTGACCTACACGGACCAATCGGATGTTCAGAATACAATCACAGTCAGTGTTCCGGCTCAGGGGCAGAATCTCGTCTGTTCCGGGCAGGATGCGGCGAGCCTGAACACAACAACGATCACGCTACCACTGGCCAACGGATCGAGAGGCGTGAAGCGCATTGACTCGGTGACGTTCAGCACGGCCCCCGGCGGGTTGTTCTGCTTCTACCTCGTGAAGCTCCTGGCGACCTCAACCTTTGCCGGGGACAACAACGTCGCGACCGAGAAAAGCTACCTCACCCAAAACGGCTGCGCTATGCCTCGCATCTATGACGGCGCTTGGGTTGGCTGGTTTGATCGCATCGGCGCGGGGACCAGCCGAACGGTTTCTTGGTTCGGGGACTTAACTTTCATCTGGGGGTAATATTATGGCAATTCAATCACTCGACCAACTCATTTCCGCGATCACGGCTGGCAAGACCACTCGTTACGACTGGAACAAAATCACGGGCGCTGCCGCCTACGCGCTTGGGCGCTGGTACGACACGAGCGCATTGGGCGGCTTGCCGCTCGCAAACGCCTACCCCGGCACGGCGCTTGCGTGGGTGACGTGCGATGAGGCAGCGGGCAACGGCACGCAAATCTTCGGTATGCCTCACGGTGGAGACGTCTCCGCCGACTTGAAGCACCTGCTCAACATGAGTGCCTGGACCACGGCGGCCACGGGGGTTCCGGGGACGCTCATGCTCGTCGACGTACAAGGGTACTGGGGCGGGATCAACATGAACACGCTCTCGGCTCAGAATCTCACGGGCACGCCGACACTCCGCTACACGAATGGAGCGGGGTGCAGGCTGTTTCTGACGGCTCGGGCTACCACGGGAGCGGTGGCGCACAATCTGTCGCTGAGCTACTCGAACTCTGTTCCGACCTCGGGTCGGGCGATGCCTGTCACGGTCGCGTGTACTGCCTCGGCCATCACGCCTCATATCGTGCATTCCGGCGTCGCTGCAAATAACTACGGACCATTCCTCCCTCTGGCGTCGGGCGACACGGGCGTTTCGACGGTGGCGTCCGTTACGCTTTCCGCAGCGTCGGGTACGGCGTCGACGGCGGCTCTCGTTCTTTGCCGACCCCTCGCGCAGATCACGCTTTCGGTGGTGGGGCTCATGACCGAAAAGGATTTGCTCAATCAAATTCCGAGCCTGCCGCAGATCAAAGACGGCGCGTGCCTTGCTTGGCTTTGGGGCGCTGGGGGTGCGACTGCCGCAAGTACGACGTTCGCGGGCGGCACGGAGTTTGTCTGGGGTTGACCCATGGCCGTTTATCCGAATAACCGCTACATGCTCCGTTCGCCTGGCCGACATTTCGGCCCGGCGACGGGTCTTGGCGTGTTTGGGCGCGGGCGCTCAGACCAGATGAACAGGTTTGTCGGGGGAACCTACGCCCCGACGGCGAGCACGCCGGACGGTTATGGTGTGGCAGGCTGGGTCCCCTCGATCAAAGCGGGGTCCATGGGAGGTTACGCCTTTGTCGATGTCGTGGCAGCGGGCGACATCCTTCAGGGTGGACCTATGGCAGGTTCGGCGACGGTCACGATCACGCCCGGCGACTGGGACCTCTCCCTGACGATCGGCATGAGCGGAACGTCCACCATTGAGCTGACGACAGCCAATTGGAACCTCGCGGGTGTCATTGGCATGGCGGGCACGGCCGCGGTCACGCTCACGGCGGACGGATGGAACCTCGGGTCGATCATCCCCTTCGGAGGATCGTCTTCGTTTGGCTTCAGCGGGGATGCTAACCTGAAGGGGCTGCTCAGCATGAGTGGTGAAAGCACGCCGTTCGCCGATCTCTCGGCGCAGTCCCTTGCCCGAGCCGTTTGGGAATATGAAATTCGTTCGACGGAGCCCGCAGCCGACATGCTTGCCGGGGCCTACGACAACGCGGGTGGCGGAGGCGGGGGACTCACCGTACCCCAAGCGAACCAGCTTACGTCAGTCTACAACAACAGCGTCACCACGACCCCTCAAATCGACGACATCGTAAAAGTTCATGGCCTTGATCCGCTCAATCCACTTGTTGTAACGGCAAGCACGCGCAAAGCGGGAGATGTCGACCAAACTATCGTGGACTCAAGCGGGACCGTGACCGTCACACGACTATGAGCCCGCGCGCAATAGCCACCCAAGGTCTCGGATTCGGGACGCTCTACGTCGCCGTCCTCGGACTCTTGCCATTGGCGCAGCCGGTCGAACCGGCGCCATCCATCGTCAGAAGTGGTCTTCAGGTAATGCAACCCACCATCCGCGGAACGGATGATCCAGAGTTGCACCAGTACCTCCAAAACGCGGCGGAAGAGGAGGAGATTCTTGTGATTCTACACTGCATCAGCGCATTCACTGACATCCGATGACATTCAACGCTCTTGAACGGTGCCTCAAAAATGCGGGCAAAGCATTCTCTCCTAAAGAGGCGAACTTACTGCGCCGTCTTGCTGAACAATATGCCCAGGACGGAGCAAATGCGCTCGTCGCTTCGCAAAAGGCAGTCAAGTCCATCGCAGTGGTCTACAAGGCGAACCTCGAAAAGCTCAATGCGCACTACGAGGAAATGGGCGCCGTTATGCCGGTCAGAACGGGTTCACCAACCAAACTGTCAGAAAACTATGCGCCTCCGGAAAAAGGCAAACGCGCACGGTGGTCAGTCGGGCTCACGCCAGACGGCAATGAGGATCTCCTCAGCGTAATCGAACAGTTGGGCGGAATCCGTGTTCCATCAGCCACACGCAATTCTGGGGGCGAGTTGAACGGTTTTGCTGAAACCTTCAATACGGGTATGGCTCGCCTCCTTCGACGCACCAATGCAACGGCGTCGACGGTCGATCAGCTACTTGGCGAACTTCCGTCCTACGGTTACACGTTTGACACGCCCGACCAGCTTTATTCAGCAGTGCTGAAAGCAATGGAAACGCGCCGAAAGGTTCACAAAAATCAAAAGACTCAGGCTTACGAAAATGCTTTCGATGAAGCGTTCCTTGGCAACGAGCAGAAGAAGCCCATGCTGCGCGCTGGAAAACCTGTCACGATTGACGATCTTGGCGTTGGCGACTCTTTCGAGGTTAATGGAGAGAAGTTCACGGTCAAAAACGTGGACGAGGATGGGAACGTAACCATTAAAGACGGAATCACCCGGACGATCCCTCCTGACACCGTCGTTTATCCCGACCGCGGCGAGGTCAAGCCGGCCAAACGCGACGCCACGTTTGCTCCAACGCCTCCAAAAAACGAACCCGATCCGAGATTTGGACCACGCAAAGCCGTTCAACCGGATCTCATTCCCGAGGGCGATATTGAAATGACTCTCGACGGCGGCACGCAGGCCGACCCTGCATACCTCCTGAAGCAAAAAGAGGAGCAGGAAGCGGCGAAGAAGAAGTTGGAAGACGATCAAATCAAGATCCCTGAAGCCGAAAACACGCCGAAGAGAAACCCACTCCTTCCGAATCGCGACTCCGTCTTGCCTGATGTGAATCAGCCCAAAGACACCCCGGCATCACCCGCTCCAGCCGGCGTCAAGAAGCCATCACGATTCGGCGGAAAGCGGCCCAGTGCCGAAACCCAGAAACTCGGCGACGATATTTTCGGCGCGCCCGCTGAAAATACCTCGAATGAAAAGTACGGGAAGAAATTCGGCACGAACCTGGCGAAGGCAAATCAGTTTGTTGATACCATTGTGCGGGACTTTCCTGATGTGACGAGCCGTGAAATGCTGGCCGCGTACATCGAGGAGTTTTTCCCGAATGCGAAACCTTATTCGGAGGCGTTGTTCCGCAACCTTGGCAGCGCGATCGACGTCGATGAAACCGGAGGAATCGACTCGTGGGATTCATTTTACACGCCTGCGGACGAGACTCCGTCGACGCAGCCCCCACCGACTCCGCCACCTGCACCGCTTCCAAAATCGGGAACGATCGCGGAACGATCGTTGGAGGCAGCAAAACTCATTGAGGCGAGAATCAACACCAACCCGGCCGAGATGACTTGGCGTGAATTGTTCGCGCTCACAGACCAGGCATTTGGCGGCACACAAGCCGATGGGACATACACCGTCAAAGATGCTTACGACGCTTTGGAGACGGCCGTAAACCGATACATCCTTGTGCGTCTTCCAATGCCCGTGGACGGTTCCGTCCCTACGGCGCTCAACTACATTCAGGAGCTGAATACCCTTCTATCGCGAATTCCGACGCAGACAAAGCGCAGCCAAGAGCAGGATCGGATGCAGCAGTTTTCCACCCCGCCACCGTTGTCTTTCGTCGCCAATTGGGTCGCGAATTTGAACGAGAACGACATCTACCTGGAGCCGAGTGCTGGAGTCGGCGGGCTGGCAGTGTTCGCCAAGTCCATCGACGTAGGGGCTATCATCGCGAATGAGTTGTCGATGGCGCGCTCATCAATTCTTAATTTGAGCGACATTCCTGATGTCGTAATCACCGAAAATGCCGAAGTGCTTCACGCGATCGTGAACAACAAGATCGCTCGCGGTGATTTGCTGCGACCCACAGTGGTTGTGATGAACCCGCCGTTCTCCAATAGTACTGCGGGAGTCCTTGGTGACACGATGGTCGGCGCGAGGCACATCATGGAGGCTTTGAAGATCCTGCCTCCGGGTGGTCGATTGGTCGCAATCGTCGGCGAGGGTATGGCAATGGACAAACCCACTTTCCGGGTATGGTGGAAAGACCTCGGCACTAAATACAACGTCCGCGCCAATATCCACGTAGACGGGAAGAATTACACGAAATACGGCACGAGTTTCGGCGTTCAGCTTGTCGTCATCGACAAGCCGCTGGCAAATGAAGTGGTAGGCGTAGTGAATCCGATTGTTGCTGAAGTTGACTTGATTGAACAACTACCTAACCTGTTAGAGGGGATTCGCAATGATCGCAAACCAATCAAACTTGAAAAGCCTGAAACACCGGCCGATAAACCAAGCGGCGGCAAACCGCCTACGGGAAATCGACCCAAGTTGGACGCCCCACGAGGACCTACCAGTCCTCGAACTGGCGATGGCGGTTCTCCCCGAGGAGGATCCCCGGCTGCCAACGGTGGTGCAGCAAACCAGAACCCCAGCGTCCCAACGGCAAGCACTCCGCCACTTGGAGACGTACCTGACGCCGGACGGCCTGATGGCGGGGACGCCGGAGGACGCAGCGTCACTGATAGCGGACGAGCTTCAAGCGAACAACCCGCTGGAGTAGATCCAGCCGACGCGGACAGCGCCCCACAGGGCAATGAAGACGACGAGGTCTATTCGGACTATACGCCGACCAAGGTTGCATCTGACGGATCCCAAAAGCATCCAACTCCGTTGGTTGAGAGTGCGGCAATGGCGTCGGTCGCGCCGCCTGACCCGACATATAAGCCGGACCTCCCGAGAAGCGTCATTGAGAACTCCCTTTCTCACGCCCAACTGGAAAATGTAGTTTACGCGGGACAAGCGCATCAGAAATTTGCGCCCACTGGCGAGCGGCGTGGATACTTCATTGGCGACGGCACTGGTGTAGGCAAAGGCCGGCAGATTGCGGCGATCATCCTTGATAACCTTCGCCAAGGACGAAAAAAGGCAGTCTGGGTCTCAAAGTCCTCAAATCTCATTGCCGATGCCAAGCGGGACATGGCCGACACGGGATTGGACCCAGAGAGGATTCACCTGTTCAACAAGGTTGCAAAATCTGGACGAGGAGGAATTACCATGCCGGGAGGGACTGGCATTGTATTTTCGACGTACCAAACACTTTCAGGAGATAACTCAGGATTCAACGCGGATGGAGAATTGATCGAGGGGCTGAAGAAGAGTCGCATTCAACAACTGGTTGATTGGCTGGGCAAAGACTTCGATGGCGTTATCGCGTTCGATGAAGCCCACCAAGCCGGCAATTCGATCACGATGAAGAGCGATCGCGGCAAGAAGGGAGCATCACTGATGGGTATGGCGGTTGTCGATCTTCAGAGGGCACTGCCCAAGGCTCGTGTGGTTTACGTGTCGGCCACAGGCGCCACTGAGGTATCGAATCTCGCCTACGCGGAACGGTTGGGCATTTGGGGACCAGGTACACCATTTCCGAACAAGCTGAAATTCATTCAGGAGATGGCCGCTGGAGGGGTTAGCGCGATGGAGATTATCGCTCGCGACCTCAAGGCACTGGGATCGTACCTCGCTCGAACCCTCAGTTTCAGGGGCATTCAGTATGATCGAGTTGAGCAGACATTAACGACCGATCAACGCACCAACTACGATAAAATCGCCGAAGGGTGGCAGACTGTTTTCCAAAATATGGACCAAGCGATGACCGTTTCTGGTGCATCGCAAAATCAGCAGGCGAGGAGAAACGCGCGTGGAAAGTTCTTTGGTTCTCAGCAGCGGTTTTTCAACCAATTGCTGACCGCGATGACGATGCCCGCGGTAATCAAGGACGCAAAGAAGCACATCGAGGACGGAAAATCGGTCGTCTTTCAGCTTACCAACACGAACAAGGCGGGCCTCGACCGCGAGCTGGCTCGCTTGGACGAAGAAGAAAGCGACAGTCTCGACAGTCTCGATCTCTCCCCGAAGGACATACTTCTTCAGTACGTCGCCAACTCATTCCCGACGGCAAAATGGGTAGAGGTAGCGGACGAGAATGGCGAGCCTGGCACCACGAAGTGGATCATTCTGAAAGACAATGAAGGGAACATCATCGAAGACCCGGAAGCGGTTGAGTTGAAAAATAAAACACTGAACTCGATCGCGGATCTTCAAATGCCCGAGAACCCAATTGAGATGATCCTCAATACGTTCGGCTCAGAGAACGTCGCCGAAATCACGGGTCGCGACTCTCGCGTTGTGCGTAAAACCACCGACGAAGGCGCGATCAAGCTCGTGCTCGAAAAGGGGCGATCGGACAGGACCGCACAGGTTGAGGCGCAGGATTTTCAAGATGGGAAACGACGCCTTTTGATTTTCTCGGGCAAGGGCGGAACCGGTTTCTCGTACCATGCCAGCCGAAAAGCCAAGAATCAGCAGCAGCGAATTCACTATCTCGTGCAGGCCGGATGGAGGGCCGACATGGCGCTTCAGGGGTTTGGCCGAACACATCGCAGCGACCAAGCGCATACCCCAATCTACAAATTGGCCATGACGGACCTTCAAGGCCATAAACGGTTTGTCAGTTCCGTTGCGCGCCGCCTGGAGCAACTTGGGGCACTCACTACCGGCGATCGTCAAACAGCAACCAAGGGAATGTTTTCGGAGAAGGACAACCTCGAAAGTGAGTACGCTGAAAACGCGGTCGAATCACTTTTCGTGCGGCTCTATAGTAACAAACTCCCGAACTTTAACTTCGGCACCATCACCAAAAAAATGGGTTTCGGTCAAACCATTGGTGGGGAGTGGGTGAACTCCCTCATGGACCCCAAAACTGGTTCCATTAATCTCTCCAAGATTCCGACCGTTCAGCAATTCCTGAATCGCATTCTTTCGCTTCCATTCGAGGAACAGAACGGCCTGTTCGACGTGTTTACGAGAATCTTGGAGCAGTCGATCGAAATGGCGAAGGAGCGCGGGACATTCGACCCTGGAATGCAGTCCTACAAGGCCGACACCATCGAAATTAAATCCGATGAAGTCGTTTGGGAAGATCCAAACTCAAGCGCAAAAACTAGGATCGTAGACATTGAGACCACAGACCCCGTGAGGTTCCGATCACTCGAATCTGTTCAGCAATGGGCCATCACTGATCCGATCGTGAAATACGTTCAGAATAACCAGAGTAAGCGCGTCTATGCGCTGGCGGAGGCACACCCGAGAACCAATCAAGATGGAACAATCGAGCCTGTTTTTAGGCGCTCTGGTGTGCGGGAAGGGTCAGACTATATCCCTGAAAAAGAATTCAATGCATCGAAGTACAAAACGCTTCAATCAAGTGAAGTTCTGGCACTTTGGAACGAGGAAATCAGGACTGCCGACAAAATTCACCGAACCAACGCCAATTTCATCGTTGGGTCGTTCCTCCCGATTTGGGACCGAATCAAAATTGCATCACCAAAAATCTATCGGTTCACGGTGAATAAGGGCGAAAAAAATGGTCAGCAAGTCCTCGGTGCCCTGATTCCGCCCCAGTCACTCGCTGGAGTTCGCAAGCGCCTCTCGGCGAAGAGTGGTTCCGTGACGCCGGAAAGTGCTTTCAATAGCCTGATGAACGATGGCAAATCAATCCGGCTCGCGAACAATTGGTTCATCTTTCGTGTGCGCCTTTCCGGAGAATATCGCATCGAGGTGAGCGACATGAACTACGCAGAGGCAAATGAGTTCGTGAAGTTTATCGGTGGATACTCTGAACGAATCCAATACCGCGAACGATATTTCATTTCCTCGAACCCCAAAACGGGCGTTGAGGTCATGACGAGAGTGCTTGCGAAGAGCCCGATCGTTGAAGGCGAAGAGTTTGGTGCGCCCGGCGAGGAGACTGCGCCATTGCCATCGTCCACAATCCTAAAGCCTGCGCCCGTGGAAGGCCACGATGGTTTCTTCTATCGCTCCGAGTCTGACTCCCTCCGTGCTTTGGGGTTTGGAGTGGTCCGGCAAATTTACGAGCGGCGCCCGCAAGCGACCGATCAAGAGCTGGCGCTTGGAATTCTAAGTGTTACAGACGAAGACAAGGCCACGCGACTGGCACTCGACCCAAACGAGAATGGAGTGCCTGGATCAGTCAAAACGATCCTCTACGGTGAGTTGATGACTCGCCAAGCAGCGATCATTGCCAACGCAGACTCGACTCCATTGGCACGAGCCAAAGCCACGCGCCGCCTCCAGCAGATGGACAACGTGAAGGCACCGCAGTTCACGGAGAAGGGTCAGGAAATCAGCGCACTCCAGCAGGTTTACAAGAACGCCTCCGCCGGTGGTATCGCCCAGTACCTGCACGAAAAAAAGAAGGAGCAGGAGCGTGCGCTCGGCGGCGAGAAGGGGATGGACGACATCAAAGCGGCCGCTGACGAGCTCAACGAGGTCAACAAGCAGTCGATCGAGGAAGCGACCAAGGCCATGAACAAGGCTCTGCGCGCGATGCCTCTCACGAAGGGACTTTGGAAGAAATACAAGGATTGGGCCGCGCAACGGGTGTTCGACTGGCTGGACGGAGTTACGTCCCCGCCGAAGGAGCTCGCTGAGCTCGACCGCTTCACGCGTGAGATTGTCGCCGAAGTGAAGAGCCGGATGAAGGCCGAATTGGGCGACGCGCTCAAACAGCCGAAGCAACCCGAGCGAAGCCCGTCGGACATCCTCCGTGATGCGATCCTGAACAAGGAGAAGTACAAAGAGGCGTTCGACACAGTTCTAAGAAAGCTCGAAAACAAGCTCGGCGACACCCATCCGATCGTCATGCAGGCGCATCAGATCCTCGGTGCCATGGGTGTGAAGCCATGGAGCAAGCACGTCCTCGACAAGGCCATAAAAGAGGCGCACGAGGCAATGGGCTTGAACGTCCGAGAAATCGCGAAGATGCACTACACGAACGCAGATCGCCTTCACCGCGACCTCGCCGACACGCTCTCGGACATTGCTGGAATTCCCCAGGCGATGGCCAATGACTTGGCTGACGACTTCGCGAAGCGAATGCAGGAATTGACCATCCAGGCGAAGAAGAAGGCGATTCTTTCGATCATCCAGCGGCAAAACTCCACGGCCAAGACGCGCGAAAAGATGACGGCGATCGAGCGCGCAGTCCTCCTGAATAACTACGGAGCCATGAGCGTGCCCGAGCTCGCGGACCTCGTCGCGAAAGAGCTCAAGCTGCCGCGGGTGAGTACCGAGCAGATGCAGGAAATCGCCCGCATCGGCAATCGCATCGAGACAGCGACCAACATGGCCGACAAGGCGCGCGCGGAGCTCGACATGCTTCGCACACTCCGGATCGCGCGCGGTTTCACCCGGATGGACGTCAACACGTCGATTTGGTACGCAAATTTGCTCTCGGGATATACCACTCAGGTCGCGAATGTCGTGGGCAACATGATGACCGGAACGCTGCAACTGGCGACGATCATGGCGACCACTCCGAAGTATGCGGGCGAGACGTTCCGCGGATGGATCAACGGATTTGGCGAAGGCTGGGCGCAGGGCGCGGCGATCATGAAAACCGGGCGCGGTTCGCGGGAATTCGACACCAACAAGGCCGGCGAGGCCGGCAACATCCTGGAACTCGTGGACTTCAATCGGGACTTCCCTGACATGAATGAGCGTTGGGCAAACGCGCGCCAGAAGCACACGAAGGCTTTGCGGTACGTCACGCGCATGATGAAGGCGGTTGACTCGGTCTTCTATTACCCGGCCCGAGAAGCGTTCGCCAGAGTCGCAGTCGCGAAGCTCATTGAGGGTCAGTACCAAGGCAAAGAGCTCATCGACAAGGTTCGCGAAATCCTCGCGATCTCGCCGGACCAATTCGTGAACGCCCGCAAGCGTGCCGAAGCCGAAGGGTTCACTGGCATCGACCTCGTTCTGCGCACTTCTAATATCATCGAGGAGGCTCGCCGGAAAACCCCGGAGGGCGCTCGGGCGGCGGATGACAGCGAACAGTTTGCTCTCGAATCCACGTTCAACAATGAGCCAGTCGGATGGGCGGGTATCCTGTACCAGCATCTCGTTCCTCTCACCCAAAGTATTGCCCCCGGTGGCGTACCGATTTTGCGGGTGTTCCTGCCTTTCCTGCGGGTTCCGACGAATCTGTTCAATGCGTCGCTGAACTTCACTCCGGTTGGAGCCATGCGCGCCGTCCGTGGAATGCCCACCGAGGCCAAGCGCACGGAAGATGGGAAATACCATATCGAGCGAAAAGAATTCACGGCTGACGAGCGGAAGCGCCTCTACGCCCAAGCCGTCGGTGGAACTCTTCTCATGGCCGGGCTGGCCGCGCTGGCGCTGACTGGCGGGGACGATGACAAAGAGCGGTGGTTCGACATCACTTCGACCGGCCCCGATGACTTCAAGAAACGGCAGCAACTTGAGGCGACCGGCTGGCGCCCCCATTCCATCAAGATGGGTGACACGTGGGTGTCCTACAAAGACTCTCCCCTCCTGTTGGCCCTCGCGGTCACCGGGCATGTCGTGGACGCGGTTCGCTACAGCAAACAGAACGACGAGCTCGCACTTGGCAGCAAGGTTTTCAATGCCCTCCTGACGGCCCCGCGCGCCATCATGGAGACGTCCATGCTGTCGGGCTTGGGCCAACTCATGGAGTACGCATCGGGCCGCGCGACGGCAAAGCAACTGGTATCCTTCCTCACCCGGACGGTTAGCAGTGTTGTCGTCCCGAACCTCCTCCAGCAGGTTGACCGGCAGTTTTCGCCAGCGATCAGGGATCCGAATGGGCCCCTTGGATCCGTGGGCGCCACCCTCCCGTTTGTTCGGCGGGCCGGCGACGTGAAAACTGACGTCCTGGGAGAAACCGTGGAGCGGAACCCGTTGGCTCGGTTTGGAGGCATCGAATCCAATGATCCGCTGCGTAAGCTCCTGCGGGACAACAACATCTTCATCTCAACCCCAGGTCGTGACACAAAGCTCGGGAATGGCCCGATGGATGAGTCCACGTACCGAGAATACGTCAAGATCTCAGGCGAACGCATTCAGCAGCGGTTGGGCCAGAACGTCGAGGTTCTTCGTCGGCAACCCAAGGAGAACGTGGAACGTATCGTTGACCGCATTACGCGGGAAGAGCGGGAGAGGGCCAAGAACATGCTCCGAGGGCGCGCAGGAGCCAACTAATGCAACCGTCATCCATGCCCAGCACCACATCAGGTGTTGGTCATGCGGCATCTCAGATTATCCCAAGAGCAGGAAACCAAGCTCGTTGAGTTCCTTAAGAAGCGACTCTTGGAGCTCGACGGGGACAACCGCGACCGCATTCGGGCGGACGAGACGTCGGATCTCGACTACCGCAATTCCAAAGAGTATCGGGCGAAGATCGGCACTGTCTTTGCCGAGAGCAACATGCCGGTCCCGCTCACCTCGTACGTGGTCGACCACTTTGCCGCCCGGACCGAGGAAGAGCTATTCGGGAGGGATCCAATGGCGAAGTTCGAGCCGGCCGGACCCTCCGACGTGGAAACCGCCCGCGGCTTGGACAGGTTCGCATCGTACAAGTTGTTCGAGCAGGGACGGGTAAAAAACGACCTCCTAGAGTCGCTTCACACGATTTTCCGCCATCGCGCCCAGTTCACAAAGGCGATCTACGAAGAAGACGTCGATTTCTGGGAGGAGCACGAGGTTATGATTCTCCACGACGGACTGACCCAGCAGGCGGTCCTCATCATTGACCACGGCTATGTCATTGAGGGCCGGGACACGTGGATCGAAATGTTGCACCCCATCACCGGGTTTCCGGTTCAAATTCTTGAAGCCGACCCGACAGTCATCTTTGACCCGGCTCGTCACTACTATGCGCCGAGCCCTCTCCCGATCAAATTCCGGGACGTCGTCTACGCCGGTCCTCGCTCGCGCGAGGTCGATTCGGAGTGCATTCGGATCCCGAATGACGCCCGGTCGCTCAATGAGGCCGATGCGATCGCTGAATACTACGACAAGCCGAGCCACTGGATTCGCCCGCGGTTCCTCAAGCGTGCGTGGATCGATTGGACGGTTTACGAACAACGGATTCGAGCAGAGACCGGTTCACGGAAGACCAAGGATAAGCGGCGTGAGCAGTCCAAGGACGCGAAGGCGTTCGACTTGGACAACTCGTCTATCGGCATCGTGGAGGTCTGGCTGGAGCGGGACGTCCTCGCATGGGGTACGCCGCAGCGAATCGTCGTCTGGATGGACCGCAAAACGGACGTCCTCATCGACTACGAATACCAAAAACTTGTGACTCCACACGGGCGTCACCCGTACACCGCAACCGCGGTCGCGAAGACTGAGAGCTATTGGTGGGGATACAGCATCCCGGAAATGCTCAAGCCGTTCCAAGAGTACATCGACCTCCAGTGGAATCGGCACTCGTTCCGCAATTCGGTGAACGCCAATCCGATTCTCGGCCAAAACCCCGATGCGATCCAGGAGAAGAAATCGTTCTACGAGCTCCGTCCCTTCGACGTGATGACGTTCGAGCCGGGTAAGACGATGAAGGACTGGCTGGAGGCATTCGTTTTTCCGAACGCGGACCTCGACACACAAGACCTCATCGACAAGGCGGTTTACTGGGTCAATTTCTGGTTGGGAATCTCGAACATCGCGCGCGGCGACTACTCGGACGTTCCCCAGAATACCACCCTTGGAGGACAGGAGGGTGCCCTGAAGGAGGCAAGCAAGCTATCCCGCCGTTGGACCCGGCGCGTCGTGACAGGCTTGGAGGACCATCTCACCAAGCTGGCTCAAATTCTCCTGGTGACGATGAATCCGGAAGAAGCGTACACCTACCTTGAAGGAGAGGTGAAACAAATCGGATTCATGGCGCAGAACGCGGTGAAGAACCTGTTTGTGAACGCTAAGCTCACCGTCGGGAAGGACACGAGCACGCAGGCACTTCAGGAACAGCAGCTCACACTCCAAACGATCGAGAAGTACGTCATGTATCCTCCGCAGATTCAGCTCATTGTCCGCCCTGTCATGAAGCGGATTTTGTTCCTCCTCGGGCACGACGATGTCGAAGCACTGTTGCCGGTACCGATGATGCCGGCGATCGACCCCGTCACAGGCCAGCAGGTCATGGTTCCGATGACTCCGGGAATGGCGCCTCCTCCGAACGCGCTGCCAAACAGCGAGCAGCAGATCCCTGGCACGCCGCCTACCGGCGAAACTCCAACTGACGACTCGTCCGCCCCGGCCCCAGAAAACGAAGCATCCTCCGAGCCTCCCCCCGTAAATGGCTAACCCCGTCCATCCGGTCACTGCCAAGAACGCATTGGAGTCGCTCGCCGGTCAGACCGGCTGGGATATGTACTGCGCGCGCGTGGACGAGCTCGTGGAAATCGAAATCAACGCGAAGATTTTTGATTCACGGACATCGGACCAAGAACGGAGAGACTTGGTCAACGCCAGGCTCCTCCTCGTGAGGCACTATTCACCAGAGAGAATCCGTCAGTCGCTCATGGCAAAGTTCAACTCCGAGATCATCAAGCTGAATGCGAAGAAATAGATCATTGCAACCGTGACCTCGCCCGAAGCGTGGAGCTCCTCGGGGATGTTAAGGATGTTAACTGCACAGTAACCACACAAACACACGACCATGGCCTCGACCATACTCGCAAAAAAACCGACTCCCGGTGCTCTCAAAATCTACGCGTTGATCCGCAAGTTCGACGCTCTTCGCTACCTGCCGAAACTCGCATACGGAATTCTCCAAATGGATTCGGCTGGCTCCCTCATCGCCACCGATCAACCAACCGTCGCTGGTCTCGTTGGTACCGTCCAGCGTCTTACCGGCGCGGGCGCCGTCAACCTTACCACGCTGACGACTGCCCTGACTTCTACGGGCTCATCTCAAGCTCTCACGCTAGCAGACGGAGTCGATGGCCAGCTCAAGACCATCGTTCACGACGTCGACGGCGGAAGCGCAATCCTGACTCCGACCACCAAGACCGGATTCACCACGATGACGTTCACGAATGCCGGCGACACGATCTTCCTTCAGTATTTTACCACGCGAGGATGGATGATCGTCGGCAATCGAGGAGGTACCGTCGGTTAACCTCAGACCGCATTCCTGCCCAATGAAATCGCTCCATTTCCTTCTCCTCCTTCTGACTCCGCTTGTGGTCTTTGGCGCTGCCAATGACGTCAAGATCACGCAACGGAAAGCAGATAACTCTGGATTTACGGAGCGAACATTTGCGCCTGGGGCAAACGGGCTCTTCGGCTTCGATGCGAGCAAGTTGCCGGCGCCGATCACGGTAGCGGGAGGGTTGAGCTTGTCCGGAGGTGTCCTGACTGGCTCCTCTGGCTCGATCACGAGCATCGCCCTCTCGCTACCAAATATCTTTAGCGTCTCCGGATCGCCCGTCACCACCACGGGAACGTTCACGGCAACGCTGGCCAACCAGACTGCGAATCGGATCTTCGCTGGCCCAACGACGGGTAGCCCTGCCGCTCCAACGTTCCGCGCGATGGTCGCTGGGGATTTCCCCGACCTCTCCGCGGTTTATCAGCCATTCAACTCGACGTTGAGCACTGTATCAGGGGGCACATACGCTGGCGACGACTCCATTGTCACGGTCGGCACAATCGCAACAGGCACTTGGAATGCCTCAGTGATTGGATCAACCAAAGGCGGTGCCGGTACGGTCAATGGCATCCTGAAGGCGAACGGATCGGGCACGGTCGCCGCGGCGGTTGCTGGAACCGACTACCTCGCGCCCGCCGCGATCGGGGTAACCGTTCAGGCATACGACGCTGATCTCGACACGTTCGCGACGAAGACGGCACCGGCTGGTGCAGTCGTCGGCACAACCGACACCCAGACGCTGACCAACAAGACGATTGTAGGTTCTCAGGTCACGGGCGCCTACACGGCCTCCGGGTTGACGATGGCGACCGCGAGAATCCTTGGACGCACGACGGCAAGCACCGGCGCTGCGGAG
>Ga0163144_10001071_pt1 | contig 64792 bp, 53 predicted proteins | sample OliLak19BULKMAT1_FD_123175 | JGI IMG/M metagenome (GOLD analysis project Ga0163144, IMG submission 123175) | Freshwater microbial mat bacterial communities from Lake Vanda, McMurdo Dry Valleys, Antarctica - Oligotrophic Lake LV.19.BULKMAT1 | ecosystem: Environmental > Aquatic > Freshwater >...
ATGATCACCTCGAGCGACACCGGCAGCACCGCGGGCTCGAGACCGGCGACGAGGCTCGGATCGTTGCCGAGCCCCTCGACCAGGCGCGTCATCGCTTGCTCGGCGCTCACGATGTCGACGCGCTCGACCTGCGGCAGCGCAGCGACGCGCTCGGCGAGCGCAGTGATGCGTTCGGTGGAGACGTCGTCGACGAGATATGCGGTGACCGGCACGTCGACGCCCCACGAGTCGGCGATCGAGCGCGCGTTCTGCCACACGAGTAGCACGGTGCCGAGCAGCAGCATGCAGACGGCGATCGTCGCGACCGCGAGGAGCTGCACGAGCGGCGCCTGGACCATGCCTCGCACGCCGCGCTGCGTGACATAGCGGATCGAGTGGAGTGCGCGCATCAGGCCACTGCTCCGAGCTCGCCGTTGGTGGTGGTGAATTCGGTGCCGACCTCGTAGGCCCTGACGTGTCCGACGGCTGCGGTATCGGCGACGAGCCGACCGGCGGACAGCGTCAGCATCTGCGAGGGGGTCGCGTGCTCGAGCACAAGTGGATCGTGCGTCGCGATCAGCACGGTAGTGCCGCGGGCGCAGACGGTCTGCAGCAGATCGAGGATCTCGCGAGACAGTCGCGGATCGAGATTTCCGGTCGGCTCGTCGGCGAGCAGGATCGCGGGATCACCTGCGAGCGCGCGCGCGATCGCGACGCGTTGCTGCTCACCACCCGACAGGCACCGCGACGATCGCCTCATCGATGGATCGAGCTCGACGTCGCGCAGCGCCTTGCGAGCGCGCGCATCGACCTCGCCGGGCCGCAGCCCGAGCACCTGCAGCGCGATCGCAACGTTCTCGAGCGCGTTCGCATCGGGCAGCAGCTTGAAGTCCTGGAACACCGCACCGACGTTGCGGCGCAGGTACGGGATGCTCGACTTGCGCAGCCGATGGATGTCGCGATCGGCGACACGAATCGTGCCCGCGTCGGGTCGCTCGCTCGCGAGCACGAGCTTGAGCAGCGTGCTCTTGCCGGCGCCCGATGCCCCCGTGAGCACGACGAACGCCCCCTCCGCGGCCGCGAACGACACGTCCTGCAGGGCAGTGACGCGCGCGCGTGCGCCACCACTGTAGCCAGCGCCGTAGCTCATGGTCACGCCCGCGAACTCGAGGATCGGCATGGTCGGATCTCGGTGCAGTCGAGCACGCCAGGGGTGCGCCGCGCGAATTTCCGGCGGAACCGGCGGCCCTGCGTCCCCGATCAGACGTCGTGGGCCGATGCTCGTCGCCGCCAGCGGCCCGGATCTCTGCGCCCGTGCATCACGGCGATCACGAGCACCACATCGGGGTACTCGCGATAACAGACGCCGTACGGAAAGCGGTCGACGAGACGCCGACGGACCTCGCGGTAGACGATCGGGTATCGCGTCGGATCCTCGCGAATGCGGGTCAGCGCGAGGTCGAGATGATCGCGAAAACGCAGACCCAGGCCCGGCCGACGTCCCTCGTAGAAGACGAAGGCTTCCAGTGCGTCCGCGCGCGCCTCGTCGCTCAGCAGAACCGCTTTCACCTGGTCGGGCTCGTCATTTCCGAGCGAACCAACTCCCACGGGGTGCCGGAGACCCCCTCGCGCTCGATTCGATCGAGGCGACGGTCCAGCTCGGCACGCTGCTCGGGGGTGAGCGAGAGATCGTCCACGTCGAGACTCATCCAGAGCTCGTCGATGAGATCGAGCTTCTGCTCAGCGCTGAGCGCGGCGACGTCGACAGAGACCTTCGTCATCGACTGCCATTGTGGCGCAGCCGGTGGCAGGGCGCCACCTGCAGGGTACCCGGGGCCGCGCTTCGGCGAGGCGGGCGATACCGCGGTCGAGCTCGGCCGGCGTGTGGCGGCAGTAGCCGAGTCGCAGGTTTGGTCGAGCGCTGCCGTCGAGCGTGAACGCCGATCCCGGTGCGATCGCGACGCCATTTTTCGCCGCCGCCTCGGCCCACGCGTCGGGATCGATCGCGCGGTCGACCTCGAGCCACAGCGCCATCCCGCCCTTGGGAATCGCGAGCGTGACGCTGCCGCCGAGGTGGCGAGCGAGTGCCGCGATCGCGGCGTCGCGCCGCTCGAGGTGGATCCGCCGCATGCGCCGGATGTGGCGGCCGATCGTGTCGTCCTCGAACAGCTCCGCGAGCGCGGCTTCGAGCGGCAGATCGCCCTGACGATCCGCGGCACGGCGGATCTGGATCATCGTGTCGCGCAGCCGCGCAGGCGCGATTACCCAGCCGGTGCGCAGGCCCGGCGCGAGCACCTTGGACAGCGTACCGATGTAGATCACGACGCCATGCGCATCGAGGCTGCGCAGCGGCGCGACCGGCCGCGCGCCGTAGTGGAACTCGTGATCGTAGTCGTCCTCGAGGATCGCGATGCGGTGTTCGCGGGCGAGCGCGAGCAGTGCGGTGCGTCGCGTCGCGCTGAGTGTCGCGAGCGTCGGGTACTGGTGATGCGGTGTGACGTAGACGAGCCGCACCGCGCGACGCTCGAGCACGCGCGCGAGCGCGGTGGTGTCGAGGCCGTCGGCGTCCACGGCGATCGGCACGAGCTCGGCGCCCGCGAGGCGGAACGCATCCCACGCCGGCTGGTAGCCGAGCGCCTCGACGGCGACGAGGTCGCCGGGACGCACGAGCGCGCGCGCGACGAGATCGATCGCCTGCTGACTGCCGCGCGTGACGAGGATGTCGTCGGCGGTGCATGGGATCGCGCGGGCGACGGAGACAGACGCGGCGATCTGCTCGCGCAGGCGGATCGATCCGCGCGGGTCGGCCTCACCGAGCAGGCTCGTCTGCCGCAGCACGCGACGGTACGCGCGCGCGACGAGATCCGCGGGCAACAGGCGAGGATCGGGCAGACCGCTGTCGAGCAGGATCGGCGCGGTGCCGAGCAGCCGCGTGCAAGCGCGCCGCGACGCCAGCATCGGTGCCGGCATCGTGAAGCCGATGCGATCGGTGTCCGCGGTGATCGTGTGCCGCGGCGTCGCGGGCCCGAGCGTCCGCGCGACGTAGGTGCCCTTGCCGTGCACGGTCGAGATCCAGCCCTGCGCATCGAGGTCGCGATACGCCGCGATGATCGTGTTGCGGTGCATGCCGAGCTGCGCCGCGAGCTCGCGGGTGCCGGGCACACGATCACCGGGCCGCAGTCGACCGCGTCGGATCTCGCGGATCATCGCACGGGCGATCGCGGCGTACCGCGGGCCGTCGTGGTCGTCGATCGCGAGCAGAAAGGCCGCGCGAGCCATCGCATGACTGGTCTACCTGATTTGTCGGAACTGGACCATGACGATGGACCACCGCGGAGGCAGGGTTGCGCCCATGACCGCCGACCTCCGTACCGAACGAACGACCCTGCGCCGCCGCGGCGCCCGTGGATCCCACGACCGCGCGGTCATCGATCCGATCCTCGACGAGGGCCTGCTGTGCCACGTCGGCTGGACCGACGCGCACGGGCCGGCCGTGATCCCGACGACGTACGCGCGGCTCGGCGACGACGTGCTGATGCACGGCGCCGTCGCTGCGCGGTGGCTGCAGCCGGGGCTACCGCTGTGCGTGGTGGTGACGCTGCTCGACGGGCTCGTACTCGCGAGATCCGCGATGCACCACTCCGCGAACTACCGCGCGGTCGTGCTGTTCGGCACGGGGGAGCTGGTGGTCGAGCGCGGCGCGAAGCTGCGCACGCTCGAGGCGATCGTCGAGCACATCGTGCCGGGGCGCAGCGGCGGCACGCGCGGTCCGTCGAGCAAGGAGCTCGCCGCGACGGCGGTGCTGCGGCTGCCGATCACGGAGGCATCGGCGAAGGTGCGGACAGGGGGACCGATCGACGACGAGGAGGATCTGAAGTTGCCGTGGTGGGCGGGGGTGCTGCCGATCGCGATGCGCGTCGGAGCGCCGGTGCCCGCGTGCGACGAGGCGATCGCGATGCCCGATCACGTGCGCGCGTGGAAACGCGAAACGCCGCCCAGATAACCCTGGACGGCGTTTGCGTCTCTCGACGTCGAACGTCGAGTCGAGCTCAGCCCATCGGGCTGAGCAGCGACGCGCCGAGGTCGGCCTGCAGCGCGACCGAAGCACCGAACTCGCCGGTGATCTCGCCCATGAGCTGTCCGGCTTCCTGGAAGGCCGGGAGCACGCACGGCAGGCGGCCGACCGCGATTTCGAGCTCGCCCGAGAAGCCGGCCGAGATGAGGCCCTGGATCTGGCCAGAGATGTTGACGATCGGCGACGGATCGAACACGACCTCGCCGTTCACCTCACCGGTGAACAACGCCTGCGCGCGCGCGAGACCCTGGAGGATCGCGGTGCCACGCACGCGGAGCTCGCCGAGACGCGCGGTGAAGGCAGCCTGGCCCGCGGCGTCGATGCCCGCGTTGAACGAGAACTGCCAGTCGAGCGACGGCGGGGTGCACGAGACATTCGCCTCGGCCTGCGCCGATGCCTGCGCCTCGCAGTCGGCCGAAGCCTCGCAATTGGCCGATGCCGACGGCGGCGTCACGCTGCCCGCACACGAGCCACCGCACGAGCCCATGCACTGGGCGTTGCAGCTCACCTCGGCCATGCAGCTCGGCGGGGTGACCGTCGCGGAACACGTTCCGTGGCAGGTGCCGCCGCACATCGCCTTCGCCGCGAGCTCGCAGGTGCCCATGCACATGCCGTCGCACTGGCCTTCGCACTCGCCCGCCGCGTTCATCAGCGAGCACTCGCCGTCGCAGCTGCCGCGGCAGGTGCCTTCGCAGCCGGCGGCCGCCGACAGCTCGCAGCTACCTTCGCAGCCGAGGTCGCACTCGGCACCGATCGCGGGGCCCTGGCAGTTGACCTCGCCCATGCACGTGCCTTCGCACGAGCCCGAGCAGGTGCCCGAGCACTCGACGGAGACCTCGCCGGGATTGACCTCGACGTCACACTCCGCGTTGACCTCGCAGCTCGCCTGCGCCTCGACGGCGACGTTGATGTCGGCCTGGCACGACGGCGGGCGGAAGACGATCTCGATCCCGCCGCTGACGTTCGCCTGGAAGTCAGCCTGGATGTTGCCCTTGAGCTCCGCGATGAAGGCCGCGTTGACCTCGCCCTCGGCCATGCCGTACAGCTCGGCGAGCGCGCGAACGTTCGCCTCGAACTCGCCTTGGATGGAGGCCGTCGCCTTGCCGAGATCCGCGACCGCGGTGAAAAACCCGTCGAGCCGGGCGTTGCCCGAGATCGAGAGCTGACCGGAGATGATGCTGCCGCACGGGCCGCACGGCTCGGCGAGGCTATCCGGATCACAGCCCTGAACCGACGTCATCGCGACGCCTGCGAGCAGGCCGACGCCCGCGATACCGATCCAGTGACTGCTCAAGGTAGATTTGTGCGCGCTGCTCATGATCTCTATCTCTCCTGTAGGGTGACCCTTGTGGGTGGTCGCGCTTCGACGGCAGTGGATGCATGCCGATGCACGATATGAGGAACTCGTTGGTTGATCGTTGGGAAGTGTCGTCCGGCTTGCTTCGACCCGACGATGTCTCCGACGAAGAGAGTCTCCTCCCCTCGTCGCGTCGCGATGGTCCCACAGCCCGGCGGACGGCCGCAACTGTCCGGGTAGCGACTCCCTGGTGGAAATTTTTGGCTTTTTCGTAGAAGCCAAGCCGCCGCGACGACCGCACCATGGCAAAGCGCGGACGCCGTGCAACTTTGCCCCGCCGCGTTCGTGATCGGGATCAACGCGATCGGAGGTTTGACAGCCTCGCGCACCGCGATCGGATTGTCGTGCGAGCCCGCCGACCCGCGCTCACTACACCAGCAGCTGCTCGAGCAGCTCCATGTACTCCTGCTCGGACTCGGCGAAGTCCTTGTCCGCCTTGAACGTGTCCTTCGCGGCCTTGAGGAACAGCTCGCGATGCTCGCGAGGGATCCGCGTCGGATCGACCTCGTCGGACGGCGGCGGACGCTTCAACCATCGCTCGATCTGCGGACGATCCTCTTGCATCCCGAGCCGCTCGACCATGCGCATCACGAACTCGCGCTCCTGGGGGCGGACCTCGAGATCCACCCACGCGAAGGAGCACACGAACTCGAGCAGCCGGAGCCGCTCGTCATGATTGAGCTTCGCGAGCATGCCCGCGAAGCTATCACGACCACCCGGGGGGAAAGCTAGCTACAACCCGAGGTCGATCCACACGTGTTGCACTTGAGGCACGAGCCGTTGCGCACCATCGTGAAGCTCTGGCAGTTCGGGCACGCGTCGCCCTCGTAGCCCTGCATGCGCGCCTTGTAGACCTGGGCCGACAATGCCACCGCCGCTCGCACCTCCTCGGTGCGCCGCGTCTCGCCACCGTTGCCACCGTTGCCGGCACGACGCGCCGGCGTTTCCGCGTACGTCTCGGTCGCACCCGCGTAGGTGCGATCCTCGACGATGATCGGCGTCGTCGCAGCGAGCAGCCCCGTGCTCGGCAACTTCGCCGACAGCCGCAGTGGCCCCGGCGTCACGACGTGCTCCTCGACGACCTCTTCGTCGCCGTAGTCGATACCCGGGAGCATCTCGCCGTCGGCGTCGCCGGTCGTGTCGGGCGTCAGATCCTCGGGCATCACGTGCGCGAGATCGTTGCGACCGAGATAGCTCACCGCGAGCTCACGGAAGATGTAGTCGATGATGCTCGTGCACATCTTGATGTGCGGGTGACCCTGCACCGGACCGTTGGGCTCGAAGCGCGTGAACGTGAACGCGTCGACGTACTCCTCGAGCGGCACGCCGTACTGCAACCCGAGGCTGCACGAGATCGCGAAGCAGTTCATCAGGCTGCGGAAGGCTGCCCCCTCCTTGTGCATGTCGATGAACACCTCGCCGATCGTGCCGTCCTGGTACTCGCCGGTGTGGATGTAGACCTTGTGCCCGCCGATGGTCGCCTTCTGCGTGTAGCCACCGCGGCGATCGGGCATGCGCCGGCGCTTCGCGAGATAGCGATACACCATGCGCTCGGCCACCTTCTCGACGATCTGCTGCGGCGTCGGTGCGGCGGCGATCGGCTGTTCGACGCGATCGTCGTCGTCGTCGAAGTCGCTGGTGACCTCGTCGATCATCGACGCCGACAGCGGCTGGCTCAGCTTGCTGCCGTCGCGGTACAGCGCGATCGCCTTCACCCCGAGCTTCCACGACGCCATGTACACCTCGACGACATCGGCCACCGTCGCGGTCGCGGGCATGTTGATCGTCTTGCTGATCGCGCCCGACAAGAACGGCTGCGCCGCCGCCATCATGTGCACGTGGGCCATCGGCGCGATGAAGCGCGTGCCGTAGCGGCCGCAGCGGTTCGCGCAGTCGAACACCGGCAGGTGCTCGGACTTCAGCGCCGGGGCGCCCTCGATCGTCATCGTGCCGCAGACGTAGTCGTTGGCGACGCGCACATCGTCGGCGGAAAAGCCGATCTCGCGCAGTAGATCGAACGTCGGATCCGAGAGCTGGTCGTCGGTGAAGCCGAGCACGTTCGTGCAAAAGTCGTCGCCGAGCGTCCAGCGGTTGAACGCGAAGCCGATCTCGAACGCGGCCGGTAGCTCGGTCTCGATCTTCGCGATGAGCTCGGACGTGAAGCCCTTGGACTTCAGCTCCGCGTGGGTGATGCGCGGGCTACCGATGAGGCTGCCAGCGCCGCGGCAGTGACGGACGATCGCCTCGACCTCGGCCGGGCCGTAGCCGAGCCGACGCAGGGCGGCGGGCACCGACTGGTTGATGATCTTGAAGTAGCCGCCGCCCGCGAGCTTCTTGAACTTCACCAGCGCGAAGTCGGGCTCGATGCCGGTGGTGTCGCAATCCATCAGCAGACCGATCGTGCCGGTCGGCGCGATGACGGTGACCTGCGCGTTGCGGTAGCCGTGCTGCTCGCCGAGAGCGATCGCGCGATCCCACTCGGAGCGCGCGGCGGCGAGCAGGTTCTGCGGGCAGTTGGCCGGATCGATCGCGGCCGGCAGCGTCGCGATGCCTTCGTACTCGCTGCGCGGCGCGTCGTAGGCCGCGCGACGATGGTTGCGCATGACCCGGAGCATGTGGCCCTTGTTCGGCTCGTAGCCGGGGAACGCACCGAGCTCCGCCGCCAGCTCCGCAGACGCGGCATAGCTCGCACCCGTCATGATCGCCGTGACGGCGCCGCAGATCGCGACCGCCTCGGGCGAGTCGTACGGCAGGCCCTGGACCATGAAGTAGCTGCCGAGGTTCGCGTAGCCGAGGCCGAGCGTGCGGAAGCGGTAGCTGAGCTCCGCGATGCGCTTGCTCGGGAACTGGGCCATGAGCACCGCGATCTCGAGCGTGATCGTCCACAGTCGGCACGCGTGCAGCATCGCCGGCACGTCGAGCGCGCCGAGCTGGTCACCCTCGCCGGGCAAAAGCAGCTGCATGAGGTTGAGCGACGCGAGATTGCACGCCGTGTCGTCGAGGAACATGTACTCGCTGCACGGATTGCTCGCGTTGATGCGGCCGTCCGTCGGGCACGTGTGCCAGTCGTTGATCGTCGTGTCGAACTGCAGGCCCGGGTCGGCGCACGACCATGCACCGAACGCGATGCGATCCCACAGCTCGCGGGCGCGGAGGTTCTTCGCGACCTTGCGATCGCAGCGACGGATGAGCTGCCAGTTGCCGTCCTGCTCGACCGCGTGGAGGAACGCGTCGTTGATGCGCACCGAGTTGTTCGAGTTCTGCCCCGAGACGGTGCCGTACGCCGCCGAGTCCCAGCCGGTGTCGTACTCCTCGAACTCGATGCGCGTCGCGCCTTGCTCACCGAGCTGCAGTGCGCGCTGCAGGTAGTTCTCCGGTACGTTCGAGCGCCGAGCGTCGCGCATCGCGATCCGCAGCGCGCGGTTCTTGGTCGGCTCGAATCTGTCGGACTTCTTCAGCTCCGACGTCGCGCCCGCGCGCAGCACCGCGTTGAGGTGGAAGTTGCAGGCCTTGCTGCCGGCGACGAGCGCCGCGACCTTCTGCTCCTCGATGACCTTCCAGTCGATGAAGCTCTCGACGTCCGGGTGATCGATGTCGACGACGACCATCTTCGCGGCGCGCCGCGTGGTGCCACCGCTCTTGATCGCGCCGGCCGCACGATCGCCGATCCGCAGGAAGCTCATGAGCCCGCTGCTGCGACCGCCGCCCGACAGCCGCTCGCCCTCGCCGCGCAGCCGCGAGAAGTTGCTGCCGGTGCCCGAGCCGTACTTGAACAGCCGCGCCTCGCGGACCCACAGATCCATGATGCCGTTGTCGCCGACGAGATCGTCGTCGACCGACTGGATGAAGCACGCGTGCGGCTGCGGGCGCTCGTACGCGTTGGTCGAGCGACGCACCTCGCCGGTCTGCGCCTCGCAGTAGTAGTGACCCTGCGCGGGGCCGGTGATGCCGTACGCCCAGTGCAGCCCGGTGTTGAACCACTGCGGGCTGTTCGGTGCCGCGATCTGCTTCGCGAGCATGAACAGCATCTCGTCGTAGTAGGCGCGCGCCGCGGTCTCGTCCGCAAAGTAGCCGTGACGGTAGCCCCAGTACGTCCAGCAGCCCGCGAGACGGTTGAACACCTCGCGGCTGTCGCTCTCGCCCCGCGTGCGCCCGGCCACCGGCAGCTCCGCGAGCGCCTCTTCGTCGGGCTCGCTGCGCCACAACCACTGCGGCACGCCCGGCTCCGGCACCTTGCGCATCGCCGCCGGGATGCCCGCCTTGCGAAAGTACTTCTGCGCGAGGATGTCGACCGCGACCTGCGACCAGCCCTTGGGGATCTGGATGTCCTTCGCCTCGAAGACCACCGAGCCGTCGGGGTTCGCGATGCGGGAGGTGCGGGACTCGAACTCGATGCCAGCGAACGAAGGGGCGTGATCCGGGGTGAAGTGGCGCGAGATCTTCATGACGAGCTCCGGGCGGGCGGGGAGAAGGAGGCGGGAGGAGGAGGGCGAAGGGGAAGAATCGCCTGAACGGATGTGGAGTATGCCCGTGACTGGGCATTTCGAGGACGGTGAAGGGCACCGCGACCGCCCCCGACTGGTGGCGGTCCGAAACCGATCCCGATGATCGGCTGGCTCGTGGCCCGCGCGGCGGCCTGCGGCGGGCGTTTGTCGGTGGGCGAAGGGGGCGGGCGAAGGGGGGCGGGCGGCGGTGGGCGGGGTCGGCGGCAACACCGTCCGTTGAGGTGGCCGGCATATAGACCACAACATCTTGTGCCTCGCAAGAACCCGACGTCCCCGCTCGCCTCGGAGTTATCCACAGGCCTCGGCGACACCGAGGGGGCCAGGCACACACAGGCTGTCCACAGTGCCATCCACAGAATTCTCGTCGGGCCGACGCTCTGTGCGGTGCGCGCGTTCGGGGTCGCCGAGATCACGGAACTCTGTACGGACCGGCCGGTGCCAACCTCGAAGGCAAATGACACATGCTCGTCACGGCTCTGAGCCCGACGCGTCGCCTCTGCACACGGACTTCACAGCGTCGGACACAGGCGTGATGCGGAGGGGACGTGTCCGATCGGCCTTTTCTCGGCGAGGAGATCTCTCCGGCCGGCCCCACGACGGTAGTGGTCGGCGCGCTTGCTGGCGCCGCGCCGTTGCTCGATGATCCGCCGGCCCGACGATGCCCCGCGACGCCAATGAGATCGATTACGGCGAGCTCGAGCGACTGTCGGCGCTCGAGACCCTCAAGGGCCTGCGCAATCCCGAGGCCGTGACCTTGGGTGACCTCGTGCAGTTCCTCGACGCCCGGGGACTGTGGCCGCAGTTCGCCAAGATCACGCTCGGCGACCTCCGCGACAGCTTCGCTCCACCGCCCGCTGCGACCGAGCCCGCGTCGCGCCGGCCGAAGAAGCGCCGCATCCTCGAGGACGAGCTCGAGGACGCCTACTCCGAGAAGGCCGCCGCGACCGCGAAGGAGAAAGACAAGGACAAGGATCCCGAGGACGGCGGCATGACGACCGACGAGCTCGCCCGGCAGGTCCTGCCCTTCATCGAAGGCAACGGCGAGGTGACGCTCGAGGACATCGCCGAGTACAGCAAGATCGACAAGAAGGTGCTCCGGCATCACCTGGCGATGCTCGTCAAAGACAGCCGCCTCGAGCGCGTCGGCGTCGGCCGCCACGCGATCTACAGCGCGCTGTAGATCAGCAGCGGGCGCTTGCTTCAGGCCTTGCGCCGACGTCGGCGCTCGCCGAGCACCCACAATGTCGGCAGCACCACCAGCGCGGCGACGGCCGCGAGCGTGATCCCGAGCGACGCCACCGCACCGATGCTACGCAGACCCGCGGAGTCGGCGACCATGAACGCGCCGAAGCCCGCGACGGTCGTGAACGTCGCCGCGAGGATCGCTCCACCGGTCTCCTGCAGCGCGCGCGTCAGCGCCTCGGGCTCGCCGTGCGTGCGCCGGATCGTGTCGGGCAGATAGACGCCGTTGTGGACGCCGAGGCGGAGGATCGCCGGCAGGATCGGCATGTTGAACAGCGTGAACTTCACGTCGAGCGCGCCCATCACTCCGACGAGCCACCACAGCGCAAGGCCGAGCGGCAACAGCGTGAGCAGCGTGAGCGGCAGCGAGCGGAGCTGCCAGTACACGAACGCCGTGACGAGCACCGCGGCCATGCCGAGCACGATCGGCGCCTCCTCGCGCAGCATCAGGAACATCGACGCGTAGACCGTCGTCTCGCCGATGAAGAGGCCACCGTCGTCGAGATACGCCGATGTCTCCTCGGAGAACTCGACGCCCTTGCGCATGTCGGCGGCATCGAAGCTCGGGTACGCGAAGATCGCGTACGCGCCGTCCTTCGTGCGGACCTTGTCGAGCAGCACCGCGGGCAGATCGTCGATGGCAAACGGCTGCGCCGCGAACATGTCGACGAGGTTCTTCGCCTCCTCGCGACTGAGACGGTTGGGGTCCGGCGTCGCAGGGTCGGTCGCCGGCGCCGGCGCCGGCGTTGGCGGCGGCTGCGCGGCCGGAGTCACCACCGCCGCAATGGGATCCGCACCGCCGCCGCCCTCGTCATCGGGGTCGTCCCAGTCGTCGTCCGGTGGTGGCGCCTCGGCCGGCTTACCGGGCGCCGACTCGCGTCCTTCGGCGATCGCCTCGAGCCGCTCGAACGTGTCCTCGTTCTCCTCGTAGAGCGCATCGATCGCGAGCTTGCGCGCGCGCATGTCGATGCTCGACGCCGGCAACAGATCCGGCGCGCCGAACAGCCCCGCGACGACCGAGGTCCCCTGCGCGAGCTCGAGCTCGTGGCGGCTGCGCGCCTTGGTCAGCGCCGCGCGGGTCTGCTCGAGATCGTCGAGCACGAGCAACCCAGCGTGGATGTCCTTGCCGAAGATCTCCGAGATGAGCGCGATGTCGGCCTCGCTGCTCGCGCGGGTCTGATCCGATTGCAGCGCGCGCGCGTTGTACTCGAAGTCGACGCGCCGCAAGCCCTGGAACGACAACACCGTGACGCCGACCGTGATCGCGAACAGCAGCCCGGGATACCGGAGGATCCGCCGCATGATCGCGCCCTCGCGGTGCGGCAGCGGCTCGGAGTGGCGCTTGATGCCGACCATGTACAGCAGCGCCGGCAGCACCGTGCACATCGCCAGCATGCACAGCGCGACACCCCACGCCGAGATCAGGCCGAACTCGCGGAACGCCGGGAACTCGGATGTCGCCATCACCAAGAACGCGCCGATCGTCGTGCCCGACGCGACGAACAGCGGAATGATGAGGCTGTGGAACGCGCGACGAATCGCCTCGGCGTCGTCGTGCTGGCGCCGATCGATCTTCGCGCGCGAAAAGAAATGAATGCCCGCATCGATGCCCATGCCCATGAGCACGGTCGAGATCAGGCTCGTCATCAGGTTGAGGCGGCCGAGGACGATCTCGGTCAGCCCCAGCGACCAGATCACGCCGAACGCGAGCGGCACGAGCAGCACCAGCACCGCGCGCAGCGAGCGGAACAGCAGCCAGATGATGCCGGCGACGCTGACGAGGCCCATGATGCCGCCGCGCAGCATGTCGCTGCGGATCACCTTCTGCTCGTCGGACTTGTTCGCGTAGGGCCCGACGACGTTGAACGTCAGATCCGTGGCGGACCACGGCGCGTCGGTGCGGGCATGCACACCGGCGATTGCCTCGCGCATCTGCGTCGTGACCCGCTGTGCGAACTCGAGGCTCGACGCGGACTCGATCGGGTGCAGGAGAACGATCGACGCGTCGATGCCCTCGCGCTCGTAACGATCGCGAAAGCCTGTGCGCTCGAGCGCCTCGCCGCGCTTTTTCTCGATGAAGCTCTCGAGCGCGCCGGGTGCGTCGGGATCCGGCGGCAACAGGCACGTGTCCTTGCTGCGCGAGCAGAACTCGTAGTGCGTGTACTCCTGCACGCGCACCTCGAGCTCTTCCATCTCGGAATCGCTGAGGTAGTAGAGCGCGTGCTGGCTGAAGAAGTCGCTCGGCAGTCGATCGTCGACGCGGCGTAGCAACGGATGCTCGCGAAGCTCCGCGCCGAGGGCATCGACGAACGCGTGCCGAGCATCCTGCGTGCCGCCCTTGACGACGACGTTGACGCTACCGGTGCTGCCGAACGTGTTCTCGATCGTCTCGAGCCCGACGAGCACCGGGTGACCGTCGGGCAACAGGCGCCGCAGATCGGGATCGATCGTCAGCTTGGTCGCGAGCCAGCCGCAGAGCACGGTCAGCAGCGTCGAGAACACGAGGATCGCGCGATGGTGCGAGAGCACCTTGCGGATCCAACGGTCGCGCAGTGGCTCTTTGGGGCCCAACGGCGGGCACACTCTTGCACGAGTCGCCGATCGCGGCAAAGCCCCTTCAACGCCAGGCGCCGAAGCGCACGAGGTTCTTCGCCCGCGCGCGCTCGGCCTCCACGAGGCGGTCGCGCGACTCGGCGATGGTCACGAGCGATCGGCGTGCGCGACGACGGCGCAACGCGGGAAGCAAGAGCAGCGCCCATGGCGATCGCCGCGTGTGCGTGCACCCGCAACCGCCGCCATCATCGTCGTTCGCTGCGGTCGTCGACGACTCGCCGGAGCTTCCGCCGGAGCCGCTAGTGGTGTCGCCATCGCCGAAACCACCGCTCGTATCGCCCCCGGCCATACAGTGATCGGGCGGCGCCGACACCTCGGGATCGTCGCTCGTGCCGTCACCGGCGTACACGGTGAGAAAGCCCGATGCCTGACCGATCCACGTCGCGCCGTCGGAACCGCGGGCGACCGCGCGCAGGACCAGGCCGAGGGACTCGGTCTCGGCGGGCATCATGAATCGCAGATCGATCACCTGCTCTGCGGCATCGAGCTCGGCGAAGGTCGTCCATGCCGCGTCGTCGCCGAGATCGTCCGAGAACGTCGACGCCCACTGCAGCGTCACGGTCGTGCCGACCGGACCATCCATGCACCCGAGCACGCGATAGCCATCGTCGACGAACGCCCGCTGCGCGTCGAACATCGGCGACACGAGCGTCGCGACCGGCAGTAGTGCGCCGTCGTTGACCTGCACGACGCCACTACGCACGGTCCACAGGTTGCTCGGGGGCGCGAACGTGTAGCCGCGGACGACGTAGTTGCCGGCGGGCACGTTGGTCGTGTCCCACAGGACGCCGTCCTCGATCGCAGCGCACGCGATCGGCGAGCGCTCGCCGGTGAGGTCCTGCACGCATTTGTCTGCTCCGTCGTGCCCGATCGCCCACGCGGGATCGTCGAGTAGCACCGCGTCGGGCGGCGCCTCCTCGATGACCCCAGCCGCGAGTGCCCGATCGACGTCGTCCTGCGCGATCCAGTTCGGCAGCACCTCGAGCGCACCGGGCTCGCGACACAGGCCGAAGAACGAGAACGTCCGACTGTCGGCGAGCTCGTCCTCGGTGAGTGCGGTGTCCTCGAACGGGATGTGCACCGCGACGTGCAGCGTTGGATCGACCGTGCGATCGACGACGGTCAAGCACGCATGCGGAGGGAAGAGCGCGGGCGTGCGCGGCATGTTGCCGTTCGCCGCCGCGGCGACGCTCGGTGCGAGCGCGGCCGCGGCGAGCGCAGCCAGTGTGCACGCACGTCGAAGCATTCCGCAGCACGGTACCACCTGTTCCCGCAGGACGTGATGGTTGGCCGACGCTAGCTCAAGGCACCGCGGCCGCGACGGCCTTGGCGATCTCGAGCTCGGTCTCGAGCACACCGAGCACGTGATCGCGCAGCACCTGTGCACCCTTCGGCGACAGATGGATGCCATCGCCTGCGCGCACGCGGACCTTCTTCGCCGGCGTGCCATCGGGATTCGTGCCGAGCGAGATCTTGTCCGCGTACTCGCCGTCTTGCGTCGCGAGCAAGTCCCACGCGTCGATGAACTTCGCGCCCGGTCGCGCGGCCATGCGCGCGCGATAGATGACGTTCACGCGCTTCACTCGCTCGTGGAATTTCTCGGGCCGCATCACCGGCATGCCGACCCAGAACAAGCGCTCACCGCCAACCCCAGAGTTGGGCGCCAGGATGTCGGCGAGCGCATCGACACGCTTTGCGTACTCCTCGTCCCACCCGTCTTCGTTCCACGTGATCCATTCGCCCTTGCCCATGTACAGGCCCTGGACGTCGTTGCCGCCGAACATCACGACGCTCGCCTCGGGCTTCCACTTCGCGACGATCGCCGTCGCGGCCTCGGGCCAGTCGTGGAAGTCGGGACGCGAGAGCCCGCTGCTGCTCTTGCCGGCGCGCTTGACCGGCAGCGCGTAGTCCTGCTCGAGCGCGCGCTCGAGGAACACACCGAAGCCGCCCGCGATCATGCTGTCGCCGAGCACGAGGATCTTCGGCGTCGCGGCGGCGCGGGCCGATTGCGGCAGCAAGAGCGAAGCACCGGCGGCGAGGCCCCCGAGCAGCGCGTGACGTCGCGACAACAGCGGCGTGTTCATGGCGATGCGGAAACCATGGCAAAAACCTCCGCGCTCGCCAAGCAAACCGGGCATTGCTTGCCTGCGCGGGTCTCTTCGCCTATGTAGAGCCCTAGGCGACGGCGCCCAAGAGGTTTCATGCTCGACGAGAACACCCGCAAGTTCCTGGACCACCTGGTGCAGACCAACAAGGTCGTGCTCTTCATGAAGGGTAACCGGTCGTTCCCGCAGTGCGGGTTCTCGGCGGCGGTCCTCGAGGTGCTCAAGAAGCACGGCGCCGAGTTCCACGCCGTGAACGTGCTGCAGGACCCGGCGGTCCGCGACGGGATCAAGGAGTACTCGGAGTGGCCGACGATCCCGCAGCTTTACATCGGCGGCGAGTTCGTCGGTGGCTGCGACATCGTGCGCGAGATGGATGCGAACGGCGACCTCGCGCGCAAGCTCGCGCCAGCGCCGAGCTAGCGCCGAGCTAGCGCCGAGCTAGTACGCGACGAGCACGATCGCGATCGCGGCCGCGAAGCCGTACAGCATGTGGCGCGTGAGTCGCTCGCGCGCATCGAGCCTGAGCCCGCGAGCCTTCTCGTCCCCGCGGACGAAATGGCGGGCGATGTCGGATTCGAGTGCTGTCGCTCGCGCGGCATCGGCCGGCTCGACATCGAACCACGTCTCGTTGCCGTCGTCGCGCACGCGCACGGCAATGCCCGCGCGACGCAGCAAGAACTCGACGCCCGCAGCCTCTTCCTCGTCCTCGCAGTGCCACGCGGGTTCCATCGCCGACTCCAGTCCCGATCCTCGTAAGGTCGCGCGCGCCCCAAGGGGCGTCCGAGCTCGGGCCGGTCGATGTCGCGGCGGAACCGACGCGATACTCGGCCGCGCTTGCCCCTGATCCTTCGGCTGTCCGAAGCCACCTCGACGCTCGAGCTGTGGTCGTCGCCACCTGCCGACGTCCCGCCGCACCCGTTCGTGCCCCGCGATCTGGACGAGGCCATGGCGCGGCTTCGTGACGCGAATCCGCGCCGGCTGCGTGACGCCGCCGACCTGCTCGGTGGCCGCACCGAGCACGACGACGACGGCGCGGCGCTCGTGCTCGCGCGCGCCTGGCTCGATGGCCGGCTGTCGCTGCACGCCCGGCCGCACCTCGTCGGCCGCACCGATCCGATCGAGTCGGAGATCATCAACCTCGCGGATCTCGCGGAACCATCCGAGCCGAGCGAGCGAGATCTGCGGCCACGAACGCAGACGGCAGGCGATATGTCGAATGTGGCCACGCAACAGGCGGCCGCGACCGACCGCGTCGAGGATACCGCGACCGGCCCGACGTGGCTCGAGATCGAGGTGACGGGTGAGCTCGGGCTGATCGCCGAAGACGCGCGCCTCACGGTTCGGCTGCCCGACGGCGAGACCCAGACGCACTCGATGGGCGTGCTGGGTTGGATCCGCATCGAGCCTGTCGCACGCGCTGGGGCATGCGACGTGTGGCTCGACGCCCCTGTGATGCTGACGGCTCCCGCGTACACCCCGGGCGAGCTGTCGCCATTCGATGCGTTGATTGCCCACGACCAGGTGACGGTCGTGTCGCTTGCGACGGGTCGGCGCCATCGAGTCGCTGTGACGCGGCCAAAAGCGCATGTCGTCGAGTTGTCGGACGTGGGTTTCGAGAGCGATGGTCGCATCCTGCGGCCGGACGCGCGCGAGGACGCCGGCGGCGGGATGCCCGGCTCGGGCGGGCTGAGCGGCGTTGCGGTAGGTGCAAACGTGCGTGCTGACGCTCGCCGGCACGAGGCGTTTCGAATACGCGATCGGTGGCATCGGACCCGTCGACGAACAACGGGGCGCCCACGCGCGCGTGGTCAACCTCGGCTTCGACGCCGAGCCCGCGGCCGCGTTCACCACCTACCAGCGCCTGCATGGCCTCGAGCCCAGCGGCATCGCGAACGAACCCACGCGCCTGCGGATCCTGCAGCAGTACGGAGATTGACAACGATTCAACGGCCGTCAGGCCTCCACGATGCCGACGGCGGATCGATCGAGCTCGTCGACGTCCAGCCCGCCGATCTCGCGCTCGCGCAGCGACTCATGGCCCTACTCACACCGGGCGTCGACGAGCTGCCGCAGCACACGCTTCGGTTGCTCGACCGGATCGACACCTTCGTCGACCAGCGCGCCCGCAGCCTCGACATCCATCGCGACGAGGTGCGGTTCAGTCGCCGCGAGCTCCGCGAGTCCACGCGCCTGAGCAACACACATGTAAAGGTGCACCTGGGTCGGCTCGTCGACACCGAGCTCGTGCTCGTCCATCGCGCGCGACACGGTCGGGGCCGACTCCAGTCCCGATCCTCGTAAGCTCGCGCGCGACCCCAAGGGGAGGCCGAGCTCGGGCCGGTCGACGTCGCGGCGGAACCGATGCGATACTCGGCCGCGCTTGCCCCTGATCCTTCGGCTGTCCGAAGCCACCTCGACGCTCGAGCTGTGGTCGTCGCCACCGGCCGACGTCCCGCCGCACCCGTTCGTGCCCCGCGATCTGGACGAGGCCATGGCGCGGCTTCGTGACGCGAATCCGCGGCGGCTCCGTGACGCCGCCGACCTGCTCGGTGGCCGCACCGAGCACGACGACGACGGCGCGGCGCTGGTGCTAGCGCGCGCCTGGCTCGATGGCCGGCTGTCGCTGCACGCCCGGCCGCGCCAGATCGGCCGCACCGATCCGATCGAGTCGGAGATCATCAACCTTGCGGATCTCGCCGAGGATCTCGGCCCGTCCGATCCGAAAAGGACGTTCATCGAGATCCAGGTCGTGTTCGACGGCGGCGTCGGCTGTGCCGGTGCGAAGGTCCGCGTGCTGACGCCCGGGGGCGAGGCGACCGACGGGACGCTCGACGGCAACTCGAAGTTCCGTGTCGACGACATCGAGCCGGGCACGTGCATGCTCGAGTTCCCCGAGCCGCTGCCGATCCCCGATGGTGGCGCGAGCGACGTGACGTTGATCGAGCCGACCGGCCGCAGCGCGCGATCGACCCGCGACGGTCGTACACAGCTGCGTGCCGGCTTCACCCACATCGTCGTCCTCACCGGTGCGCGCTTCGAGATCGCGATCGATCTCGGCAGGTTGTCGGCGTGGCCTGCCGGCTCCGCGATGCGACTCGCGGGTGGTCCGTACGACGTGTGCATCGAGCTCGCGCGCGCGAGTCAGGTGCTCGGGCTCACGATGTTCCACTTCGAAGGCGTGCGCCGCGGCATCGACTACACGCTCACGTTCGAGCCGCAGGGCGCCGATGCGATCACGCTCGTCGACGCGAAGTCGCTCGATCCGTTCCTCGACGTGCTCGGCGATCTCGGTGCGGCGATCGAGCCGCTCGAGCTCGCGGCTCTGATCCCGCCGGAGCCGGAGCCCGACGATGCGATCGCGAGCGCCGGCCGCCCCCAGAACGCCGAGGATCTGCAGTGGGCGCTCGCGGATCTGCCGTGGGACGACAGCGGCGGGACGATGCTGGCATGAGCGAGCACGCGGTCGTCAAGGTCAAGGACGAGAACGGCGCCGACGTGACGCCGAAGAGCGTCGCCGTCGTGATCGGCACCACGAGCCACGCGTTCGCCGACATCGCGGGACAAGGGCTGTCGCTGGATCTCGCCGCGCTCGCGGCCGGTGAGGCGAAGCTCGTGGTCACGCTGCCCGATCACCCGGAGCTGGCGTTCTCGCTGAAGATCTCCGGCACGGGGAGCAAGTCGGTCGGCTTCGACGGCAATTCGCCGCTGTGCTGCACGCTCTCCAAGCAGACCGCGAGCGACGGCGCCGCCGGCACGCGCACGCTGTTCGTGTTCGGGTTCGCGATGACGAAGAAGCACACCGAGGTCGTGCTCGCCGCGGGGTGGGACTACCACGGCGGCGCCGACAACTCGCTGTACGCGAAGACGTGGCGCGACGATCTGTGGTCGGGGACGACGTACGGCACCGGCAGCAAGACGACCATCCCCAAGGTCGTCACGCCGACCACGGTGGTGACGCTGTTCGACTTCAAGACCGGCAACCGCACCCGGTACATCAAGGGCAAGTCGGACTGGCATCGCATGGACAAGGTGCTGCAGGGCACCGTCGCGACCGACACGGCCGGCGGCGAGACCGACGTCGCGATCACCAAGCGCCACGACGACGACTCGATCTCGATCGTCCACGTGTACGGCTACATCCAGGACCTCGGCGTCGCCGCGGCGGGGTCGCTCTTGCGTTTGGACATTTTCTCGCACGCGTGGGTCGGCGGTCCGATCATGATCAATACGTTCGAGACTGCGGCGTTCTCGAGCACGACGACCCGCGATCCCGGCGACAAGGACGGGCGCAGCAAGGACTTCGACTCGATGGCCCGCGTCGCCGACCTCAAGAAGGCGTTCGCGTCGGGCGGCACGGCGAAGATGTGGGGCTGCCAGGCGACCACCGACAACCGCACGATCGTCCGCGCGGCCGCACGCGCGAAGGACAAGTCGGCGAAGATGAAGATCACCTACGCCGGCAAAGACTTCGACATCTCCGCCGACGAGATCGCGACGGCGATTCGCACGAAGATCCTGCCGAACACGTACATGAAGGCGCTCGCGAAGGCGGCCGGCATCACGATGCACGGCGCGCCGCCGGGCATGGGCGCGAACCTGCGGGCGGTCGGCAGCCGCAACTATATGTACGTCGACCAGTCGACCTACGCGCTCGAGTACAAGTGGTACGCCGACGTCCTCGGCCTGAAACCCGATGCGACGGGGTACTTCGCATACGTGCCGTGATGATGCGCAAGGGTTTGCTGTGCGTCGTGCTCGCGGCGTGTCGACCCCAGCCGGTGCCCGACACGACGCCGCCGGTCGTAGAGGCCCACGAGAACACCGCCGCCGCGTTGGTCGGTGCGGCGGCTCGCGTCGTCGCGATCGAGATCGTCGCGCTCGACGATCGCCGCGTGATCGCGACGTGCGACGCGGCGCTGCTCGCCGACGTGCGCACCGCGATCGCCGGCGGCGTGCGCGAAGGGCTGACCGCGACGCCGCCCGCGTGGCCCGTCGCGCTGCGGCTCCTGATGCAGGACGGTGCACCGTTCATCGCGCATCTCGTCGGCCACGATCGCCTACGCCTGTGCCCCGCGGATCCATGGCGCGACTGCATCGCGGACACGCCGGCGCCGGGCGAGGTCGCGGTGCCGTTCGAGCTGTTCGAGGACGTCGCGGCCAAGGTCGGCATGCCGCCGCGCCCCGAGTACGGCACCGACGGCACTCGTTCCTCGAGTGGTCCGTTCTGAATCAGCCGCGATCGACGAGCCGCAGCACGAGCTGCGCAGTCTTGTCGGCACCCGACGCACTGAAGTGCCCATCATGCGCGACGTAGTCCGCGGGCTCGACTTGCTGAAGCAGATCCTCGGCCGGCTCGAGGCCCGCTGCCCGCGCCTTGGTGACGAACGTGCCGGTCGCGAGCGACCACTCGCGTACGCCGCCTTCCATCGGTGCGGGCAGCACGACGAGGTGGAAGCGCGCGCCGATGGACTCGGCGTGGGCGCGCATCGCCAACGCGTCGCGCACCGCTTCGTCGGCGACTGCCGGATCGATCGCTGACGTCGGCACGCCCGTGAGCCGGATCTCGCGGTCGAGCATAGCGACCATCATCCGACGTAGCCGCGCGAGCCCGAGCCACGCATCGACCTTCGCGCGGAAGCCCGAGGGATCCGCCTCGAGCGCAGCACGGAGCTGGCGCGCGGCTTCCTCGTCGGTGAACGGCGTGCCGTCGGGGCGCCGGCGCCCGACCGAGTAGCCGTCCTGCACACGCATGTAGTCCCACTCGCGCGACGCGGTGTGCACGTCGTTGTTGAAGAACAGGTACACGACGTCGTCACCGCGCCACCAATCGCTCTGCTCGAAGCGGCGCAGCGAGTGGATCGCGGCATAGCCCGACGCGCCGAGGCTGTACGCGTCCACCGATCCCGACGAGCGCGCCTCGATGCGCGCCTGGATCGTCGCTTCGATCGGGAGCGCCTGGCCGTACGTGAACGAGTCGCCGAGCAGGAGCACGCGCCGCGTCGCGCCGGCGACCGGTGACTCGTCGTCGCGATCACCTCGAGAGTTGTGGCGGTACTCGACGTGGACGATGCCGTCGTCGTGGGTGCCGACCCAGCTCGGCGTCGAACGAAATCCGACGACGGGATCCTCCATCGTGCGGCCCTGGAATCCCTGGAGCGCGAGCTTGGTCGCGGCCGGTGGAGCGACGAGCGCGAGCACACCCTCGAGCGCGAGCAGACACGCGTAGCCGATCGTCGACAGGGCGAGCAACGCCACCGTCGCGCGACGCAGCTTCGGCCGACCCGCCGCGAGCGCGAGCACGATCGTGAACAGTCCGACGAGCACGACGATCGTGCGCGCCGCTCCGAGGTGGATCGGCCGTCCGCGCAGCGGGTCCACGAGCACGGCGGCGAGCACGAGCAGCACGCCGATCACGAGCTGTCTGCGGTGACGCGCGGGCGTGCGCGCTGCGGGCCGATCCGTCACGCGCCGGGAGTCTAGCGATACGCGACGGGCGATTCCGATGCGGCCGCGGATTTTGCCCGCCCGTGGCCCGCATTTCTCGCGACGCCGGGTGGGCCCCGGGACTCCGCGCGTCGTTTCGACCCGTTGAGCCGTTTGGCCGGGCACGATCGACTGTGGACGCGTGACCTCCCCGGCCCATCGGCTCGCGCCGCCCGGTGCGGCCAACGTGCAGGTCCTGCCGTGGGCGGGGGACGATCGCGAGCTCATGGCGCTGTTGCAGCGGGGTGGCGCGGCCGCGGCTGCCGTCGTGTACGACCGCTTCGCGTCGGACGTGCATCGCGTGGTCGCACGCTGTCTCGGCCCGGATCGCGAGCGCGAGGACGTCGTGCACGATGCGTTCGTGCAGATCCTCCGCGGCGTCGGTCGAGTGCGCGAGCCTGCGGCGCTGCGCGGCTGGGTGATGGCGGTCGCGGTGAACACGGCGCGCTCGGAGCTGCGCCGACGTCGACTGCGGCGATTGTTCTGGTCGAGCGAGCAGGCGCCCGACGTCGAGGGCGGTCACGGTGATCCCGAGGCGCGCGATCTGTTGCGCCGGATCTATCGGCGCCTCGATCGGCTCGGCACGTCGGAGCGTGTTGCGTTCGTGCTGCGATTCGTCGAGCGCCACGAGCTCGTCGAGGTCGCGCGGCTGATGGACTGCTCGCTCGCGACGGCGAAGCGGCGCATCGCGCGGGCCTCGGAGCAGTTCGCGGCGCTCGCCGCCGACGATCCCGAGGTCGCCGCTCGGTTCGCGAAGGCGGGGAGCTCATGACCGACGCGCAGCGCATCGATCTGGATGCGGTCGGCGAGCTCGTCGCGTCGTCGATCGATGGTCGCATCGAGCCGGCCGCGCGGCTCGCCGGTCGCGAGCGACTCGTGCGCGCGGCCGAAGAGCCTTCGCCTCGTGGCGTGTGGGGCGTGTGGATTGGAGCGAGCGTCGGTGCGCTCGCCGTCGCGGCGGCCCTGGTCGTGTGGTGGGCGTGGCCGCGCGCGGCTGCCGTTGCGGTCGACGGGCAAGTCGTCGGACCGATCGCGAGTCGCCCGAGCGAGTGGATGCAGGCGCCGACGACGGGTGCCGTCGCCCTGCCCGTCGGTGACGGTGCGTCGTTGTCGCTGGTCGACGGTGCGCGCGGGCGCGTGTCGATCGCCGACGACGCGCAGGTCGGCGTCGTGCTGGACGCGGGCACGCTGCGTGCGGAGGTCGATCCGCACGCACGACGGCAAGTCGTCGTCGAGGCGGGTCCGCATCGCGTGCATGTCGTCGGCACGGTGTTCGCGGTGCAGTGGTCGCCGAGCGAAGGTCGGTTCGAGGTCGAGGTGACGCGCGGCAAGGTCGAGGTCCACACGCCGACGAGCAGCGCCGCGATCGCGGTGGATGCGGGCAGGCGTCTCGTCGCGGATCCATCCGGCGAGGTGAAGCTGACGGCGATCGAACCGACGGATGAGCCGGTGCCAGTGCCCGCGATCGAGCCCGAAAACGAGCCCACGACCCCGCGCCCACGCGCGAAACCCCGAGCAACCCCGGACCCGATCGACACGCCGACGTGGGAAGCGCTCGCGCGGGCGGGCAAGTACGCCGAAGCGTTCGCGATGATCGAGGCGTCCGGCTTCGATGCCGCGCTCGGCTCGCTGCCGGCCGCATCGCTCGAGCATCTCGCCGACGTCGCGCGTCTCGCAGGCCGCGGTACCGATGCGCAGACGGCCTACACGAAGCTGCGCACGCGCTTCGCCGGCACGGCCACCGCCGCGCGTGCGGCGTTCCAACTCGGCCGACTCGCGGCCGACACGTCGAAAAAGCCGAAGGACGCGGTGCGCTGGCTCGAGACCTACCTCGCCGAGGCGCCGCAGGGCAGCTTCGCGAAGCTCGCCCGCGGGCGCTTGATGGTCGCGCTACGCGATGGGGGCGATCGCGAGGCGTCACGCGCGGCGGCACGCGTGTACTTGGATTCCTATCCCGACGGTCCGCATGCGAAGATCGCCGATGCGTTGCTCGCGTCACCTTGAGCGACGCACCTGCTCGAGATGTCCGCGTCGTCGGTAGCGATCGTGCTCATCGCCCGCTTGCTCGCGGGGATCGAGGAGCCGATCGCCGCGCCATACCAATCGCCACTCGAGCCGCCCGTCGAGGTGCTTGCGCCCGCGACGACGATGCTCGTGTGGGTCGATGCATCGGCACCCACGACGCAGTGGAGCGAGCGCGTGCAGCGAGTGCAGGCGGAGCTCGGTGCGCTCGGCGTGCAGACGGTGCTCTTCGTGCCCTCCGCCGGCACCGGCGGCACGCCCGACGTCGTGCTCGAGATGGCGGAGAACAACGCGTCGATCGCGGTCTGGATCGCCGCGGATCGCGATCGCGCCGAGCTGTGGCGCCGCGACGGTCAGCGCCTGGTCACCGTCGCGATCGTCACCGGTGAGGGTACGCAGGACGACGGCACGTTCGCGGTGCGGTGTGCCGAGGTCGCGCATGCGCTCGCGACCGAGGTGGCGGCCGTCGTCGACGAGCCCGCGCCGCCACGGCTCGAAACCCCACCACCTCCGCCGCCGCCGCCGCGCCCGTTCGCGCGTGGCGACGTACGCCTCGGCGTCGCGGTCGGTGGGGCTTCGCGTGCGCTCGGCGTCGTGATCTCGCCGCTGCTCGGCGCCGGCGTGCGACTCGGCGCGCAACGTCGGCTCGGCCTCGATGCCGAGATCGCGACGACGGCGCTGCGCGGCACCGTGCGCGGACCCGCGGGCACGGCGAAGCTCGGATGGTTCGTCGGTCGCGTGCACGTGGGCATGTGGCCAGTGCCGCGCGCTCGCGTGTCGCCGTTTCTCGGCCTCGGCGGCGGTCTGCTCGTCGCATGGACGCGCGGCCGCGCCGTAGGTGCGTACGAAGGTCGGCGCGACACGACCGTCACCGCGATCGGATCGATGATGCTCGACATCGCGATCCGCCTGTCGCCACGCTTGCGCCTGCGCCCTGGCGCGCACATCGGCGTCGCGCTGCCACCCTTGTCGATCGACACCGGCGGCGGACGTCACCGCACCGCGCTGCCGATCGGCGAATTCGTCGTCGCGCTCGACGTGCTCGCGGGGGTGCGCTGATGCGACGCGCGTCCCTGCTGGGCCTCGTGCTCGGCTGTGGCGCCGGGCAGCTCGATCCGTTCGCGACCGGTGCCGCGACGGACTCCGGCTCCGATTCCGCGTCGTCGTCGGCGAGCTCGGGCGACACCGGCGTGCTCGCGCAGGGCGGCATCACCTACGTCCGCTGCGCTCGCACGCGCACGCCGCTGCCGGTCACTGCGGATGTCGTGGTGAACGGCGCGACGGTGTCGGCGATGCGGACGTTCACCCACGTCGATCTCTACGACACGTTGCCGACCCCGGGTCGCACCAGCGGTGTCGTCGCGCCGTGCGATCTGATGTGGCGCGGCGACGACGGCGACGAGCAGGTGCTCCACGACTGCAGCTCGACCGCGACCGACGACGATGCCTGCATCGCGATCGACCCTGCCGTGTCGCACGACGGTACGAAGCTCGCGTACGTGGTCGTGCACGGCCCGCGCACGTATCGCTCGGAGTCGATCGCGAGCCAGACGTTGCGCGAAGATGCCGAGCCCGCGAACGTCGGCAGCGTCGCGCTGCCGAACCCGATGCTGGCGCCGATCGGCTCGACGCTCGTCGTGCTCGATCTCGCGACCGGCACGCGGGTCGAGATGCCCGGAGGCGAGGGCGAGATCCGGCGCACGCCGACGTTCTTGCACGACGGGCGGGTGTTGTTCGCGGCGACCCTGCCCGAGCAGCTCGGCACGGTCGTGCGCGACATCGCCGAGCCGTGGAGCGCCGCTAGCGAGACGACGACGGTGCTGTTCGCGATCGCTGCGGACGGTACCGATCTCGCACGCGTCGGTGCGCACGATCTCACGGCGACGCGCAGCCCACTGCAGCTCGCCGATGGTCGCGTCGCGGTCGTCGCGACGCAGCGTGTGGGCCTCTTGCCGTATCGCTACACCAACGGCGCCGACGGATCGGCGGGCGCCTACACCACCGTTCATCATCTCTATGCGCAGGATCCCGACGGTGCGCGGCTGACCGCGCTCTTCGGCCAGCACACCCACCTGCTCGGCGGCGCGTTCGAGCACGGCGGCATCACGGCGCTCACGCAGCACGGCGATGGACGCATCGTGTTCGTCGAGGGCAGCGGCGGCTTCGGTGCCGGCGCCCTGCAGGCGTTCGCACCGGATCCCGATGGTCGCGAGGGACCCGCGCCGCACACCGTGGATCCCGGCGACGTGTTCCGCCCGAGCGACATGGTCGCGCTCACGCCGTGGGCACCGTTTTACATGGGCTTCGGTGGGCCGCTGGGCGCACCGACGATCATGCTGCCGGGGTACGCCGATCCGCTCGTGTTCGCCGGTCGCGTCCGCGATCCGAGCACCGAAGCGAGCGGCACGCTGCTGCTCGCGTGGGCGAAGGGTGCGTGCAGCGACATCGGAGGCGACGCGGGCCTGCTCGGCGATCCTCCACCACCGGCGACCAACGGCATGGGCGGGCTCGTGCCGCTCAACGTGCTCGAGACGCTCGGCGTCGACAACCCCGGGTGCGACGTCGGCATCTTCCGCGCGAGCACGCTACCCATCGAGCACCCCGCAGCGCTCGAGTCCGTGATCGATCGCATCGAGTACCACGAGATCATGCCGCGCCGCGTCGAGCCGTTCGCCGACGTGTTCGGTACTCCGACGCCCGCGCCGATCGAGCCCGCCCATCGCCGCGCCGACGACGAAGCCCTGCCGTTCGCGACACCGTTCGCGATCCTCAGCGGATCGTCGCTGCTGCAGCACGAGACGCGCAGCCTCGACGGCAACCCGCTCGGCAGCGAGATCGCGTGGGCGCTGCAGGGCGCCCACACGGCCCAATGGACCGACGACGACGTGTGTGGGGTTCGCATTGCCGCACTCGCACCGAACGTCGCGGGCGACGCCACGGAGCTCTTCTCGGCGATGGGCCATCGCATGCGCATTCTCGCGGAGCTGCGCGTGCGCAAGTCGGCGGGCGGCATGCCGGTGCTCGATCCGCTCGGTGATCCGGACACCTCGTTCCGCGTGCGTGTGCCCGCCGACACACCGCTCGTCGTCGCGGGCATCGATTGCGAGGGCCGCACGCTCACCGCATCGCAGGTGCCCTTCTCGCTGCGACCGGGCGAGGACCGCACGTGCGGCGGATGCCACGTGCGATCGACGTTGCCGCTGCGCTTCGAAGAGACCGCCGCGTATGGCAGTGCGCCGATCCTCGCGGGCGCGGGTGTCGTGCCGCTGCTCGCGGGTGACACCACCGAGGAGCAGGACGGCTTCGGCATCGCCTTCGAGTACGCGCGTGACGTCCAGCCGATCCTCGACGCGCACTGCACCTCGTGCCACGGCGGCGACGCGCCGGCCGCCGAGCTTCCGCTCGATCTCGCGAGCACCGATCCGGGCGGCACGTGGTGGCGACTCGCCGCCGACTATGCGCAGGCCTACGTGCCCGTGGCGCAGCAGGTGCCGGTGTTGGGCGCGCTGCGCAAGCCGCAGCTCTCGCGCTTCGTGCGGTTCCATGCCGCGCTCGGCAGCCTGCTCTACTGGAAGGCCGCCAACGCGCGCACCGACGGTCGCACCGACGCAGATGCCGACGACGACATCGACTTCGGTGAGGATCATCCGACGACGATCACACCCGAAGAGCTGCGTGTGCTCGCGCGGTGGATCGACACCGGGGTTGCGGCGGGCGACGCGTTCGTGCGCGACACATGGGCACCGATCGTCGTCGCGCGGATCTCCGGCGACGTGCTCGCGATCGGCACCGCGGATGTCGGCGACGGCATCGATGCGGAGTCGCTGCGCATCGAGTGGTCGACCGGCGCTGGCTGGACCGAGCTCGCCGGACCAACTGCGGCCCTCGCCGGTGTCGTCGAGGTCGCGCTCGCGGGTGTGCCCGAGTCGGCGACGATGCGCGTGACGGTACGCGACGGCGCCGGCAACGAGACCGTGCGCGAGCAATCACGCGCGGCGCTCGTCGAGCCGTAGTCGGCGGCGACGCAGACCCGCGAGGAGCAGCACGAGCCACGACGCACTCGGCGACGACGTCGTGCAGCCGCAGCCGCCACCGCCATCGTCGCTCGCCGCACCGCCACCCGACGTGCCTTCGCTACCGGCGCTCGTCACCGAGCCCGCGCTCGCATCGCCGCTGCTCGCCGATCCCGATCCACTCTCGTCCGCGCCGGTCTCGGTGCCCGCGGGATCCGGCGGCAGCGGCGAGTCGAGCAACCATCGCACCGTCCGCCGCAGCTCGGTCTCGTTGCCCGCGATGTCGCGCACGCGCGCGAGCACCTCGACCTCCGGATCGTCGAGCGCGACCGGAATCTCGAGCACGTCGTGCGGCAGCGCCCCACCTTGCGCGAGCATCGTCGCGCACGCACCCGCGTCGTCGACGATGCACACCACGAGCGAAGCCGAATCGATCCCGCTCGGGATGTCGACCGTGCCGACGCGGAGCGCGGTCACCGAGGCGCCCTCGTACAGCGCCGCGAGCGTGAGCGTCGGCTTCTGGGTGTCGGTCAGCTCCTGCGGCCCACCGGGCGCACCGATGTCGATCCACCGCGACAACAGCCCGAGCTCCTCGGGTGTGATCGTCGTCGCATGCACCGCGCCGAAGTCGAGATCGCGATCGTCGGGCATGCTGCTGTCGTCGAACGTGTCGTCGGTGTTGCCGTCGGTGCGCTCGCCCTTCGCTTTCCAGTACAGCGGGCTGCCGAGCGCGTTGAAGGCCCGCAGGTAGCGCGTGAGCTGCGGGCGGCGGAACGACGTGCCGTTCGTCGTCACCATGCGCTGCCCCTCGGGCACGCACGACTGCCCGCGATCGGCGACGAGGCACCACCACGTCGATCCCTCCTCGATGCCGGGGCGATCGAGCGCGAGCGATCCGGCCGGCGTGTCCCCAGCGTGGCACTGCTGACAGCGCGTCTCGAAGATCGGCACGATGTCGCGCTCGAAGTCGATCTGCAGCGCGTAGCCATCGACCTCGCGCACGGCCGGCCCGCCCTCACCCGAGCCAGCAAGCAAGGGCACGGTGCCTTCGCCGAGCCCGATCACCGGGTAGTCGGGCAGCGCCGCGAACGTCTCCTCGAACTCGACGCGCGAGTCCTTCGAGTGCACGTGGCACCCGCCGCAGGTCTTCATCTCGCCGGGTCGCAGGCTCTGCCAGCTCTGATCGGTGTTGAGCGTGCGGCCATCGCAGTCGATGCCCTGCATCAAGTACGGCACGTTCGCCGGGAATCGCACGAGGAAGCTCGTGTCGGGGAAGCCGCTGGGATCCACCAGCGGCGCGCCGTCCTCGGTGTTGCGCACGCCGAATTCGCCGAGGATCACGACGCGCTCGCCCGCGACGTTCGCGATCTGCTGGTAGGTGTTGTCGCCGCGGTTCGGCTGCACGCCGAGGATCCGCACGCCACACAGATCGTCGTCGCCGTAGTTGATCGTGTCGGTGCCCTGCAGGTGGAACTGATGCTCGCCGGCGAAGTGGATGCCGCCGACCGGATGGGTCTCGCGATCGAGGATCGACGCCGCACCGAGCAGACCGAACGGCGCGCCGACCGGCAGCTCGGGCCGCGACGTCGACTTGTCCGCGCGCATGATCTCCGCCGGCCGCTCCATGCCGTGGATCGCCGCGTACGGCACGACCGCGCGCGGCATGATCTCGTGGTACTGCGCCGAGTCGACGACGAGCTCGAGATCGCTCGGGTGTGTCGACGGCCTCGTCGTCGGCGTGTAGATGCCGGCATCGCACGCCGGCGTGTCGAGCCCGAGCTGCGTGAACACGTTCGCCGCGACGCCCTGCCCCGAGCCCGACGTCGCCGGCGGCACCGGCAGACCGAGGTGATCGAAGATCTCGTTGCCCGCGACGGTGCTGCACGCACCCTTGCCCCACACGACCGCGAGCCCACCATCGGGCAGCGCGGTCGGATGCCCGAGCTTACCCGCGAACACGACGGGGTCGGCGTACTCGGGATGCACGTACTCGGGATCGGCCATCGGTCCCGCGAAGTTGTCGCTGCTCGTCGACCACGTCGCCAGCGAGACGATGTCGCTCGGCGCGTATAGATCGGCGAGCGAGGCCTTCGGATCGAGGATGCCCTCGCGGCCCTCGGGCTCCGGCATCACACCGACCACGTTGCCGAACGAGTTGTTGTTGCCGCGGTAGTAGTCGTTGAACCACACGCGACCATTGCTGTCCTGCGCGAGAAAGTGCGCCGCCTTGTGATCGACGCCGGCGCTCGTGATCGGATAGTGGTCGCCGCAGTGCTGGCCGTAGAACGCGAACGGCTGGGCGCCGTCGGGCGCCTGCACGAAGATGTTGAAGTGGTTGCCGATCGTGCCAAAGCCTCCCGGGCTGCCGTTGGTGTAGCGGAACGTGATGCCGCCGAAGATCTGCCAGCTCGAGTACGCGACCCGACCATCGCGGAGCACCAGCGGATGCTGCTCCTGCGACAGCGAGTGGTTGCTCGCGAGATCGAGGTTGCGGCCGTCGGGATCGAACGCCCAGATCCGCGAGCCGAGGCCCGCACTGTTGGTGCCGAACACCATCGTCGAACGATTGCCGTCGCGCGTCGACGTGAACGCGATGCGACCGTCGGCGAGCCATGCCGGCCCGGCGTCGAACGTCGCTTCGACATGGGGCAGCGCCGTGAGCTCGCCGGTCGCGACGTCGACCAGCCACAGCTCGGCCTCGGTCGCCGCGATATTGCGCCCGGGCAGATCGTGCCACGCGTCGTCGCCACCGACGGCGACCGAGAAATTCTCCGAGCCGTGCTCGAGCGGGCCGCGGAACACCGCGAACGCGATCCGTTCGCCGTCGAACGACACGGCGGGGTCCATCGCCGCGCAGCCGGCCTCGTCCGTCGACTCACTCGTGCAGTCGTAGAGCACCGCTTCGGTGCCGTCGGGCTGGCGCAGCACGAGATCGCACGGCGCCGCGAACCCCGAGAAGAAGTGCGTGACGTCGGGTAGCACGTCGTAGACGTCGAGGCCGAGCATCGTCGTGCCGCTCGGCAGATCGATCGACTCGGTCGTACGCGGGCACCGGATGTACGCGATGGGCTCGTCGAGCGCATGCGCGACCGCGGGCAGCAGACACAGGGACGCGACCGCGAGGGGGGTGAGTCGACGCAGCATCATCGGTGCCGGTGTGGTCGCGCGAGGCGACCGAAACGGCTCACCGTCGGCGACGCCAGAGCAGCGGCATGAAGAGCCCGCTCGCGAGCGCGCCGGGACCCGGTGCGTGGCAGCCACAACCGCTCGGGGCGTCGTCGCTCGCCGCACCGCCGGTGGTCTCGTCGGCGGTCGTCGTCGTCATGGCCACAGTCGGATCCGCGCCTGTCGGATCCGGACCCGTCGCGCTCGTCGTCGCGCCCGATCCACCGGTGCCGCTGGTGCTGGTATCGGCCCCGCCGTCGCTGCCTCCCGACTCGCCACCGGTCGTGTCGTCGCCGGGCGGCACGCCGGTGCCCTCGCTCATGCGCAGCACGAACACGTTCGCATCCGCGGTGTCGACCCACGCGAACACGTTCCGCGTCGGCACATAGCGAAAGCGGCCGAACGCACCACCCGACGCGCTGATGGTGCCCGGGTCGTCGCCTTGCATCTCGTGCAGCGCGAACGTCGAGGCGACGGGATCGTACGTGTACACCTCGAGCCCACCGCCCCACAGCACGAACCGCTCGCCGTCGAACGCGACACCGGGACTGCCACCGCCGAGCACCGACTCGACGTCGGCGCCTTCGATCGGCACGTCGATCACGTACGTGTCCGTCGCGATGTCGTAGGTGTCGAGTCGTCCGTCGCCGACGATGATCATGAGCCGCGCGTCGGGATCGAGCGCCGCCGCGACGTTCGATGCCCAGAAGCCACCGTCGCTCTGCCAGCGATCCGTGAACGTGTCGCTGACAGGATCGTACTCGAGCATCCGCTGGTTGCTGCGCCGGAACACGTGCCCCGTCACCGGGTCGAACACGAGCGGATCGCCGTAGCCCTCGCCCGCCGAGGGTCCGTCGGCGAGTCGCGTCCACGCGTTGTCGCCGAACGAGAAGCTCCATACGCCGGCCGCGAAGAAGCCCGACTGCCACAGCGCACCGCCCATCGAGATCATCGCGTCGTGCGGCGCGGGCACGTACACGAGCCCCGAGTACGTGTGGCGCGATCCGGGGTTGCCGTCGTCGTAGACCTCGTGCGTACCGCCCGAGGGGATCTGCGCGTCGGGAGTCGGCCCCCACGGCCGCGACCACTCGAGTGCATGGAGATCGAAGACGTAGACCTCGTTGCCCCAATAGTCGCCGTGGCCTCCGCCCCACACGATCAGGCGTCCGCGCGTCGTGTCGATCGCACCGCCTCCCCACGCGAGGATCGCGTTGTTGCAGTAGTAGCTCCACTCGTACTGCTTGGTGTCCGGCGGACACACGGCCCGCATCGGCGTGTCGGGGATCTCGTACCAGGTGCCGGGGGCGAGATCGTCGATCGCATCGGCCGAAGCGACCGCCGGCGCGAGCGCGACGGCGACGAGCGCGAGGATGCTGGTGGAGCGTGCCATCGTCATAGGCTACGGCCCTCAGTCGTACACGACGACCAAAACGGCTCACGATTCCGGCGAGAATTTCATCGCTGGGGCGGAAGCGGTGAGCTGCGCAGGGTTTCGATCTCCGCGAGCATGCCCGTGACCATCGCCTCGGCGAGGATCTCACCCTTGTCACGCGTCGCGAGCGTCGCGTCGCCCCACACGCCCGACTTGCTGTAGTGACCCGCGCCGTCAGGCGTGCGCGAGAAGCCCTGCTTCGTCTTCGGTGCCCAGTCGCGCACGGCCTTCGTCATGTCGACGGTGTCCGGCGCGATGTACAGCATCAGCGACGTCTCGATCTCGTCGGCGTGACTGCCCCCGGGTTGCTCGGTGATCTTCGCCTCGACCGGGCCCGCGATCGCGAGGATGTCGGTGTAGCCGAGCAGGATGCCGCGCTGGTGCAGCACCTCCGCCGCCGCCTGCAGCGGCTTCGTCGTCGACACCCCCGTGTTCAGCACATAAAAGCGCCGCGGTCCGTGGGCCCCGAGACTCGACACGATGTCGACCACGACATCACGCGCAGTCGTCTCGGACAAGGTCGTCGAGCCGGGATACTCGACGAACGCCGGATAGTAGTGATAGCCGAGCGTCGGCGCGACGACGACGTCGGCTGCCTCGCGCACGCGCCGAGCGAAGTACTGGGCGAGCAACCAGTCGTTGTCGAGCTGCAGATGCGGGCCGTGCTCCTTCGCCGCGGCGCCGATCGGGAGCACGACGACGGCGTCCGCGGTGAGCACCGCCTCGGCCTCGATCCACGTCAGCTCGGCGAGAGCAACGCCACGCGCCGGGGTCGGCTCCGGCGCGGGCTTCGATTCACACCCCGCGAGCGAGAGTAGGAACAGCGCCGCGAGCATCGCGACGCCGCACCCACTGTCGCACCGCTCAGCCGGCACATTGCGCCATGCAGCTCGTCGCGAGGCACTGGTTGAACGCGAGCCACGCCTGCAGCTGATCCGCGAAGTCGGCGCACATCGCATCGACGCACGTCTGTAGCTCCTCGATCGTCGTTGCCGTCATGCAGCTCATCGCGATGCAGTTGTTCAGCTCGAGACACGGCGTGTTCATCATCACCGTCTCGTCGCCGAAGCAGCCCTGGACCTCGGGACAGCAGTTCATGTGCGAGCAGTCGTCGCACGCCACGTTCATCGTGCTGACGTTGGTGCCGCACTCGGTGGTCCCGGTCTCCGCGCCACCGATGCAGATGCACCCGAGACACGTCTCGCCGGCGCCACACATGGTGTCGTCCATGCACTCCGAGCCCATCGGGCACTCGTCGCCGGTGTCCATCGGATCCGTCGTCATCGTCGTCGGATCGTCCGTCGTCATCGTCGTCGGATCGTCCGTCGTCATCGTCGTCGGGTCATCCGTCGTGTCCGTCGAGGGATCTCCGGTGCGCCGTCGTCATCGTCGTCGACGGCGCGGTGCCGATGGACGGATCGCTCGTCGTGTCGCCGTCGTCTTCGGCGCCACAGGCGAGCACGCCGACACTCGAGAGCGTGGCGACGATGCGAACGAGGGTGTGGGTAAGGTGGGTCATCGTGGCGTAGAAGCTGCCATAACCCGCCCTCTTTGTGGCACATCGCGAGGCGGCCACCGATGTGCGGTCACACGCCCGACCGCTACGTCGGTCTTGGTCGGCATGCTGCGTTTTGTGTACACTGGAACACTGCGGGATGTGCATTCGTGCATGCGACCCGCGAAGGAGCCGACCATGCGCCGTCAACGTCTCGTCACTGTGAGCTTGTTCTGGCCATCCTTGCTTGGCGCTGCCCTCACGATCGGTGCCTGTGCCCCGACCGCCGATGGCGATGGCTGCAGCAAGGACATCGACTGCGCAGAGCATCGTGCCGAGGTCTGCGACGTCGCGGCGAACATGTGTGTGCCGAAGGAGATCGACACCACGTCGACCGAGAACCCGGCACCGATGACGTTCTCCGGCGTCGTGCCGTTCCACCGCGGCGAGGTGTGCATGGCCCACGAGGTGAAATCCGGCGAGGAGGTCCCGGTCACGCTGCGGCCGTGCATCCACACCTGCCTCGTGCCGACGCAGCATCAGTTCAAGCACTACTACTCGTGCGTCGGCTCGCGCTGCGATGCGTGGGCCATGATGTACGTCGAGGCGACCTCGGTCGCCGAAGGCTGCCCCGCGGACGCGTTCGGTCAGTTCGATCGCAGCTTCTGTGCGACGGGTGACGCCGCGCGACAGGTGAGCTTCGCCATCGGCACCACGATCGACTCGGGCCCGGTGAACGGCACGATGCACTTCGAGGTGCCGTTTCTGACCAACGCCGACGCGGCCGCGATCGCGGCGTCGGGCGACTCGACCGACGTCATCCAAGAGAAGATCGAGCAGTATCCGGTCGACGACGCGCGGGTTCCGGGCGGTAAGACGATCTCGCTGACGCCGAGCCAGCCGGTGCCGCCCGCGAGCTGCGAAGCGGGCGAGGTCGGCTGTACCTGCTACGAGATCGGCTACGAATGACGGGCCGCTGACGGTTCGGGATGGCGGAACGAGCCTATGCCGGCCCCCGTGTGGGCCTGGTCCTCTCCGGAGGTGGAGCGCGCGGCGCGTACGAGGTCGGCATCCTCCGGTACGTGCGCGAGCGCCTCAAGACGGCGCTGCCGTTCGAGGTGATCACCGGCAGCAGCGTCGGTGCGGTGAACGGTGCCTATCTCGCGGCGACCGGTGATCGTCCGCGTGCGCAAGGTCGGATGCTCGCGCGAGTATGGAGCGCGCTCGACCTCGATCAGATCTATCGCTTCGGCTGGCGACAGTTTCGCAACCTGCCGCAGGTGCTGCTCGGTCGCAATCTTCCGACCCAGGACCACGGCCACACGCTCGGCGGTCTCGTCGATCCGAAGATGATCGAGGACATGGTCCGCGCGCACATTCCGTGGGCGGGGATCGACGCGAACCTCAAGAGCGGTGTGTTGCACGCGTTCGCCTGCAGCGCGACCGAGCTGTCCACCGGGCTCACGACCGTGTTCGTGCAGACCAAGGACGGCGACGTGGGTCACTGGCCGAAGATGCCCGGTCAGGTCATCGTGCCGACCCGCATCACACCGGAGCACGCGCTGGCGTCGGCGGCGATTCCGGTGCTGTTCCCGGCAGTGCGCGTCGCGGGCGAGCTGTTCGTCGACGGCAGCCTGCGGCAGAACACGCCGATCCGCCCGGCGATGCACCTCGGTGCGGAACGATTGCTCGTGGTCGGCTTGCGTCACGATGCGGACGGCATCGAGACCCGCGTGCAGCGGAAGAAGGTCGTGTACCCGAACGCGATGTTCATGCTCGGCAAGATGCTGAACGCGCTGATGCTCGACAAGCTCGAGGCCGACCTCGCCCGGATCAACCGCACCAACGAGCTCGTCGCCGCGGGCACGCGGATCTACGGACCGGAGTTCCGCCAGCGGATGGCCGACGAGATGGCGGGGCGACGATCGCGGCCGTACGTCGACATCAAGGTCGTGCTGATCCGCCCGAGCAAGGACCTCGGCGAGATTGCGTTCGACGTGATCCGCAGGACGAAGCTGGAGAATCACAAGGGCGTGATGGCGCGGTGGTTGCGGCGGATCGTGTCGTCGGCGGACGAGGTGAGCGAGAGCGATCTGGCGAGCTACGTGCTGTTCGAGCCGAACTACATCGCGGAGCTGATCGACCTCGGCTACAACGACGCGGCGGCGCACCATGCCGAGCTGCTGGCGCTGTGGGAGTGACGCGTCAGGTGTCGCTGCGGCACAGGCCTACGTTTTGGTAGCACTCGAGGTCCCGGGTGGGATCGTCGAACTGGACGCAGGAGAAGTCCGTGCCGTGCTCACTGCAGGACCCGAGATCATCGACGCTACAAAATGGGGCGCAGCATGTCGGGCCCTCGCATAGTGGCGCGCTGGTGGTGCACAAGGTTCCCGGAGCGCACGTCTCTACACTGTCCAGGCTGCAGGGCTCCCCCAGCGGAAGCACTGCCTCGCCGGCCGGCACACATGCCGGGAAGACGTACGCAAGACATCCAAAGTTTGGTTCTGGGCACATCGGCTCGCGTGGATCGCAGGTACTGTTTGCATACCGCCGGTCCAGGCGTTCCGAGCTCGTTCGCCATCACGTCTCCGGCGTCGTGATCCACTTCGCGACCTTCGGTGGCTCGTAGCTGGCGAGCGCATCGAGCAACCGATCCGGATCCGCGTCGACGATCAACATCCGTCGATACTGCTCGCGCACGAACCCCTCGCTCACCGCGTGATCGAGAAATCCTGCAAGCGCATCGTAGTACCCGCCCACATCCAGCAAGCTGCACGGCTTGTCGTGGTACCCGAGCATCGCCCACGTCCACACCTCGAACAGCTCTTCGAGCGTCCCGAGCCCGCCCGGCAACGCGATGAACGCATCCGCGCGCGCGGCCATCATCTGCTTGCGCGCGTGCATCGACTCCACGACGTGCAGCTCGGTGAGCCGCGTGTGCTCGATCTCTCTCCCCTTCATCGCCTCGGGGATCACGCCGACGACGGAAGCGCCTGCGGCGAGCGCAGCGTCTGCGACCACGCCCATCAGCCCGACCTGCGCGCCGCCGTAGACGAGCGTGATGCCGCGCGTCGCGAGCGCGGTGCCGAGCCGGCGTGCCGCGTCCGCGTACTCGGGACGCGCGCCCATGCTCGAGCCACAGAAGACCGCGACGGCACCCGGCGTCGGCATGTCCCGCCGAGCATACGACGAAATCACGCGTTCGACGCTCGTCGGGCGATCGGCTACGATCGCCCGCGTGGATCCGGCGCGCTACGTCGTCGACGCCCGCGACCCTCGTGCGCCCAGCCAAGCGGTGTGGGAGCGACTGAGCGAGGCCGAGCGTCGCCGCATCGTCGTCGCACTGCCGTCCGAGTTTCCGTCGGCGGCGCCGCCCGAAGGCGATCCACACTGGGACGAGAAGCGACACGTTCGCGAAGCGCTCGACGAGTACTTTCGTCGCATAAAGCGCCGCGTCTACCTGTCGTGCGAGCTACCGATCTACTACGCGGACGAACCCGTCATCGCACCGGACTTGATTGCCGTCTGCGACGTCGAGCTCCACCCGCGGATGCGATGGGTCGTGAGCGCCGAGGGGCGCGGGATCGATCTCGCGCTCGAGATCCACGTCGCGGGCGACGCGCGGAAGGACTTCGTGGACAACGTCACGCGCTACGCCGCGCTTGGCATCCCGGAATACTTCGCGTACGACGTTGGGCGTCGCCGCCTCGCCGGCTGGCACCTCCGCGATGACGCGCGCGCGTACTCGCCGATCATCCCGCAAGAAGGGCGCTGGCACTCGAGCGTGCTCGACCTCGACCTCGCACTCGACGAACGCGGCCTACGATGTTTCCACGGCTCGGCGCCGCTCCCCGACGCACGGGAATTGATCCGCCGACTGTCGGGCATGGTCGACGACGCGGTTCGACGCGCGGAAGAGGAAGCCCGACGCGCCGAAGAGGAAGCCCGACGCGCCGAAGCCCTCGCGGCGAAGCTGCGCGCTCTCGGTGTCGACCCCGACGCGTGAGACGACGCGCAAGCTTCCTCACTGCTCCGCGCGACTGCACGCGACCGCTGCGCACCGCCACCGCGGTACACCAGTGCCATGGCGTACAAGCTGGTGAGCCTGCCGGGCGACGGCACAGGTCCCGAGGTGATGCGCGAAGGCATGCGCGTGCTCGATGCGGTGAGCAAGCGCGTCGGCCTGGTGTGGGACATCGAAGAGATCGCGTGCGGCGGCAAGTTCTATCTCGAGCACGGCTCGCGCGACTGGCCCGAGGGCAGCGAAGAGACGTGCGCTGCGGCGGATCTCATCTTGCTCGGCGCCGTCGGCTGGCCCGACCCCAACGGCTCCGGCGGCCCGGTGCTCATGCAAAACGGCAAGATGGCCGGCTACTCGCCCGTCATCGGCAACCGCCTCAAGCTGAACCTGTTCGCGAACGTCCGCCCGGTGAAGCTGTATCCCGGCGTGCAGCATCGCATCCACGGCACGCACAAGCAGGTGTGGGAGGCCGGTAAGGTCGACATCGTGTTCCTGCGCGAGAACACCGAGGGCCTGTACAGCCAGACCGGCGGCAAGCTGTCCCCCGGCGGCAAGACCGACGTCGCGATCGACACCCGCGTGATCACGCGGCGCGCGAGCGAGCAGATCATCCGCCAGGCGTTCGAGATCTGTCGCGCGCGCCCGACCGGCGCACCGAAGGATGGCAAAAAGCGCGTGACCGCGATCGTGAAGGACAACGTCCTGCACGGCTGTCAGTTCTTTCGCGACGTGTTCTTCGAGATCGGCAGGGAGTATCCGGAGATCGAGAAGGAGACCGCGATCGTCGACGCGTTCACGCAGTGGTTGCTCGGTCAGCCCGAGCACTACGACGTGTGCGTGACGACCAACATGTTCGGCGACATCGTCACCGACCTCGCGAGCGTGCTGCAAGGCGGCATGGGCATGGCGGTCGGCGCGAACGTCGGTCGCGATCACGGTATGTTCGAGCCGATCCACGGCAGCGCGCCCAAGCACGCCGGCAAGGACAAGGTGAACCCCATCGCAATGATCCTCGCGGTGAAGGAGGGTCTCGACTGGCTCGGTCGGCGCAAGCAAGACGATGCGATGCGTAAGGCCGCCGTCGCGATCGAGAGCGCGGTCATCGGGGTGCTCGAAGCCGGTGCACCGCTGACCTACGACATCGTCGGCGAAGCGAAGGCTGCGAAGTGCAGCGACGTCGGCAAGGTGATTGCCGAGCGCGCGGCTGCGGCGCTGTGATCTGCTACGCTTTGCTGCGTGGGTGAGCCCCGCATCGCCACGTACCACGACGTGCTCGCCGCGTCGGCCGACGTCGTCGCCGATCTGGTGCGAGGCGTCCTGTACACGAGCCCGCGACCAGTGCGACCAGCCAGGTCACGAGGAGCCCGAGCGAGACGCAGTTTAGTCGACGCCGATCGCGGGGGTTTCTTGGGCCGCACTGCCCGACCATGGCAGGCTAGGCCGTCATGCTCGCGGCCTTGTCCCTCGTTGCCTTGATGGCGCCCGCGCCGGCCGAGCCTGCCGGCTCTGCATCGACATCCACCGAGATCAGCGCCGGCACCGACAAGGGCCTCAGCAAGCGCAAGGACAGCAAGTGGATCAACCGCTGGGCGCCCGAGCGGAACATGGTCGAGCTCGGCGTCTACGCCGGCATCTTCATCCCCGCGCGTGATGTCGAGCTGTTCAAGCCGACGGTCGACCGGCCGCGGCAGGGCTTCCGTCCGTTCGGCAAGGTCGCGCCCGATTTCGGCGGTCGGCTCGCGTACATGCCCCTGCGGCACTTCGGCATCGAGGTCGAAGGCGGCGCGATGCCGACCAAGGCCGGCGGCGAGCGAGCGACGTTGTGGCACGCGCGCGGCCACTTCATCGCGCAGCTCGGGCTGTGGAGCGTGACGCCGTTCGTCGTCGTCGGTGCGACTGGCCTCGGTGTGTCGAGCTCGAGCGCCGCGGTCGGCAACGACATCGACCCGGCGATCCATCTCGGGCTCGGCGCGAAGTTCTTCATCAACCGCTACCTGATGTTCCGGCTCGATCTGCGCGACACCGTCACCGCGCGTCGCGGCGTCGATGCGGGCGCGACGAACAATCTCGAGGTGTTGCTCGGGCTGTCGCTGACGCTCGGACGCAAGAAGGATCGCGACAGCAAGCCGGAGCCGATCCTCGTTCCGCCGCCCAGCGATCGCGACGGCGACGGCGTGCTCGATCCGGATGATCAGTGCATCGACGTGCCGGGCGAAGAGCCGAGCGGCTGCCCGCCCCAAGCCGAGGCGGCCGGCGACAAGGACGGCGACGGCTTCAAGGACGACGTGGACGCGTGCATCGACGTGGCCGGCGTCGCGCCGGACGGCTGCCCGGACAAGGATCCCGACAAGGACGGCATTCTCGATCCCGATGACGCGTGCCCGACCGAGCCCGAGACCAAGAACGGCTTCGAGGACGGCGACGGCTGCCCCGACGAGGTGCCGAAGGACTTCAGCGATCTCGAGGTGCTCGAGGGCGTGTTCTTCGGGACGAGCAGCGACAAGCTCGGCAAGTCGTCGACGACGATCCTCGATCGCGCTGTCGAGACGCTCAAGAAGTTCCCGTCGGTGCGTGTCGAGATCAGCGGCCACACGGATTCGACCGGCAACCGCGAGTTCAACATGGATCTGTCGCAGCGCCGCTCCGAGGCCGTGAAGAAGTACCTCGTCGATCACGGCATCGACACCAAGCGCATGGAAGTTCGTGGCGCCGGACCGGACGAGCCACTCGACAGCAACTCGAGCAACCCGGGGCGCGCGAAGAATCGCCGCATCGAGTTCAGGGTCCTGCGGTAGTGTCCAAGGCGTCGACGCGGTGCCTCGGGGTCATAGACTGAGGCGGCGGCTGCATCGCGGCTCGAGCTGACGCCGGCCCCGCGTCACAGCAGCTCGCCGACCATCTCGTCCGGCAACAGCACGCTACGCTGCCCGACCCCGAGCAACCACAGCTGGAACGCGGCGCGCGTCGCTCCGATGTGCAGCAGGTGCCGGGCCTGCACGTGCTCGGGATAGTTCTGCCTCGTCGGCTCGAGCAGCACGACGTAGTCGAACTCGAGGCCCTTCACCTGGCGCACGTCGGTGACGTCGATGCCGGCGGTGAAGCTGAAGTCCTCGCGCCGCACCCGGCGCAGCCGCGGCACCTCCGCGATGCGCAGGGCCTCGTAGTACACGTCGGCCTGCTGCGGATACCTCGAGATCAACGCGACCGATGCGTTCGGCTCGCGGTGCATCAGCCCACGCAAACCCTCGGCCAAGAACGCGACCGCCTCCCCCGTGTCGGTGAACTCGAAGTACGAGACCTCGGCGCCGTCGCGCGCGACGACCTGATCCTCGTCGGCGAGCGGGCCGAGCACGTGCCGCGAGAACTTCATGATCTGCCGCGTCGAGCGATAGGTGATCTTGAGCGGCTGGACCTCGACGTGTGGCAGCCCGGCGTCAGCGAGCAGCTGCGGCCAGTCGACGAAGCCGTTGTCGAACACCATCTTCTGCGCGCGGTCGCCCGCGATCGTGACGCTCTTGCCCTTGCTCGCGGTGTCGAGCAGCACGCGAACCTCGAGCGGACACAGATCCTGCGCCTCGTCGATCACGATGTGCTCGTACTCGATGCGCTTGTTGTTGACGAAGATGCCGCCGTACTTCGCCTGCATCAAGCGCAGGAGGATCGCATCGTCCTCCGCGTCGAGACCCGCGCCCTCGGGTGCGAGTTGCTCGGGCGTCTCGACCTCGAGGTCGGCCTTGCGCGCGCACCAGCGCACGATCGTGCCGATCTCGAGCTCGGTGAAGTCGGCCGGCGCGTGCTCGCGGATCACGGCCTGGATGCGCGCGGGCGTCGTGTTGAGCTCGATCCAGTCGCCGACGAAATCGCGGAACTGCTCGCGCGCCGAGCGAGCGACGGTCGTCGCCGCCGCCTTGATCTTCGGTGGCAGCTCGTTGGCCCGGCCCTCGCCGAGCCACTTGATGAGTCGCTCGGCCCGCACGACCGGCGGCAGGCTCTTGGTCGAGTCCCACGCCTCGAGCACCGCGGCGCCGGGCCCGGTGTCCTCGATGCGCTCGACCAGCGACGCGCGAACTTCTTCGAGCTGCTCGCGCACGAGCTCGTCGATCATGGTCAGCATCAGCGCGTGCTTCTTGAACCTCTGGACTACATCCGGCGTCGCGCCGGTGTAGCGCTGCTCGACGCGCAGCTTCATCTTGCTGAGCGCCTGCGCCGACCACCGGCGATACGTGGTCACGCCGACGCCCTCGACGCCGAGCGCGGGCAGCACGTGGCGGATGTACTCGACGAGGCCCTCGTTGAACACGACGATGAGCATCGCCGACGGCGTGAACCGCCTCGCATCCTGGAACGCGAGGTACGCGACGCGGTGCAGTGCAACGGTCGTCTTGCCGGAGCCCGCGCCGCCTTGGATGAGAACGATGCCGGAGTCCGACCGCGTGATCAGATCGAACTGCTGCTTGTCGATGAGCGCCGTGATCTCCTGCAGGTGCTTGTCGGCCCGTAGCTCGGACTCGTCACCGTGCACGCCCAATTGTCCACGTGGTTGGCCACGCGGTTGGCCACGTGGTTGGCCAAGTGTTTGGCGCGGCGTCGCCGAAGGCGCTCGCGCGGCCGTGCCCATGCCGCCCTGCAGCGTCGGCTTCGCGCTGCCGACCGTCTCGTGGAAGCACTGCCGACCGTCCAGCGCATAGGTGCCCTGTGGCGACGCGACGCGGCGCAGCACGCCCTCTTGCACGGCGAGCGAGCGCCGCACGAGGATCTTGCCCTCGAGCGTGCGCTCGTCGAACTCCTCTTCGTAGTCGTCGTCCTCTTCGTAGCGGTAGTAGAGCCGGCTGACCGGCGCGTTGCGCCAATCGACGATCGTCACGCCGTCGCCCTCGTCGAGCATCGTGTGCTTGCCGACCAGCACGTCGCGGATGCCGCCACTTTTGCCCTCGCGCAGGCGCAGGTGGCCGAAGTACGGGTTGTTCGGATCGATCGGGATGCTGCGGCCCGAGCCGCGCTTGCGGCTGAGCGCGGCCACCTGATGCATCTGATCGATGAGCGACGGGACGTCCTCTTCTTTCGCCTCGGCGATCGCATCGCGCAGCTCGATGAGCTGGGCGTCGAGGTCCTCGATCTTGGCGGGGGCGGCCTTCGCGTCGCGTTCGATCCGAGCCGTCACACCGCGAAGCAGGATCAGCTCGTCCTGCACGATGTGTCGGCCCTCCGTGGGGAGCTGCGACAGATCGGGCATCTTGCGCGGCGAGCCGCCCTCGTCGGACATGAGTGCTATCGCATATCAAACTGGCCGGGAAATGGCCACGGCCTTCGCACGAAACGAAAGCGCCGCGGATCCCCACACTGGGAGGATCCGCGGCCCTGGATGGGCGCGTGGCGCCGGTCTCGTTCCGATCAGCTCCGGCGGCGGCGGCGGAAGCCGAGCGCGAGGCCGAACGTCATCAGGCTACCGAGCAGACCGCGCTCGTCGTTCTCGGTGCTGCAACCGCAGCCGCCGTCGTCGCTGACCTCGCCGGCGGTGTCGCTGCTCGACTCGCCCTCGGTGTCCGAGTCCGAGTCCGAGTCCTCGTCGTTCGTGTCGGTGTTGCTGTTCGAGTTGCTGCCCGACGTGTCCGGATCCGTCGGATCGTCGGTGTCGGTCGGATCAGTCGGATCAGTCGGATCAGGGCCCGTCGAGTCGGGATCGGTCGGATCGTCCGTGGTGCTCTCCTCGGCCGTCGCGCTCGAGGTCTCCGCGTCCGTGTCGGTCGCCGAGACCGTGACGCCGCCCGACGACTCTTCACCGCCGCTGCTCGACTCCTCTTGACCGCCCGACGACTCCTCTTGACCGCCCGAGGTGGAAGGATCGATCGGGTCCGGCTCGCCGGTGGTCGGCTCCTCGTTGAACGAGCAGTCGTTGAAGTTGCAGCACGGATCGAAGTTGATGCCCTCGATGATCGTCTGCAGCGCGTCCTCGAGCTGATCCTGGTTGTTCGCGTCGAAGTAGTTGAGTGAACCGCCCGCGCAGAGCGGCACGCCGATGCCACCCGAGCCCCAGCACGCCATGCGGGTGAGCTCGTTGACGGAGACCGCATCGCCGAACCCGATGACGTACGTCGTCGTGTTGTCGTTGCCGTACATGTCCGTCAGCTCGGCCGCGACCTCGGCGTCGGTCGAGTACGTGGCGTACGCACCGTCGGTGATGAGGATGTTCGCGAACGTCGTCGACGGATCCACCGGGTACAGCGCCGGCGGGAAGTCGCGATACGCCTGCGCGTTGTCGTTCGCGAGCTGCAGGCCCGCGTGGGTCCATGTGCCCGAGCCGGTGCAGCCGCCCGGCAAGCCCGCGCCGACGTCACAGTTCGGCATGTCGTTGAATGTCGGTTGGTCGAAGCCCGGGTACGCGGCATCACCGGGTCCGATGAACGTCCACGCGATCGGCGGGCCGCCCCACGGATCATTGCAGCCGGCGCCGCACGCCGTGTTCGGATCCGTCGCCCACGCGAAGTTGTCACGCATGCACGGGCCGTAGTTCACGCTGACTTGGGTGATCGGCGCGACGCCATCGCCCTTGTAGGTGATGAGGCCGAGGTGGACGAGGTCCTCCACCGCGGAACCGAGCGCGCCGACCTCGACGTCGAACAGCGCGTTGGCGCCGATGAGCGCCTCGCGGGCCTGATCCCAGCCCGTCGTGCCCATCGCACCGGCCATCGCGTTGACGTTGAGCATCGACGACGAGGTGTCGAGCACGACCATCATGCGCGGCAGACCACCGACGCAGATCGGGACGATGATGTCGTCGGTGATGTCGTTGATGACGGCCTGCAGCGCGTTGGTCAGGTCCATCGGGTTCATCGGCTGGATCGACACTCCGGTGCCGCCCGCCATCGCCATGTCGTCGGCGAACGCGAGGCCCGCCGCATCGCCGAACGCGACGACGTAGGTCGGCACGTCGTCGTTGCTGAACAGATCGGCCGCGGTGTCGACCGGATCGTTCGCCGGCGTCTGACCCGAGCCCACCGGGTCGGTCCAGTTACCATCGGTGACGACCATCGTCGCGTAGTAGCGCTCGTCGCCGACATCGGTGTCGCTCGGGTGATCCGTGCGCGTGTCGGCGATCACTGACTGCGCGTAGAGCAGCGCGCCGTCGGTCCAGGTACCGATACCGAAGCAGTTCGCGCCCTGGCACAGCGGCGCTTCGACGTCCTCGAGGAAGTCGACGATCGCCTGACCGTTGCACTCGAAGTAGCCCTGCGGATCGCCGACTGGATCGTACCAGTTCACGTCGAGCGACTGACCGTCGACGATACCGCTGGTCTCGTTCGGGATCGACGTGCCAGGGTTGGCCGGATCCGGATCGTGACCGTAGCGCATGAGCGCGAGGTGCATCGAGTCGTCGAAGAAGCCGTTGTTCGCCGTGACGATCGCTTGGACAGCATCCACCGCGGCTTCCCAGCGCGTGGTGTTGTTGTCGAAGTCGGTGTTCATCGAGGACGAGTAGTCCATGATGATGAGGAAGTTCGGCTTCTTGAAGGTGCACTCGCCTTCGCCGAAGCACTCCTTTTGTCCACCGGCGATCGCGGTCTTCTCCTCGTCGCCGACGAGTGCGAGGCCGAGGCCTGCAAGCGCGCCGAGTTGGATGCCGAGTCGCTTCCAGGATCCGAGCAATGCCAGTCGCTTCATGTCGGGCTACCTGCTGCCAAGAGTATTGGCTTCGAGAAAAGGTTGAACGAGCGGCGGCCCGCCGAGAAAGAACGGCGGACCCGGCCCCCCTTGGGCCACGCCCACGTCACCGTAAGGGACGAAGCGCCGTCGCGTCAACAACCGCGGGCACGGCTGGTGCGGCACCTGGTGGTCAGCGGTGAGGCAACACACCGACGCCATCCGCACGCGTTGAGCACGGCCGCGAAGGGCTTATCATGTTGCGGCCGTGTACAGCTCTCTTCGCAAGATCGATTTCGTCGCACAGGCGCCCGATGGCCGGCGGCATCTCGTGCAGACGGATCATCGTTCTCCGGGCGAAATCGACGAGGAACCGGAGCTCTCGACCCTCTTCGCGCTCGCGCGAATTATCGTACCGCAGCGCTCGGAGCACGTGAGCAGCGCCGCTGGTCGCGCCGCCGTGGTTCGCTACGTTGCGCTCGGTGGGATCCACCCCGTGATCGCACGCGTGGTCGCCTCGACCGGGGCGGAGCTCGAAGTCGATCGTGACGCTGTGGACCTCGCAGACGTCGCCACGAGCGCGCCCGCCGACCTCGCCGACGATGCCTTCGCGGGGCTCGGCCGTCGCGTGCTCGAGCGCCACGGCCTGACGGCGACCGAAGATGGGCTCGCTGCGTTCGAGAAGCGGATCGACGGTACGCCGACCGAAGACGAGGACGAGACCGGCTACTGGACCGCCGTCGCCGAGCTCGCGGCGGTGACCGGCGAAGTGATCCGCCAGACGATCGGTGGGCGTTGGATCGACGACGCGCACGCGTACGCCGACATCCCGTTCCTGTTCCGTGCGGGGGTTGGCGAGGATCTCAGCGTCAATGCGGTCGGCAAGGCGGTGAAGTTCCTCGCGCACGGCGAGTCGGAGAGCCCGCGCCATCTGCTGCGTGCGCTCGAAGATCGCGGCACGCCGGCCGGTCCGCTGCTCATCGGCCTCAAGCCGTCGAGATGGGGCGCGAGGGACGAGATGGTGTGCGAGCCGATGGTCGACCTGCGGCACCCCGAGGGCACCGACGTGCCGATCATCGTGTACGGCAACGACCATCCGAACACGTTCGCGATGTTCAAGCGTGGCGAGAGCATCCGCGACCTCGCGGCGATGCGCACCGAGGCGCTCGCGAATCTCGCGGGCATCGAGATCGAGGTCGAGAAGGTCGAGCTCGAGACGCTGCGCTTCTGGCTCGGCCACGGCAACTACTTCGCGGCGGAGAAGGTGCTCGACGTCGGGTTCATGCAGCGCATGCACGCGCTCATCGGCGAGCTGCTCGCCGTCGCCGTGCCGGAAAAAGGCCGGCTGTTCATGACGAGTGCCGTCGCCGACGCGGATCGGATCGCCGGCTTCCTCGCGCTCGCGCGCGGCGTGTTCGAGCGCAACGAAGGCGGACGTCAGCTCTCGCCGACGGTGTTCTTGGTGTCGGAAGGAAAGATCGTCGGCGTCGCGCAGCCCGAGGACTCGGTGCGCGCGAGCGACGACGTCGATCCGCTCTCGGGCAAGAAGAAGCACAAACGACTTCTGAACTAGCGAGCTCGTGCGGGCGACCACAGCCCGATCGTCAGGCCCGCGGCGAGCTCCAGGCCACCGACCCGGAACGCGAGCGCGCCGTCTTGCGCGGCGGTTTGGATCCGTGCGACGCCGCCGCTCGCGGCCGGCAGCGCGCTGCCGCCGAGCTCGACGAACGGACCGATGACGAGGTGACGCTGCATGCGGCGGCCGAGCGCGATCCGACCCATCGGCGCGACGCGAGCGACGCCGCCGAGCAGCACACCGGTCGGACGACGATCGGATCCGTCGGGCACGCGACCGCCGCTCGTCACGAACCACGGCTCGATCGTCGCCGCCGCGGTCGCATGCAGCGCGAAGGCACGGCGCTGCCACGCCCAACCACCGCCGATGTCGATGCGTAGTCGCGTGAGCGTGTAGCCGAGGTTCGTGCGGGCACCGGCGCGAAGTCCCGCGACCACGAGCGCGCCCTTTCGCAGGCGCGCGCCCGATCGCAGGGCCGCACCGCCGCCAGCGAGCAGCGGATCACCCGGTGCGAGGCCGGCCTGCACGAGCCCATCGAGCGCGAGGCCCCACGCATATGGCGGTGGTGCCCGTGATCGCGGCGGTGGGGTGACGATCGGCGGCGCGGGTCGCAACGGTGGGGGTAAGGGAACGTCGCGGAGATCCGGCGCGAGGTCCTCTGCTTCGATCCCCGCGAACAGGTTGCCGACGGTCGTCGCGATCTCCCGCGTTCGATCGGCCGGCGCGGCGTCGACCGTGCGGACCCACGCACGCGCATCGCCGAGCGTGAGCCGCAACGTGCGGCGATCACCTGTGCCGCGCTCGATCTCGAGGTACGCGAAGAGCTCACCCGGCCGCGGCGGGCGCGCTCTGTCGCTGCGACTCACCGGGCACGCACCGATGCGCAGTCGCACCGCGGCCTCGAGCGCGACGAGATCGTCGACGCTCGCATCGATGATGAGCGCATCGATCTCCGCGGATGCCGATGCCGCGGCGGGCGCGGGCGTGGTCGCGTCCGGCGGCGGCGCTGCGACCAACGCGAGCAGCAGGCTGAGCTCGAGAACGATCACTCCGGCAGACGCGTCGGTGATCTAACCGCACCCAGCGCGCGAGCGCTACTCAATCAGGCACGCAGATCGCCTCGGCATCGAACCACGTGCACGCGGCGTTCTCCATGCAATCGAGCTCGCCGAGCTCGTAGCACGGGGGGCACTCGACGAACATGCACGTGCCGCGCGCCTCGCCGACCCACACGCAGCCCGGCTCCTCGAGACACGCGGCCATCTCGAGCTCGCCGCACGGCGTGAAGCCGCACTCGCCTCTTTTCGGTACGCCGAACCACGTGCACAGCGGCATCTCGCTGCACGCCTCGAACGTGAAGCCGTCGCACGCGATCTCGGCGTCGGGGTGGCACACGTCCGCGAAGCACGGGCCCTCGCCGTACCAGTCGCACGCGGGCGCGGCCTCGCAGCCTTCTTGCTCGCCGACGACCTCGGGGCAATCGAGCGCACCGCCTTCACCGCCACCTTGCTCCGTGCTCGATCCCTCCGCACTCGCTGCTTCTGCGCTCGCTTCTTCTGCGCCGGTCGGATCATCGGTCACCGACGAGGTCTCGCCACCTTCCGCAGTGCCAGTGCTCGACTCCGCATCGGTCGTCGGGTCGGTGTCACCTCCACTCTCGACGCCGGTCGTGGTCGGCGACACCGTCGTGGTCGGCTCGTCGGTGGTGCCGCTCGAGGTGTCGCCCGTTCCCTCGGCGCTGCCGGTGATCGAGGTCGACGGCATGTCGGTCGTCGGCGTACCACCCGTATCCGCCGAGCCCGTCGCAGCGTTGGTCCCCGCCTCGAGGAAGAAGTCCGTCGTGCACGCGCCCACCAGGAGCGCGAACACGGCGACGTTGCGCAGCGCAAGCGGCACGATCAGGGCGCGCTCCCGCCATCACGCTCGGCCTGCGCGCGATACGAGCCCTCGGGGAAATCCGCGAGGTAGTCGCGCCAGCATGCGGGCTTGTCGGTCGCCGACTTGCGGCACAGACCGGCGCGCGCGTCGTCGGAGAAACGACCGCGATCGAACGCCGCGAGGTATCGCTTCCACAGCGCGACCTCGCGCTTGGTGTCGCCGCGTCGCCGCGCGAGCGTGAACAGATCGCCGTACGCGAGGTCGGCGAGGCGCGACGTGCCGGCGAGCGCGATCAGAGCCTCGAACTTCTCTTCGGCGATCCCGAGGTCGCCGGCCTTCCACGCCGCGTGTGCCGCACCGTCGAGCGCGGCGAGTCGCTCCGTCAGCGTCGGCTGCGGCACCGCGGGCTCGGTGATCGCGGGCTTCGCCGGGCGCGTGCCCTTCTTCGGGGTCCTCACCGCAACGATCGGGACCGGCGGCTCGACGACGGTCGGCAGCTCGATCGCCTCCGCGGCGATCGGTTCCGGCACGAGCCGTGTAGGCGCGCTGGGGGACTCTTGCTCGCCGTCGTCGATCACCGCGCGCTCGAGTGCATCGCTCGATGCGCCACCTTGATGCACCGCAGCGTCGGCCGGAGCGTTGCGGCGCTCGGTCAGCACCTGCACGCCGCGCACGACACCGAGCCCGACGACGACCACCGCCGCGAGCGCGACCACGAGCCCGAGCACACGGCCCGAGGTGAACCCGGGTGCGACGCGCCGCGGCACCGCACCGGCGGCGGCCGCCGCCGTGCGCAGTGCAGCATCGTGCTCGTTCGCGGCGCGCACGTCCTCGACGAGGTTCGCGAACGCGGGATCATCCCGCGTCGCCCGCTGCGAGCGGCGTTGCGCGAGCGAGATCACCGGCTCGGCTTGCTCGGCCTCCGCGACCGCCTGCGCCGAGACGACGCTCGGATCGAGCGCGTGCGCGCGGGCGAGCATGGCGGCGAAATCCCACGGCACGTTCGTGCGCACGAGATCGTTCTCGACCGCGGAAGAGACGTCGGCGAGCCAGCCGTCGAGCGCCGCATCGGGACGCGCGTCGAGCTCGACCTCGCTCATGTCGTCGTGATCGACGCTCATGACGATTCCTCCAGCGGTGCGAGCCAGCCGAGCTTCTCGAGCTCTGCGCGCAGGCGTTGACGCGCACGCGTCGCTCGCACCGCGAGGTTGCCTGCGGAGATCCCGAGCTGTGCCGCGGCCTCGGTCGGTGCGAGGCCCTCGAGGTCGCGCAGCACGAATGCCTCGCGCAGGTGCTCGGGCATGTCGGCGAGCACGGCGTACACGATCTTCGCACGCTCGCGAGCGAGGTGCGTGCGATCGACCTCGCCGCTGCCGGCCGCATCGCGCACCTCGTGGATCGCCCGCAGTCGATCGTGCGCGGCCTTGGTGTTCGTCGCGCGGCGCCAGTGATTGCGCACGACGTTCACCGCGATGCCGTGCAGCCACGTCGAGAACGACGAGCGCCCGTCGAAGTCGCGCAACGAGACGAGCGCGCGCGCGAAGACCTCCTGCACGAGATCCTCGACCGCCGCGTGCTCGCCGGTTAGGTATCGCGTGTGGCGGAAGATCGCGGCAAAGTAGAGCTGGTAAAGCCGCGCCCAGGCATCGGTCTGCCCGGCGCGCGCCTGCTCGACGAGATCCGCGCCTTCGTCCGTCGAGCGCGGCGACGTCCTGAGACGCTCGGGAAACCGCGGTTGTGTCGTCACGCGAGGCATGCGCGGGGGCTTGTCGATGAGTCGCGCGAGCGGTCCGCGGATTACGTCGCCCGAGCTCGGCGAGGTCACCAGCGTGACACGGGTATTCCGCGGTTGGAATCGTTGACGATTTTCGTCGGGTCAGATGTGCTCGAGGAGTCGGGCGACCGCCGTTCGGGCGACAATGGGTCGCAGCGCGAGAGCCAGGATCGCGAGCGAAGTCGCGCCATCTCGCGCCATCGCCCGCTCGACGAGCGCGGCGCTGAGCACGATGCCCTGGGCCTGGGCGCGGGCGACCGTGAGCCCGGTGTCGGCCAATGTGATCCCGCCCGCGAGCACGCGTGCGATCGAAGCGGCGAGCGCCGGGGCCGACGCGCGGATGACCACGTCGCGGATCACCTCGACCATCGCGGTGGGCAATGTGATGCCGACGAGGTGAGGCGGTGCTGCGGGCGGCGTCGCGATCGCGGAGCACGGCTCGCCGCGATCGTCGACGCGCAGCACCTCGCACCACGGCTCGCCGGCGAGCACGACACGCGCGGACCATGCGTCGCCGTCGCGCACGAGCACGTGATTCGTAGCGCCGGGAGCGTATGCGCGTGCGTCGATCCACACCGCTTCGGTCCCGCGGCGATGCTGCACGCACACGCGTGGCAGCGGCCACGACCACGCGTGCGGATCGGGGACGAAGTCGACGTCGGGCTCGATGTCGTGCAGGCCGAATCCATCGTCATGGACGAAGCGGCGCTCCGCCGCGTCGCGATCGCCCGTGATCCTGAAGCTCGCCGCGAGCGTCGCAAACAATGCCGACGTCGGATAGGGCCCGCGATAGCGCAGCGACGTCGCACCCGAATGCTCGGCGAGCGCCGCAAGCAGATTGAGGATTACGGTGCCGGCCCCCGGCGGCAGCGCGCCGGGGACATCGACCGCGGGGATGCAGGTCGGCGCATGCCACGACACTGCGGCGATGCGCGCGATGGGCTCGTCATGGCCCTCGTGATGCACCGCGTCGCACGGGCCGAGCAGGAGATGATCCGCGGTGCCGGGCAATAGCTCGAGCGCATCGCCACCGGGCAATCGCACGCGTGCGTGCACGAGGCGCGCGCCGTCCCAGCGCAATCGCCACGCTTCGTGCTCGAACGGATCGATCGCATGCGAGGGTCGGCCCGCATCGTCGACCGCGATCATCGATGCGGCACGCATGCCGTACCGTAGCAGCGGCTGGACCCGACCGCCGCCGCGTGGCATCGTGCCGGGCGATGGTGCGTTTGCCGCTGGTCGCGATCGTTCTCGCTGTCGCCTGCGATCGATCCGCGGAGACTCCCGCGAAGACCGAGCCCGCGAAAATCGCCGACGCGAAGCCCGCGGTGAAAGCGGCGGAAACGAAGGCGCCAGACCCGAAATCAGACCCGAAACCAGACCCGAAGCCGCCCGAGCCGACGACACCGACGACACCGACGTTGCCGAGCTTCGACAGCCATGCTGGCGGGCTGTGGAACGATCGCGCCGAGGGCATCGCACTGCTGCACGGTGGTGGCTTCGGCGTCGTCGGTCGCTGCGAGCCGGTCGAGACCGGCCGCGAGAGCGAGTGGGATGCATGCGTCACGCTGTTCGACGCCAACGGCAAAGACATCGAATCGGCACGACTCGGTGGCACCGGCACCGACGACGTGTTCGAAGCGGCAATCGGCACCAAAGATGGTGGCCTCATCGCGGTCGGTGGCGCGGAGGAAGGTGGCGCGCGCGAAGCGAGGGCGGTGCGCTTCGGCCCCGACGCGAAGGTGATCTGGGAGCGGTCGTTCGGCGGTGCGGGCGACGACACGGCGCTCGCGATCGTCGCGAACGGCGACGCGTGGATCGTCACGGGCTCGTCGCATCGGCCCGAACAAGAGCTCGACGCGGCGGTGTGGTGGCTCGACGCCGAGGGCAACCACCAACGCGAGCGCACGTTCGGCGGCACGGCGAAAGACTTCGCGCATGCGATCGCACCAGTCGCGGACGGCTGGGTGCTCGCGGGCTTCACCGGATCGAAGGGCGCCGGCAAGGACGACGCGTGGGTGCTGCGCATCGATGCCGCGGGCGAGCTGCTGTGGGATCGCACGTACGGAGGCGCGGCGCACGACGGCGCGTTCGCGATCGTCGTGCAGCCGACGGGCGAGCTCGTGGTCGCCGGTGACTCCGACAAGGCGGGATGGATCGCGCGACTCGACTCCAAGGGCGCGTTGCTCGGCGAGGCACGCATCACGTCGGCGACGAAGATCCGCGCGCTCGTGCGCACCGGTGACGTACTCGTCGGCGTCGGCACGGGTGCAGACAATCCGCTGATGCCCGCGTGGACCGCCCGCTTCGACGCGACGACCAAGCTCACGAGCGAGCGCGTGTTCGTGCATCCGCGGATCGCCGCGACCGACGTGATCGCGACGCCGGACGGCGGTGTCGCGGTGATCGGCGATTGGCCGAGCCTGAATTCGAACTATGCGAACTTCTGGCTGTGCAAGCTGGACGCGAGCGGGAACGGCTGCGGATGAGCTCGACGGCGACGGCTGTTTGGATCGTTCTGCTCCGGATCGAGCTCGGCGCTATTCGCCGAACCTCAGAAGAGATCTTTTTGTCGCCCGGCTCCTGAGCCCGATGTTTCGGACTCGACGACCTCTGCTGGTTCTGTGTCTTCGGAAACAATGGAGCATGGCTCGATTGCATCGGGGATCGACGAAGCGGCTCGAAAGTCACATGCGTAATTCACGAACCGGCGTCGCATCACCTCAATCGCCTCGAGACTCTCGTCGACAAGGGTGACGTCTCGCCCCCACTGAGCGCCAGCTTCGCCGAACGAGCCGCTCCCTGCGAAAAAGTCCAAGAGTTTCGAGCCCGGGCGCGAATGAACTCGGACGATCCTCGTCAAGATTCCCAGGGGCTTCTGAGTCGGGTAGCCGGTCTTCTCGTTCCCGTTCGGACTGACAATCGTATGCCACCACGAGTCGGTTGGCGTCTTACCTCGCGCCGCTTTCTCGTCACCGACCAACGAAGGCGCCATATACGGAATTCGGTCGATTTCGTCGTAATTGAAGCAGTAGTCTCTTGGGTTCTTTGCATACCAGAGAATGTTGTCGTGCTTCGCCGACCAACGGCTCGTCGATCTCGCGCCGTAGTCGTACGACCAGATAATCTCGTTGATGAACGATTCGCGTCCAAAGATCTGATCGAGCAGAACCTTGGCATAGTGCACTTCGCGATAATCGAGATGCAGGAACAGACTGCCACTCGACGTGAGGACGCGATACGCCTGATCGAGCCGCGGGGCCAGAAAATCCGTGTAGTCGTCGAACTTGTCCGCGTATGAACTCTTCCCGAGGACCGTCGTCCGATAGCGTCGTCCTTGATACCCGACCCGATCGCCCTGTTCGTCCCGATCAGTCCGAATGCGAGTCCTCGCCTGATCGCGGCCTGTGTTGAATGGCGGATCAATGTATATCAGATCGAATGACGCAGGTTCGAAGCGTTCCATGATGGGTAGGTTATCCCCATGATGAACAGTGATCTGCCCGGCAGAGGTCGGCGCCTCTGGAGCTCGAAAGCTCCGCACGGCAGGGGACGCCGCCGGCCGGGAATCCCGCACCTGCGGCATCGTCTCTTCTGCGGCGTCGCTCGAGAGTCCACCGCCATCTGCGTCCGAGAAGGAGTAGGTCGTCCCGCGCTTCTGTCCTTGGCAACGAACTTGGGTGTTCCCGAGTCGTCCGTTCGCCTTCGCAACAGCTCGGATCTGCGAGAAGAGGAGTTCCGCCGGGCTCTGGGGTAGGAGGCGAGCGAGGATCGTCAGGAGTTCGGCCTTCCGGAAGCGACGTCCCCTATACTCAGAATCGAGACCGAGCTGCCGAACGGCAGCCGTGAGCGACGGCGCAATCGGCTCGGATCCGTTGCGCTGGGGGTTCTCCACGAACGTCATGCCTGTCTCGCCTCGCCTTGGGTCGACTACCCTGCACCTTGGAGCTGGACAGTGGATGTAGCCATGCAGCGGCGGGGGGTTTCAAGTGCTCGGTGCTTCGCGCACTGATCCGGTCGGTGCTGGTCGGTGCTCCGGCTTCCCGCGCTTCAGCGCAAGCGCGCGCTGCACGCACCCCGGGGGGCCGGGCGGGCCGGGCGGGCCGGGCCGGCCGGGTGGAGCCAAAGTGTTTGCGTGCATGCAACCGTACTGCTGCGTTCGATCGCGAAGACGACACTCGTCGAGTCACTGACAGCAGTTCGTGCTCGCCAACATGTCGTGCGCGAGTGGCCTCGAGTTCGTGTCGCTCGGCGAATGCCGGCGAGCCCGCGGCCGCTTCGCGTACTGGCTCGGACGCGTCGCGCGACGCGTTGAACCCGCGGGCGCCCTGGGCCATAGTCCGCCCGTGCCCCGCGCCCACGCCCTGCTACTCGAGAAGGTCCACGCCAGCGCCGACGACGAGCTCGCGCGCCGCGGCGTCTACGTCACGCGCATCGACAAGGGGCTCGACGAAGCCGAGCTCGTCTCGGCGCTCAACGGCATCGCCGACGATCTGCCGCTCGTCGTCGGCATCCGCAGCAAGACGCGCGTGACCAAGGCGGTGATCGACGCGGTGCCGCGGCTGCAGGCGATCGGTGCGTTCTGCATCGGCACCGATCAGGTCGATCTCGCAGCCGCACGCGCGGCCGGTGTCGCGGTCTTCAACGCGCCGTTCTCGAGCACGCGCAGCGTCGCGGAGCTCGTGATGGCCGAGCTCGTGATGCTGTCGCGGCAGGTGTTCGCGCGCAGTCACGCCGCGCACGAGGGCAAGTGGGCGAAGAACGCCGAGGGCTCGCACGAGATCCGCGGAAAAACCCTCGGCATCGTCGGCTACGGCCACATCGGTACCCAGCTCAGCGTGCTCGCCGAGGCGTTCGGTATGCAGGTCATGTTCTACGACACCGTCGCGAAGCTGCCGCTCGGCAACGCGCGCGCGTGCGCCTCCCTCGAAGATCTGCTCGGCAAGAGCGACTTCGTCAGCCTGCACGTGCCGGACACCGAGTTCACGCGCGGGATGATCGGCGCAGCCCAGCTCGCGGTGATGAAACCCGACGGGCACCTCGTCAACGCGAGTCGCGGTCGCGTCGTCGACCTCGACGCGCTGCGCGATGCGATCTCGAGCGGTCACGTTGGTGGCGCAGCGCTCGACGTGTACCCGGAGGAGCCCGCGAGCGAGAAACACGCGTTCGTGTGCCCGCTGCAGGGCCTGCCCAACGTGATCCTCACGCCGCACATCGGCGGGTCGACGCAGGAGGCGCAGGCGAACATCGGCATCGAGGTTGCAGTCGCAGTCAGTCGCTATCTCGAGGGTGGGCGCACGCTCGGGTGCGTGAACCTGCCGCAGCTCGACATGCCGGCGCCGCCGAGCCTGCGCGGCCGCCCGGCATGTCGGCTCGTCGACATCCATCGCAACGTGCCGGGCGTGCTGTCGCGGATCAACGCCGTGATCGCGCAGAGCAACGTCAACATTGCGGGGCAGGCACTCGCGACGCTCGAGGACATCGGCCTGCTGTTCGTCGATCTGCCGCTCGCGGTGGACGAGCCGGCGGCGGCGGAGCTGTGCCGATCGATCTCCGCGTTGGACACGAGCGTGCGAACACGGCTCGTGTCGCTCTAGCTCACTCGCCGAGCACGCGTAGGTCGCCCTCGCGCATCAGTTCCCCTTCGTAGCCGGCGGTCCTGCGCTTGCCCGACGTCTTCGCGAACGCCTTCGCGCGATCGGCCCGTGCGAGCACCTCGCGCTCGGTCAGGAAGCCATCCGGCGCGACCTCGACGATGCCCGCCGAGATCGTCGGACGTAGATCGATGCCCGGACACCGCAGCTCCGCGAGGGCGCGCGCGAAGCGACGCACGAAGCCGACCGCCGCTTCGCGATCGGCGTTCGGCAACACCACCACGAACTCGTCGCCGCCCATACGATACGCATGACCGCGCGCGAACGCGTGCGCCTCGAGCAGCTGCATGAATGGCGGCAGCAGATCGCGATCGACACGCGTCTCGCCGTAGCGCGAGTTGAACGACTTGAAGTCGTCGATGTCGAGATACGCGACCGCGATCGCGATCTCGCGCAGCTCGCAGCGCGCACGCAGACGCGCGAGCTCGGGTAGACACGTCGACGCAGCACCGAGCACGCGGAATTTGTCGTCGACCACCGCCGGCAGCACGGGCTCGTCGGCGGACAGGATCGACTCCGCATGTCGGATCGACAGGAAGTCGGTGAGTCGCGGGACACGAGCGGGCCGGTTCGCGAGGAACCACTCGGTCTCGAGGATCTGATCGAGCACCCGCAGCTCGCGATCGAGCCACTGGATCGCCTCGCGATGCGTCGTCATCTGGCGCGGTCCGTCGACCTCCAGCGCGAGCGCGCGGCGCTGCGTGATCACGATGCGCTTGAGCATCCGCCCGTGGATCTCGTGTACGCTCGCGCTCGGCCACGGATCGGACGGCGAAGCATGCGTCACGTTCGGCCGCACCGCGAGCTGCCTCGAGATGACGTCGAGCTCGTCGACGAGCTCACGCACCTCCTGCGGTCGGAAGCCCCGCAGCTCGCGCGCGAGCACAACCTCGAGCCCGCGCGTCGCGGCCTCGCGAAACCGCTCGAGGCAGCGCACGAGTACATGCGTCTGCACGCCGTCGAGCTCGATCACCTGACCATCGTCGCACGACTCAGCCGAGCGCCGCCAGCAGCACGCGGGGCTTCAGCACGAGACGGAACACCCCCGGATGGTCCCCGTAAACGCACCGAGTAGCACCGCGGCGTCACGGTCTTCCGAGCACGCGATCGATCAGCTGAACGCGATCGCGGCGATCGCTGCGACCGAGAGCCCGAGCGCGAGCACCGTCTGGATGGCCGCAGGCAGGGCGTTGAGTTGCTGCCGTGCGCCGACCACCCCGAGTGCCGCGGTGGTGCGCAGGAGGGAGGGGTGCATCGTGGTCGTTCGCTGAGTGTTCATTGTCGTGTCGTCGCCTTGCCGGCGCGTGGGGTACGCTGGCTCCATCGTCGGACGGGCCGAGTACCGGCCCCGTGATGGCTTCTATTCCTGAGACCCCGGATTGGGTTGCGCGGCTTCATGGTGTCGTCCGGTCACAGCTTCGAGTACCGATTCGGGTGTCGGCCGATCCGGGACGTACTCGCCGATGTGTCGCCACACGATCGTGCCGTCATGCGTCACGACGAACACGGATGGAATCGCCATCGACTCGCCGCGCATGCGCACGCCGTAACTTGCCGCAACGTTCGCGTCTTGGTCCTGCAACAGCGGGAATTCGAGCTTCAGCGCGCCGCGCAGCATCTTCGACTCGGGTGCTTCATCAACGGAGATGCCGACGACGGTCGCGCCTTTCGCCGTGAGTTGCGGGAGGATCGACTGCAGGCCGGCCAACTGCCGGCGACAGAACGGTCACCAATGACCGCGGTAGAAGACGAGTACCGCGGCACCACCGCGTGTCAGATCGGCGAGCGCAGTCTGCTTGCCGTCCTGATCCGGCAACACGAACCCCGCAGCGCGCTCCGAGGGCGGCGGCCCGTCGGCACGCAGCCGACACGCGAGTAGCGCGAGAACACCCATGATCCAGATACGGCGAGACGTCATGATCTTCCTCTCCACTCGGCCAGCTTCAACTCACCTGGCGCGTACGACCGACCCAGTATGGGGCGCGTAGCACGAACTTCTGCAGCTTGCCCGTCGCGGTACGCGCGAGCTCGGTGCGCAGCTCGATCGACGTCGGGCATTTGTAGTGGGCGATTCGCGATCGACAGTGCGCGACCAGATCCGCCTCGGTCGCCTCGTGGCCCGGTCGTAACACGACGAGCGCCTTGACCGTCTCACCCCACTTGTCATCGGGGATCCCGATCACCGCGACCTCGGCGACGGCTGCGTGCGCGTTCAGGCAGTCCTCGACCTCGATCGACGACACGTTCTCGCCACCGGTGATGATGACGTCCTTCTTGCGATCCGAGATCGTGATGTACGCCTCGTCGTCGACCGTGCCGCCGTCGCCCGTGTGGAACCAGCCGTCGCGAATCGCCGCGTCGGTCGCGGCTTCGTCGTCCCAGTAGCCCTTCATCACGACGTTCGCCCGCGTGATCACCTCGCCGTGCTCGTCGACGGTGACGCGCGCGCCGACCACCGGCGCACCCGCACGCGAGAGCCTCGCGGCGCGTGCCGCCGGATCCAGATCGTCGTACTCGACCCGGCGGCGGTTCATCGTGATGAGCGGCGACGTCTCGGTCAGCCCGTAGAGCTGGATCATCTCCCAGCCGAGCTCGGTCTCGATGCGCTCGATCGTCCGCGTCGGCGGCGGTGCACCGGCGACGAGCATGCGCACCGTACCGCTGCCGGGGATCGGACCCGGCCACGTCGCGGCGGCGTCGAGGATCGCGTTCGCGACCGCTGGCGCGCCGCCGAGCATCGTGATGCCATGCGCCGCGATGCGCGTCAGGATCTCCGCACCGCTCACCTTGCGCAGCACGACCTGCTTGCCGCCCATCGCCGCGAACGACATCGGCATGCCCCACCCGTTGCAGTGGAAGCTCGGCACGACATGCAAGAATGCATCGCGATCGCCCACGCCTGTGTGCCAGCCGAACGTCGTCGCGTTGATCCACAGGTTGCGATGCGTGAGCATCACGCCCTTGGGTCGCGCCGTGGTGCCGCTGGTGTAGTTGAGCGTCGCGATCGCGTCCTCGTCGACCTCGTTCTCCGTGGTGTCGGCGTCGCGAAAGAACAGCTCGGGGTCGGTCGCCGCGCCGAAGACGAAACGATGCTCGATCGGGATCTCGCCGAGCACGGGCTCGAGCTCGGTGTCGAGCAGCAGCACCCGCGCACCGCTGTGCCGCACGATGTACTCGACCTCGTGCGCATGCAGACGGAAGTTGATCGGCACGAACACGCGACCGGCCATCGTCGTTCCGAACAGTGCAGTGATCCATCGCGCGGAGTTGTGCGCCGCGATCGCGACGCGCTCGCCGGGCGCGATGCCGAGGCTGTCGAGCGCAGCGCCGAGCGAGCGAGCACGACGCGCGAGCTCGCGGTAGGTGATCGCACCCCACGAGCTCGCGGGTTGATCGGGCTCGTCGACGAGACCGATGCGCTCGCCGTAGACATGCTCGGCGCGGTGGAGGAAGTCGCGAACGCCGAGCGGGACGCGCATCGGTAGACGGTAGCCGAGGTCCAGCGTCGTGGCACTACCGAGCCGAGTCCGGCGACATCTGTGCCCCCGCCTACTTTCTCAAGGGCACTCGCCCGCGTCGCAACACACGCACTCCGCCTGCTTCGCCTGGGTGTCGCAGAACCCCGTGTCGTACGTGACCCCGTTCTCGTCGCCGATCGTGTTGCAGATCGTCGCGCAGCTGTCCTGCGTCGATCGCCCGAACAAGCACGTGTCGATCTCCACCGCATCGATGCACATCGCGTCGCTCGCGTCGTCGCACGGTGCACCGCTACCGTTGCCGCAGATGAACGCGATTGCCTGGCCGTCGTCGATGCAGCCGTACGCGAAGTCGTAGCCGTCGAACTGGCACAGCTCGTCGGCCGCGTCCGGCATCTCGACCCACTCACCGCCCGTGCACACGAAGTACGCACTGTCCTGCGGGCCCATCGCCGCGGTGTTCGTGCAAAAGAGCAGGTTGCGCGTGTCCTCGGTGCAATCGGCGGGATCTGGTTGCGTCGGTCCGGTGTCGCCGGCCGTGGTGTCGACCCCCGTCGGGTCGACGTCGGTCGTGCTCGTGTCGGCGTCGGTCGATGGATTCGGCGCGCTCGGATTCGGATCCGAGCTACCGCAGCACGAGTAGTCGTTCGGATCGTCGGGCTCGCACCACTGGTACGGATCTTCGCAGTAGCACTCCCCATCGATGATCGCGTTGTGCTCACCCATGCAGTCCGTCGACGGGGGCGCGTCGGTCGACGAGGATCCCGCATCTGTGCTCGTCGACGACGTCGTGCCGGTGTCGTCGGAACCCAGATCGCTCACTTTCGGCGCGCACGCGACCGCCGCCATCGCGAAACCCCACGTCACGGCGCTCCTGCGAACCATCGAGATCATCATGCCGAGAGTGTCGCGCCTCCGGACGGCGCGTTCCAGTAGACTCGCCGCCGCCGATGCGACGCCTCGCTCTTTTCGCCCTGTCGACCGTCTGCCTGCTGCCGGCCTGCGCGCCGCCGAACAAGGCGGTGCCCTACCCCAAGGCGATTCCCGACGCCGACATCGGTGCAAAAGTGAAGGACCCCGAGGTCGTCGAGCTCCCGACGACCACCGCCGGCATCGTGAAGTACTTCGATCGCACGATCGATCTGCAGCCGTTTCTTGCCGGATTTCCGTACGGCCGCTACCAGCCGAGCCTCGAGACCGATCGCATGTTCTACCTGTCGCTCGGCGACCAGTACACGCTGCGCTCGCTCGATCTGTCCGCGGCCGCGGGGACGTGGAAGCTCGATCAGGGCAAGGCGCTCGGCGACGTCGACTGGTCGAAGCGCAGCCTGTGGTCGATCCATCACCACGCCGCGAGCGACACGCTGTGGCTGCACGCCGATGGGTCGAACGACGAGAAGATGAACCTGTGGCGCATGACGATCAAGGACGGTCGGCTCGAGCAGGTCACGCAGCACGACTACGTCTACGGCATGGGCTTCTCCGAGGACGAGAAAACCATCGCGTACCTGCCGCGCAGCGGGCAAAAGGCGCCGTTTCGCGCGTGTCTCCGTACGCGCGACGTCGCGACCGGGGCCGAGCGCGAGGTCGTTTGCGACACGCCGAAGCTCGCGTTCACATGGGGCTCGCCGCGCTTCTCGCCCGACGGCCGCGAGGTCTACTTCACCGCGCAGATCGACGGCGATCGCAACCGCGTGCAGCTCGTGAGGGTCGATCTGCAGGCGGCCAAGCCGAAGGTCCAGACGTCGACGAACACCCGCGCGCGCCGCAGCACGATGGATCTGCTCGATCCCGCCCCGGGCGACGAGCAGATCTTCGTCGCGAACGACGACGGCTTCGGCAACCTCTACGCGTGGTCACGCAAGACCAAGCGCGTGCGCAAGCTGACCTCGTTCACCGAGGACATCACGTCGGCGGAGCTGACCGATCGCGGTGTCGTCGCGGTGCATCGCACGCCGGCCGGATCGACGCTCGTGCTCGTCGATCCGACGAGCGGCGCCACGCTCGACAGCAAGAAGCTGCCCGGCACCGTGGATCTGCTCGACGCCCACGGCACCCGCGCGCTGCTGACCCAGGAATCGCCCGACATCGTGTTCGAGGCGCTCGAGGTCGATCTGTCCGGCGGCAAGCTCGCGGCGTCGCGCGTCGCAGCGCCGGACCAGGCGCTCGGCAAGCAGATCATCACCTGCAAGGCGACCGCGGTGAAGATTCCGACGTTCGACATCGACAAGAAAACCGGCAAACCCCGCGAGCTGCATGCGTTCTTGCTCGAGCCTCGCGATCCTCCGACCGATCCCAAGCATCGGCTCGGCCTCATCACCGCGTTTTACGGCGGCGGCAATACGTACAGCGAATTCGATCAGGTCATGTGCGCCGCGGGCTTCACGGTCGTGTCGCCGAGCGTGCGCGGCAGCGACGGCTTCGGCCGTGACTTCCATGCGCTCAACGATCGCGATCTCGGCGGCGACGAGATCGTCGATCTGTTCTGGGTCGCGCGCTGGCTCGAGCACGAGACCGGCCTCGATTCGCGGCGCATCGGCGTCTACGGCGGCAGCCACGGCGGCTACGCGACGATGCGCGCGATGACGTTCCCGCCAGGCACCAATGGCCGCAACGAGGTCTATCCGTTCGGCTTCGGCATGTCGCACGCCGGCTTCTCCGACATCAAGTCGTTCCACGACGCGTGCAACATCCCCGACTGGGTCGTGCTCGAGAGCGGCGATCCGAGAAAGCCCGCCGACCTCGCAAAGATGAAAGATCGCAGCCCGCTGACGCACGTCGGTCGCCTGCAGCTGCCGATCCTGCTCACGCACGGCAGCAACGACTGGCGCGTGCCGGTCGACGAGAGTCGCCAGTTCGCGAAGAAGGCCGAGGCCGCGGGGCTGCCGATCAACTACGTCGAGTTCGCCGGTCAGGGCCATCGCATCGAGGGCCTCGCGCTGCAGGTCAAGCTGTTCCAGACGCGCTTCGATTTCCTGATGGCGATCGTGAACGCAGCGAACGAGACCTGAATGCTCGCGGACGTCGACACCGAAACGACGCTGGCGCGACTGCTCGCGGGTCGGCGCATCGCGGTGCTGACCGGCGCCGGCATCTCGACCGAGTCTGGCATCCCCGACTATCGCGGACCGGTCACGCGGGCACGTGCGCGCAATCCGATCCGCTTCGCCGAGTATGCGAGCAGCGAAGCCGGTCGTCAGCGCTACTGGGCCCGCGCGATGCTCGGCTGGCCACGCTTCGTCGCCGCGCAGCCGAACGCGGCCCACCATGCGCTCGCGACCATGGAGCGCGCGGGCGTCGTCACCGGGGTCATCACGCAGAACGTCGACCGTCTGCACCACGCCGCCGGCAGCGAGCAGGTGATCGAGCTGCACGGCTGCCTGCATCGCGTGGGCTGCCTCGGCTGCGACACGGTCGAGACGCGCGCGTCGATCCAACAGCGGCTCGTCGACGCGAACCCCGAGCTCGCATCCGCCGAGGTCGAGACCGCGCCCGACGGCGACGCCGAGCTGCCGCCCGAGCGCACCACCGGGTTCCGCGTCGTCGCATGCGAGCACTGCGGCGGCGTGCTGCGCCCCGATGTCGTGTTCTTCGGCGAGTCGGTGCCACAGGCGACCGTCGAGCGCGCCTACGCACTCGTCGAGCAGGCCGAAGCGCTGCTCGTCGTCGGCACCTCGCTCGCAGTGTTCTCTGGCTATCGCTTCGTGCGGCGCGCCCACGATCGCGGGCTACCGATCGCGATCGTGAACCTCGGACCGACGCGAGGCGATCCCTACGCGACCATCTGCGTGGACGCTGCAGCGGGGCACGTGGTGCCGCGCCTCGCGTCAGCGCTTGTTACGCACCGTTGAGAATTCTAAAGTAGCCCTCCAGAATTCTCATGCGCGGCGTCTCGGAGTCGATGCCGGATCTCGCCGCGGCGTCGGTACTTCCTCGGCGACCTGCACGTGCTCAGATGACAGCCGCGGGCCCCGCCTGCACGCGCAGATCAGTGCGCCACTGTGCCCGCTCCCACGCAGCGGTTGCGAGCACACGGCTGGGGCACCCGCGCGTGTTGTGCTAGTGTCCAAGGCCGTCGCCCGATGGCCTACGCGCTGGTAGCACTACTGCTCGACGACAAGGCGAAGTACCCGACGGTCCCGCACGAGCACGCGCTGGACGTCGGCTGGCTCGTCTTCGCGTTTGCGGTCGTGATGCTCGCGTGGGCGTGGACCCGTGCAGAGTCGGTGCGACGCGGCCTGCTCGCGCTCGAGGACCCCCGCACGTTCGCGGTGCTGCGCATCGGCTTC
>Ga0163144_10001072_pt1 | contig 64773 bp, 95 predicted proteins | sample OliLak19BULKMAT1_FD_123175 | JGI IMG/M metagenome (GOLD analysis project Ga0163144, IMG submission 123175) | Freshwater microbial mat bacterial communities from Lake Vanda, McMurdo Dry Valleys, Antarctica - Oligotrophic Lake LV.19.BULKMAT1 | ecosystem: Environmental > Aquatic > Freshwater >...
CGCGCCCTCACCGAACGCCTCACCGAACGCCTCACCGAACGTCTGAAAATAAATATGTCGCAATGCTTGACAGCTTTTCCGACATCTTGTTAACCTTGAATCTACCGCTTTCAACGCGGCCCCAAGGAGACTCACAGTCATGAAAATGTCTATTGAAGAGAAGCAGCGCTACGACGCTAAACGTCAAGCCGAATACCGTCGCGCAAAAAAGATCATTCCATCGGTCCACTTGCCCATTGATCCGAAGCATTGCGTTTTGGCAGGCAAGGTACCCGCCTGGAAAATAGCACGCGATGAACGCCAACTCGCCATCATGCTCGATCTGCAAAGACGATTCATCGTGTTGGCAACTCCGAGATACATTGAATCAACCGCGCCAATCATCAGCGCCCAAGAACAATTAGCACTTGCCTCCAATCCAACCGGACTATCAGACCACAACCGGAATCACATAATCCTATACTCGGAGCTGTTATCGGCAATGCGCAAACCGAACGATATCCTAGTTCACCGCCCCAACACTCCAGACGAAAAACTAGACGCTAACACAGGCCGCAACGCTGGATTCATCGAATCACGACGGTCGTGGTTTTGTCGGCCTGTTGCGATACTACCCGATCCACTCAAGCCGTCTAAAGCTGAGATGAAACGCCGCGCATACTTTTTAAGCTTGATTGCGGAGTGGCAAGTGAAAAAGGTTGATAACAACATGCGACGGCAGCGTCACGGCATCCCGTTTGATATCTCAGAACCTGAAGTGACTGACTTCCACGGTGGACTGGTACCCAGCGCCCCGCCGGACTACATGAGAGTGCAATCCAGCGCGACACTCAAGCTAGCTGCACGCGCATCAATGTCAGAACGCGCCAACGCCACCATCAAGGCATTCAATGCGCTACAGGCGCAAGTGGACAGCAGGGAGAATGAACTAGACATCTATATGACAGACGCCGATATGGCTCGTTCGCACGGCGCATTGACCATTACACAGCGGGGTATCCCGTATCTAAGTCTGCTAGCACGACGTTGATATCCCTCCCGCTAATCGCCTCCCTCTAAGGCCGCCCTATCCCTCACCGGACGGGCGGCTTTTTTTCGCCTACTCATCTACTGGTATGATGAGCATACCTGTTCCACGTGGAACCCTCACACCCCTATTGGCACTACTCCCCTACTACCGCCGCTCACCCTGCCGCTCACCCTTCGCCACCGCCGCTACCTGCCACCGCTCACCGTCCCGAGTAACCCGCGCCACCACTTAGTAACACCCACTTACACCACTTAGTAACATCGACTTACTTGACTTAGTAACATGAGTAAGTCAGATGGGGGGGACCCGACCCCCCGACTTAGTAAGTGACTTAGTAACATCGAGTAAGTGACGGAACGGCACTTAGGTGACGGACGGGGTTTGGAAATTTTTGCAAAAAAAATTAGGATCAGAAGTGAGAGGTGTGTAAACGAGCCCGCGGCCCCCCGCCCCCCGCCCCCGAAGGGGGCACGAGAGGGGCACGAGAGGTAGCCGGAGGGGAGGTAGCCCGCGAGGTAATTTTACCGCCGGCGGCCCGGCCCTGTCAACCCCCGAAGGGGGTCCGAGCGTGGCCCCGAAGGGGGTCCCCCCGGCGGTCTCCCCGGCGATAGCCCCCCGGCTGCTAAAATACTCTCATGGATCCACGTAGCAAAATTGACCCCAGGGCGCAGGCCCGCGTGGATGCTTTGACCAGCGCCGCCCGAGCCCGCGACGGCCAAATGGAAGGCTACGCCGACATGCTCGGTCCTTTTGGGGGTCCCGAGGCCGGTTTGCTAAACAGCATGGCCTTCCCGGTATACAAAGCCTCCACCGCGCTCGCCAAGGCATCCGGCCCCGGAAAACTCCTACCGCTTTTTGACGAAGCCAAAAGCATGTCAGCCTCGGCTCGAAAATCCCTCATATCCGAAATGAAGGACTTCATGGGGGCGTGGTACCCGGGCAAGCTCGACAAGCCCGAGTGGCTGCGTAACTGGGCCGAAAGTCTAGGCAAAGGCGGCGGGTCAAACGCCGAAATCCTCGGCACCATCCCGCAAGAGCTCACCCAATCCCTCTACCAATCCCTGAAGCACCAAGGCTACGGCGGCGTAAAAAGTGCGGCCAAAGGGTCGCGGGACTGGGAGGATATCCTAAAGTTTGAGCAAGGTAACCCGAACTATCTTCCAAAAGCACCATACCCTTCGCAGACTCGTACAAAAAAATGAGTACTTTTTCTACAAACCGGGTGCCCACGAAGGGGGCACAGGGTAGCGAGATACGCTCGAAGAATGCAAGGCTGACTTGCATGAGGGGACCCGGCTGCGCCGGGCTACAGGAATAACTATGGCAGAACTTACTCCAAAACAAAAACGTGACCAGCAAAGAGACATAACCCGTAGCGAGAAAAAGTACGAAATTGCTGGTACCATGTCAACTCTGTTTAATAAACGAATTGCATATGATCGCCTGTATAAAACGCCGATAACAGAAGGTGACACTGGCGGCGCTCGGGGAGTTACCACGAGGGTGAGCTCGGCCTCTCCGACTCACAGCAAAATTACCCTACCGCTGGATCGTAAATTGCGATCGTTCAGCCCCAGTGACGAAAATACGCCGGGTGGCAGGACCATGGAAGAGATGATGGACTCTCACAAGTCCACCATGAACCACGAAATGATTCATGTGCTCCAAAACATGGTACCCGACCAGAATTATAAGTCCCTCAGTAAACTGAGAGATAACAACTCTGCTGGGAAGAGACTCATGAGGAAATTCCAGCCTACCGGGTACGACGGCGACGAATTCGAAGCGTATTTGCTTTCGGATACCGCAAAAGATAATCCGCAGCTCAATGAGGCGCTGGGTCTTGGCACTGCCAACCGGCATCTAACCAATACGATGGAAAGGATGCTGGAGTATTTTAGACCTTCCCCTCGAAGAGAGCTTGAAGAGGCCCGAAATGAATTGTTGAATACCTACCAGCCGGGCCATCGCAAAATCATAGAAAATATGAACAACCCCCGCCGGCTACAGGAATAATCATGCCCGAGCCTACACCAAAACAAAAACGCGACCGCCAGAAACGAATTAACAAGGAGCTCGAACCCTACGAGATGTTGGGTAACATGCACTTCGCGATGGACAGGCCCGTGGCTTATGATCGACGGTTTAAAACGCCGATATTCGAAAAAACCCTGCCCTCCAACATCGGCGCGACTACCACCCGAGTGACCGACACCTTTTCCCCCTCCAACAGCGCTATCACCATACCCAAGGGCTCGCGGTCGTTTAGTCACGAAAAGGCCAAGGCGCAGGGCAAGACCATGGACGACATGGTGGACGAATTCGGGGGCACTATGAAGCATGAGCTGATGCACGTACTCCAAAACATGGAACCCCACCTGATTGGCCCTACAATGAAGAAGCTCTGGACTAATAGGTCTCAGGGGCGTAAAGCCGTCAGTGCCTTCCCCGAAGGGTACAACGATCGTGAATTCGAAGCCTACATGCTATCCGACACTGGAAAGCAAAACAAGGACATCAACAAATCGCTCAAACTTGGCCAACCTAACCGACCGCTGAATGGTATCCTGGATAAGATAATGGAGCTTATGCAACCTTCCCCTCAAAGAGAAGCCGAATACGCCAGGGATGAATTGATGGATACCTCCCAGCCGGGTCGTCGCAGAATAGTTAACGATATCATGGGAGACCGGCGTCCCCCGGAATAATACCAATGCCAGACCCCAGACTCTTAGAAAACTACCTCGCTAGGGCCGCTGAGGAAAACCGATCGGCCCCCCGGAACCTCCAGGGCAACCGGATAGCCTCACAGGGCACTACAGACGCCAGAATGGCCAAGCTGCGTGGCGAGGTCGAGTCTGGAGGGGACGGCCTCATGGCCGGCTGGGGAGACGTCGCTACCATGGTCAGCGGGGCCAGAGACCCCCTCATGGAGGCCCTAGGCCAACTGACCCCCACGGGCAGCGGGGCCGAGTATCTCCCGGCGATGATCCCGACCGGGAAAAACCTCGGGAAATTCACGGCCAAAATGAAAGACGCTCGAAAGACCATCGACCCTAGGCTAAGCGGAGACCTAGCCGACGCGATGGCCTATATGACGGCGAGGTACCCTAACCGTAGCAAGGCGGCTAAGATTGTGGGACTGCGTAAGGATTTGAATCACGATACAAGCACCTACGGCAGTTTCTACCCCCAAGCCAATGCAATAGTTGTAGGAGACGGTCCAAAACTTCCCAAACTTGTTGAAACCCTCGCGCATGAAACCCAACATGCGGTGGATCACAAACGGCTCGGTCGTAACAATCTGAAAAAGGACTCTTTTACAAACTACCAAGATGTAGGCACCTTACAGGAAATGGGCTTCAGCCCTGAATACGCCTACGAGGTATACGCCAATCAGCCGATTGAGCGCCGGGCCTTCAAAGCCGGCAAAACCGGTGCCGACGGCTTAGAGGAGTTCCGTAATCTCCAGGACTACATGATCTCCGAGGGAGGCTTCAACCCCAAAGACGCCTACGACTTCTCCAGGAAGAGAAAGCCCAAATTCTACGGTACTGAAAAACCCATATCTTCTTCTTCTTCTAGCGGAAAATCCTCGGTGTTTGACAAGATCCACAAGTTCATGATGGGAATTGACCAAGCTGTCCCGCCACTCAGGGACTCCCTTCCCGTAAAACGAGGTGTAGCGCAGCAGAACCTTCGAGAGGCCATCACCTCCGAAGCCCTGGACACCCTGCCGGCTATCTCCCCCAAGCTAACCCGCAAAGTCCCTTCCGACGCCTTCTCGGAGCTCTCCTGGAAAATGGACCGGCCCAAACACCCCCGGATCGCGCAGCAAGAAGCTCTCGACGCGGCGCTCAACCTCTTCAGAACCGGGAAGTAATCGCGGCCCGTCGCCCGCCGGCCACCAACCGGCAAATGTGACTCCGCGTCACCCCCAGAGCTTTCGCCAACTGGTTCTGGTTCAAAACGCCCGTGTCCCACATGAGGCACACCCACTTTACATCCGCCTCGCTCAATTTGTACTTCGGCATGCTTTTATTATAGTCAACATCCGCCTACCCCGGCCTACTCTACCCTTAGGAGACCTCATGTCCACTTACAACATCACCCTCGCCAATGACGGATCGGGCAACATTACGCCCACGGTTCGCCGGATTGGTACTCCCGCCTCGGGCGGAACCTTGCTTACCATCCCCGCCGGCGAGCTCTTCCCGGGCACCACCACTTTGCTGCTCGGCTTGGCCGGGGGCGCGGCTCTTCGCGCTGCTCTCAACAGCTACGCAACCAATCCGACGGGCGCGTACCATATTACCCTGACCGACGATGGCACCGGGGTCTTCACCCCCTTGGTCCGACTCGGCGGCACCGCGGCCTCTGGCGGGACCGTGCTCACTCAGCCGGCGGGCGAACTCTTCCCCGGCAGCACCACCTTGCTGATGGGCTTGGCCGGCGGCTCCGCACTTCGCGCCGCGCTAAACGACCGATCGGCAGGCAATTAATCCCCCGAGGAACACATGGCGATTATCCCTTCCGGCGGGACCATCCGTAATGACTTGTATTCCATCAGTACGACGGCCCAAATCCTCAACAACATCAACACCACTTTGGTAGCGGCGGGGTGGACTTCGGTTCCCGTCGCCGCCCGGAATACCATTATCTTCTCCGGTCAACCGAGCAACAACCAAAACGTCACCCTAGGACTGGTCACCTACACCTTCCTTACGGTGATGCCTAACCTGTTGCCCGGGCAGGTGCTGATCGGAGCAACCGCGCAAGACACGTATCAAAACCTGTATTATGCCATGCAGCTCGGCCTGGGCTCGGGTACCTTGTATTCTTCCTCGACTCCCTTGAATGCTGACCTCACGCCGGTCCTAACCACCGGTCGCTTCCTGATCCTCTACAACACGCCGGGTCCCGTCGGCAACACTTTCTACGTTTTCACCGGAACGCTCGCCAATGCCGTCTTCTACAACGGATGCAACAGCCCAAACGGGTTTCCACTCATCGGCGGGGGCTATAACTGGACCTCGACGGGGAACAACGTAGGAATGAAAGTCCAGGTCTACGGGTACAGTAGCCCCGAAGGTGGAAATCAGTGCCGTTTTATCGTGCAAAACGAAACGGGGCAGTCCACCACGGGAGTCTTGACCGTCGGATGCTCGGATTCGGGCAATAATATCTACGGTATGATACTGCGAGTGGCCTCCGTGCCCAATATGAGGGTAATTGCGAACAATAAGCAATTTTTTGCCTTCGAGAATGACTCTTCTACCGGCTTTGGCAGCTTCATAGGCTTCGGCGTACCCTATTTGTTGGACTTTTTGGCTCCAGTGCCCCTCACAGGGGCTTCAAATGCCAACCCCATCCAAATCCAGACTCCAACACCTCACGGGCTCGTAAGTGGGGACAACGTTTGCATCAGCGGAGTGCTGACTAACACCGCCGCGAACGGCCAATTCAACGTAACCGTAATCAGCGCGACCGTCTTCACCATCCCAATCGCAGGCAATGGCATTTATACCTCCGGCGGGCTAGTCGGGAAGATCGGGAGCACCATCAGTGAGGCCTTTTTTGGGATTAACCGGGGGAACGAGCCCTCGTTTATCCGCAACAGCTTGTCCAGCGGGTACGAGGCCGCTTGGGTTCTTAACGGATCTGTCACGCTTGCCAGTGTAAACAACACCAACGTTGGCGGGCTTAGATTCGTAGTGCCCCAGCTCGCGGCGTCAGCCCTAAACGGCAAACGACTACCCTTCTACGACAACACCTCCTTGTTCTCGGAACCTATCATAGGCTGGGGGACAAGTCCGACGGGCACCTTCTTCGTTTTTGGCCAATTGTACGACTCCTTTGTAGAGAACCGGCAAGAACCCATCGGTACGCAAGGAGTTCTAAACGGGCTAAACTACTATTCGCTGACCGTTGACAACGCCGGCGACGCCAACAACGTGCAGGGTACCTTTTGCGTTAGGATTCCTTAATGGCTTTTGGATTCGCAGTAACTTTCGTCCCGTTTAAGTCTTCCGCCCCGACGGGCATTACCCCGTTCGACCCGGCGGCGGCTATCTTCGTAGTTGCTGGTGATGACGCCCGGGGCAAATCATTTATCCTGGGCGGGATCACATTCCAAGAGCGCATTGGAAACTGGCAAGGAGAGGACTGTTTTATCGTTGCAATCCCCAACGTCCCCCCTCCGGTTTACATAGACCCACCCTTTCCGCCGGTCTACCCCTACTTATTCGCAACCGACCCCATCTATGGGAGAGAAAACTTGTCACTCAACTTTCAAATGGTCCGAATGGACGACTATGTATTCGAAGCGACAGTGATCCTTGACTCCCTCCCAGTCAACCTGACCGACTCCACGCTTATCTTCACCGCTAAATGGTCAGTCAAAGACCTTGACTCGGCGGCGGTCTTTCAACTCACCTCCGGCACGCCCCAGCTCACGATCACCAACGCCCTGCTCGGCCAGTACCGGGTAGACATCCCGTCGTCGGCTACTTCCCTGGTGCCTCTCAACAAAACCGAACTCGTCTACGATATCCAAATGCTTACCCCCACCGGAAAGCGCAAAACTATCCAACGCGGCATCCTAATAGTGGTGCCTGACGTAACCCTCAACTGATACCATATTCTTAGGAGATCCACATGCCTATCATCGTCGGCTCAGCAATGCGCCAAATCGTTTTCGAAGGAACCGTCTCGCCGGAGGCAGTACTTGCGGCCACCGCGCCTAACTTTTCCTTTACCGTGCCGCAATCGGTCCCTGGCCAAGTCTTTCTCATCCAGCTTCCTGCCTTGGAAGCGGGCTTGATTCCCTCTGGCGTTGGCCAGTGCTCGACCGCAGGCACTGTGCTTTGCCGTGTCGCCAATGTTACCGCGGCCACAATCACCCCGGCGGCGGCCCAAGCGTTCACTTGCGTGGCCGTGTAAGGATCCCCCTATGGCAACCCTATCCAGCAAAAACTTTGACGCGGGGTACCCTAATCAGGTACCTCGGTTCATCGTTGCAGTCCCCACTGTAGCTGCCGATCTTTTTGCCCAAGACGGTCAGCTTTTCCAACTCTCCCTCACAAACGGCACCGGCGGGGCTCTCACCATCACCGTGTTTGACAAAGCTGCAACCCCCCGCGCTGCCCTACGGGTCACCAGCGTCGCCGCAGGGGGCACTGTAGTCTTCTCCTGGCCCGAGGGGCTAACGCTCCAAGGCGGGCTCAACTGGGTCGCCAGTGGCGTCGGTCTGGAAGCGTCCGTCGTCGCATACTTCAAAAACTAACCACCATGTTTATCTCCAGCTACCTCAATGTCCAACTGCTCAACGCTACGCTGAGGAATACCGCGTACACCCCAGTCACCCCGCTGTACGTGGCCCTCTACACGAGCAACCCCGGCCCCACAAACACCGGCGTTGAAGTAACAGGAGGCGCTTACGCTCGACAAACCATCGCCTTTGGAGCCCCGGCGAGCAACATAACCCTAAACACCAACCTCATCACCTTCCCCACCCCTCTTGCCTCCTGGGGGACCGTAGGCTGGGCGGCTATTTTTGACGCCAGCACCGGCGGCAATCTGCTCTACTACTTCCCTCTCACGGTCTCGTTCGTCATCGGTATCGGAGTCATTCTGAACTTCGCCGTGGGCTCGATCTCCGGTAAGTTTGACGTTTAAACAGCATGCCAGAACTCTACACCACCCTAGGCGAATCTACCCTCGCCTCAAGTTATACCGCCGGCGGCACCTCGATTGTCGTCGCCTCGGCGGCCTCGTTTCCCACCGCGGGCACTTTTCGCGTTCGCGTTGACGACGAGATTTTCCGGGTAACCGCAGTCTCTGGCGCGACATTTACCGTCGTGGGGGCTACAGAAGGCACCACCGCGGCCAATCACAACTCCGCGGCAGACATTACTGAGGTTTTGACCGCCGCGGCCCTTGACGGGATCCGATCGGATATCTCCCAGTCGGGGCTAGTCAGCGCAATCCCCGGCGCTACCAAGGCCGGCAACCTCTACTTCCCCACCGACGGAATTGCAATCTCCCGGGACACCGGTGCCGCTCAGCAACGCTGGGGGCCCATTTTCCCACAAACTACCTCCCTGGCTAGCTCTTTTAGCTGGAGCAACCAAGGCCCTGCAACAGTGTCCGCCTCAAGCGGCAGCGAGTTCCTCTGGTCACCCGCCGGCGGAGTCGAGCTTCGCACGCGCTATGTTGCTGCGCCGGCTACCCCCTACACGCTTACCGCGTGGATAACGCCGATGCTGAATCATGTTGGCAATTCCTGCTTTATCGGCTTCCACAACATCTCCACCGGCGGAACTATCACCTTCGGGTACTCGAATGACAACCCGGTCAAGGTAGCATCAATCAAATTCAGCAGTCCGAATAACTACGCGGGTGAGTACTTCCGAAACCAAGGAATAGTAGGCCTGATTTGTCTGCGTCTTACGGACGATGGGACCCTGAAAAAAGGGCTCATCTCAGTAGACGGCGTAAACTTTGTCGAATTGATGTCAATGACCTCGGCTGACTTTTTCACACCAACGGGGCTCAACTGGGGAGCTTACTCAAACTCCGCCGTAGGATGCGGCGTATTGTTGAATTCGTGGGTAATCACTTAACCCCCCGATGAGCGCTATTTCCCAACTCGGCGGCCTACAGCTAGGCAGCGGCCAGCTCGGCGCAGTTGGCGGGGGCACTAGCGGTACGGGCAATTTCTCCGTTGCTCTCGTATGGTCTGCGGTGCCTTCGTATTTGGTACTGGCATCGGCGACCTTCAACGTCCCGATGGTTTGGCTAGCCGACTCCACCATCCCGGTGTTTGCCTTCGGCACCTTCTCAGTCCCCCAGGTCTGGTCCGCCCTTCCAGGAGCTACGGCGCTCGCCGGCGGCATCTTCGTCCCCGCAGTGCTCTTCTGGCTGCCCTTCGTAGGCAACCCAGAAGCCGAAAGCACCTTCCGGGCAACCATGCCGAAAAGCTGGCCGCGGGGCGCTATGCCGGTATCCTTCGTTCGCCGGTTCGAGAAGTTCACCTCCCCCATCCGGCCCAACCTCCAAGAGAGCAACGGGACCGTCCCTTACATTTCAGGCTAAACTAGGAGGGTGCCCCTGCCTTTGATGCCTGATGTTTTGGTGAGATTCCCCGAGCGGCTACGCAGGGAGTTTCGAAAAGCAGTCCTGAAAGCCTTTCCCCTAGAAGAAGTCGCGATTTTGCTTGGCAAGCGCGGCCCAAACGGCGAGTACGACCTCGACCGGCTGTACTTCCCGCCCACGCGGCTTAAAAAATCCACCACCGAGAACATCGTAATCCTCCCCGAGTGGTTTAGCGACGCCGAGGCTGCCCATCCGGGCTATCAGGTCTTCGGCGACATCCACTCGCACCCGTATATCGGCCTCGACATGCCAATGTTATCCGCGGAGCCCTCTGAAACCGACTGGATATCCGCGGCACACAAACGAAAGCACTACCCCGGCGGCTACCACCTCATGGGCATCATGACATGCCTTGAGATAGGTCAAAAATACGTCACAAAAACCAAATTCTGGCCCATAGGAGCCCCGGTTACCCTCGTCAGATGAGCGAACAACGATTCGATCTTAAAAAGCTACCAGAAGACGTCTACCAAAAGCTGGTGACAACCCGCTGGCGGTGCCGGACTGACTTGAAATTCCTCTGCAACGAAGTCCTGGGCTTCAAAGACGTCAGCGAAGAACTGCACGGGCCGGTCATCGCCAATTTGCAACAATTTCCCCTACCCGACGTAGAGACCCAGCGAAGCTCGGACAGAATTATCGACGGCAAATGGTACTTCACCAGCCCCACCCGCATGCTGGACCTCGAAGGCCGCCGCCGGATGCTGCTTATCGACAGCCGCGGGTTTCTCAAAACAACCATCAACATCATCGCGCACACCATCCAGTGGATCATCAACTACCCCGACATAGCACTGTTAATCGTCCAAAGCAACTCAGCAAAAGCTGAGGCGTTTTTGCGCGAGATCAAACAGCACTTCCAGGGGAACCCCCGCCTCCGGGCCCTCTTCCCCGAGCACTGCCCCATGAAGCGCATCATGGAGTGGGGCACCCAGACCCAGTTCACGTCAGAGGCCCGCAGCATCACGGCCTTACGCCGGGAGCCCACCGTCGTGGCCGGCTCTATCGACAAAGGGATGGCCGGGTACCACTTTGACCTCATCAAGTTCTCCGACATCGTAGACCCCTCCAACATCACCGGCAACGGGCTCCAGCAGGTCAAAGACAGCTTCGGCATGATGCACAATCTGCTGATCTCCCCGCTGTACTGGATCGACGTGGAAGGCACCCGCTACCACATGGACGACCTGTACGGGAAGATCATCGAAGACGAGGACAAAGCGACGGAAGACATGAAGGAGTGGAACATGTTCATCCGGGGGGCGACCTTCCGGGAATGGGGCGGCAAGCCCGAGGAATACACCATGGAGGCCCTGCTGACCCGCCCCGAGGTGATAGACAAGGACGGCTTGCCAAAATCCCGCTGGCCTACCCGCTTCCCCAACAAAGACTTGGCCAGCATGAAACGCAAAAACCGCTTCATGTACATGACCCAGCAGCAGCAGTTGCCCATGCCGACCGACGGCGACGCCTACTTCCCCGTCAACCACGCCTACCCGACCTGGATCTCCCGAAAGGACTTCAAACAGAACATAAGAGTGGCCGCGTATGAAATCACCGTGGACACCGCGGAGACCATTAACAAAAAAGCCGACTACACCGTCATCATAGTCGCCGCATGGTCCGGCAACGGCAAATGCTATATCGACAAAATCATAATGGGGCAGTTCCTTCCCGATCAAACCATTTCAAAAATCCTAAACGAGGCCCTCACTCACTACGGCAAGCTCCGAAGCATTAAAATCGAAGAAACCGGCTACGTCCGGGGTATGAAATCTTCCCTCCAGCGCAAGATGGACATGAACGGCATTACGCTTCCGATCACCTTCGTGAAGCGCGATACCCAAGTCGGCAAGGAAGAGCGCATCGCCCAAACCCTCCAGCCCCCCTACCGGGCCCACGAGCTAATTTTTCTCGACGACCTGGGGCTCACCGTGGACAGCGAGGAATACCTTCTCACCAAAAGCGAGCTGCTCGAAGAACTGAAAAACTTCCCGGCAGCGAAGCATGACGACATCCTTGACGCCATCTCCGACCTCTGGCAAAACAAAGGCTGGCACGGGCGAGAATTTACCCGACGCACGCTCACGCAAGAGTACGACACCAGCATGGCCCGGCTGCTGGGGCTCGACGACGAATACTCGATAGTCAACGCGCCCCGCAAGAGCTTCACGCTATAATACCCATAGGCCCCTTCATGAAAAAGTACAACTTTAAGCCGACCACTCTCCCTGGCATGATCGCCGTTGCCCTGGCTATTATCGCCGAGTACCCCAGCCCCTTCCCCTACGCCGAGAATATCCAACCTCTGGCCGGCCTTCTGGCCGCTATCGCGGCGGCGCTCTTCGCCTACAACGTCTCCGGGGCTCACCCGACGCCCCCCATTGTATCAACCCCTGATCTCGCTGAGGAAGACCCGGCAAACAAACTTCTCCTGGCCATCCCTAAGGCCATCCCCGAGGTCTCGGCAAAACCCAAGGTCCGCGCATAATGCCCAATCAAGAAGCCCCGGTACAACTGAACACCGTAGACCTCGACCAGGGGAAATTTGAGGTCGAGCGGGACAAACTTGAAAAAGACTACGCGCTCACCCTAGTCAACCAAACCTACGCCACTTACGAGAATTTCCGCACCAGAAACCACGACAACCGCTGGTCCGCCAGCGACTCCCTGTACACGGGTTTCGTGGCCTCGCGGGTCTGGGAAGGCTCGAACGTCCCCCGGGCCAACGTGTCCCACAAGCTCGTCTTCGACCACGTAGAAGCGGCCATCCCCTCCATCCACCAAGCCATCTTTGGCCTCGGGGACGAATGGTATTCTGTCATGCCGGAAGGCGAGGCTCGCCCGGAAGACGCCCGGAAGGTAAAAAAGGCCTTAGGGTTTGTCGTTCAAAACGCCCGCGATGACTACGGCGGCACCGCTGAAATGCAGATCGGCCTCGCGGTCAAAGACATCCTGCTGTACGGCAACGGGGGTATCGCCGTCGAATGGAACCAGCTTAAAAAGCGCCCTGAAATCTCCCGCGTGGACCTACGCGACATCTACATCGACCCCTCGCTATCCGACCCCTCCACCGATCGGGCTAGAAGCATCATCCGCAAACGCCTCATGACCGTCGCCGAGCTTATCGAGCTGCGAGACGACTCGCGCATGGAGATCCCTTCGGACTCGATTCTTCAATATCTGGCCAAAACAAACCCGTCGCCCTATGGCGACCAAACAAAAGCCACCCAAGAAGCCTATCGTGGGGTCAACTATCAGCCCGCCAGTGACAACGTACTCCCCAATGCCTCAAACAACTACATCGAAGTCCTGGTGTATTACAGCATGTCCCGGATCATCTGGGTGTTGGGCCGGCAATGGGTCGCCTACAACGGCAAAAACCCCTACAACTTCTTCCCCTTCTGCTTCGCCCCTTGTTTTGTCTTTCCGAACAGATGGTATGCGTTAAGTTTTGCGGACGTCCTAGAAGACAAGCAGAAGTCCATCGAAGGCCTATTCAACGGCCATTTGGATGAAGTCGCGCTGGCGCTAAACCCGCCGCGGTCACAAGCCCAAAACAACAACATGACGCCAAACCGAAGAGCGTGGGCTCCGGGCATGGTGTTCAACTCCGGCAGCAACGATCCCAGCAAGGCCGTCGCCCTACTCCAGCCGTCCCCAGTCACCACCAACGTCATGTCAGACATTTCGTTTTTGGAAATCGGGGCCGAGAAGAGCACGGGGATTAACGCCGTCGGCCAAGGCATCCCGCGGCCCGGCAATGCCAATCGTACCGCGACGGGCATGAATTCTCAACTGCAAGGCAGCGCCTCCCGCTTGTCAACGATTGTTAAAAACATCGAAGACTACCTGATGACGCCCCTGCTGTACAAAATCTACCTGCTTCTCCGGTATCACGTCAACAGCTTTGACAAATTCGCCTCGCAGGACAATAACGGCGTCGTAGAATGGATCGACGGCGGCACCTTTCGGCAGCCGGTCAATTTCAAAATGCTCGCGTCGTCGAAAATGGTGACCCGCGACAAGCTAATGCAGATCTTCCCCTTCCTGACACAATACCTAATGTCGGGACCGTTCATGCAGGGGCTTAACCGCGCCGGACAAACAGTAGACTTCGCCGAGCTATTCAAATTCATGCAGGACGCCTCCGGTGTCGAGCAGCTCTACACGCTAATCCGCCCCCTCAGCCCCGAGGAACAGCAAGCCCTTCAACAGCCCGACCCCCAATCGGTCGCCGCCGACAAAAAAACCCAAATGGACTCGCAAACCAGAATGGGTGTGGCCCAGCTCGGGTCCCAAACGGCCCTCGAAGTCGCCAGGATCAACAACGCGCCGGATCCGCAAGCAGACGAAGGGACCCGGCTCAAACTGCAAATGGAAACCCAGGCCAAACAAGAAGAACTCGCGGCTAAGCGCGAGGAAGCCATGCTAAAAATCCAGCTCAAACAGGAAGAGGGGCGGATAAAGGGCGAAGCCGCCCAGATCAAAATGCAGTCGGACGCCGCGGCCACCCAGTCCAAGCTGGGGCTCGCCCAGGCGGAAGGCCAACTGAAGCTCCAGGCCAAACAGCTCGAAACCGAGTCCAACCTCCAGAACCAACAGCTCACCCAAGCCTTTGCGCGGGAAGCGGAATCCGAAAAACACCAAAGGGGGCTCGCCCAGGGCGAAGAAGGGCACCAAGCCAAGCTATCACAAATGAAGCAAATGGCCACTGTCAAGCCCTCCTCGGGCAAAAAGGCAGCGCCGGCCAAGGGCAAAAGCTCTCGGCCTCGGGTGTAACCCATGCCTATCAACCTCGCAGCCTTCCATATCCCCCTACGATCGGCAGTGCCTTTGGCTGCCCTTCCGGGCCAAACAGGGTATACTGAAATCAAGGAAGTTTTCGGGCAAGCTGAACGTTTTCTTGCTAACCAACTTGACATCGACGATACCAAAAATGTCCTAAACCTCTGGCGGGCCGCCCGCCTTGCCCAGCAACTACTAACGTACATTCCAGAGAATGCAAAAATGCTCCTGGAGACAGTACCGGCACATGAATTTGACCTCCCGGAGAACCAATAATGGAACAGACCTTTACCCCCGACCAAATCGCGGCCTTCATGGCTGAAATGACCAACCACTCTGAGGACTCTTCGTCTTCGCAGCCTATCAAAGTTCAGGTCGGCGACCAAACGGTCACCTTCAACAATGAGGCCGAGCTCAGCTCGGGGCTAAACACGGTCTCGGCGAACTACAACGCTGCCAAGGCCGAAGCCCAGCAACTACGGCAGCAAAACGCCGCCCTCATCGCCCAGCATACTCAAGCAGGCCGGGGCTCTCAGGTATCCAGCGACGATGATACCCCTGAGTTCAGCCGGGATGAGTTTGTGGATGAGCTGGGGCGCGACCCCCTGCAAGCAATCAACCGGGCGCTCAACCATCTTGTATTTGACGGCAGGGCCGGCTCGGACGCCGCGGCGCTACTCCGAGAAGGCCTAATCCGAGGCACCTCCGCGGAGCGAAAGCTCGTCGCCACTCAGTACGCCGGCATTCACCCGGAAGTCGTGGGCAACAACCAGTACGCTAACGTCGTCGAACAAACTCGCAAGGAACTAGGTCTCGCCTTCGACCTCAACGGCCTTGAGGCTGCAACCGCGATGGCTGAACGCCGGGGTCAAATCCCCGACTACCGTCAATTCCAGCAATTCCAGCAAGCCCAGCAAGCCCCGCCGCCGGGTATGCGGTCAGGCTCCACCCCTACCTACCAAGATACCCAATTGTCCGAAGACTATCTCGAAAGTCTTTCCGTTGAGCAATTAGAGAATCTCGCAAATCGTATGTCAGCGCCTCCGCGCTAGTCTATGATACAATAACAACAGGTTTAGGGTAACCCCCGACCACAAAAAAGGATTCAAGATATGCCTTATTCCCCAGCAACAAATCTAACTTCTAGTGTAGGGTTGCCCCATGTTCAGACCGTCGTCTACCGCAAAAAGGCGCTCGACCGACTGATGACCAAGTTCCAGTTCCGCCAAGCCACCATGAAAGACACGATCGGCAAGCAGGAAGGCCGGACGGTCCAGTGGTTCCGGTACAATAACCCCTCGGCGGTTACTTCGGTAGCGGCAGAAGGGACTGTCGGCACGGGCACCGCGGCCAGCTCGCGTGTCGTTTCCGCAACTGTCTCCCAGTACACGGCCTTCATGACGATCTCTGACTTCCTGGAAGCCACCGCCATCGACCCCGTGGTCAGCAACACCAGTGACTTGCTGGGCTATCAGGGCGGGCTCTCTGTTGACACCATCACGCGAAACGTGATCGACGCGGCTTCCACGGCGACCAACCAGCCGCTTTTGGCGACCTACCTCCGCGTGGCTGACATCCGCTCCTCGCGCCACGGCCTGCAAGCTCTCAACGTTATGCCGTTCGAGGACAGCAAGTTCCTCGTCCTGGCCCACCCGTATGTCACCTACGACTTGGTGAACGATCCGTCGGCTAACGGCCTCGCGGACATCGTTAAGTACACGGCTCCCCAGAACACCGCACTCGTCCGCTACGAGGACCGTGGGCTCATCGCCGAGGTAGCTGGCTGCCGGGTTATCGAGACCACCAACGTCTTCACGCAGACGACCCCCAACCGGTACCGCGCTTACGTCTTCGGCAAGGACGGCCTCGGCTCCCTTGAGCTGGCGGGCAAGGCTCCGGCCACGGTTACCGACCCGGCCAAGCAGCGGTTCAACATCCGCGTGATTCGCCCCGATCCGTCCATCGCGGACCCTGAGGGCGTGATTGCGGCTGCCGTCTCGTACAACTTCATGTACACCGTCGTATTCCTTGAGGGCCCCGCGGGCATCGGCGGCGTATATCGCTCCCGGACCTTGGATCCCCAATCGACCATCGCCTAATCCCCGGCGCTAACCAACACACGACAAACCCTCCTTAACCGGGGGGTTTTTCGCGTTTAGCCCCCACGAAAGGCCGCTTCGGGCACCGGGCCCCGGGCCCTCGCGGAACCCCTTCGGATATCAGCTACAATATAACCATGGGCCCTACCACTCTGCCACCCCGCGTGTCTGCGTTCTCGCAGACCCAAACCCTCTACTGGTCCACGGGCGAGCTCTTCAACGGCTTCGCGCTCATTGGCCTCGTGACCCCGACAAGCGCCGGCACCCCCTGGGTGCTCGTGGCCCCCAACGGCTCATACCCCGGGGACGCGCTACCGGACTTCATGTACGCCCCGATTGTCAACGGCAAGTGGAACCAGAGCTCGGGCCTCTTCTACAACTCCGACCTCACCCCTCCGAACTCCAGGTATGTCGCGTGGTACTACGACCTCAGCAAGCGCCAACTGGCTGGCCCCACCAGCAACTTTGCCGCAAGCACAGCTACCATAACCCTCCCCGAATTACCCCTGACCTCCCCCACGATCGGCGCGAATCCGGTACCCGACTAATGCCTAAATTTTTAGAGAATTCCATAACCGTCAAGGAGCTACTCGCATATGTGATCAGCGCAGTTACAATACTCGTCAGTATTTCCATCAGCTATGCCGAGTACACCAGAAAAGAAGCAGTTACGCAAGTAAAACTAGAAGGGATCATTGAAGCCCTCAAAGACAACACGGCTATTAACGCACGCCAGAACGATCAACTTGAGCGTTTAAACATCCTGTTGACGGAATTCAAGGTGCGCGTGGAGATTAAACGATGATCGTAAACGACGAAGCTAGGCAAGCGAGGGTAGCGCAGGCACGAAAGCGCGATGATACGCTCCAAGCCAACTTCAACAACGTCACCCGCGAGATCAAAGACGCGGGTTTAATTGACAAGACAAACACCTTGCTCCAGATGGGCAAGATGATGTTGACGCCGGACTTTGAGCAAAAGCTCTTCCCGCTCAACAAGGGGTTTGTCGCCGAGACTTTCCCGCATGACTCGTCCAAAAGGGCCCTCTATATAGTGGACCTCCGGGGCAAGTTCCACGTCATGTCATATGAGTCGGCATGGATGCCGGAGCGCTCTGTGATGACCCACAAGACCGTCCGGGTCCCAGATCCTAAGCTCAGCTCCATGAGTGGCCGCGACGTGCCCTCAAGCGACCCTGACGCGCTTAAACCCGGCTGGATGGACGTGCAGATACCCGGGCGGGAAGCTGTCCGAGGTTGGCGCACGGTACTAGCCCGGCTCATCCAAAACGACCTGATAACCCTCAGTGACAGCGATCGAGTTTTCGGCGGTGACAACACGCCTGAATGGCAGCAGAACACAGGAGCCGCCGGATACACCCGGCCCTGGTAACCAACGGAGATCATATGGAAATCAAGAAAAAGACCGACGAAAATCCACTAGCGGATCCAATGCTGCTGGCGACCCTGGCAGCCCAGGCCAGCACCGGTGGGGGCGCAATGTCGGACGACCTTCAAGCGCTGCTAAAGCTCGCGCTCAAAAAGGCCGCGAAGATTGACGCGCAAGAGGAAGAGACCGAACGGACCAACAAGGTAGCCCAGCTCAGTAACGCGCATGTCCTCGAAGGCGTGCGGAAACAAAGGCTGGAGGAGCAGGAGTTCTGCAACCATCGGAACGAGCATAATCAGTCCTTGCTGGTCGGCCAACGGACTCAGCATGGATTCGCCGTGCTTTTGTGCCAGAAGTGCCAGAAACTATTCACGTCTCCCCCGCAAAACCCCGAGGAACGCATCCCGCCCGGCCTAGAGCCACGGCCTAATTTCGTCGGCGGGCCTCATCAGTAACCAGCAAGGATAACCTATGGCGGCAACCAAAACACCCTACGAAGCGTTCGATATCGCGAAAAAGTTTGTCAAAAACATGCCTTTGGAGAGCGTCGGGCCCCAAATTCTCGACGAGATTAACAAAAGGATGTGGATGGCCGCCCCCTGGCGATGGACCCTTGGTGCGTTGCCGCCGATCACCCCACTTGTAAACGTCACGGACTACAACATTGCCCTCCCGAACAATTTTCTTTATATATATGATGCGATTCTGGCTAACGCCGGAAAGATTGTTCGCCATCTGGAGTGCATTGGGGAGATTAACCCAACCGTTAACCAGATCGGGCAGATTAGCAAAATTGCTCACGTTACTGCGGGGACATTCCGGGTATACCCGAAGCCGCCGCAAGTAGACAACCCCGCGTCAAGTATCCTATGCCGGTACAAGAAGGTCTCGCCCTTGGTGACTAACCAGTCCCAGAGCACCCCCGGGCTACTCGTCATGGATGACGACTGGTTTTGGGTTTACCAGCACGGTGTCATCTGGCTGTCCTACCTCTGGGGTGATGATTCCCGGGCCGGGTCGGCGACGGTGGACAAAAACGGCCAGACGCAGTATTCAGGGCAGAGGGCAGTCTTTGAAGATGGCCTCTGGCAGATGCGGAATCGCGAAAAACTAATCCCGCTCGATGACCGAAAAGCCATCGACGTCGAGGAGAACAATAAATAAATGGCTCTATCCCCCGCCACGCTTACTTACGCCGACGTCTTAAACGTCGCCCGGTCAACCATCCCGGCACTCAAAGAGGATGATTTCGCGGCGACCATTTGTAACATGGCGGTCAACCTTATTTGGTCCGATTTTGACTGGCGCGAGTCTATCGTACCTCTGCCTCCCTTCTACCTGACCGCCCTACAGCAGGACTACGGCTCCCCCGCAGTAGTCATCCCGGCAGATTTTGGCGGCCTTCGGAAGGTCCACCTTACCGACTTACAGAGCAACCCTACCACGCAAACCGAACTACGGCCCTTGCGGTTTCTCGACCGGACAAGTCGAATCGGAATGCCAGAGGCCGTAGGGTATGTGCCCGAGCTGGCCGTTTTGCGAGTATTCCCTTTGGTCCCTGGCGGCATTCAGCCTCCCCGGTGGACTATCTCAGGCACTTACAAGAAAAACCCGCCGGTCATCAGCGCGGCAATTCTCAACTCTCCCATCCCGTTTCAGGATAAGTATTTTTTAACCATGCTCGATGCAGTGCGCTGGGCAGCCGCAGCCGTAGGTGGCAGCGGGGAGCTGGCGAATAGCCGTCGGGGTATTGTAGCTCAGTCAATAATGGCCCAGGCGGCGCAGGAAGGTGTGGATATGGGGGATACGACTATTCACCCATCAGCCCCCCTGGGTTTCACAGGCCGGGGTATGATGTGGTCCGCGAGGTACCCAGGTGGAGCCTCTTTCTAACAAGCTCATCCTCAAACTGCCCAAACTTCCGCCTCGTCCCTTACCGGACCCGGCATCCACAATACCGCCGGTTTATCACCCGGCCCCTTTTAAAGGTTTAGAATAGGAACATATGAGTACCAAAGCAATTCAACACGAAGACGAGAATGACAAGATCGAGGCCAAGCTGTCCGCTGACGCCGTGAAGGCCAAACTTCCTGACGGCAAATACGATATTTTTGGCTTGGTGTTTGACGTCAAAAGTGGTAAGTTCGAAGATCGAGTGTCCGGTAAGCCCGTCAGCGATTTCACTTTCGAAAGCGGCGAGACGACGCTGGGCGAGGCCATTTTTCCCGTTAATCCGACCCAGTTTGCCACGGAAGAGACCCGCGACGCCGTGCTGGCAATCGTGCTCCCAGAGCTGCTGAAGTCCGGTTCCGTGACCGATTACTCCAAGCATGACACCAAGCTGCACCAGCCGGCCTATCGGCCCATCGTCGAGCGCGGGATCGAGTTTTTCAAAGGCGAGAAAGCCGTACTCGTCAACGCTGGTTTGCTGGCGAACAGCATCATCCGCAGTGGGGAAGCGGTGACCATCGCCGGCCTGAAAGACACCCTCAACTTGGACTAATCCGCAAAGCAAAATAGGAGCCCTTCTATGGCAGACATCTCATTCAATCCCGACAACGACAATTTCGATTACAATCCTCCTGCTCCTGAAGGGGCTCCTACTGGCGGCGGCCCCCTGCCGCCCAGTCCATCCGGCGGCATTGGAGATTTCAGCAACTGGACCCCGGGGGGCTCCAACAAGCCTGATTCTGCTTATTACGACTTGTTCTCGGGCCCTTCGGGCTTTGCGCCCTTTGGCGCGGGCGCTCCGACAGCCCCCCGGACGAGAGATAACCCGAACAGCGGAGGCGGCGGTGGAACCGATCGAGCGCCAACGCCACCACGAGCGCCGGGCGCTGCACCTCCCCCTGCTGCCCCTCCGCTTGCCCCTGGTGGTGCCCCGCCTACTGGCAGAGGCGGTGTCCCCCCGCCCGTAGCCCCTCCGGCACCGCCGGCCCCTCCCGCTGGCCCCTACCAGCCTGGGTACGAGTCCAATGGCTACAATCCTCTCCAGTACGCTAACCTGAAGACGGCCAACGACATGGCAACGTCCTTCGGGGGCAACGCCGTGCAGACCAGGGGCGTCGGCGCGGGAGCGGCTCCTGACCAAAACATGATCAACATGGGCGGCGGAAACTTGTTCAACGCCGGTCTCGTGGCCCAAAATGTCCAGCGGTATGGCCTAGAAGCTGCCAAAAAGATGATGCAGGCAGAGATGAATATGCCGGGGGCCTATAACCCGAATTGGCAAAATGAGGACTCTGTGTTCAGACTGGGGGGCGACAACGCGCAAATTCGGTCTCTGCCCGGCGGCGTCCAGGCGGGAGCCAACAATCCGGCATGGGGCATGCAGGCCCAAAATGCTGGAGGTCCCGGCGGAGGTCCCGGCGGCGGAACTGGCCGAGGCCCCGGCGGCGGAGGTGGCGGAGGTGGCGGCGTAGCACCCCCCGCAGGTCCCACGGCACCCCCCGTACACCCCGGCGGCGGAGCTCCAACGGCTTCCGGCGCTGGTCAAGACCCTCGCTTTGTCGGTGGCGGAATAGGCAACTTCGACCTGTTCTCCGCAATCAATAACTTCATGCCGGGCGGGAACCGCGGGAAACAGGGCGGGCAGCTTAACGCCCAATCCCTGCTCGCAATGCTGCTGGGCGGTAACCTCGGAGGGAACCAGTCCCTCGCGCCCGGACAGCGAAGCCCCGGCAGCAACGGCGCATTTAACCCGAATCTCATGGGACCTGGAGGGACACGACAAAATACCCCACCCTCGGGCCCGCGGGGCCCTATGTCAAAACAGGACATGGAGTCTCTACTCCAAATGATCTTCGGCGGCTAAGGGACTTTCTAACTAATCATGAGCCAAAATACACAGTGGGACTCCCTTGACTGGGACGTCGTAAACTTCCCCTATGACCGCATCGAACCGGAGCTTTCCACGAGGCCCCGGTTCTTCCGCGGGGAAAACATGGCTGTTACCCTGGGGGGCAAGCTAATCAAGCGCCCCGGGACCCTGCAAGTCGATGTCTCCAGCAAAATCACCAACAGCTACGCCCAACGGCTCGTCGTGTTGGAGACCCTGGATACCCCGCCTTTGCTCTACTGGCTCACCAGCGTATTTTCAACCACAACCGGCCTGTACCAGATCTACTACAAACGTATGTCGTCTCCGGCCCCCGGGCCTTGGATCCTGGTGCCCAGCTACCGGGACAACCAAGCCTCCACCCGGCCTCACGAGATAGTGATCTCCCGGGGCGTCGCCTACATCAAAGGCTACCCGGCGGCGGCGAGCGCCGAGAAGCTCGGCACGTTTATCTTTGACGGCACCGCCAGCGTCGTCAGCGTGCGTCCGTGGGGGTTAAACGGCCCTACGGAGCCTTCTAGGCTCAGCGGGGCCACCACGAGGCTCTCCGCGAGCGTAACGAGCACTGCTACGACCCTGAACGTAGTCGCCAGCGCCGGCTTTCCGATCAGCTTCCCCTTCGTAGCCCAGATTGGGTACGAACAGGTCGAGGTGTCCGCGGGCCCGCCCGGGCTAGCCTGGACAGTTGTCCGGGGCGCTAACGGGACCCTGCCTACCGCACATGACCTAGGTACGCCGATAATCTACGTCAACTGGGCGAATTCTCTGCATCAGGTGAACGTCAATTACGGCTGGCGGTACGCCTACGCCTACAAGACGATCACAGGGCAGATAAGCAACCGGTCGCAATTGGCGACCAACCCGGATAAAATGGGGGACAACACCGGGCCGTTTTTTGACCTCATACCGAAGATCAAAATCCTAGGCCATGTGGACACCACGAATATCCCGAAGATTAACGTCTACCGGACCACCGACGGCGGGGGTACTTTTTACTTCCTGAAAGAAGTGGCTAACCCGGGGGCGAGCTTATTCGACTTCGAGGACAAATTTTTGGAGAGCGGGGTAAGCGGGGGCACTTTCAGCGACCCGACGCCAGACGCCGATCTCAACATCGCTAACGTAGCGCCCGGGCTCGACAGCAACTCGCCGCCGCCGACGACCCTAGCTCCGAAGATTACCGGCGTAGATCCAGTGCAAGCCTCGACTCCGGTAGTGAGTTACTCGGGGCGCTTGTGGTACGCCATCGGGAATGTGCTGTTTTACAGCGCGGACGAAGAGATCAACGCCGGCATACCGGAGGAATCCTGGCCCAGCGGTCTCAAAGGGGCAAACTTTTTCCGGTACCCCCTGCCGGTCACGAACCTCGTGGCGACTAACAACGCACTGCTGGTGTTCACGCTCAAAAACACCCACCGGGTGATCGGAAGCAACAGGGAAACCTTTGCCTCGGAGCCCTTCTTCGAAAATGTCGGGGCACCATATGGGCATCCCCGGGCAGTGACCCGCTACGGTAACTCAGTTGTGTTTGTAACCAACGACTACCGGGTAGCCCGGGCTACTGATAATGGCCTGGAAATCCTCAGTGACCCGCTGTTTACGGACATCGTAGATGCCGTGAATGCCGGCGGCGAGCTGGATATCAAATACTTTGGAGACTTAGAAAAAGAATGGCTTGTCCTTGCAGCTCACCGACCGCTAAACACCCTCCAAAGCAAACAATGGATCCTAGACATCAAAAAGACCAGCATGGTGAGCAAGCCATTTTGGTTCGTCCCCTGGCAAGTACGGACGACCTGCCTGCTCAGCGACCGGGAGAGTGAAGGTTCCAGCCAGCGCCGGCTGATCTTCGCAGTCTTTGACCCCGAGACCCCCGTCATGAACCTAACAAAGATGGACCCGACGGCGAGAACGCCTACAGATTGGTTTATCACCGCGGCGGTAGGTATCTCGTACTACTGTGATTTCCACCAGATGCTCGTCCCGGCGGGAAATCACGTCAACGAGCGGAGAGTGGGCGGCATCACCCCGACGGTGTATGGACTCGCTATCGACCGGCTAACCTTCCCGCTCGACGAAGACCCCCAGGTCTACTACTACCTGGACGATCTCTGGACGGATCCAATCTCGCCTACCACCGTGGAGCCCCCGGCCCGGCGCAGGCTCTCAAAAGCCTACAAAAGTATGAATTTTGGAATCCATCAAGCATGCCAGCACTTCTCCCTACGCCTCCAGAGCATCAAAAGCACGGATTTGTTCGAAATGTCGCGCTTGACTGTAATCTGGAACCCGGATGCGGGGGCCTAAGGTGAAATCACTACTTTTCGCCTGCATTTTGGCTTTCGCGACCCCCTCCCGAGGGGGCGACGCCATAAACTACGACAGGATCATCGAATTCGACACCCACTGGGTGAAATTCATCAATGATTTAGCCGGCTGCCCCTCCCCGGGCGCTCCCTGTACCCCCGCCCAAGGCCGTGTCAATTATGCAGAATTCCTCAAATCCCGCAACGCAGCAAGGCAACTTTTCTCCGATAGATAGCACGGTCTTCCAGGACAAAGTACTTGCACACGCGATAGGCCGGCTGCTGAACTACACCGGCTCCGCGGAGGGCACCAATATGCCCCCTCCCCAGGTGGGAGAATTCCGGGTACCTTTCGTCAGCAAACTGGAGATCATCAAGCGCGATACCTTCCTTGGCGGAACCGCCTTCACGCTCCGCTGGCTGGAGCCTGACGGGACTGATACCAAATTCATCAGCCATTACAATATCTACGTCAAAGGTATTGACGGGAATACCCGGCCTAACGGTCCATACGCGGCAACTAAATCTCCAGCCGTGGTGCGAGTGACAACCAATAACGCTGACGCTGTTACACTAGTAGTCCAAACAGTACTCAACAACGGGCTTGTCAGCGACCCCGAGCGGTCCCCGTCGGTCAGCAACTTCACAATCAAGCCAGAGATCCCGGCCAACGCCATCACCGGCCCTGTCAGCGGGGCCCTGGCGGGCTCTCTTCCCTCGCCGACCCTGGTAGGCGTTTCCCCGACCTTTGTCACCTACGGCAGCGGCACCACGGGCATCCTAGCCTCCAGTTCAGCCTTCACATACGTCTCCGGGCTACTCACCACCCCCCGAGCCAACACCCTCGCCGGCGGCCTCCCTGTCAACACCGGCGGCGTGCTCCACGTCAACACCACCACAACGGGCAACTCCGGGGCCGCCGAGACGACCCTCTTTGCCTTTAGCCTGCCGGCCAACACGCTCAACACCCACAAGTCAAGCCTGGATATCCTAGGCTCGGGCCGCTTCGCGGCTACCGCGGCAAACAAGCGGCTGCGGCTCTACTTAGGGGCCACGCTGGTATTCGACTCGGGGGCACTCGCAGTAACCGCCGCGTCCGCGTGGAAGCTATCCGCAACGCTCGTTAGCACCGGTGCGGCCACTGGTAAGCTAGTAACAGAGCTATCCTTTGTCTCTGCCGCAGTAGCAAATCTGGTCGCGTACACGACCACGGTAGAGAATTTCACGGGCGCGTTGGCGCTCGACCTGACCGCGCAAGCGACCGCGAATGACGATATTTTTGGGGATTTCTACCGCATCAACTACTTACCATGACACATATTGAAGTTTTAGACAAATCAAGCGAGCTGGCTAAACTGGCTTTTGACGAGGGAGACGACGAGAAGTCACCACGTAGCCGGGCGGCAGAGCTCTTGGATTACCTAGAAAACAATGACTTTACTCCCGATTCCGTCCAAGTAGCGGAGGGAAAGGTCATCATCATGTGGGCTATCGAGCTGCCGACGCTGAAGCTCACGGCGGATATCGAATTCGAAGGTGAGGAAATCTCGGCCTCCTTTATCCCCTACTGGCCCGAGGCCGACGACAAATGGTATCCCGACGGCACCAAAGAGATCCCGTTGGAAATATGGGAAGTCGAAGAGGCTTTTCCTTACCTAAACACGCTTGCTACCCTGAAAAAGCTGCTGCTGCTAGAATAGAAAAGAGAAGGTGCTATGCCAGTTGATCCCGTTAGTTTAGCAGTTGGTTCCGCCGGAGGTATCCTCGACGGTATCGGGTCTATCATATCGGCCAGAGCCCAGTCAAAAGCCGCCGAAAGGGCCGCCGAAAGGGCCCAGCAAATGGCTGCTCAGGGCCAGGGGATCTACGGCGAGTTTCGCCAATATGGGCTTAATAACCTCGGCGACGTCAACGACACCTCCAATAAGATGCGTAACAACGCCAGCGCCCTGCTGTACGGCTCTGACGGCAACTATGAAGGCAGCCAGCTCTCAAATTACCAAAAGTTAATCGACACGATGGGCCCCGAGGCCCTGATGGCGATGCTCAACGACCCCTATGGGGCGGGCATGAACCCCGAAATGCTGCAAATGATTCAGCAGATGGGGGGCAGTGAAGCCTTTTCGTCCTTAATGAATGGCGTCAAAGGCAACGGCGGCAACGCCCGAGGCAACCGGCAGACCTTATTCGATCGCGCCAACGAGCTCGCGAACGGCGCGGGGGGCAGCTTTGCCCAACAGGACGCAGGATCCGAACAGGTAAGCAACCGGGGCGTAAACCCATTCAACCAGACCATGATGGACCGCGGGTCTGAAATGGTCAATCGCAGCGGCGTGACCGAGAATTTGAATTTTGGCCGCGGGGCCGCCCTCGACATCCTGGGTGCTCAAGGCAAAAATGCCGACTCGCGGGCGTTGGTCGGCGCAGGCCGGGATATTGTAGCCAACGGCGGTCGGACTGCCGATCAGCAAAATGTGTTTAAACAGTCCATGCAGGACTTCGCCGGCGGAGGCCATACTGACGGCACCCGGGGGATGACCGCGGCGGGCATGGGGATGGTCAACTCGGGCGGGCGTACTGACGCCAGCCGGTACCTTGTAAACCGGGGCCAAGAACTCAGCTCTGAAAATCCGCTGCTCAGCATGGAAGACACCATGTCGTTTGCCCGCGACACCGCCGGGCGGGGTATCCGGGACCGGTCTCAGCAAGCTCGCGCTCAAGCGTTGGCTCGCGGCGGCGGGGCGGGGTCCACCGTATTCAACGGGCAACAGGCCGACGGGCTATACGAGTTCGCCGATCAGGCGGCGGAAGCCGAAAGCGCGGCCATGCAGAAGGCGTTGGTGGACCGTCAGTCGTTGGGCCTCAACCAGCTCAACCAGGGCCTCAACTCCGTCGGAGCCGGCGGCGGTATGGAAAACACCCGTGTAGGACTCGGAAGCGGTCTCGCCCAGGCGGGCGAAGGCGTGGCGGCCAACCGGTATAGCACCGCGGGGGGCATCGCCAACAGCAGCGAGCAATCCACCACGAATCGACTGAACGCGGGGGGCAACATTGCCCTTTCGGGTCTCTCCCAAGAACAACAGGCGTACCTTGAGAGCATCAATATGATGCCGAAGTTAGATGCCGCCGCGGCCAATAACGCTAATGTTTTTGGCGGTTTGGGTATTGCTGGTAGCGGAGATCAGGTGAACCGGATGAACGCCGGGAGCTCGATGATTAGCAACGGGATAAACAACCGGAATAACAGTATCAGCACTGCTAATAATGTAGAAAACTCCACGGACAACACCGAGATCCAAAACAACCAGCTTCTGCGGGCGTTGTTTGGCGACGAGCGGTCAGCCGCGGCAACCCAGTTCGGCAGCATGCTGAACGGCGGGCAGTTCGGGCAAAGCCTAAACCAGAATCGTGTCCAGGCGGGCCAAACCGGCCTCGGGAACACGCAGTCCATGATTAACTTCCTGAACGGGCAGTTGGGCACCAGCTTGTCCACCTTGTTGGCCAGCGGCGGGCAGAATTTTGACATGGCCAAGTCCGGGCTGAATCTGCAAGCCGGCGGCACCTCGGGGGCTAATGGCATCCCGGGCATGTCCGCTACTGGCGGGCTATTTTCGGGCCTGGGGCAGATGACCTCGCAAATCCCCAGTTTTAACCGAGCTCCTAGGCAAAACCCCGCTATATCAATGCGAAACACCATAGGTAGTGGGAGGTCCCAGAATCCGATGACCTTTATGCCGGGAGGCCCAATCAGCCCGTACTTTAACCCCTACTCCTACGACGACTAACCATGAGCCAAGAAACCTCTCTAGATTTTCTTTACGACCAGCAAGCCGAAACTGCCCCGACGTTCCAAGCCTCCGCAGAAGAGCGGGCTCGCGCCGAGCGCCTAAAGCAGATGCTCGAAAAGACTGTCACGCAGCATGAAGACGATGCGTACAACCGGCACTGGAAGCAAAACTACGGAATAGACCGCGACTCCCCCTGGTATGCTAAATTGATCGCCGGGCTAGGTGAAGGCGGGCGCTCGATGGGGGCACGCTCGAAGGACTACCAAAGTCCGCGCAGTCTGGCGCGGCAGCAAGGGTTAGAGAACTACAAGCTCGCGCAGACGACGGGGCTTGGGCAGCTCAAAGACCTAGGTGCCGACGTTCGAAGCCAGCGGACCCTCGCGTCGAGCAACTATTACAAATCCCAGGCGGCTGAAAAAGCACTCGCGAACATAATCCTCAAGAGCCAATCGGATGGCGTCAGCAAGAGGTTAACAGAGGCCAAGATCCGCGAAATCGCCGGACGACTGGAGCTGACCTCTGCCCAAGTTGACAAAGTAATCGCTGAAACGGCACTTACAGAAAAGAAGACTGAAAACTTCGAGACTGGCATGCTCACTCCCGCGTATCGCAATGCCGAAATACTCGGCAAGAAAGAGGACGGCGGGGCGGCCACCCGAGCGGGGACCTTCGGCGACATGTTTGCCGAGAACGTCATTAAACACGGCTCCAGGGCTATGTTTGGCGGCGGCAGCGGCAGCGGCGGCAAGACCAGCACGACCACCTCCGAGCGAGTCATCAATGACCTCCTCACCGGCCCAAGAAAGGAGTCCTTCACCTCTACCCGAACCACCGGCGGCGGCGGCGGCGGGCGCAACCCTCAGGACATACTCTCCCTCCTGAAAGGCATAATCCCCAGCATCCCGGGCAGCACGGCGGCACCCCAGCAGGCACCCGGTATGGACCCCCAGATGGCCCCCCAGATGGCCCCCTCCGGGGGCGCTGATCCCCAGCGGGACGATATTAGCAAAATGGCTCTTGACCGGAATATCAACAACGTACCGCAGGATCCGGCCCCCCAGGCCCAGCCGCCCGCTATGTTCCAGGCTCCCCAGGCCCAGCCACCGCAGGGGGCACCGCAGGGGGCTCAACAGGGCGCACCGCAGGCCCCGCCCGCAGGAATCCCGCAGTTGCCGGGCCCGCTCGGAAAAGTCGCAGACGACATGAACGAGAAAACCTGGGTTAGAAAACTTCCCTGGCTGCCCTACGACAACCTAATCCCGGGGTTTAGCAGGTCCAAGTACTCAATCCCCGCCGTCTACGAGAATAGCTTGGGGGCGATTCCGAGAGGTCAGTCCGATCCCAAACGGGTAATCGAGCGGGAGTCCACCGGGAACTTCAGCAACCTCATGCACCTCACCCGGAGAGGGCTTATCGACGGAAGCATGAAGGATGTCGCCGGGATATTCCCCCAATGGGGCCAGTACTTGGCCAAGTTCTCAGAAGAGGGCCGGGCTGCAACCGGAATCGCGGCGGACTATATGTCGGTCACCGCCCTTGCCGATCGCGTCCGGGCTATCTCAGGCCTAACGGTATCGGACAAGGAACAAGAGCGCCTTTCAAGGTTGGTCCCGAGCGCCAGAAATTCCCCGGCTGAAATGGCCAAGCTGGCGCTGTATGCGTCCGGCATCATGAGCAAAATGCAGTGGATTAAGGACATGAATTTGCCGCCGGCCATGGAAACCGCGCTTGCGGGTGACGAAACCGTGCAGGCCCAGATGAGCGCGGCGTATGACAGCGCCGTGACCTTTATGGAAATGGCAAAAAGGGCCCGAGAGGAGGGCAAAGATAGCATAGATCTCCCTACTGGTGGGGGCAAGACACAAAAATACCCCATCAAGAAGATCATGGATCTCGACCTGTATACCCCGCGGATCAAGAAAATTCTCTGGGAAGCCTCCCGTAGACTATACCCAAAAAGTCCCTACCTGCCGCAGGAGCGCTAAACCCTATGTTTGACCAACAAGTACTAGACCTATCTCTCCTCGACGACGCCGAAGAGGAACTCGCCAAAGCAAAGGCCCTTCGCGGACTAAAAGGTAAGCAGCCCGCCATCGTTGGCAAATTCGACGACATGGGGCGAGCCTCCGTGCCGGACCCGCAAAATCTCCAAGGCATGAAAGCCCCCCCCTCCGGGGCCGACAACATAGCGCGGTTCTTGGCCAGCATAGCCTCTGCCGGGGCCGGAGGAGCCATGGCTTCTCGCTCGCCCATCGGGGCCGGGTTCGGGGCCGGGATCCAAGGCCTCATGAACGCGGGCCGAATGGTGGCCGGCCAAGAACTCCCTGACGTGTTCTCCCGGGAGAACCTGGGCCATCTGGCCGGCGGCGGTGCCGGTGGAGCTGCGGCCAAAGTCCCCGGTCTGGGCCGGCTCGGGTCCAACCTACTCCAGGGCGTGTCCTCCGGGGCCACCCAGGGGGCTATCATGACCCCCGACAAGCCTGGGGAAGGGGCGCTCCAAGGCGGGCTCCTGGGGGGCGTCATGGATGCCACCGCGGGCAGCTTCGGTACCCGGGCCCTCAAAACCCCGGCGATGGTTGCCGAAAAAACCGTGCGCGAGATGCGCCGCATGGCGGACACCGGGGCCTCCACCAACCTAGTGACCGACCTGGGCGACACCGCCCGGAGCTACGGGCCTACCCTACAAGCCCTGGAGAGCTACTACCACCCGACCAGCGTTAGTAAGCGCATGGCGCGAGAAGCCCAGTATGCTGACTTGAATAAGCAGCGAGCAACCGCGCAACGCGACTAAACAGTCAATCAAAGGACATCAAAGCGAGCATAGCTCAGTCCGGTACTGAAATCCAGCAAAAGGCCGCACAGCGGCTACAGCTTGCTCAAGAGGCGATAGACGCCGAGCAGCCGAACAGCCGCGAGCTGATAGACCAAGCAAGCCGCGAATTACGGGCAACCCGGTCCCGACTGCAACAGGTCGAGCTCGAAGTTGACAAAACGAAATACGCGGAGGCCTCCACGCCATTGGAACTTCAGCAGCGGCTGAAAGCAAGGACGTCCGAGTTTGAAAAAGCCCAAGAGCTCTACAAGTCCCGCGAGACACTCACGGACTCGAAACTCCGTGAAGAGTACGATGATGCCCGGGAGGCTTTTGACGTAGCGGTGCCCTCGGAATCAGAGCTCTTCAAAGGGCTCGACCTGGACACGAGGCAAAAGTACCTGAAGGCCAAAAAGAGCCTGGACACGATAAAAAGCCGGCACAGCAGTTTGGCAACGACCCGCAAGCTCGACCTGGATCAAGAATTAGGGCTCAAGCAGATTAGCAATGAGCTCGTAAGAGTTGGGCAGCATCACGGCGCTGTAGGCCTTGATCCCCAAGAGGTCATGAAGTACCCAAACCAGAGGGCTTTCCTGGCCGCCCTGGCCGGCAGCGGCTCCAAAACCCCCGTGATGGATTTCATCCGAAAGCAGCATACCCGAGCGACGGGATCATCGGGGCAAGCGTCCCCGTCGAGTATCGTCAAAGGGATGGAAGAGACGTTCCCTTCTGGCAGCCCGCAGCGAAAAAACTTCGCCGGCAACTTCCTCAAGGAGTTCATGGATGACCTCCGGGAAAACACGACGGCGACCCCCACTAACCCGTTCGGCACGATCAACCCAGAAAAAATGAATCAGGCGCTGAAGGAGTTCAACCACGAGACCCTTAACGCCATGATGGACAATAAAGACGCCTACGAGACCCTGAAGGGCTTTGTGAACAACCTCGACAAGGCTGAAAAGTATGGCCGGGGCAACAAGGCGGCTATCCTACGGGCCAGTGGCGGGCTCGGCGGAGGCGGGCTCATGTTCTTCATGGGCAACCACGCGCTCGGAAACACAAACAGCCTCGAAAGCACCTTGGGCGCGGTAACCACCGGAGCCGCTGCAATCGGCGTGCTATCCTGGCCAAAGATCGCCAACGCCTTCATGGAGGGGAACTCCGGGGTCGGACAGGCGATTCGGAAATTCGCCAAGTCCACCAACGCCGGGGGCGCGATGAATGCCTTGAGAAATGACATACTCTCGTTGGCCAAGAACGGCAAGGTCTCGCTGGTCAAAAAACAAATGGCCACGCCAAAGCTGCCCTCCTCGACCCTGATCCCGCAGGATATCGTAGACGGCATGGCAGCACAAGACTAACCGGTCAAAACGACAAAAAGGGCCACCCGTTAAAGGTGGCCTATTTTTTTACAGCGGCTTGAGTTTTAACTGAGTCGCCACCGGCTCGGGGGTTTCTTTTTTGGCCGGCTGGTCGTAAAACTTCACGTTCTTCCGAAGAGCGCTCTCCCCGCTTTTGTACCGAACCCGAAGATCATTATGCTGATTGACCGTAACCGGGGTATCCTCCGGCGGCTCCCCGTGGCGTAGCTCAAACCTCATGGTAGCATTCCAGGCCTTCCAGTCCAACCCGGGCATGTAATGACCCCGCTGGACAGTGATTAGCGAGTCTGGAGCGGCCCGCCACTTGTTCGCTCCCCGGAAGTTATCCATAGAGAGCCCGTCGTGTTCTGCCGCATGCTGACCCTTCGGCGGCTTGCTAAAATGGTGCGTGATAACTACCGACAAATCATACCGGACAAACTCCGCCCGCAAATCCTCCAGCACATGGAACAGCCTGGATATCTCTGTGTTAGAGTTTTCATCCCAGGCGTGCATGTTGCTGATCGGATCCAGTATCAACACATTCGCTTCAGTTTCCCGCAGCCGGGCCTTCAGTTCCTTCACCCCCTCCGAGGTGTCCAACATCAACAACGGATCCTGACTGACGTAAAACAGCCGGCTGGCGAAGTCAGCCCGATTCGCCGTTTTGTTGATCTTATTCACCCGCTCTTGCAGCCCATACTCGCCGACTTCCTTCTCTACATACAGCACGCGGGCCTTCTGAGGTACCAAAAAATCCGGGTGACCGAACAAATTCTCCCCGGTTCCCAGCGAGCGGGCTATCTCCAAGTCAATCAGCGACTTCCCGATCTTCGGCAGCCCGCCGAACAGCAAAACTCCGCGCTTCGGCAAAATGGCCGGCTGTATCCATGACGGCAAGCCGACCAATTCCCTATCCATCAAATCAGCAAATGATTGAGCGGGAATGCCCGCACTCATCCTAGCTTGCCTTCACGCCGCCAAGGGCAGCCAGCACCCGCTTAACGACCCCGGGGACTACCTCATCCGAGGGCACCTCGACGTTTGCAGGTTCGACTACTTCGCTCGGACTCACTTCAGCTTCCTCAGACCTTCCCGTAGTCGCACCCAGCACCATATCCGCCAACACCTCCGGGACGTCGGGGTAATTCAGCCCGCCTTGTGTGTTGATCCACACCCGCAAGATATTCACGTAGTTAATGATGTCATCAAAGGTGTCATCCAAGGACTCGTCGCTGAAGTTCGCCGGTAGGCTGCCGGTGGTTTTGAAAACCGTCAGTACATTTCGAAGACGGCCAAACTTATCTCCCACCCGGGTCATGATGCCGTCTACAACAGTAGTGTCCGCAAAGGACGCCGACGACAAAAAGTTCTCAAAGGGCTCGTCTTCATTTGCGTACTTCAGAACCCTTTCCCGCTGTACACTGGCCGCCCGGATAAGCGCCATCTGACATAGGGCCAAATACTTGTTCTTGTTAGTCATCAATCCTCATTTTGTAATCCTTCGCCGGCTGCCATAGCTTCCCCTGGCTATCCTTGAATTTATTCCCAAACAGGTCAAACACGTAATGGTTAAAGTTCCCGTTCGGCTGGAAGTGAAATTCAGCAAACGCCTGCTGCCAATTTGTCGGTGCGCCTCTCAAATACGACGCATTGTACTCACACAGGCACCCAAGGCTCTCTCCGGTTTTTGTGTCGTCTCGTCCGACAGTCACCTTGCTGTGAAGCTGACGGCTATGCAAGTGCCCGTAGAACACATTCCGGTCAAACCGCTCGACGTGGGTTTTCGCATGGCTTGGCCCCGTGTACATGCCATGGATGAACGCCGCTTTGCCTATTGATAGAATAGCAGACTTAGACCAAAAGGGCACCCAGGTTACAGTGGCGTTGTAAGCGCCGGGCTCGTTCAACCTCAGCCCCGAGGTCACATTCACCAGCCCGTCGAGCTGCGGGTTTTTCGCAATCAGCCTCTCGGCTCGGAACTCATGATTCCCTTCGATGTACCAGATCGGGGCCCCGAGGTTGTAGATCAGATCCTGCAAGACTCGGCGGCCCGCCGCGTAGTCTCTCGCCAGCCGGGTACCCTCCACGGCCTTGAGGTTATCAACGTTGTGCCCGCTGATGCACCCCAGGTCCAGGAAGTCCCCTAGGATGACCACGCGGTCATACTTTTGCTGCTTCGCGTACTGCATCATCGTCGAGTAGGACTTCATATCCAACCCACCGACATAAGCCCCTTTGGCCTCAACGTGCATGTCCGGCAATACCAATACCCGCTCTTCTCTCATTTACCAGAACCCTCGGGACCGGAGATATCCGGCCTGGGAGGGCCAAAGCTCGGCGGGGCCTCGACGGTAGCCGCTGCCTGGGCTTGCACCAGATGCTCAAAGAGGCCGCCCAGCGCAGATAGAGGGGCCGGAGGGGCGGGGTCCCCGAGGGGCTTTACCAAGTGGATTTTGGACACCCTCTTGACCTCTGTCTGTTCCACGGTGCTCTGCTGCGCCGCGGCTAATTCATGTTCCAGCCGGAACACTTCCTGCTCGTACAGGGTGATTAGGTTGAGGAACGCAAAGTAAGTCGCGTCGATATCCCGGGCGTTTAAACGCGACGTCTCCAGCCGGGCCTGTATGAAATTCGCGGTAGCCGCTATGTTATTTGTGACTGACATTCAAAACCTCTCGTACTTCGACGTCGCTCGGCAACATCCCGGGGCGACCTTGGACATATGCTGTTTGAACAAACAGGGCCGCGGCCAGCAAGGCATAAACGGCCTTCTCTGGGGTTAGAGCTACGGGGGCATCAGTTGCCGGCATAGCCAAAAGCTCGCGAATCGGCTCTAACAGCGCCTCAGCGAACTCCCGCAGCCGCCGGCGGTCGCTATCCCCGAATGGTCCTGTCTTGACAGGCCGGGAAGACATTGTGAAAGTGTTGTTGATTGCAACAGCGATTTCTCGCTGCGTGAAGTTTTCATTTTGTACCATTATCACCTTTAGACTAGCAATTTTCTGAACAAAAGGCAAATAGCCCTTCGGGAAGAAGGGCCGTATGCTGCCGGCTACCTCTAGGACTCGTTCATGTCAGGTTCTTTCGTGACTTGGTAATCGGGGTTAAAATACTTGGCAATCTTTCTCTCGAAAGCCGGGGAAAGCGAGACCCGCTGGTCTACCTTTCGGACTACCACCCCCTCGCGAATATGATTGGCCCCGAGGATACGACTCTTCCCCTGGCAGGCCCCCTCAAGCTCCTTGCCAAACAATTCTTGAGCAGTAGCAAACGTCCCGGTGAAGATCAACGGCGGCACTTCAAAGCCCCGGCTTATCAGCAACGCCCGGCGAGATCTTGTGTCGATATACTCGCCTGTCTTGGTGTTCAGGAGGTCAAAAGCCCTAAACTTGACTTCGCCGGGGATAGTCCCGTAGTTGAGGTACTGCACGCCGGTACCGTATACCTCGCCGAACAACACCTCGCCTTCCGTCAGCTTTGAAAACACGTCGTAGAGTTTGGCGACTCGACCCCACCAGTTGCCCGGCTTGCCGGCTGCCACGTACCAGTCCGATATGCCCGCATGAGTCCGCAGCCCCTTGATCGCATGATGACTACCAACGATATCCCGAACAACCTTTGCCGGCGACACCCCCAGCAGCTTCTTCAACTCATACCAAGCCTTGGTATACCACGGGCTACCCAGAGGCAGCACATTGGTCACCAAGAGCTTACCGTACCGCGCATTGGCCCCGTGGATCTTTTCCTCGATTTCGACATAATCGTCTGGGGCGAAAAAGTCATACCCTACCCGGCGGATGGTCGGAAACTTCGAATACTCTACAAACCCAGCCCGGATAATCTCCCGTTTGAGGTTGAAATACTTGCTAATCTCGCCGACTTTCACCCCCAGCTCATACAGCGGCTGGTACTTGGTAATCCCGAGGATCTCGGACACCTCATCCCCCTCTACGGCCCCTACAGGGGCCTTCACCAGCAGGCCTTCCGAGTAGACATTCCGAAGGCGCACAGCTCGAACCCGGCGGTGCCGCTGGTCGTCTAGCCCCTTATGCACATAGTCGTACTCCGGCAGAAACGGCACCACCGAATCCTCAGGCACAAACACTCCAAGGTCGCCCGGCTGCCACTCCTCCGTCCGCACAACCACGGGGTACTCAAACACCTTGGTGATGGATAGCAAATCCGCGTTGGGATGCTTGTTCAAAGCCCCTACCTTAACCACAATACATTCTGCTTGTCTCATAATTTTACAAACTCCTGGTAAGCCGGGCCGAAACTAAAGTCAGCCGCCATCCGATGTTTTACTTTTTTCTTATCCTCATGGAGGAACACATACGAGCCTTCGTGCTGCTCAAACTCCGTCATGCTTGCCCAGTGGGGCCCCACTTCCATCTTAACCGGGCATGTAAATCCTGGCAAGCGAGCCGTACTCAGTTCCATGAATTTACCTATCTGGTAAACCTCCTCCGGGGGTATGGTTTTCAGCAACGACTTCACCAGCGCGTCGTGGATCATGCCCTGGAAGATGAGCCCCTTCTGGCGGGAAAACTCCAGCATGACCGCCGTAGCATGGTCAGCGCCGGTCCCTTGGCCCAGAAAGGCCACCGTCAGCTTGGCATTTTTCTCAGCGGTGTCATTGAGTTCTAAAAAGCGCCCGGTTGGCGATTGCACATACCCGTTGAGCTCGGCCTTTACCGTCTCGGCCTGCTGCCAGCGCCGGATGAACGGAAACGCCGAAAAGTAGATATCTTCCTGGATTTCAAGCGCCTTGGCCCGGCTGGCTAACGACTTGTCGCCAAACATGCTCGCGGCCAGATGCGACCCGGTGAAGGCCACTGCCTTACCGCCGTAATACCAATCCTCCGGCAGCTCCGGCATGTATTCTTTAAGGTAAACCCGTAGAGCCCCGGCGGCGATTTCCTTCTTGAACCGAAGGCTATTCAAATCCTGCTTGCTTAGCAGCTTAAAGCCCATGAGGTAGTTGGACCCATGGGAGACCATCTTACCAATATCCCTAGGCTTGCCCCCGTACTTTTGCGCTGCCCGCTCAAACCTACCTCCCGACTGCTCAACCAGCCATGTGAAGGCGTCCGCCCCAATCACGGACTGATCCACCCCGGCCAAGTACAGAATAATCCGCAACTCAAGCTGGCTAAAGTCGGCCTCGAACAAAAAATGCTCAGGCGTCTCAGGCACAAACGCCCGGCGGATCAGCTTCCCCCACCCGCGCTTGGGGACATTTTGTAGGTTTGGCCGCGACGACGAGAGCCGGCCTGTCGAAGTGCCTGTGATGACAAATCGGGGGTGTAGCTTACGGTCGGGTCCGAAGTACTGGTCCCCAAACCAGCTCTTACTGCCTTTGCCGGCAATCTTGTACGCATGGAGATCGGCCAGAGCTCTAACTGTTTCTGATAGAGGCTCTCCGGTGTCAATAGCCTCGTCCAGAAAGCCTCGCAAGTCTTCGAACTTTTCGAAATCATACCCCTCGTCCCTGGACCTCTTTACCAGCGTTTCTTGTATCGCGTCCTTGTCGGTCTTTTTCAGCTTCACGTCCCGGGCCGCAAACCATGCCAGAACTTCCTTGGGCGACTTGGGGTTAAACCGGTACCCTTCGTCGCCGGCGAGCGGAAACAGCTTGACCTGCTCGACTTTCATCCGGGCATCAAGGGTCTTGATGTACTCGTGGTCTACCGCGGTCCCGGTGTCTTGCATTTGGAGACTGATAGTCTGCAACTCGTGTAAGTCGTCAATCACCACCTGAGACATGTTTTTCTCGGCCAATAACTTCCGCACCTCAATGTCCCCAATCAGCCCCACCCAGGAGTCTATCGCACAATACCCTAAAACATCGTGCCGCGGGCAGTAGCTTTCCGAGCAATCCCGGCCTCGGCAGATCTTCCATTGCGGCAAATCCGTATGCAACAACCCCATCACGCCCAAATTCATCAAACCCAGGCTTTCGGTGTCCTCTTCCTTGGTGGGCATTTTACAAAGCCCGTGGTGGGCGAGCCAGAAAGTCAGCAGCGAGTCTTTCCAGGCCTGCCAAGGCGTCGTCAAGCCGGCTGAGGCCTCCAGGATGGGTTTGTCGGCGGACAGCACGCTATGCCCGACGTACTTGAGCCCCCGGGCCTCTGCCGTCTCGGCTACCCACTTGCCTAGCTCGATATTCCAGTAGCATGCCGCCGCGGCGGTCAGGCCGGCTACGCCAAGAATCTCGGCCTTTAGGCCATAGAACTCGAAGTCGATACCCAGGTCGCCGCCGGCGGGGATACTTTCGACAATCCGCCGCACCGACGCCTCGTCCCGGTAAACCTTCGGAAAAGGATCATAGGTGCCCTGGTGGTCGCCGGCAAACAAGGACCGTTGAACGTATTCTTCGTCAGAAGGTAGGATGATTTTTTTTAGCTTGCTCATATTCCTTTAAGGCGCTTTGCTCCGATCTGCACAAGATCCGATCGGTACTTCCAGTCGGCTTCAAAATAATGCCCATTCCACGCTTTTATACCGCCGGTGTCGGCCAAGTCAGGCGCTACCAGCGAGAGCGCCGGCTCCCCGAAAAGCACGCAGACCCTGAAGCCCAGGTCTTTGAATTTTTTGGCCCGGGCCAAACTTGCTCTTATCAGCGTTTTCAACGCCATCACTTCCATCGCTTTCTGCGGCTCAAAACTCACGACGAACATATTAGGCCGGAAGGCCAGCAAGCCCCCGGGTGCGAGTCCGCCCACCCCGTCACCATGCTGCCCGTCGTAGGTCCGGCACGACATTTCAGCCGCCCGCCGAGCCCCCGCAGTCGGGTACCCATCAGCGCCTATTCGGAAGTCCCACGGGGGCCTACAGCGCAGCACGTGGGTAATCATGATATCCTTCCGCCACAACCCTACGGGCTTCAGCAGCTCTTGCCCGTAAATCCAGCCTTGAGGCCCAGCCCAGCCGACCTGATCGCTGATTTCCCCCTTGGTGGGGGTCGGCAATAAGAACATCATGTTTTTGCCCTCGGGGGAGTCATCGGGACAGAACCCGGCACCTCGGGGGGCGAACTTACACATGGCACAATTGGCCGGCTTATCCATCAGCCCGCTCGGCAACCCCCCAAGGTTGACAGGGGCATGCACGAACCCTTTGACGGGCGCGAGCTTGGGCCCTTCGGCCACCTCAAGCGGCTCAACCTTGGGCAAATTCTTGGGCACTAAGGACAGCAGCTTTATCATTTTCTCCTCTATAAACAACAAAAAAGGCCAGGGCGGGGAGCCACTGACCTTTCTGTTTCTCTCTTCCTTGCGTCTATTACCCTTGTCTGTCGTTTTTATAGTCCCTCGACATAAGGGATAATGAGGGTGGGGTACTCATGGATTTGAACCATCGCTTGCGAATTTGGATCCGCCGTGCTAACCGCTACACCAAATACCCCGAAAATTATACTCGTCTCTCCGAGTCGTCAAGCCGCCTACAGGGGCTTTCCTTGTCCCTAATTACTCGTACATCGCACGGGACTTACCGTCGCTTTTCTCTGCCGACTTTTTAAGAGCCTTCAGTTTATCAGCCGTGGGGAAGAACAGGTTGTCGATCTCGTAGCCGTTCTCCAGCACCCGGACAGGCTTTCCCTTGTCGTCCAGGTCGCCCGTTACGGACGTTTTCTGCTTGAGCACATAACCGATGGTTCGCGTCTTCTCGAAGAACTTGTTCAGCACCTTGCTGATGTCCTCTACTGTCGGGTCCCCGTCGCTATCGGGCGGAAGGCTCAACAGCAAGTCTTCCAATTCAGCCGCCGCCTCTTCCTGGCCGGTCAGCCCTTGAAGGATGCTCACGTTGCCGTGCTTGCTGATATTTCGGCCAAAGACAAACTGCGTCTTGGAGTCGGGCAGGTCCGTTTTCGGATTGAATCCCGGCTTGAGCCACTCGGGCCGGTACAGCAGCATCACGTTGAAGTTCGGACTCGCGCCTTCGCCGGTGATACCGAAGGATTGATTGATGTAAGTCTGGCTCTCGGTAGGCTTGGCTTCCTTCACGTCGGTGATGGTGCCTACGCAGTAGAGTCTGGGTTTGATATCGGCCTGAGCCGCAATGATTCTTGACATGGTATTGTATGGTTGTTTAAACGGTTACTGCAATGAATGGGCCGTTGGCGAGGGCCCGAGCGCGGTAGTCTAGGGCGCATCGGGCCCTCTTGGACAGCGTACCGGGCACCCGAGGATTTAGGTGGCCCTGTCCGGTACACAAGTTGTTCGCCGGTCACTTTTAGATTACCCCGGCGAGGGAAGATTGTCAACCCGGGGGTTAGACTGGCTTGGTCAACCGGGTAAACGGTTTTGGAGTTGGTATCGGGAGTTCAAGCTGGGCAAACAGCTCTTGAAAAAGCTGAACCCCGTCGGCGGGAAAACTCGGCTTGAGATCAAACCCTCGCAGCTTGGCCGCGTTGTTCTGGTTAGGCAGGACAGAGAACGTGTACTCGCGGTCGGAGAGGTCCTTGTCCGAATCTCCAGTAACTGAGGTGGCCGACGACCGCATCACGATGTCGAACGCGGCCATAGCCAGCTTGCCGCCCGCACCTTGCAACAGCGGTTCCTTGGACTCCGTGAAAGCTCCCGAGACGCCGGTCTTGTGCTTGAGGGCTTCGAGCCCCGTGGCTATCTTGTGCCAGACTTTGCCCGTGGTCGCGTTTTTCATGTCGCAAAAGGAGTTAAACGCTCGAACAGTCGCGTTTCGGATCCGGCCCCACGACTGCTGGTCGTTCTGGATACCGGTGGAGACGGCCTCGTCTACGTCCTTGCCGAGGGCGATTTCTCCGCAGTACTCGGAGACGTCGATTTGCTGAAAGCTGCTAGACCCATCCCAGAATACAAAATCGGGGTCCCAGGCGTCGATATCCGGGATGACGGTACTGGGAGCCGCGAAAAGGTTCGTCACGGCCTCGTAGCCTGAAATCTCGACCTCACGCAAGCGGGTCCGAGCCTCGGCCCAGGTGCCCTCCCGCTTCAGCGGCAGCGTGACCGTGGTGAGACCGGAGCCGCCGACGTCGGTGGAGATCACCAACACCTTAAAGCCCAGGTCTAGCAGCGCCTTGACAAGCAAGGTCTTGCCGGTGGCCATCGGCCCGAAGATGAACATTTTCAGGTAACTGGAATCAGTCTCCGCGTAGTTGTTGAATTTGACCCGCGGAGGTGTCAAAGTACGAGCAGTGCCGCCGCCGATGAATTTATCCTTGGTAGGAGAGGTGGCCGGGGCCGCTTGGGGTTTTAGTTTAAGATCTGCCATGGTTGTGTAAGTTGAATGTGGTTGATATTGGTGGTTAGCCCGGAGGCTGAGTTATTAGGTGTGTGTGGATTTTGTCTCGTAGAGCTTGTAGTTCAACGAGCTCTTGTTCTATCCGAGAGAGTAACGGCCCGGGGCCCAGCCGCAAACAAAACCGAGTCTGGGCGACTACCTGATGCTGTAAGATGTTACCCAGTTGCTCCAGTTCCCCGTGAGATAGCTGTATCATAGTTTGTAAACCTGCCTGTATATTTCCGCCATGCCCCGGTGGACCGCAGAACCAAACTCCGTTGCCTCACTGCCCCCACGCTCAGCGCCGGCAAGCCGGCTTCGCCGAAACTTCTCGGGGCAGGAAAGGAACCTCTCAGACCCAGAGTAACTGATAGGCCGGGTGAAGTCAATTCCTCCAAACGGCCCCTCTTCCTCGCCGCAAGGCCCGCTGTACTCGCAGTCCATCCCATAGCTAAAGCAGGCCGACGGGCGGTGCTTCGGCCACATAGGAAAGTCCTTCAAGGCGTCTATCTGCGAGTAAATGCCCTTCAGGTGCATGTGAACCAGCGCGGTGTTTCCGAACGGTACCACGATCGGCACCTCGCGGAAAACCTTAGTCCGGCTAAGCCCCCGGTACAAGATGACTTGGACGTCCCGCTGGGCGGCGTAAATTCGCCACTGCCAGGAGTCCTTGAGGTCATTTGACCATTTGGTATCCAGCCCGCCGCCGCTGGTCTTCCAGTCGATGATGAACTTCTGGCCCGCGTAGGGTTTGAACGCGGTGGAGAACCCGAGCAGCTCGCCTTCTATGTCGATAATGGATTTTTGCAGCAGGCCCGGGAACTCCGGTACCAGTGCATCGTCGTGTTCCTGTTCGACATGGGAGACCTTCAGGTTGAGAAGGTCGAGAGGCAGCCATCGTTGGGCGGTCAGGTAGACTATCTCGCGGGCGTCGGTTTGCTCAAAACTGTAAGACCGGGAGCCCTGCTCGGAGAGATCCCCGACCGCGGCGGATACCCGATCCCAGTCAATGCCCGCTTCAATGAAGGGCCAGGGGGTCAACTGCTCGGCGACGGTGACCTTCGCCATTATGCGGGATCCTCGTCACCGGGGGCCGATAACCACTTCAGCGCCGCGGTCCAAATACTGGTCTTTAGCTGGTGGTATATGTGGTGGTCGTGCCCGGTCCTGACAGCATCCGCCCGGGTCGCCAAAAACCGCTGGTCGTTCACATGCGATTGAAAGCGCAGCTCGGAGGGCACCTCAGCCGAGCCGGAGAGTTTTTCGTACACTGGTATGCTCATTGTTCTGCCTTGTTGAAAATGTCAGCTAGCGCCCCGAGGTCAATCTCGATCGCGGGCCCGGCATGCTTGAGCCCCACCTCAGGATCCTCAGCTATCTGCTTGGCCGCATTCAGCGCGTCTTTTCGTAAATCCGGGTCGTCGCTGTTAATCCCCCGGGCGAAGGCTTGATTCAGCCCGCCCCGGATCATCATTTTTCGGACCTCGGCGGGCAAGTACCCCTGCACGACCAGCCCTTGGACCTGGGCCATAAACGCCGGGTCGGCAATCAAAGTCCCCACCGTAGCGTGTAAACGCTTGGCGGCCATCTGCACCGTCTCCCCCGTCAACATCAAATCCACAAACTTCTTCGCCGTCTTCCCGGCCACCGTGGCGGGGTTTTTCGACGCCCCGTGCCCGTTTTCCACCTCCACTATTGTGTCTGACATAGGCAAGGGGACCCCCTCCGGGGGCGCAGAGGCCGACCCCTGGTACTCGTCGGGGCTCAGCCGGGGGGCGATATCCGGGTGGTTCTGCTTAAAGCGGGACATCAAAGCCCCCGGGGAACCCTAATTCCGTCGCGGGCTTGCTGGGATGCCCTTTGGGTGGTGCTGGCAGCCCCGCCACGGCGTCAAGCCACCCGAGCGGGTCTTGGGGGTCGCCGAAATAGCCGCGAGCCTCTAGAGCGCCTTGGATGATGTTGTACAGGGCGGGGGAGGCATTGCCGGTGTAAACCCAGAAGGCCCCGGCGCGGTGCATGGGCATACGCCACTCTGCACGGCCATCTTTACCCCGCCCTCCCATGCAGCCTTTGATGTCTACCCCGATGTCGTTGTGGTCCGGGGTGGTCCACCAGAGGGAGAGCGTGAACCGGAAGGGTTTGAGGTAATCCTTGACCTGCCGGTGGATGAATTCTACGTCAGAAATTGATATGCGTGCCATTCAATACCATTATAGCGTGGGGCCCTCCAGGAAGGCAAGCACGCCCGGGGTCCGCCGGGCAGCCTCCTTGGCCGCTTGCATCTCAGCATGGGCAGCCCGGTTCGCGGCCCGTTTGAGATCTTTGGCCTCCTTGCGTAAATTCACCGCGGTCTTGCCGTTGGGATCCAATCGAGAGGCGAGACGCCTCTTAGCATCTTCGGTCTGATTTTCGGTCAACAAGTCTGGGGCGATAAGGTAAACATCCTGGGGCTTCATCTGTAAGAACTTTACAGAGTCGTCCCGGAGAAGCGAAGTCCCGGTAGCCTCTTCGAACAGAGGTGATACCTCATCGACTATCTCAGCGGCAGTAGTAGTCGATAGATGCACAGTACGGTTAAAGAAACTGCCGTATCTATAAACAGGAGGCATGGCAAGGGAGTCTCGAATTCGGAAGCCGGGCACCAGCATGCCGCCGGTCTCCCCGAGCGTGAAGTAGACTCCGAAGAAGAACAATTCGGGTTCTGTGGGTGAGCGTTTAAACGCTGTAATTGTGGGTTTTGTCATTTGGGTCTCGAAAAAATGGTCCGTATATATTAACGCGCGGGTATACGCGGCGTGGGGGCGGTCGCACAGTGGAAGAATCAGCAAAGGCTGATTCGATAACATAGGGGCACAAACCCCGGGTCGGGCCCTTGACGGGCCCTTCTCACTCCGGCTGCCGGGCTAGAAGTCCTCAGGGTTGCTAGAGGTCGCCGAGGCCCGGCGAGGGTCGTAGAGGCCCGCGGAGAAATCGTTCGCCATTGCGAGGGCGGTGGCGGGCTTGGCGGCGGCGTCGAGCCGGGCGTACAGGGTGGTGAAGTCGAAGACCACCTTCCCGTACTCCAGCGGGGTGATGGTGTAGCCCCGGGCCGTAAACCTCAGCACCCGCAGAAGGGAGCCGGCGAGGCGATTCCGGGTGTACGCCGGGTCGAGGTTGCCGCCGAGCAGGAGCCCGGATTTGATTTCGTCGGGGGAGGGAGGAGCCGGCCAGGAGAACGGGGTGTAGGTGAGCGCCTTGGTAAGGACGTCGTGCTCCCAGGTTTGGTGGACCAGGAGCTTCCAGGCATTGCCCGTTTTGGGCCACCAGAGGGCCGCCATGCTCACGGTGAAGTCAAAGTGAGGTAGGAGGTCCTCCGGGGAGGCGAAAGTCATCAGGTGGACGAGCTGGATGGGGAGCCCGCCTCGGATGCCGGCGAAGGTGGTCGCCCGCTGGGAGTAGGTGACCTTGCTGGTTTGCAACTGTTCGCTGAAGAACTTCTCCACCTCAGCACGGAGGGGGGAGTTCTCGGATATGAAGAAATCGTAATCCCGAGGTAGGCGGTCGGCCAGCCGGTCCCCGAGGGACCCACCGGCGAGCACCAGGGTTTCGGGGAAGGCCTGGAGGAGCAGGAGGATGGTTTCCGGCACGGTGGAGAGGTGCTGGAGGGGGTAGGAGGGGATGTAGTAGAAATTTTTGGGGGCCGAGTCGCGTAGTGGCGATAGGAGAGACATGGTGATTAGGTTCCTTGGTTGGGCCCCACGGAGGGGGCGGTAGGGGGAGCCGGCGACCAGCGGTTTTTCGAGCCGGCGTAAGCGATTGCGTTGGGGAAGTTGATGTAGATGGCCAGGATTAGCCCGGCGGGGTAGTATGATTTGACGTGCCAGAGGTACCGCTGGTGGTAGAAGGAGTAGACGCCGACTACGTGGACTTTGTGGGGTATTCGCATAAGGATTAGGGGTAAAATACAAAAGGGCCTAGTAGTCGGATAGACTAAAGGCCCTTGTGGAGTTGTTGATGATTTTGGATTATAGCCCGTTGCCGCCCCGATAGTTCCATTGGTCCGGGGGGTAGGCGTCGGGGCCGAGGTCGCCCCGGAGGGGCGCTGAAGAGGGCGCGGAAGGGGGCGTAGCCGGCGCAGCCGGCGGTACACGGCGGGCACGTTGTTGTTCTGCGACGTAATCATGAAGAGCCGCTTGGGCGGCCATGTAGGCGTCGAGCTCGCGGGAGTCGTTGCCCGAGGGGGCGTCGTGGTAGGCGATGCAGCCGGCGACGATTCGGTCGAGCAGGGCGACCTTTCGGAAGATCGTTGCGGTGATTTCGGCTTTACTGGCGTCGTCTTTGCGGATGCCCTCCAGGGCCTGTAGGACAATGAGGTCTAAGTCGGGTATTCTCATGGGATTAGCTCGCCATTAAAGGGTAGTACTGTGGCCCCTTTGGCCAGATGGAGCACCCATTGTTGGAGAGTGCAAGAGGATATTTGAGGAACCCGGTGCTTGGGCAGGATTTCCCAGGTGATGGTGTGGTCGGCGTCGCGGGTCAAGACGAGAATCATGAGGGCGACAAAAGTCCGGGGGCGTATGATGTCCCCCGGCTGGGGGTTTTTGAGGGGGTCTCTGGCTGGGGGCTCGCCGCGTAAAGCCCCTTGCTTGGAGCCCTCGGGCTCGGGCTCGTCCCGGTCCAGCGCCTCGGCCCCGGCCAGGAGGGCGTCGATCCCCGCGAGGATTTTTTGGTCGTGGGCCAGCTCGGCGGCGTCTTTGGGTGGGCCGTCTTGGCGGATGTTCAGCCGGTTGAGATCGGCGAAGGCTCTTAGGGCATCCGCGTAGTTCATTTGGCCTCCAGGATGAGCGCGACGGTGTTGTCGGCGATGATGTTCATTTCGAACATGTCTACGATCTCGCGGGACAATTCCTTACCGGTGTATTCTTTCCTGTCGGGTAGCCATTCCTTTAGGATTATAGTGTCGCCGATCATAAAGCCGCGGTCGTTTTGGCGGATTTCGAAGTTCTTGCGCCGGTATCTGACCAGCATGAAGTATTCAGGGTAGCATTTTAGGGCGTGCGTTCGAGTCATTTGCCCTCCAGGGCGTTGGCTTCGTCGGTTAGATCGGCGGCACGATCTCTAAGATCCGTGCTCGTCACGACGTCTAGGTCTTGGGAGACCAAATGGGCGTTGGAGACGACAATTTGGAGTCTTTCCGCCAGCCCGCTGCCCTTGCGAATATAGCGGGAGCCGGCCACCCGGACCAGCTCCGCAGCAGCCGCCCGCTTCTCTGTCGCCTTCAACCAGACGCTGCCGGAGCCCGAAGAGGCCGCGACTGCCGCGTCTATGTCCACCGCGGCATCGTCGTAGGGGTAGTAGCCCCCGCCGCGGAGCTTGTCTGCCACGTACTCTAGTTCTCCGAGCGCCTCGGCCATACGCGCCGCCCGCAACTCAGCGGCATCCTCCATTTGATTGGACAATTCTTTAAGTTCCTTCCAGCCGTTGACTGCTTCGCGCAGCCGCGCCACCTCGGCGATCAGGTCGGGGACGATGGCGACGGAGGTGAAAAAAAGCTGATGTTCCCGAACCGCTTCCTCGGTGGTCCTGTCCCAATATCGCCCGACGTTACGGTACAGGTACCCTTCGAGATTCTCCACTTCCCACGGCACCGGCGTGCCCGCCTTATCCAGCCCTGCCCATTCGGCCATTCTCTCGTCGAGGTCGCGGGGTTTATTTGGCTGCATAAAGCACCTCGGCACCGACGAGACGGCGGCGCATGTCTACCACGTAACTGCACCAAATATCCGCAAATAACTCGTCGCGATATTCGACCCAATTGCCCCCGAGCCTGATGTTTCGAGGGTGACCCTGCTCTACTTTTTTACCGGTTGCGACAATCGTGATCGCGTCGCGCCATCCGTGTTTATCCTTAACACACAGGAATCGGTCCTTCGGTCTAAAGCGCTTTCTCGGATCCCTATTCTGCGGCATGGAGCGCCACCTCCCGCAGCCGGTGTATCTCGGCGATCAGGTCCGGCACGAGGTTGACGGAGGCGATGATGATAGGCCGATTGCTCGCCCACGCCGCCGCCCCGACTCCCCCATCTGCGGATTGACAGACCACCGTTCCCGTTCCGGCAGCGCCCGCCACGACGCTGTATCTACGGTAGGGCCACCATTCCCCCGGCGTGCCCGCTTCTCTCAGCGCGGCAAATTCGGCCATTCTCTCATCAAGTGTCATCGGTTCCTCTGGTAATCTTCGTGCCGGTCCAAGCGTTTTTGGAGGCTCCCGTTCTTCACTACGAGCTCGTCGATTAGTTTGTTTTGGATCACGTTTTTGTGCTCGGCGTAGACCAGGGCCCGGAAGCGGGCGGCGTCAAAGTCGATGACCCACCTTTCGGCCTCGGCTTTATTGGTATCGCCGTTCAAAAGCCCCATGATGATGTCATTGGCCCGGAGGCGCACCAGCTCGGCAAGGTTGTAGCCCGTGTTCGATTCCAGGCTCGACTCGACGTAGTTCTGGATGGTCTCGTATGCACTTTCGGTGAATTTTTTGACCACGCTGTCCAATGCGGGCAAGAGCGCGGTAATCATTTTTTCTGCGTATGCTTGGGTTTCCACGAACTGTGCGTCGCTTATTCCGTGAATGCCGGGGGGTATTTTGGATTCCATCTTCCTCGTTGTCTCCTTATTTCTAGGTCTCGTAAGTCTTCTAGCGGCTCTTCGTATAGTGCCGGCTGGGGTTCAGGGTCAGGCTCCGGTGGGGGCTTAGCGGGTTTCTCGGGGGGCCCGGCAAACAATCCTTGGCGGAACCAGTGATCTGCTTCGCGCAGGTCTTCGTTACTTGGCATGAGTTGCCTCCAGTATTTTTTTTATATCTTCCATCCCCGACACAAGAGAGTATCTTCGGGGCGAGGTGGCCTTGCCGCTGGCGAAGGCTATGCCCGCCCGAAACATATCGTTGAGCACGGCGGCGATAGCAGTGTGCTCTTCGTAAGTAAGTAGCGATGGCCGGGTCGCCCCCGAAGGGGGCAGTAGAGGGGGCTTAGCGGGGGGCTCAGGCAATCGCCACCCCCATCGCCTTGAGCGCAGCCATCACGATGGCGGTCGTCATGAGCGCGTCGCGGTGGGCCCCGGCCCGCGCTACCGCGGCGTCTTCGGTTGCATAAAACTCAAAGTAGTGTTTGGAGCCCTCGGAGCTGCCCTCGTATTCGAACCCGTTTAAACGCATCGACGCTATTACCCGGAGGGCGTCGTTGGCGTCGGTCGTGGGGGTGAAGTGGTACATGAAATCGCGGGGCGTGTCGGGGGTAAGAAACCCGTCTTCGCCGTAGGCGTCTGTGGCTTTTTCCCAGCCCATCACATGAACTGCCGCTAGGCTATTCAATTCGTCTTTAGTCATCGTCGTCGTTGTCGTCGTCATCGGTCTCCTCGTCTTCCCATTCGTCTTCGCAATCGCAGAGGCCCGGCCAGCCGATCGTCCCGCAGCTCGGGCACTTTTCTTCTAAATCGCCGCCGCCGCCGGCGCATTTTTTGGACGACAGGCATTGGGTGTTTAAACAGGTAATTTTGGTTATCGGGCAGTAGTCGGCCCCCGAAGGGGGCCCAGGAGGGGGCAGGGGCCCGAGGGCGGCCAGCAGTGACCGGCAATCGGTGCAGATTACCGTGTCGTCATAGTCGGAGACCTCCAGGGACTCCGAGAGCCAGAGAAGGCCCTCGCAGATGGCGCAAGTGACGGTGATGTCGGTCATGTGGAGGTCTCCGGCCCCGCGAGGGCGGCGCGGGCAACCTTGACTATGGCTCGCTGCACGTCGTCTTCAGGGAAGGAGCAGCCGCGTTCAATTTGCTCAAGAGCCTTCTGCATCGTCGCCACCCGGCCCCGGAGCTCCTCGGCCTCATGGAGCGCCGCGTCCCGCTCGGCGGCTTCAAAGCGCACTCTGTGCTGCAATACAGCCCGCTGCTCCTCGTAGAGCGTACTCAGTGCCTCGACTGCTGTTTGGATATTGAGGATTAACTGACGGTCGTTAGCCATTCCCGGCCTCCTTCGCGGCGCGTAGGGATGCGCCAAAAGCACTCAGGGCGTCGCAGGCCGCATGGTATGTTTGCATTTCGTCCGTGTCGTCCTTCCCGGCCACTCCCTCTTTGCCTAGGTAGGCGTGGTGGGAGGTATACACAGCGACCACTAACGCATGAGTTTTCATCGCCTCTTCGTATTTCTGCTCGGCTTCGTTCAGTGAGTACTTCAGCAGCTCGTTATGCCTGAGGGCAAAGGCCCCGAGGGTCAAGGCTTCGGCCTCGCCGGTGCTGGCCTTTACTCGTTCTTTGGCATAATGGCTTGAGCCAAAAGTGTACTTGCTGGCGAAGCTGGTGGTCCAGGCAGCCATCTGGGTCAGCTTGTCGGCAGCCTCAGCCGCCGTCATCCTTGGTCCCCGTCAAGTAACGATTCCAGGAGTATCCGGGCGGCCAGCCCGCGGCCCGCGACTATGTGCTTCTGGATCTCGGGCGACCACTCTTCGAACTTCGCCCATCGGGCCACCGCGGCGTCGCGCTCGACCCGGGCTACGTCTCGCTCGCTGGTCAGAATAGCGAGGTCCTTTTTACAAGAACGCAGGTGTACTTTGTCTTCGTATTTAGTCATTTAGGGATTCCTTTACTGCGGCGGCCCCTGGGCGGTAATCTTTGGGGGCTCCACCCCGCAGTCAATCAATACCGAGCTTTCCGCTGGCTGCCGAACAAATGCAAACGTCCACCAGATGCAGCGCGAGGTTGTGTTGTAGTTCTCCGGCCCGATGCGCCCGGGGCGAAGCTGGTTGGTGCCGAGGCCTGCCCTGTAAAGCGGATCAGGCGGCGAGCGGTGCGCACGGTTCGAGACCTGATCCCAGTTTTGCACCTGCTCGACGCGGGCGAGCGTTGGTTGGTCCGCCGCGACGCCAGACGCCACGGGTCCCGCCAACTGTAGCTCTACTGCCACGACGAGATCGCCCGCCCAGGACGTTTTCGGCAGCGCCCCCTCGCCGTTATGGTCGTAGTCGCCCCCCGCGACCATCAGCATCCCGTTACGCATGATGAGGGCCTCGGCGCTTACAACATAGTGCCCCCAGGCGTTGGCCTGGAGCACCCGAGCTGTAAGCCGCTGGGGGGCCGCAGGCGGCACCGGTGCAGCGTCGAGCACCCAGCCGGCGGGCGTCTGGCGCAGGCCCAGCCCGGCCCCCACCTTGACGCGAAACGCATCCCCATTAAGGGCTACTGCATAAAACCGTATCTCTGACGGCGGGGAGCTCAGGGCGCTCGACTCCCGCAGCATCGACGGCGGTATGGTGGTTTGCGCGTACATCGCGGTGGCGAAAAGGAAAATCAGATATCGCATAGGGTAGATCCTGGAAAAGTGTGTTGAGGTGGGAAGTTCTGAGGGGACTGACTGCGTTGCAGCCAAAGCTCCTCCATTTTGGTTAAGGGCGTCGGGGCCGGCTGCATTTTCGCCCGGGCAATAGTCGCCCGACGCTGCGCAAGGGAGCACTCTTTAATCTCCCGCACGATCCGCCTCCACCATGCCAACCTCTCGGTCGCGGTCAGCCCGGGAGGTATGGCGTGGCGGTAATCACCAGGGTGTGCCATTAGAGGCTCCTGGTATTGTGGGAACGAAAGGGTCGTCGAACGGGGCCTGCAAGGGTCGCCCGAGCACGGCTTCCAGGGTGGCTTGCATTTCGGCCAAGCGGTCAAGAATTCGGGTGATTTCGAGCCGGGCGGCAGTCAGTTGGCCCTCACATTCCATTTCCGGGGCTGTGTCGTGCAGCCAGGGGGGCAGGTGGAGGGGGGAGGTTGAGGGGCCCGTCAAGGGCCCCGCTCCTTGCGGTTTGGGTAGTTTAATAGGTGGCATGAGGGGGTCTGTTGTAGGCCGCCATAGCGGCACGGTCGAGGATGTCTTCGTAGTCCGCTCGTTCCGTTTCTTGCTCCGCTGTCCGGCCTTGCCAGATTGTCAGGTTGGCGAGCAGGGTAGGCCGGGCGTGGGGCAGCTCCCCGCAGTAGGCCCCGAACGTCCATTCGGGCCACGACCTGAGGTGGCCGTTGTTGATGTCGTCTTGGACCGCCGCGGCTTCCTGCTCGCCCCAGGCGGTGCCACGCTCAGTGGCTTCTGTTATTTGCTCCGTTGTCATGTGAATTTTCTCCAGTGGGGTACCAAAGGGGGCTCGTTAGGCCCCCGAAAGTTGAGTGTTTAAACGCTACGACTAGCCGATCACCGAGACCGGGAAGACGAGCGGCATGGGTGCCGCCAGGGTGGTAGGCTGCGGATCCGTCTTGCGGGCCGCCCGCTTCCGGGTCTTCCGCATGGAGGTCGAGCGGGCGTCGGAGTTGGCAAGGCCGCTGGTCAGGATCTCCGAGACCTCGGAGTAGCCCATGGAGCCTTTCAGCACCGTGTAGATGGCCTTGCGAAGAATTCGCAGTTGCTTGGGGTGATTGTTTGTGTCAGACATGATTTCCTTTAAGGGTTGAGGCCCCTCTACTGAAGGGGCCGGAAGGCGGTTTTGGGTACCTCAGGAAGAGGGCCCGGGGGGTTAGCGGATGCTGCCGACGGCGTGGCGACCAAAGGCCCACAATTCGAGGGCCTGGAGGCGCTGGCCGAGGTTGTTTAGGGCGACAGAGGCCGGCATCTGTTCGTCGCTACGGCGTAGGATGCCGTCGTCGCCGTAGGTGTCGTCATCGAAGTCTTCGTCCTCATCCTCATCCTCGTCGTCCTCATCGCCGGGTACTTCTCGGCAGCCGACGGGCCACTCTTTCTGGAGTTCGTCGTCGTCGTCTTCGTCTTCGTCGTCGTCGTCGTCGAAGTCGTCTTCTCCCTCCTCGTCGTCCGCCGTGACTAGCATCGGCGAAAAGATGCGCTGAAGAATCTCCAGGTCTCGCCCGGAAATGCCCTCGATCTTATCGGTACTTTTGTTGGTTTTCGTGTTCTTCACAATGTGCTCTGGTTTCGTTATTATTTTACCGCCCGGGCCGGTAATGTGTCAACTCGATTGGTAGGATACCTAGGTAAGCGCCGCGTAGGGCCGGCGGCCTACATGCCATTGGTGACAAAAGTCACATGTGTACGCGGTGAACTCATACCCTGGGGCCAGGGGTTTTCCAGATGTCGGGGCTTCCATGATTGATTTCACGACCGCCTCCTTCGCCCGGCGTTCAGTAGGGAAGGCGGTTTTTCGTAGGCAGGTTGCGATTAGCCGGTTCCGGGCCGCCCCCTCAGGGAGAGCTAACGGATCAATCCGGCGGCTTAGGGTGCGCGGCATGGGGTGCTCGGGCTAGCCGCCCGCTCCGTTAGCTATGATCGCCGAGGAATAGGTGAGCCCGAGGGCCTTTTCTCGCCGGTGGAGCGCTGCTTCGATAGCCCGTAGCGTGACTTCGTTGTTCGTTGCCCGGATGCTCGACTGGGAATCTATGCTAGCCCTTAGGTTTTCTAGCTTGGTCGTCAGGTCAAGTATCTGGGCCTCGTAGGCGTTGGAAATCGCGGTACAAGTCATTTCGCCGGTGTTGCTCAACATTCCCACGCCCGCCCGGTGGTAGAGCGTTTTCATGTCGGCGTCAACCAAATTCGTCAGCAGGATCTTCCAGCCGTAGATAATGTTGTAGTTTACCCACTCGCGGACCAGGATGATATTTCTACTCCACTCCGCCGAGTCAGTGACCCGGGTGACCCGGTGGGTCACGATACGGACCTTGAAGCCCAGGGTAAGCTGTTTTTCAATTTGTTCAATGGTTTTTTTGATCGGTTTGCCGAGGATGGTAGTATTGTCCGCCGGTATGGTGGCGACTACCCCGTCGAATTCATAGCCTATCCAGGCGTTAGGGTTTGTCATTTGAGTAACGTTTTCTCCATTTGTGTGTATTTTTCCAATATCGGGTGCCCGTATGGCACCGCCAAAGCTAGCTCTCGGGCGAGTGCTACCCAGTCCTTCATGAAATACCCCGGAAGGGCCTCAGGGGGAGTCCATTCCGGGTCCATGTTTCGTTGTTCAACCAGCGCGGTGAAGTAGCTGCGGACGTCTTTCTCCTCGTGGCTGATAAACACTTCCTTGCCGCCCTTGTTGGCCTCGCATACTCCCCAGAAGCGCTTTGACCTGGAGTCGAAGGAGCTGAAGATCATGTACGCCGGGGCGTCCGGGCGGTCGATCGCGCATTTGACGCTCATCCTAGAACTCCCGCCCGAAGCCCAACTGGTAGAGGGGCAGTCCGAGCTGCTGCCACATGCGGCAGACTTGAGGCCGGTCGTCGAAGACATACGCGACGTGGTACTGGGGGGCGATGAGGCTGAGGAAGAAATCCTTCTTGACCAGCCAGTCCGCCCGGGTGTCCGCCGGCGCTCTGCCGAGGAGGGAGAACGTCGAGGTCCGGTCATCCACGCTGCCGAAGTGCCTGCTGTAGAACTTTTCGTGCAGCTTTTGCAGGGTCGCGGCTTCGGTGGCCTTTGACAAGGTTCGGCCCGTGAGGAAGATGATTTTGCCGATACTGCTGTCCAGCCGCAGGGCGGCCATGATGTCGAGCAGGCCGTAATTCCAGGTGTCTGTCAGGCAGGCGTCGCCGGGGTCATACATGTTGCGCTTGCCGTCGCTGTAGAGCAAGGTGCCGTCGAGGTCGCAGATGATCGCCCGAGGGCGGGGCAGCCGCAGCGGCCCAGTCAGGTGGGTAAGGTTGGGGTGCGGCGTAAGGAATACCCGGTAGTCCTGGTAGAGCGCCTGGAAGTTATCCATGGCGTCTTCTGGTACCGGGGTCTCTCGCTCGGAGTTGACAAGCCGGGCTTGCTCGATCGAGTTGCCCAGCCGGCCCCTTTCGGAGTTGGCCGCGTGGACGTCGATAAACCGCAGGGCCGCGCCGGCTTGCTTGGCCAGCTCGGACCAGCTAGCGTGTGATCTGGCGGTCAGGTTGGTGTCGTCTACCACGACCGTGATGCCGAGGGAGAGCCAGAGGCGGGCGAGCTTTCTCTCGGACTCGATGATAAGTGACTCGGGGGGCCGGACAGCGCCCGTCATGGCCCGGAGGTCGTCCCGGTTGATCCGCAGCGCCGGGGCGTTGATTTCGAGTATTTGTTTGGCGATGGTCGATTTGCCGCCGCCGGGGATACCTTGCAGGACGTAGAGCAAGGGCGGTACAAGAGAGTTGATTGAGGTGTTTTGCATGGGGTTAGAGAGGCAAGAGGTGGATGAAATCATAGATGTAAACCAGCAGGTAGCAGCCGAACCAGAAGATGGAGCCTCTCCACTCCCGCCCGGTGCTAAGGTCTTCCCAGGCGCAGATGAGAGAGGAGGTGATAATGCTGGTTATCAGGGTGAGGCAGAGGAGCAGGACCACGCGCTCAAGCATTTGGCTACTCGACCCGCCAGATATTCCAGCTCGTCTCCAGGAGCCCGTCGGCGTCAACGGTTTTGACTGTCCGGCTGGCCGTCTTCATGTTTAGCCGTTTTGCGGCAATGCAAAAGTTGCTGACCTGGGTCTTTTTATGCACGGTGACATAATCCGTGCCTACGGCCATTTTGTTTAGCGTGTCTCGGAACTCGCCCGAGCGCAAAGCGCGGGGAGGAAGGGGGGAGTTTTTGGTGATTTCAAACGGCATGGGGTTCCTTTAGGTTGGGTGTTGGGCCTGGGTCAGGCGGGTTCCGGCGGATCCTCGTCTTCAAGGTCGGGGGCCGGGAATTCACGTCCGCAGAAGCACGTCGGTAGCCCGAGGGCGATTGTTTTGCGGGACGCTCGTAGCAGATAATCATCCTCGTGGCGGTCATTTGCCGCGCAGATGAGTTTTATCATCCGGGTGGTTTGCTTTTTCTCTACCAGCAGGGGGATGAGCTCGACATGGGGGTAATCGCCGATCGCGGCTACCATCTGAGACAGCATGTCGTGGGTTGCTTCGGTGATCTCAGTCGAGGTCGCTTTGCCGGTGAGGCCGATTTTGGCCATGCCCCGTTTAAACGGTGCCTTGTGGCCGGCTCCCGAAGGCAGCGCCGCGTGCAGCAGCTCGTGCATGAGAACGCCGCCGACTTGGACAGGTTCCACCATCTTAGGTGATATATAGATCTGAGATACTTGATCCGGGGCCGCCTCGCGCACCCAGCATTGACCCAGGGTCTTCCAGGGCGTCTTGCTCGCGAACCCAACGCTGACCCGGAGAGTCTCCGGCAGCTCATGTTCGCAGGCTTTAAAGTGGGGTCGGAGGCGGTCGGTGAGGGTCGTGAGCCATTGTTCTCTGTTCATAGGGGTTACCGGGGGATTTTGTCGATCTGGGACCAGAGCGCCGCGGAGCTTAGAAAGCCGATGGCCAGGAGGAAAAAGCCAATGCCCGCCCAGATTATCGCGTCGATCTCGTACTTACGCTCTTTCCAGCTAAGGACAAAGGCGGCGGTGGGAAGCATGAGGAAGCAGAGGCCGAACATGAAGACGCCTATTTTGAGGCCGGCGATAACGCCGGGGGCCTCGGGGGTCATACTGGCCCCTGGAAGATGGTCCAGACGGCGTAGACCGCCAGGGCTCCGAGCACCGCAAAGTAGCAGAGCTCTTTAAAGCTCGGCGGCTCCGGCGGCTGACAGCTCGGGTACTCACAGTCTTCCCCGTAATCGTCATCCCAGAGGGGGGTTTTATTTATGTCCTGTGCCATCGTTATCCTTGTTTTCCGGTAGGGGGTCTGGGTGAGGGGGCGGGGCAATGTAGGACTCCTTGGGAGGGGGGATGATAAACTCTTTCAGAAAGCCGAGGTCTTCGGCGTCGGGTCGCATGGCTACTCGGCCCCTGGGTGCGGCAGGCTGCGGCCTTTTGCCTTGAGGTCGGTGTAGGCAATCGAGGGGGAAGTCCAGGCGGCGGTGGACGTCCGGCATAGCATACGGTTGACCCACTCGGAGAGCGATTCGGCCCAGCGTTGGTCCGTCGCCGTTCGCCACTCGTTGAACTCCTGGGTTTCGATAAGTGTCCCCGCCCGGCCACCCAGGGGCCAGAGGATTTGGATGCCCGTAGGCAGGTTGACCGTCGCGAGCACGGCGGGGGACAGAACGGTTTGGCCGCTCTTCCAGCCGGGGTGGATTAGTCGTTTTGGTTCAGTGTGTTCCAGATACAGCATATAATTTCCTCGTGCGGGCGGCCCGCGGGTTAGAAGGGGAGTAGGGGATTAGGGACGTGGATTCCTCGGGGTCGCCGAGGGCGGCGGTTGCGCCGGCAGAAGTCCCAATAGGGCACATGCTCGGGGTGTTTAGGAGGGCTTGTTGGGCCCTCCAGGGTTGGTGGTGCCGGGTTTGCCAGATGTTCTCCCACCGGAGCTCATCGGCGATTTCCTCTGCGCGACTTCGCATGGAGGTCTAGAAGATGGCGAGGCAGCCGTCTCGGTTCTTGTATTCCTTAATGGTCATATCGGTGAACGAGATCTTTCCGAGTCGCGTAGCGCCGCCGGGGTGTTTGCCAGAGGTGTAGAACGCAGAGTCAGTGGGAATGGTAGTGCTGTCGGTAATGTAGAACCGGTCATGGGGGGCGCGGGTACCTAGCGTAGCAGGGTTATTGACTCGCACAGCGCCAATCTTATCAGCCAATTTGGCAATGGCCGATTCGCGATGTTCCGCAAAGACGACGGCCACCCGTGAGACGTAGACGATGGAGTCTAGCTGGGTCAGAACGCTGTCTTCGGGGCATATAAGGTAGGAGAACAGGTACGCCACGTAGTCGTCGGCATTTGTTTCCTCTTCACGCTCAATAGTCTTTCTCATGTGTTTTCCTCGGGTTAGTTGAATTTTGGTTTAGCCGGGGTAGTTGTGGCTCCGCCGTCTATTTTTTGCTCTTTTCGAATGTTTTCGATCATGTCCGGCGGCATCGCCGGGATGTTGAGCCGTGGCTCGTTGTTCGCCAACGAGAGCACGCCCTTGGCGCTCGCCCAGAAGTAATACTCGGCGAGCAGCTTCAGCACCTTGCGGACGTTGGCTTGGCTCACCTCCAAGTCTTGCGTCTTGGGGAAGCCTACTGAGAGCTGGGGCAACGCGAGCGCGTAGTTCTCGCTGTTCAGCTCCCCGATCGGGATAGTCAGGTCCGCGAGCCCCAATGGCCGCGCCCCGCTTTTTTTTAGCTCATCAGCGACCGCTTTTGCGGAATCGCCCGCGAGGTTCCGCAGGTTGACCGGAGTCATCCCCGCGTAGCGGAGGCCGGTGTTGACCGCGACGTTGGCGGCGGTGATGCCTATTTTCTTCAGTATGCTTTTGAATCCCAATTTGGTTCTCCTATGTCAGTGTTCATTGCCTCCAATGTGGCGGCGGGGTCATCCTATCGCCTAGCCAGTAGGTGTACCACCTACAGCGAAAGTATCTAAGGATCGACGTGAGGGTCATCTCTTGCTGGGGCTGGGGTAGAAGGAGTCGGTGTAGACGTATTTCCGGGTCGTGTTGTTGTAAATCGCCGGTCGAGGCGGGATACTCTCCAGCAGGCTCCGAGCTGACCCATGGCCTTGGGAGTGGCCGGTGATGGTGGCCCCGCCTGGGATGTCGCCGGAGACGGTCACGGTGACCGACGTGAGGTCGATACGGAGAGAGAACACGTGCTCCATGACTGCCAGGGCGAGCTGCTCGCAGGAGATAGAGATCTTGGGGATGCCGGCCAGGATTGGTCGGATCTTGTCAAGCTGCCCGTTGTCTATCACGAAACCATTCGCATCAAGGGGCCCTTTGGCGGTGATGCTAATGGTTACTTCGTCGGAATCCCGTGTCCCACAATGGTAGATGTATTTCTCGGACTCGTCGTACTTCAACGGCACGACGAGGGTCCGGGAAAAGGACGTTTCAAACTTCAGGTACGCTTCCATAATGGTTTCCTTGAGGGGTTGAGGGGCCTAGGCGGCCTCTAGTTGAGGTCTATCCTTGTCGGTGTTGGATGCGCCGTTCTCATACGGCAGGGAGTCGTCAGGAACCCACACCCAAGCGGCCACGTAGGCCCCTCGAGAGGGGCCCCGCGACACCCGAGCGAGAGGGTCGATTTCCAGCTTGCCTTCGGACGCGAAGAGCGCCCGGGCTCGTTTTCTGTAGGCAGGATCGTTCATTGTGGGTAGATGAACGCCTGATTGATGCCGATGTTCTCGAAGTAGACGACCTCGACGAGGACGTTTTCTTGGTTGAACTTGTTGTTGAGGAATTTGGCGACTTTCTCTGGCACGTCGGGGTCTTGATCCACGGTGAAGACCGTGAAGATGTTCACCCGCTCTTGGACGATCAGCTTACTTTTCGGATTTTGCCAGGATCCGGTGCCGCGACTCACCGTTACCCCGCCGAACTCAAACGTCAAGTCCGTCAACGCCTCCTCGGTCATGACCTTGGCGTCGTAGTCGTCAATGCGACTCAACTCCCGGTCATACCCAATTCCGACGGTGACCGTGACTTTCATTCCTAATCGTTGGCCCATTAGGCGGCCTCCTCTTGGGCGAGCGCGTCTTGCAAGATGCCCGCGGTGGCGTCGCTCTTCGGGACCCGGGGGAAGTCGGCGACAAGGGCTTCCACGGTGTACTCACCGCGGAGCAACCGCAGCTTCTGCTCCTTGGTCGCCGTCGTGTGGAAGTTCCGGGGGCTGTCATAGCCGAGCCCGGCTTCCTGTTCTTTCCCGGTCAAAATGCTCTCGGGCTCTAGTAATGCAGTAGAGTTTCTCATGGTGTCAATATCTCCTAGTAGGCAGCTTGCCTGCTACCTCCCCTAGGACTTGGGAGTCCTAAGAGAGTAAGCACGAAAGCGCCGGCGCTTATTCGTTGGGGGTTTCGTCGTCGTAGTCCGGCGGCGAATGACAATAGCTGTCGTTTCTCATGAATTTTAACCTCCTCTTAAAATTGTACTGCTCGGCCAATGTGGTCAGATGGAATGCTTGCGCTTCCAGGTGACCCATGTGATAGCTTGCAATTGATGCGGCTTGAGGCCGACGGTGGCGGCAGCGGCCACGTAGGCGGCGACCATTTCACTGTATCGTTGCTCTGTCAATCTAACCATACCATGTGTCGTGAAGCGCCACAAGTGCGCTACAGAGTACGCATGGGCGTCAATCGTGACAATACCAGCCGTCCTAGGATGCTGGATGTTGTGGGCGAAGGCGCTGACCTTCGGCCCTTTCAGGATCTGTTTAAACGGTTCGCTTTTGCGGTCGGCGGCGATGATCGCTTTGGCCTTTTTCAGGTTAGCCTTGTAGCAGCGGTACGGACCCCGCTTGCCCAGGACGGCCATTTCTGCGTCCCGCATGTTATCCTCCCACCTGGAATTAGGTGACAGGGCCGCGATGACGTGGCAGACCGCCGGGACGCTAACCCGGCCTATCAGGGCCAACCTATGCGCCATCCGGTTCGCGTTCCAATACCAGCAGGTGCCGAATTTTACCTCTAGCGCGTGAGCCTGCCGGTAAACCGTCAAGATATTTTCAGCCGCTTCTTCCGTGCAGCACCAAGGAGGTGCGCCCGGCTCGAACAGACGCTGGGGAGTCATTTTGCAAAGTTGAGAACCCGGGTAATCTTTTCTTGCAGCTCGCGCAATTCCTCTATGCTAAAAGCAATTTGAATAGGGTCGCTTTTGCCGATGCGCTTCGAGTTCACGAAGAATAGGATATCAAAGCCCTTGGGGATCTCTTCGGTCTGGCCGACGAAAGGTACTACTATCGCCAGCTTATGGGCTTGAAAATATCCGTTTTTACCCTTAGATTGGAATTGCTTTTTAGAGCTCAAGTCTATCTCATATACCATAAGTCACCTCAGCTAGGCCCCCAACTAAAGGGGCCTAATCAGGAGACTAAAATATGCTAGTCCAGAGCGATACCGAGTAGGAGATCGGCCCAGCTAGTCAGCGGGATCACCCGCATGGTCTGTACGGGCATAAAATGCCCTCGCACCTGCAAGTATGCCACTGTGGCTACTACCTCCGTCAGGTAGACGGCGATATGGCTCAACGGCACCCGGCCAGACTGGTAGTCCTTTAGGGCTACAGCCAATTCCTCCTTGGGACTAAATCCCTCGCCGTGGGCCAGATGCCCCAGGTCGTGGAACACCCGGCCCACTTGGTTCAACGATAAGGGATCGTCGGGACCGAAGAAGTGGTGCCCGCTTGCGTTGGCCAGATAATGAAAGGCAGACAGGCTTGAGTCGTCTGGGTTTACCGGATAGACCCCTGCTGTGAACTGCTCTCGCATTTCATCCAAGGAGAGCTCCGCCGGCTCCCTGACAAACCGTCCTGGTGGCCGACCTTCCAGAGCGCCAACCAAGGCACTATCCAACCAGTTGCCGTACTGTAGGTACGCTGGCGGATTAAGTATCCCTTCATCTTCATACAGGTCGTAAACCTGCTGCCATAGAGTCATGATAATCACCTCATCGGTAACCCCGGTGCTATTAAGGGTTACCATCAGGAGACTATTCGGTATAGAACGGCACGGCGGGGAGCTCATGCTCCAAGTACCACTCGAAGTACTTAATCGCGAGCCCTTTCCGTCGAGCCCTCGCTTCTAAATTACGCTCAGGATCCGTGGTTGAAAAAAGCAGTCCGGCCTGTTCATAATCTTTGGAGATCCTCCGGTTCAGCCACCGATGGGAGAAGAATATCTCCGCACTATGGCCCCACGTAAGATGCGGGATGTCCAGTAGCTTGCAGGCCTCCTGCTCCACTCCCTGGTTGTCCTGCTCCCCGTTGAGAGGATGTCCCAACTCCAGAACCGCATGGCCGCCGAAGCAGCACACGGTACCGCATGAGGTATCCGTATAAAGGCTTGACGGGATTTCGCGAGTGTAGCAGACGAAAGCAGATTCCATCTCTGACTTCGGACCGAGTATGCGAATCCAACTACCCATGTCAAACTTATCAGGCGGACAGGCCTTGATCCTGTCGATTACTCGACGCCATTTTCTATTGCGGTCCTTATGCCGCGTCGTCACTACAGGTCCCATGTCAAATACCTCCATCAGGGCCCTCTGGTTACCCAAAGGGCTCGGTTGAGATACTTGAAGCCTATGCGTATTCGCCGAAGAACGGCGCATCAGGCAACCAGTACTGCATATACCACTCGAAGTAGCGAATCGCTATTTCTTTGCGCTTGATTTCCAGCGATTTGTTGAATTTGTTGTCGTACTTCGTCATCAAAGACGAATTTTGCGAGTACTCTTGGCGCATTCGTTCGTTCCTCCACCGATGGGAGTAGAACACAGTGCCCGCGTAGTCCGACCCTTGCGAGATGTCCAGCAGGCTACAGGCCTCTTTTTCGATGGACTTGTAATCCTCTAGGTAAGCATCGGCAGCGAACCAGGGGGACAGAGGAGCTACAGGGGATCCCAAGGCCAAGATCGCGTGGCCGCCAAAACAACACACCCCGCCGCAAGTCGTCCCCTCATAGTACTCCAGGGGAATATCTCGGGTATAGGTGACGGAGAAGTCTTCAACATCTACCACAATGGCGGGCACCCTAATCCAGGTGCTCATATTGAACTTCTCCGGCGGACACGCCCGGATCCTGTCAATCACGCGCTCCCACTTGTTAAGCCTTGCGACCAAGCGCACGGTGTGGGCAATCTCAGTTTTCATGTCAAATACCTCCATCAGAGCCCTCTATGAATAAAGGGCTCGGTTGAGATACTTAGGGGTATCGGTACCAAAGCCGGGCCTTTTGGCCGGCGTACTCCACCAGCTTTCCCAGAATCCCTCCTGAGGTCCCGATACCGAACGCATCGGGGGTGAAGACCACGTTCGAGGCGGCTCCCCAATAGAACCAACTCCCGGACGTATGACCGGGCGAAGGCTCGAATTGGATCCCGTTGTACTGCGCCCGTTTTACCTCACGGATCAGCCCTTCGGGTGACTCAATCGCCTTCCTCAAGGTAGGATCCGGCCATGGTTCACCTACGAGGAACAAGCTGAGCTTGACCCCGGGGACCAGAAATCGTTTCAATTCGGCCAAATTCTGTGGCCGCTCATTTTCAGGCATGGAATAACCTCCAGCTCGATCCCTTGTTAGAAGGATCGAAAGTAGGTTACTGCACGGGCTCGAAGTCGTAGTTCGAGATAATGGCCCAATCCGGCGGCGCGGGCAAGATATCCGGGTATTGAAGCATCAGACGTCTCAACTCCCTGATATACTCCGCCCACGCCTTGTACTTCGTCACGTGGTCGTTTATCGCCCCCGCCGCGTTATCATGAGCGGTGATCAACCTATGAATCAGGTCCGCATCATCCGCGCTATGCGAGTCTTCTAGCGTCTGCTCTGAGATCACTTTCAAGATCTCTTTCCAGTGAGACCCGGCTCCTGAATCCCAGGCCGGGTCATACAGCTCCTCGGAGATAGCGTAACCGAAGTTACACTTTCTCCCATCGGAGGTATGATAGATGCACCGGAAATCGGACCCTGTTCCCCGAAAGGATAGCGTCCGGGCTCTCAGATTCGAGGTCGCGCCTTGCCATACGGCTTCGCGAACCTCTGCGAGCGAGTTATGTTGCATAATAACCTCCATCCTTGACCCTTCGTTACTAAGGTCAAGGACGCAAGTTACTCCGTGGTGGTTTGGGGCAACTGCACCATGATCGAGCGGCGCAACTTCGAGTAGTAAATCTTTACCTCGCCTACGTCTGCATTGAGCAGGTTCGCCCGGTTGACCGGCTTACCGTCCCATTTTGACGAGGTATCGGCGACTCGGAATTCTTTGTTCGCCTCAAAGTCGGCCAATAGCGCCGATTTCTTCTTATAATCCTTTCCAATGGCCGGAATGATTGTCATGTTATCAATGTCTCCAATCGAAGCCCCTCGTATAGCCCCCGAAGGGGGCCCTATGTAGCCCCGAAGGGGGCCCTATGAAGGACTTCTCAGGAATCACTGGCGAATAATGGTAGCCTTGACGGGAGTCGAACCCGCGCCCCCACCTCGAAAGGGTGGTGTCCTAACCGTTAGACCACAAGGCTGTGGGGAGAATTTAGATGAACCCGAAGGGCGAGACCTTCAGGGGTTCCTGTTGGTCGTACTCGGATTCGGCTGCCGCCTCTAGCACGCTTTCATACCAGCGTAATGGAGTGCCGTCGGGCTCCGTTGGGATGGCTCCGCAATAGGCTCCCGGGCTCCAGGGCGGCCATATGGCAAACGTGCCATCGGCCATGCTTTGTTTCATGAGTTTTGCTTCCGCTAACCCGTATGCCCGGCCTTCTCTTTCGGCCTGTTCGAACAATGCTACTGTCATATAGTTACCTCAATTACCAGTCCTATTTAAAGACCAGCTACTCAAGCAACTAATCATTTCGAGCAGCCCCCGAAGGGGGCCCTTTGTGGGGGCGTTCCTATTCACCTTTCCGCGAATCCGGTTAAGCCGGGCCGCTCGAATTAGACATCGGGGACTGCTCAAGACGTTCCTATGCCGGGGCTAACCATAACCATGTGCCCGGCGAACATTACACTCTGTGCAATTTACAGAGAAATCAAGGGACCGTGTTATCGGTCGCAATCGGATCAATGATAGATATTATGTTCCTATTCGGTATAGCCTAGTCCCTTGGGACAACTAACCCTTCAAGTCTCAATTACTATCACGGTCGCAATCGCTTGCATACTCTAATTGTTACTATCAAGTCAATGATAGTCTCAATCGAGCCCTTATAGCAGTACGGTTAGTCGCGCTGAAGCATACGCCTTGCTATTATTTTGGCTATGGTCACCGATTAGCCTATTCGGTTATGAGCGTATATCGTAAGGAACGCGATATATGTTGTTTGTCCGACTGAGAACATTATACCATCTGCTACTAGTTGCCGTCAACTATGTGACAAACCGCTAAAGTCTCAAGTGTCAGGCTACCGGAACATCACTAGGCGAGACATCCGTCTAGCTCGTTTCTGGTATTCGGTCACGTGAAAACATTATACCGCGGTACCCATCAAACCGTCAATGTTGCGACAAACCGTGTGACAATCCCGCGATAGACTGCCAGAGGTAACGCCCGCTCACCCGCGCATACACGCGCATACACGCGCATACACGCGCATACACGCGC
>Ga0163144_10001073_pt1 | contig 64763 bp, 68 predicted proteins | sample OliLak19BULKMAT1_FD_123175 | JGI IMG/M metagenome (GOLD analysis project Ga0163144, IMG submission 123175) | Freshwater microbial mat bacterial communities from Lake Vanda, McMurdo Dry Valleys, Antarctica - Oligotrophic Lake LV.19.BULKMAT1 | ecosystem: Environmental > Aquatic > Freshwater >...
ACCCAAGACTTAGATTTTCCTACTCCATCTCACCAAAACCATGCCCTCCAGAATTCTCACCCTCTTCACCCGCACCCCCCTGCACGTCGGTGCCGGCGCCAGCGTCGGCGCGATCGACCAGCCCGTTGTGCGGGAACGCCATACGGGGCTGCCGATAATTCCCGGCTCGTCGCTCAAGGGCGTGCTCGCCGATCTCTGGTCCGCGGACACGGTCGAAACCATCACCAAGGGCAAACCAAGGACCTCCCGCGACCTCGCCAAAGACATCACCTGGCTCTTCGGGTCCGATTCCGACGACCGACCCTCAGCCGGAGCACTCTCCTTTGGCGAAGCCCGCCTTCTCGCCTTCCCCATCCGCTCCGCCAAGGGCTCCTTCGCGTGGCTCACCAGCCCCCTTCTTCTCGCCCGCGCCGCCCGTGATGGGGTGCCTGGTGTCACCGCGCTCACCAAGTCGGATACCGACAAACTCAACACCGACGAAAAGGCCCTCTTCCTCGATACCGCTCCCATTGCTCTCCCCGCCGTGCAGGCGATCACCGCCACCCCAAATACTTCGGGCAGACCCGGCCAGCCTGCGCGTGTCGTCCTAGAAGACTACGTGCTGACACACGCCGGAGTCCTCCCCGCAAGCCTCGTCGCCCCCATTGCAAAGCTTGGGGTCGATGCCGGCCACTTCTCCCAGAATCTCGACCACCGCCTCGTCATTGTCACCGACGGTATGATGAGCTTCTTCGCCCGCACGGCCTGTGAGATTGCCCAGCACGTCCGCATCAACGACGCGACTGGCACTGCCGACGAAGGCGGCCTCTTCAACCAGGAGAACGTCCCCGCCGACACTCTCTTCTATTCCGTCATTCACGCCACACCGCCGCGCTCGGAGGCCCACCGGACCGCCCGGAGGACGATCGACGACGCCTTCGCGGCGCTTGCGAGCCGCCTCAATGCCGATGACGTCCGCAGCACGCTCCAAATCGGCGGCGATGCCACCACTGGCCTTGGGTACTGCACCGCCCGCTTCGTGAACTGACGCCCAGACCGCGCCTCACTCACCATGCAAAACCTCGACCAGCTCCGCGCCGCCCATGCCTTGGCCGCCGCTCCCACCACCGACAAGTCCTCCGTCGCCAAGCTCCCCGGAATGATTCTCACCAACGGCCTCCTCGCCACCCTTTCCTTCGCCTGCGAGGAAGGGAAGGAAAGTCGCCTCAAGATGAAGGCCGCCGCCGACGCCCTCGCCCAGCACCTCGCGCACATCCTCCCCGAAGCAGGGGGCGCCACCACCGGTACCAACCTCGGCGCGAATCTTGCCAGACGCAACGACGCCCTAGCGCTCCAGCGCGCCACTACCGAAGCCTTGTCCTACCTAAGCTACCTCAAGCGCTTCGCCGAGAAAAAGGACTAGATCCCATGCCCTCACTTCTCACAGAGACCCAAAATGCCCTCGGCGGAGAAAACCTTCCTACCTGCGACTCGCGCAGCCTGCGCCTCACCCGATACGCAAACCCTGAACCCGGCAAACAACGCAAAACTGTTCTGGATGAAATTGTCAGTCCGCGCGGAAAAGCACCAGAGGCGGTTACGAAAATCTGGAATCACTGGATCGAGTCCCTGAACTCAAAGCAACTAACCATCCTCTACGCTCGGCTCGAAGCGCGTCTCTTGATCAACATGGGTGGTAGTGTGATGGAGAACGCCGGATTGAATCTGGATAGATACGGAAACGTCTATATTCCCGGCAGTGCAATAAAGGCCTGCGCACGACGTGCGGCCATCGCCGCCCTCCGTCAGTGGTCCGAAACTGGAACCCAGCCCGAGGCTGGCAGCGGAGATGCGCTTGCTCGCGTTGCGGCTGGCTTCGAAAGTCGGGAAAGTTTTTTCGAAGCCATTGTCCGGACATTCGGATACACCGATGTCGACTGGAAATGTTATGACCCAAATCCTGCCGGAGGCCCGAAGAGTGACCTTGCTTGGGCGTGCGGGGATGACCTTCTCGGAGAGAGCAATCAGTGGCAACGCCTAAAGGCTGAAGTACTCCGCAGGCTGACACAGAACACGAGTTCCGAAATACTTCAACCCTCGCATCGGGGCTCAATCGCATTCCTGCCGTCGTACCCCCTGATACCCTCAGATCTTCAGTTGGATGTACTAACGTCCCACCACCCTGAGTACTACAAAGGCTTCATGGAGCGCGCGGAAGATGTTGAGAGCCCTATACCCGTCTATTTTCCCGCCGGGACAGCCGGAACAATTTATGCGTTCCCCATGCATCTCCTTGTTGAGGACCCTCGACTTCTCACCTACGCGAGCCAGTGGCTCGCTGCTGGACTGTCCGTATTCGGACTTGGTGCCAAGACGGCAGCAGGCTACGGCTGGTTCGAGGTTGACGAAACAAACCGGATTCAAAACGCCGCACTTGATTCCAAGAAACGAGAGGCCTGCTTAGCCAAAACTCGCAAAACCCTGATACCCGATTCAGAATTGCTTGCACAGCTCTCAAAAGCCAAGGAGGACGTTTTTCGTGGTCGTCTGAACCCTTACTCAAACGATCCAAGAAACTGGCCAGCGGCAGACTCCGAGACAATTCAACTGACGCTGCTCGTCTTCGCAACCGAAGTCAGCCCCACGCTTTGGAACAATGAAAAGTCGAATGCCAGATCGAAAATCAACCGGGCGGTCAGAGCTCTGGCAGCAAAATTCAACCGATCCGTCTCATGAACATCGACCACCATACACTCGAATTGCTCACACCCTGTTTTTGTGGCGGCGCAAACCCACACGAAACGGCCGAAATCCGTGCTCCTTCGATAAGGGGACAGCTTCGTTGGTGGTTTCGTACGCTGGGTGGCTTCGACTCGTTGGACACGGACCTGCGCACCCAAGAAGCCTCAATTTTCGGATCGACGGCCGAGGGCGCAGGCGAAGCAAGCAAGTTGCTTGTGCGTGTGTCCCCTCTCGTTTCTCAGACTCCGCCGAGAGACGCAGACCAAATGGAAACGCAAATCCCTTCAGACAAAGGCTACCTCCTATTTCCCCTTAGAAGCAATCTTGCTAAAAACGAATACAAAGGCCGGGGCGTGCTTATGGGCGGCAGCTTCGAACTTACGATACAGTGGCGAGGCCCCAGTGAACGTTGGCAGGACATTCAGGCGCTTTGTTCCGTTCTAGGTCATCTTGGGAGCCTGGGTTTTCGCTCACGTCGCGGATTTGGCGCGCTCTCCTTTTCTGGAAAGTCCCCTCCTCTCTGCGATGCTCTCACCCGCTTCAGAGGTTCCAAGGAAGCTATCGTAATCCAAAAGTTGTCGCCTGCTCGTTCGACCGACGACGCCCTAAATCAACTTGGCAAATGGTTGAAAGGTTGGCGTTCACACGGTCGATCGCAGGATCACAGCAATGCCGGGAATGACCAACCGCCACGCAATTCCGGGTTCGCATACGCTAAGGCCGATCACGATGCAGGCTATGGTATAAATCGAGATGGGGAAACGTACCGGGCTGCTTTGGGATTGCCGATTGTGCAGCGTTGCGGAAACACCACCCACAACTGGGAATTTGGAACCAATGGTGATAGAGGGCGATTCGCATCCCCAGTCATTCTTCGCCCGTATCGGACATCGAAAGGGACAATCGAGGCGTGGATAATATTCGTGGATGCACATGCCTGGACCGATGATCGACCTGTCTACTTGGACGGAACTCCTCGCAGGGTCTCTACAGCTCTCTACGATGCCATGCGGAACGATACAAAACTGACAATGGTTTATCCAGAGTAGTGGTTCGCCTTTTTCTTCGACACTTGGCCGGACAGCCGTACATTCACCGTCTTTCGTCCCAGAGGGATCATCGACTTCTCACCGCACGAGAATCCAGCATCATCGCCTGATCCGAGATCTGCTCCTCGCGCACCATCGCAAAGATTCGGGCGTATGTTCAAGCGAGCCAACCCTACCCGAGCCGCGGCTATCGGCTATCCCTCCCTCCATCGGCTATCGCGCCACCGGCGCTCCCCCCATGCCCCGCTACCAGCACTTCGAGGAACTCCCTGCCTGGCAGGTGGCCGCACAGCTTTACAATGCTGCGCTCGACCTGCTCGAGGTCGATGGACTGCCACTGAGTTCCGGATACCGCACCCAGCTCGACCGGGCTGCGCTTTCGGTATCGAACAACATTGCCGAAGGCTTTGAGCGGGTGACCACCGGCGAACTTCTCGCATTCCTCGCGATTGCCCGAGGCTCGGCATCCGAAGTGCGGTCGATGATGGCCGTGGTGCGCTCACGTCCGAGGCTTCGCCATCAGCGGGGTGCCCTCGATCACATCGCTGAACTCGCCGCCAGTTGCCTGCGCCAGCTAACGGCCTGGATCGCTTCAATCGAGCAGGGACCGATCCAGGGAAAGCGGCACCTCACGCGCGAGCAGAGCCAGCAGCGGTCATCGCAGAAGGTCGCAGGCGATCTCCGACTGGCGTTTCTCCGGTCACTTTCACCTGAACATCCACTTTTCCACACCCCGGAGGCGGTTGCGGCGCGCGGAATACAGCGGGAAGGAGGCGAGGACCGATAGCGATCGCTGATAGCTGATGGACGATATTCGATAGACGATAATCGGTGGGCAATTGGCTATCGGCAATCGGCCATCCATTCCCGACAAACTCCTGCCAGCAAGTCTTGGATCCCCCCGTCGCTTGACCCTGCCGACCTCTGCTGGCAATTTGCCATCATGGTAAAAACCCAGATCCAAATCCCCGATCATCTCTACCGCGAGGCCAAGCGCATCGCCGCGGAGTACGAGATGAGTTTCGCCGAGGTGGTCCGCCGGAGCCTTGAGCGCACGGTGACGGCTTATCCCAAGAGGGGCTCCGCCGCTTGGGTGCCACCCGTTCCCCGCGATCTTGGCCAGCGCTGCAAACTCGATGACGATGAGCTGCGCCTGCTCGCCAACGAGCCGTCCTACATCCCACGCCGGCTCAGGAACAAATCACCATGACCGCACTGGACACCAATCTGCTCTTCGCCTGGCTCAATCGCGGACACGCGAGCCACGCTGCGGCCGCCGCCTGGTTCTCGGCGCAGGCCGAAAACGCCAGCCTCGCGCTGTGCGAACTCACGCTTGTCGAGCTTTACGGATTGTTGCGCAACGAGGTGCTGCTCACCCGGCCTCTGGGTGCCGCCGAAGCCGTTGAGACGATCCAGCGCCTGCGACAACACCCGTTCTGGGAACTGATCGACTACCCCGGCGGGCTCATGGAGGCAGTCTGGGCCACCGCGGCCGCGCCGCGTTTCGCCCGCCGCCGCATCTACGACACCCGCCTTGCTTTGGCGCTGCGCCACCACGGCGTCACCGAATTCGCGACCGCCAACGTCAAGGACTTTCAGGACTTCGGCTTCACCCGCGTGTGGAACCCGCTGGCTCGTGAATGAAGCCGCCGACTTCCGCGGATGTCCGGAAGTTGGGACCGGCACCCGAGTGATGTCAGGACTCTTCCATGCACCAACGCCCTTCCCCCCGCCCCCACTCCCCCGATGGCACCGCTGCAGCAGGCAACGATCATCCCGCCGCAGAATTTCTTCGGGCCAGGAAGCTCGCGTTTGAGGTCTCAGCCCAGGACCCGGCCATCCTCTTGATCGAAGTCGAGACGGATTCCGGTTCCCTTCACGGTTTTGTCCACCTTCACCCTGACGGCGACCTCCTGGTGTTTCACCTCAAGTTTCCATGTTTGCCGAAGTCGGCGCGGTCCTGCCGAGAAATGGCACGTCTCTGCGAGTTCTTCAATCATCTCGTCGTCACGGGCCGTTTCTGCCTCGATCTTCTCGAGGAGGAGTTCACGTTCCAAGCTGGCCACTTCTTCGGCGCCGAGGGGTTGAACACGGCCGCCTTCGACGAGTTCTTCTCCTTCTGCCTCGCCAAGACCATTCACTCTCTACCCGCAGTCCATCTTGTCGCGCTCGAGGGTTTCACCGCCACCGCCGCACTGGGCACGCTCCTCCCTCCCTCAAGGTCCTGACTCTTTCCCCCGTCCATGCCATGCCTCTTCATCTCTCTCGGCACCTCTCCGGCTATTGTTCCGGAGGCATTTCTTTTTCCCGACGTTTCCTTCGATGCGGTTCACGTTCTGACAACTGAAAAGCCCGAGATCGCCTGGGTCCGGGAGTGGTTCCGCGAACGTGCGCCTTGGGTGAGGCTCACGATCAGTCGTGTCGACGGGTTTTCTGATTTCAAATCGGAGGAAGAACACTTCCATTTCGAGGAGGTGCTCTACCGATGGATCATCGCTGCAAACGTGCCGCCTTCCCAGCGTTTCATCTCCCTCGCGGGCGGCTTCAAGACCATGTCAGCCGCCATGCAAAAGGCCGCGGCGGTTCTGGGCGCCGCCGAGGTGTTCCATGTGCTCTGCAACCTTCCACTGGATCGCCAGCCCCGCACCGCCGAGCAGATTGACGCCGCCTGCGAGGCCGGCCATCTCCAATGGATCCGTCTCGGTCCTGAATCTGGCTGGCCGCAATTTGCCGCCTGCGGCGATGACGAGTATCCACTCGTCACCAAACCGAAATCCGAGGACGCCTGCTGGATCTCCGCGCCCGATCATAGTTTTAGAAAACGGCTGGCCGAGGTCGTTGAACGCTCCCACCGGATCGCCGGCCATTGGGAGCAGATCTCCGATCTCCCGTTTGCCGAGCTTGCCACCGTCTCGCCATCCCGGCTGGCGTGGCTGAACGAGTCGGTTTCGCCCGTGGACGATCGCGATTGGGTCACCGCGTTCCCCAAGATCGACCTTCACTGCCACCTCGGGGGGTTCGCCACCCACGGTCCCGAACTCGCTGCCGTTCGCGCTGCCGCGACCGACCCAGCAAAACTCCCTCCGTTGCGTGACTGCACCCCACCCCTCGGCTGGCCCACACCTGTGCAACCCTCCGGCCTCGAGCCCTACCGCCGCCTCGGGGACAACAACGGCTCGGGTCTCCTGCGCGACCCGGGCTGCTTGCGCGAGCAATGCACCCGCCTCTACACCCACTTCGTCGAACAGAACATCCGCTACGCCGAAGTCCGCTGCTCCCCGGCCAACTACGCCACGCCGCTCCGCTCCCCCTGGCAGGTCCTTGCCGACATCCGCGCCGCTTTTGCTCACGCCATGGCGCATGCCCGGCCAGGGTCGGACCAGTCGCCGATCTGCCACGTCAATCTCATCCTGATTGGCACCCGTCAAACGACCGGTGACTACCGCGCCGGCATTTCCCGACACCTCGCGCTCGCGCTTGCCGCCGCCGACCACTGGACCGACGACGATGCCTGCCGCGTTGTGGGGGTGGATCTCGCCGGATTTGAGGACCCCTCCACCCGTGCGCACTACTTCCGCGAAGAGTTCACCGGCGTGCATCGCTGCGGGCTCGCGCTTACGGTGCACGCCGGAGAGAATGATGACGCTGAGGGAGTCTGGCGGGCCGTCTTCGACCTCAACGCCCGCCGACTGGGCCATGCCCTGGCCCTGCGCGACTCTCCCGAGCTGCTTCGATCCGTCGCCGCGCGAGCCGTCGCCATTGAGATGTGCCCGTACGCCAACCTCCAGATCAAGGGATTTCCCATCGACTCGTCTGCCGTTACCGCTGAAGCCGGGAAACAATATCCACTCCTCGACTACATTCGCGCGGGAGTACGCGCAACTGTCAACACCGACAACATTGGAATTTCGGCCGCCACGCTCAGCGATAACCTCCTCCTCGCGGCCCGGCTGTGTCCAGGCCTCACGCGCCTCGATCTGCTCCGTCTTCAACGCCACGCGCTCGATGCCGCATTTGTTTCCTCAACTCAGCGGCGAGTACTGCTGCGGAGTTTCAATCCTACTCTGACCTGACACCCCTCGCACGATGTCCATCGCACTCCTCCAGCTCGTCTCGGAACAAACGTTGCCGAACGTCTTTTTGTCCCTCGCGCTCGACCCCGCCCAGAACATCCTGTTACACACGCCCCAGACGCGGCGTCAATGCGATTGGATCGCCCGTGCCCTTCATCTGGCAGGCCAGACCGCCAGACCCCTCCGCGTGGAGTTGCCCGATTCGCCCGACCACCATGCCACCGGCCACGCGGTGGTCGAACAACTCACCGCCGCTCGCTCGGCGGGCCTTGCCCCAGTCATCAATATCACCGGCGGCACCAAACTCATGTCGATCGGGGCCTTCGCAGCCGCGCATCAACAGAAGGCCCCTGCGTGCTACCTCGACACCGCCAACCGGCAGTTCATCGCGGCCACGAGCATTCCGCTGCCACCGCCCCTCGATTCCTCCCCGGCTGCTTTCCGGCGCATCGCCGACCAGCTCACCGTTGGCATTCTCACCGCCGCCCACGGTATTGAGACCTTTGTGCCGGGTCGGGACCCCGCCCCGTGGCTGGAAACCGCCCGGTCTCTCGCGAACGATCCCGAGCTGGAAGTCGCGACGCATGGCTTCGCCAAGGAGTATCTCGACGAGGGCGATCGCCAACCTGCCGACTACGCCAGAATTCTCGACACACCGTTGGACGCACTGCCCGAGCCCCTCATCGAGCCCCTCGCAGAGGCTGGGCACATTTCCCTCCGAAACGATCGCTGGCACCTCGCCCATGCCGATGCCGGAATGGTCATGCGCTGGGCCACGGGAGAGCGTTATGATTCGATCCGGACTTACTTCGAAACCATCGCCCCACTTCAGCAGGTCATAGCCTTTCTCCAAGGCGGTTGGTGGGAACTGGCTGTCCTCGAAGCGGCCAAGACGAGCGGCCGCTTCCGCGACCTCCATTGGTCTCCCAACGCGACGCGCCCCGGCAGCTCCACTCCGATCGAGGAGGACCTGCTTGCCGTGGAAGATCTGAATCTCGCCGTTTTTTCCTGCAAGCGGGGTGGGGATCGTGCCCGCCTCTTGCGCGCCTTCGAGGAACTCGACTCCGCCGCCCGCCATCTTGGCGGCACGTTCGCCCGCCGCTATCTCGCGGTGGCGCTGCCAGTCCAGAAAAGCGCTCTCGCCGAAGTCAAAGCTCGCTCCGCGTCGTCGCGCACGCAGCTGGTCGGCCCCGCCTCCCACCTCGCCAAGTCCTTCACGTAAGGTTCCAGATTCCATGAGTGCCAAAACCCGCGCCCCAAAAGCTTCCCAAGCAGCCAAAGGTCCCGCTTCATCCACGCCCGCGGGCTTCAGCACCGTCCTGCTCGCTGTCACCGGGGAGTCTCCCGCAATCCTCACCGAGACGGTCTGGGCCCTTGCGCAAGAACGCACTCTGCCTTCCCGCATCGTCGTCGTCACCACCACAACCGGCGCGCGCCGCATACGAGAAGAGCTCCTCGCACCTTCCTCCCAGTTCGCGGGACGCTCACCGTGGGAGGCCTTGCGCGCCGATCTGCTTCACCTCCACCCCGAAGCCAGATCCCTGCTCGTTTTCGATCCGATTCGCATCATCACTGCGGAGAGCTCACCCACCGGCACCGCGCTCGAATTGGATGACCTGCGCACGCGTGACGACAACGCCGCCGCCGCCAACTTCATTCTCGAACAGGTTCGCGCCTTTACCGCCAACCCCGATACCCGGCTCATCGCGTCCATCGCCGGCGGTCGCAAAACGATGGGGGCACTGCTCTACGCCGCCCTCACGCTTCTTGGCCGTGAATCCGATCGTATCACCCACGTATTAGTCAACGCCCCCTTCGATCAGAGGCTCGATCCCCCTTTCTACTTTCCCACCTCCAAACCCAGTGTGCACGTCCTCAACCGGCGTGGCCTGGACGAGAAAACCCACTCTTCATCCGCCGCCCGCATCGACCTGGCCGACATCCCGTTTGTTCCTCTACGCAATGGCTTCGACGAGCTGAAGTCCACCCCTGGGAGCTTTGCCACCCTTGTCACTCGCTACAGCCGCGACCTTCTTCATCGCGCCGACCATGTGCCCACCCTGGCACTTGATGAAAGAAAACCCGCGATCCTGATCGACGGCCGAATTATTCCGCTCCCGGCCAAAGCCGGCTCACCCCGTCTTCAATTGGCCATTCTCGCCACCTTGCTGGCCGTTCAACCACACCTGCCTGCCGACGGAAAAATCGACCCTGAATCGTTCGCCCAAATCGTCAAGGCCCACCACGGCTACAGCGACGGCCTGAATCTCAATACGCACAGCCAAAAAACTGCTCGTGGTATCGCCGCCGTCCTCCACGGCCAGGCTCCCACCGAACGTATCCAGGATTTCCTACTAAAACTCGATGCCCGCATGGTCACCCGAACGCTCAGCGAGTTCCGCAAGATCCTGAAAACCGAGCATGGCTTGGTATGGTTGGCGAAAAAGGGAAGCCTGCGTCTTCCGGCAATTCGCATCGGCTCCTGAGTCAGAGCCGTTGACCCAGCCGTCAGCGGAGATCCGCGAACATCCGCCAAGCTGCTTTCTCTGTGGATCGCTGGTTGAGTCGCTGCATGCACTCCTCCTCCCCCGCACTGCTCCCTGCCACTCACGCCGCCCTCCTTGCTTCGCTTGGCTGGCAGCACACGGCTACGCTGGCCTTCGCTAACCGGCCCGCCGGCTTCGTCTCTTCGGCCGAGCTTCCCGCCCTACCCGATCCGGCCGCGGCCCTCGCCTCCGCCGGCGGTCCGCTGTACCGCCACCAGGCACTCGCCCTCCGCCATCACCGTGCGGGTCGCGACGTGGTGCTCGCGACCGGTACCGGCTCCGGCAAGACCCGCGTGTTTCATCTCGCCGCCGCGGCCCTGATCGCCGAGACGCCTCGCGCACTCGTCCTCGCCCTTTACCCGAGCAAGGCGCTCGCCCGCGAGCAGGCCGCAAGGTGGCACGATGCCCTGATCCAGGCGGGTCTCGCCACCGCGGGCGACAAGAGCGTCGCACTCCTCACCGGTGACCTGCCCCCGGCTGCACGCAGCGCTGCCCTAGCCTCCGCCAAGGTGGCCCTGCTCACGCCCGATGTCCTTCACTCCTGGCTGCTCGCGCACCTCGCCGAACGCCCGATCCGCACCGCGCTCGCCCGCACCCGTCTCGTGATCATCGACGAGGCCCATACCCTGGCAGGCGTTTTCGGCAGCAACACTCTCCACTTGCTCCGCCGTCTGCAGCACGCCCTGCACGCGCTTCACGCTCCCGCACCGCGTTGGATCGCCGCGTCCGGCACCCTGGCCGCCCCCGCCACGCACCTCGAAGCGCTCACCGGCCAGACTTTCACCGCCGTCACGGAAGAGGACGACACCTCCCCAAGGCACGCCCGCCACCTGCACTTCATTCGTCCCGCCAACGCGGTCCCGCTCTCCGCCGGTCTGCAAAGCTGGCTCCACGCCACCGCGGCCGGCCCCACCCGCTTTGTCGTCTTCACCCAAAGCCGCAAGCACACCGAACTGCTCGCGCTGCTTGCCAATCGCTCGACCCCGACCGACCCCAGCGCGCCGGAGCACCACGACACCGCCAATGCGCTGGCGTCCATTGCCCGTGTCGCGCCCTACCGAGCCGGCCTCGATCCCGCGGAACGCGCCGATCTCCATGACCGCTTTGCCCGCGGCGAACTGCGCGGTCTCGTCTGCACGTCCGCCTTCGAACTCGGCATCGATCTTCCCGGTCTCGACCTCGGCTTCCTCGTGGGCCTGCCGGAGTCCCCGGCGAGTTTCTGGCAGCGACTCGGTCGCTTCGGCCGCCACGGCGAGTCGCATCTCTTCCTCGTCGACGACGGCTCGGCTCGCTGCGCCGCCGCCTTCGCCGACCCCGCCTCGCTTCTGTCCCTGCGCGCCCGCGATGCCGCCCTCTACCCGGAGAATCCGATCCTGCTCGCCCGTCACGCCCTCTGTCTCGCCCACGAGACCGCCGCCCTCAGCTGCGCTGACGACTCGCTCGATCCCGGTGTGCCGCTGACCGCTCCGCTGCGGGCGCTGTATGCGACCCTGAGGCAGGGCGAGCCCACCGCCGCGCTCCGCGACGCCCAGGTCGATCAGGGCAACACCCAACCGCCGCATCTCGCCTTTCCCCTGCGCGCCTGTGAGGAAACCTACACTTTCAGAGGCGCGTTCGGCGGTCCCGCTCCCGGCGGTTTCGTTACCTACGGCCAGCTGCTGCGCGAAGCCTATCCTGGCGCCGTCTACTACCACGCCGGCCAGGCCTGGCGCATCACGCGCCTGAACCGCCGTGAGCGCACCCTCACGGTCAGCCGCGAACGCGCCTATCACACCCAACCCCGCGCCATTCCGGCCACGCTCGTGCCCGACCTCAGTCTGCCCACGTTCACTGACCTCTCCTGGCGTTCAAGCGGTCTGCGTCTGCTCGAGGCCCGCGCCCGTGCCACCGAAGCCGTGACTGGCTTCACCGAACTGCAGGGCAACCGCTCCATCGACGTCGACTACACTCAGGGTCTCCACGGTCAGACCGGTCCCCTCTACCGCAGCTACGAAACCTCGGCGATGCTGCTTTGCCACGCCGACCTCGATTCGGCTTCACCCGGCACCCTCAAGCTCCTGAGCGCGCTGCTCTGCGAGGCCCTCGTGCTGAACTGTCCCCGAGAGGCAGCCGAACTCGCCGCGACCACCGGCACGCTCAAGGTCGCCCGCCGCAATCTTGCCGCCGGCCGTCGTTTCCTTGCTCTCTACGACACGGTTCCCGGCTCGCTTCGACTCAGCGCCGCCTTCGCCGAACCGCTCGTCCTGCGCGCCACGCTCGCCAGCGCGTGCTCACTCGCCAGCGAACGCTACGCTTTCCACCCGGACGCCGATGCGCGCGCCACTGTCGCCCTCGCGGCCGGTCTCGCCGACGCCGAGCGGGCAGACACGCCCCAGGCCCTCCCACTCGACTGGCCCGATGCCGCTCCGGCCGTCGCCTATGCGCCGGGCACAACCGCCCTCCATCGCAAGCGTCAGCTCACCGTCACCATCGTCCGCGCGTTCACCGATCTCGACGGTGATTTGATCTACGAGGTCCGTCGCAGCGACGACCCCAGCTTCCATGGCACCTTGGCGGCGGACGCCCTCGTCGAGATCCCCGGCACCACCCTGAGCGTTCCGCTCGATCAGGCACTCGCCGCCTGAGCCGGTATCCGCCCGCGGCCACCGTCACGAACATTGACCTGGCCGCGGTCGCGGACGGTGCCGTTCAACAGAGATTGAACGCAACCGCCTTCAGCGCCTCCATCTGCCAAACTCTGCCTTCCGTAGTCCATTTTCCGGCTGACCGCTGACCTCGGATCCTAATTCCCCCCCTAACCCCGCCTCTGTCCGACCCCACCGGCTATGATGAGGTGAGTTCCAACTCCCATCACCCATGTCAAAATTGAACATCCCCCTCCTGATTGCGCTCACGTTGGGCACATCCTCAGCGACGTTCGGACTTCCCTACCGAGGCACCATCACCCAAGTGATCACAGGAAGCGACGATCCCCTCTAGCACCTGGGCCAAACCTTCATCGGTCATTATCAGTACAACTCTCCCACGATGGACGGAACGTTTTACACCAATGAATTTGATCCACCCCTTACGCCCAAGCCACCAGGCGCCATCGCGTCCCTCAATGGCACAATTTACTCGCCCTTTGTGGAATCCGTGTACGTCACAGCCTACGGAGGGTACACCCTCTCCTACGGCTTCGGCGGCTCCTGGCGCAGGCTCACGGATCCGATCAACGAAGGCGTTCTGACCGTCAGCGACGGAGTCGTCAAAGACTTCCTCTGGACGTGGGAAAAGGGCGGTTTCTACATGCACATGGGCAAGGATGGCTTTTCCACCTACAGTTTCTACGACACTCCGGCCAGCCCTACCCCCACGGTCAGAGGCACCGTCACCTTCGGAATTCCGAGCAGGGTGCCCGAAAAGGCGTCCAGCTTCTGGCTGCTGGCGACGGCGCTCGTCCCCATGGTCCTGATCTCCCTTCAGTTTCCAGCCGATCGGACCGTTTCCAAACGAGCCGGCTGACGCCGCCGCCATCCCATCGTCAGCTTTGAATCCTTCGATCTGATCGCCGCCCTCCGACTCTCACTCCCCCAACGCACAAAGTGCGACCCGCTCCTTGAACCCAATCGTGCTCACCCCGCCCGTTCAGTAGAGGAACACGGAACGTGTTTCTCTACTCCGCTTCGCTCACTTCCGACCCGCCTCAATCCACGAAATTCGTTCCGAATTCCGCTACTCCCCTGGGCTCCCTCAAATCCAACACCGCCGGTCCTCATGCCTAAACGCACCCACTCTCACGCGCTCACGGTCCCGATCACCGACTATCAGCACCCAGCCATCGCGGCACTCGAGGAAAACGACCTCAAGTATGCCCTCCGCCACGACTCCCCCCAAACGGCCATCCTGTGCATCGCCGGAGACCACGGAAACTTCACGCTGAGTCTTCTCCACGTCCAGGAGTACGAGCTCATCGTCTTCCACAGCATTTACCCCATCAAGGCGTGTGCACCCGCGCGCGCCGAGACCCTCCGCCTCCTCAATCACTTGAACAACGCCATGCCCGGTCCCGCGTTCCGTCTCGACCCGGACGACGGCGAAATCGTCTTCCGCCACTGCGTGCACCTCGGCACCGATGCCAAACTCGACCCCCAGTGCTTCATGGATGCCCTTGCCCTCTGTCGCTTCGCCCTCGATCGATCCATCCCGCTGATCCCCGCCGTCGCGCTCGGCCAAAGCACCTACGCCGCGACCCTCGCCTCGCGTGCTCATTCCCAATCAGACAACTAACGGACGGGGATTTCACACCGTAGCGGCCCATTCTTGTCCGATGTTCGCGTCTATTCAGGCGCGATGCATCCGGCTCATCTTTCCGGGTTCTCCGTAAACCTCCGTCTTTTTCTTTTCGCCATCTAGTCGACTGATGGAATGCACCAAACGCACCAAAAACCCTTATCAGCGCGACATGTTGCAAGTTAAAACCAATTCCTAGCAATGCGATCGGTAACCGCCTCGTTGGATGCCAACGATCGGGATCCTCCGCAACTCCCGCTCACCTGCGCCCCCACCTACAGCGACCGCAAACAACACTACGCCACCGTCTGGCGTGTCATCGACGTCCGCGAGCAAGTCGCATCTCAAACGATCATCCATCAATTCCCGAACAATGAGTACCAAACGCGAAGACCCCGACCTCGAATTTCTCCGGTATTGCTCAGATGAAGATCTTCGTCCCTTGGCGCTCCACCTTGCCTACGGTGACGACAATACACCTCGAGCCGCCGCATCGTTAGATACTAATCCACATTTTGCCAAGGACGCGGCCAACCTAGGCGCTCATTGGGCTGATCTGGCCGATGAGCTACAACGTTTCGGCGGCGACACATTAGCCAACCTGGCGCGCGGGGGAGAAGGTGTTTACTACCGGGAAATTCTCCGCGACGTAGGCAAAGCCTGCAAGGCACCCTGCAACGAAAGCTGGCACGCGATGCAACAGGAGGGGGAAATCCTGCAGACGATTATTCAGCGAGCGTTCAAGAATATGAATCACGACGAGCAGCAGGCGTTTGCCAAGAATGTGAGCGACGGCCTGAAGGATGCCACGCCAGAGCAACGGGCTGCCTTAATCAAGGCCATGGGCGTGAAAGATCTAAAGGGTATCACACCTGCACTCGCCAGCGCCATCGTGCAAACCGGGATTCGAGCCGGGGGGTTCCTCTCCTATCAAATCCTGCTTATTGGCCTAAATGCAGTATCGCGTGCCTTGGTAGGAAGAGGGCTGCAATTTGCCGCCAATACCGCCGCCGCGCGCACCCTTGGAATTTTTCTTGGCCCCATCGGCTGGATAATTACCGCGTCGCTCACGGTGCCAATGATTACCGGTCCGGCCTATCGCGTAACTATTCCCGCCGTGGTGCAGATCGCCGGCTTGCGGCGCAAGATTTTCAATCACGACGCTTTCTAAGTCCCCACTATCATGGATATTCTTCACTTTTTGGATTTCTCGAAGATTGACCCCGAAGTTGCTGCTAAGCTTGCAAGCGGGGCCGCGCGGGTCGTGAACGGTGCGGCCCGCTGCACGGAAAGCGGCGAGGTGCTTCAGCACCTCCCATTCAAAGCCGTCCGATTGGGCGAATCGGCCTCGCTCCTGCCCCTCGGTCAAAAGATCAGCGCCAGTCTCGGCGTCGCCAGCGGGGCCGCGCTAGCGGTTTCGACGGTGGCCGTGATGGGCACGATTATCGCCTGCACTGTTTATCTAGCCCGCAAGCTGGATCGCCTGCAGCAGAAGATAGACGTAATCGAACGCGAACTACAGGGTCAGAACATGCTTTTCTATGCGGATAAAATCACCGGATATTTCGGCGCACTGGAGTCGCTACGAGAGCTTATGCTCGATCCGGAGACCGCGAACGAAAACGCGGATTTGATTGTGCATAAGTTAGCGATGGTGGGTGCGCTAAGGTGCGAACTCTATTCTTTCAGTGACAACCTGCCACATATGGCTGCCCAGGTCACACCTCACCACCAAAGCCTGGCCGTGGATTTCGTGCTGGAGACGGTAAACCTACTGCCCAAAGGCGTATATCTCGAAACGGCTGCGGCATACCGGATCGGCCGAATCCGGTTAGGTGACACCATTCGCGAAGCCAGCCGTAAGAAGCACACCAGAACCCTGGAACAACTCCGCCGGTGGGCCAACGATTCGGTGAAGGCGATTGCTAATGGCGATCCACGAGCCGTGCGAATCAGCGAACACCGAGAAGCCATTCGCAACGTGCTAGATTCAGAAGAAAACACCCTGCTGCTCACGCTATCTGCGTAACGAATGAAGAAAACAACACTGACAGGATTTAACCAAGCGAACAGATGCAGGTGATTTTTGGGACTGGGCCTTGGATCGATGATGAAAAGGGAAAGAAGCGGCGCTTACGATTGGATGGAGTGATGACATGCTCATTCCTCAAGTGGCAGAACACGCCGCCAAGTCCGGGACGTTGGCGATACTGGCGACGTCCCTTTCTGTGCAAATGAGTCCCTCGCTGTCTATTCCACGAGAGGGAACCCAAAAGGGGTCAGGCTTTGGGGTTTGGGGAAAACGTAAGCTTTCAGGCAATGAGGCTCGGGGGTTTTCGCTAGCCTTGATTCCCGCGGGAGCAAAAGGGGCTAACGAGGGAGCGCTGGCGATCATCCGAACGAGTTTGGGTGCGACGGCTGAGGAGAGGTCGTCCATATGACTGAAGTCAATGCCATCGGACGTGCTGTTTTCGATGAGCCTGCGTTTGGAAGTCGATTTATAGGGTCGGGTTGCGGCTTCCGGGGACAGTCCATGTGCAGAGGAGTACGGACGAGCGGCGGCACGTTCGTCGAGGCTGCAACTCGCCTCCAGCACTCACCGGACCTCGTAGACCTCGGCGAGGGCGTTGCCGGTTGCGCCAGCCCGGCCCCGGAGCACGACGGTGTAGGCGCCAGGGTCGAGGGTGAGCATGAGCCCCGGTTCCAAGGGGTTGAGCCCGATCAGGCCGGAGGCCGCTGGAATGGGCGTGAGGGTCGGTTCAGTGGTCCAGGTGTCGTTGCGGGCGACCGACCGTCCGGAGCCAGCGAAGACTTCGATCTCAGGCTCAGCCAGGACACTCGTGACGCCGAAAGCACTCAGCGTCGGACCGAGCGCGCGCACGATCACCGCCTTCGAGAAATCAGCGGCCACGAATCCGACGATCATGACGCTATTTCCGCTCCCGACGTAGCCGCGGATCGAGACGTTCTGCAGGACTGCCGTCCGTGCCTGGACCACGACGAAGGGCAGGTTGCCGTACCCAGCGATCGCCATCGTGCCAGAGACCGATCCGTTCACGATCGTCAGCCGGCTCGAGTGGCGGTCGCCCGCCACCGTCGGCACGCTGAAGTTGCCGGATGAATCGAGCGTTTCGATACCGGCGTCAATCCGCCGGGCGTATCGGCGGCCAGATCTGGAGCAATTTGCCGCCAGCCTTCGCCGCGAAGACCGCGGCTCAGGCGAGGCGCAGAGTGTCGGACTGGCCCGAACGCGTTCGATGGCTTGCCGTCGTTTTTAATGGTACCGAATAGCGTCCAAGCCCCGGCGCTCGGCCTGACTCGCCAAGTCAAGGCCTTCGATCGATGATCGGACAATCGTGTGTGAAGTCGCCGCTGCCAGCACCCTCAATCCGTTGTGAGCTCATACAACGCCCGGATTTCATCCGAGGTCAGTGTACGGCTGTAGAATCGAACGTCGTCAATCTTGCCGCGGAATGACTCGTTGGAGGCACTATTGAGCGAACCTATCTGGACCGGCATGTCGCGGTCGTAGAAAATGCGATGGCTGCGTGGATAGGTGAAGGTTCGCGTGAGAACCCCGTCAAGGTAGAGTTCAAAAACCGTCACCCCTCCCTCAGACTTGAATTGGGCAACCAGATGAATCCAGCGACCGGTTGGAATCGTCGTTCCATCCGTCACGCCAATGCTACGCGCCGGGCTGCTCGTCGCGACGCTGCAATCGGTAAACTCGGCGGTTAGCCGCCCGGCTTGCCGGATGCTGATGTCGAGGGGATCCAGGCCCGATCGAGAATCTCCAGCAGCGACGACAAACCCACCCTCCCCAGCCCCAACGCGATTCTCCACCCATACGGAGATCGCAGCTTGCGTCGCATTCTGCAAGAGGCGCCGGTTGGAAATGTCGATGAATCCAACTTTTTCGATGGTCGCCGCCGCCAAGGCTCGCCCCTTTCGATCCGTGCTGTAGCTGACTGCAGTGGTCGCAGTCGCGGCGACGCCATTGCCGCTCGCATCGACCGTGCTACCGTTCAGGGGATAGTGAGCAACCAACTGCGCCCCCAGTGTCGAGGCCGCTGGAACAAGGGGCACTTCATAGACTTCGACCAAGGCCACTCCCGTTCCGGAATCCGGACCGCTGACTTGGGCGGTGTACCCACCGGGTGGGAGCGTCAGGTAGATGGCCGAATCCCGACTGGCGTTTGGCAGCGGAAAACCACCCACAGACGTCGTGACTGCGGCGATGGAAGGTTCCGTTCCCCAGTCGTCATTGCTCTTGAGCAACTGGCTGCCCGCGTAGAGCGACAGCCTGGGATCCTCCAGTACGCCGGCCACACCAAAGGAAGTGAGGGTCGGTCCAACCGCTCGTATAAGCACCGTCTTCGCGACGGATCCTCCGATTACAAAACCGGTAATCAACATGTCCGAATCAGTCCCAGCACGGGCGCGAGCCGATACATTGACCAGCCGTGGACTGAGACTCGCGCCGTTTGGTGGCGACGCGGCGTCGTAAATTTCAGCCAGTGCCACTCCGGCGCCGCCCTCACTGCCCGTCACCTGCACCGTGTAGCCGCCGATCGCTGTCGTCGGCGAGAGGAGTACGGCATCCTTCGAGTCGTTCGCCGCAAGCGCAAAGGCCCCCACACCCCTCGATGAGGTGACAAGGGCCGGATCCCCACTCCAATTGTCGTTGGTCGAGATCGCCGTGTTTCCGGAATAGACGGTCAAACGTGGGTCTTGAAGGACTCCCGGCACTCCAAATTGAGCAAGCGACGGTCCGACCGCACGCAGCAAGAGTGGCATGGTGCCAGTCGTGCCCGCCCCACCCGTGGAAAAACCCACAATGAGCAACTCAGCTCCAGAGCCCGCCTGGGTTCGAATCGACAAATTGATCATGCGTCCTGCCGCCGCGTCCGATAGGTTAACGACCGCCGGCACACTGGTCACCGATCCAGCAGGGTTGGTCGCAGAACAAGCATAGGTGCCAACCTGCGAAGGGGAGATCGACGAAAGTACGAGGGTGCTTGCGGTAGATCCAACCAACGCGACGCCTCCACGGCTCCACTGATAGGTGGGAGTCGGGCTTCCAACCGCCTGCGCGCTCAACACCACGGTGCTTCCTCGCTGGGCAGTCAACGAGAGCGGCTGTGCGGCAAATGTCGGTGCGATCGGTACGGGCGAAACCGTTACCACCGCCGCCGTGCTGACCACGGAGCCAGCGACGTTGGTCGCCACCACGTGATAGTTTCCGGCATCGCCAAGTTGCACCGCGGCAACCGCATATGATGACTGTAGTGCACCGGCGACCGGAACACCGTCTTTGTACCATTGAAATGAAGTGGCACCGGAGACGACCACGCTCAAGGTGAAGCTTTGCCCTGCAGTCACGTTTCGAGATAATGGATGGCCCGTGATTGCCGGCGGCAACACGGTGCTGTCCGTCAGATCCGGCACCCCGTTATTGTCCGTGTCGTTGAGGTCGCGGACAACGAGAACATACTGCGTGTAGTCAGCCCAGGATGTCTGCGGGAGCCCATCGGCCAGCGACATCGCCCCGCGATAGGTCGATCCGAAACGGGAAAGGCTGCCAGCCCGAACCTGATATGAGGAGCCATCATTGCCTCGAGCGGTGAACGCCGCATGGGAAAGCAGGTCGACGTTGGGGGTCGTGAACGTCGTTGAACCTGTCAAAGTCACTCCTCCCGGCGTCGAAGAGAGGCCCGTCATCGAGATAGCCATCGTGTTCGTCGCTCCTCGATTGTAGGCCAAGCTGCCTGCGTAACTAAGTAGAGAATACCGCCCCGACACGGCGTTCTGTTCACCGGCGGAGTTTTGCGTGGTGGCAGTGTAAGATCCGTCGGCCGCGCCTGCCGGACGAACAAACCGCAACGAGATTGAAAACGTCACCCCGGACGATACACTGAAGCCTGAACCTGTGGCCTGAAAATCACCGGCGCGGTCGTATTGGAAGAGATCGGGAATTCCGTTCCCGTCGCCATCGGAGGTCGGCACACTGACCGCGTAGGAACCATAATCGACAACGAGCAGGGGTGTCGACTGTGCATAGGCGCCCTCGAAGACGCCCGTTGCATTGGCTCTTGGACGCAGTTCACCGCTCACCACCCCGCCACGCGCCGCGTCAATTAGAAACGAGCCCGTGGTCCCGTTGAAGGTCGTGAAGTAGGATGTTACATCCCCCACTCCTGGGACGCGCAGCACATTTGACGGCGAGAGCTGAACCGAGCGGCCATGAACGATCGCCTCAGCTGTTCGAGTCTGTGCGATGGCACCGGGAACGCCGACGACTGCGAGGAAGGCGAATCTGAGGAAACCTTGTCGCCCCACCCTGATCCAAGATGAACGGCTGTGGGCGGACCGACGGAGAAGGCGATTGAGTAGGGAAGGCATGGCGAAGATCTCCATTATTCGCACAAAATCGCTACTGCTTTAATATTGCTTCAACAAAAACAATGCGCCGTTCGAAGCTCGGCCCCAGCGACTCCTCAGTCCTCGCAATCAACTTCGACCAGCGGTATACAGAACTAAAGTCCATCGCATATGTGACGTAGCTGAATTCAACATGCGTTATCCACTGCGTTCGGTTCGCTTTTTCGTTGTTCTAGGAATGCTGACCAATACGATAACTGTATTCGCAGATGAATTTCTGCGACTCGATCTATTGGATGGCAGGGTCTTGCGGAAGGTCACGCTACGATCCTACGACCCGGAAACGGACAAGGTCCTGCTCCTGAGTGAAGGCAAGGCGTACATCGTCCCTGCCAAACTGGTGCCTCCACCGTTTGCCGAGCAGTTCAGGAAAAATGGTCCGCGCTCCGGGTCATCCGTTTCGACGGTCAGCGCACCCATTTCGCCATCAGCACCTCCTCCCCCTGCCATCCGCACCGTATCGGCGGCGGCCGGCGCGTCCGCCCCCAATGTTGGGCCAACAAGTCAGGTGAGACGTCCGATCGTGAAACCGGCGCCACGTCCAACCGAAACCGCCGCCGCGTCGGCCGAAGCACACGCCCGTGTTGCGGCGACACGCGCGTCACGCTTTTTTCGTTACGAATTCAAGGCCGGGTCAGACTCAATCTCCGTCACGTTGCTCAATGTCGACGTCACCACGTGTGAATCCGTCCCAGGCTGGAATGGTCGCTACCGGACACAGGGACAAGCCTTCCTTGAATTCTACGATAGCAGAGGAAATAGTTTCCAAAGGGCCGATCGCGGATTTGAAGTCATCACCGAGGAAGCTACTCCCGGTCTGCCCGCCGTCATCGACTTCACGCAGAAGTGACAAGGCCTGATCGCGCCTGGCTGATTGCCACGTAGAGCCTTGGCGAGAGGCCCTGCGTTTCCGGTCGTTCTATGGACCTGAAACGGGTTCCCCGTTCCGCGACTTTCGTAGGCGGAGGTTCAAACGAAGGGCGGCCGCAAAGGGCGGCACTACAGGGGGCGAAGCTGACGCATCGTCGCGGGCTCGGCGAGCCCGCCGACAACGAAGGAGCTTGTTCCGGGGTGGTCGGTCTTGGCGTCGTCGCGTCTTTGCGCTTCACTCGTCGTGATCGCTCGCTGCTTTATACGGAGTTTGGCCCATTGAAGCTCACGGTCCATTCGGGGCATAGTAAATGTTGGAGCTTTGAATGTTGTCAGAGCTTTCAGTCCCATGCCTCTGGCGGAGTTCAAGCCCGGCTTGGTCGGTTCACAGCGCTTCAATTCGTGGGGGAAAACCCTTGGGATCAGGTCGACGCTTGATCATTCTGCGCCGTCGAGTCAGCGGGCTGATCTTGTTGGGTCCAAAGAAACCAGGGCGCCAAAACCGCCCTTGACTCAGCAGGATAAAAACTGTGATTTCCATGCTATGGTTACGTTTTCACTCAAAGACATTTTTCCGCTCTCCGATTTTCAACGAAACACGAAGAAACACCTGCAGCGGCTCAAGAAAAACCGGAGACCCAGCGTTCTCACGGTCAACGGGAAGCCTGAGGCGGTGGTCATCGACGCCCGTGTTTTCGAGGAAATGCGAGATCGAATCGAGTCCATGGAAAACGTCGAGAAACTGCGGGCTGCGATTCAAGAAGCGGACGAGCGGAAACTGATTTCCAACGAAGACGCCTTTGCCGCAGCTCGATCCGTCCTTAAATCCAAGGCGAAGCACACATGACCGTTTACAGCGTCAAATGGACGCGGTCCGCAGCCGCTGAGCTCGTGACCACTTCAGGGTGGATCGCTCAGAAAAACCCACCGGCGGCGGCCCAGTGGATCGATGCGACCGAACGCAGAGTGAATACGCTCGCAACGTTCCCGGAAAGGTGTCCTCCAGCTCCCGAAGCAAAAGAAACCGGCGTTGATGTTCGGCAACTCGTCATCGGCAAGAGAGGCGGCCGCTATCGCGTACTGTTTCGCGTGAAAGACGGCGAGGTGCAGGTCTTAAAGATCATTCACGGGATGCGCGAGCACCTAACCCCGGAGGAAATCGAGGAAGCCGGTTGGGAATGACGTGGTAGCGCCCTCCCTTTCCCGTCACCCCAGCAACGACAATCTCGCCGCCGGTCCCTCCCCCACAAAAGGGGATACAACTCGTAGGGCCATCGCGTCGATTCACAGCTTCACGTGAGCTACGATCAGGGTCGATCCTTGGATACGAAACGGGTTCACCGTTCCGCTACGGGACGGAGGCCGGGTTGCGGCCTCCGCGCACAGCCTCTGTGAGGAGGAGCGCGGACGATCGGCGGCACGTTGGTCGAGGCTGCAACTCGCCTCCAGCCCTCACCGGACCTCGTAGACCTCGGCGAGCGCGTTGCCGGTTGCGCCAACCCGGCCTTGGAGCACGACGGTATAGGCGCCGGGGTCGAGAGAACGATCAAAACGAGTCAGGCCTTGGGGTTTGGGGTTGGCGGGGGCGATTGCGCTGCTGGGCTGCTGGACACGGCAAGGCCGTTGCGATTGGAGTCAGAGGCGGGTGTTCACCGGGTGCTGAACCGGGGTAACTACCGGGCAACCAAATCCGGACGGAGAAGGCGAGGACGACCTTTCTCTCGCGCTGAACGGCGTCCGACAATTTCCCAAAAACGAGTTTTTCCGGAATCCGGCCGATGAGTTCCGGCCGGAGGGCTTCACCCACCCGGCGGAGCACGACCTGCTCGACGCTGGCGGCGTTCGAACGCGCCATGCGCATCGCCTCCGCTGAACCCAGGTTCGAGGTGAACGCGAGGTAGTCGTTCTGAAACGAAACTTTTTCGCCGGTGGCCAAGGTGACCGAACCCGGTTCAAGGATCTGGATAAAGAGGTCGAAGACTTTTGGGTGCGCCTTCTCCAGTTCATCAAAGAGCCAGACGCGCGGCGTGAGTCCATGATTGAGCCGGCCAAGGACGCCTGAATCGCCGGGGCCGGCACCGAGGAGTCGCTTGACGGCATCGGCCCTCTGAAACTCCGACAGATCAATCCGCCGAACCCGGTCCTCGCCGAAGAGATAGCGGGCACTAAGAAGCACGAGCTCCGTCTTGCCCGTGCCGATGGGACCCACCGCCAGAAACGCGCCGCGAGGGCGGTCGCTGCTCGACAGGCCAAGTTCCCCGCGCAGGAACACCGCAGCGGCGCGGGCAATGACCGGGTCCTGCCCCCGAAGCTGGGTGCGCAGAAACGCTTCCAGTCACTGAAGGCGGGGCAGGCGATCGTTCATGGCCGCTCCTTGCGATCGCTGCGCAGCTTTCTTGGGAAATCCCGCAGAAACTTCGCCATGAGAGGGCCCCACTCCCCGGCGGCGGGAACCGTCTGGAGAATCGAACGGACGACTCCGCTCCGCTTGGTATCTAGCCCTTGGTTACGAAGCTCGGCGACCACCCGGTCGACTTTTTCGAGAAGGCGCGCCGGCACGTCCACCGTCGGTGTGTCGGCGATTGCTTCAGCTTCGGCGGCAGGGTCTTGGATGAATCCGTCGCGGGCGAGAAGCGCGCGCAACACCATCTCCTTTTCCGAGGGCAGTTCCATCAGGGCGCGCAACACCGTGCCCCGGCGGACTGACAGCCCCTGACGCACAAACTCCTCCGTCAGGGAGTTCAGTTTACGCAGATCCGCGGAACGAAACGAGACGCTGATCTTGATCAGGTTTTCTGAGGGTGGCGGCATGGTCGATGGCATAAACCCATAAACATTTGTTGACAACCAATACAACTCCTCAATTTATTTACATCAACGACCGTTCTCTCCCAGTCCAACGCCGGAGCTCCCATGGCGCTGCAGACCTTCTTCGCCTGCCATCACAGAACGCGCCAAAGCAGAGTACACGAGGAGACGCACTTCCTAGGGTCATTTCAGGGCCTCTGGAGGCACATAACGACACGCGACGGCAAAAAGTAACCTGTCCGAGTCTTCCTGAACTATCTCCTTACAAGGTCGTTACTAAACAATCCACCCTTTGAAAGTAAAAACGTGGTGGACCCGATCAGAATCGAACTGACGACCTCCTCAATGCCATTGAGGCGCTCTGCCAACTGAGCTACGAGCCCGTAACCAACGTGGGATGGGAAAATCGGGCTTCCTGCGGGGAAGGCAAGCGGTTTTTTCTACCCCCGATCACTCATCTTCAGATTAACCAGAAACGTTCCCCCTTTACGGTTGGGAGGTGGACCCAGGTCCGGGATTGTCCGAAAGGCTTCCAAGACCGCTCGATCAAATTCGTTGCTTCCACTTGATTCCAAGATGTTGACCCCATTGACGGATCCACTCGGAGAAACACTGAATTGCAGACGCACCGAGAGTTGGTCGCTAAAATTAGCCTGCTCCATCGATTGGCGGATTCGCTGGAGGATCAGGGCCACGTACGCATCAGTCAGATCCATCTCCCCCCTCTCGAGCGCCTTACCCCCGGCCCCACCAGTCGTGTTCGCGGTCGACCCCCCGGCAACGCCGCCGCGAATCCCTTCCGCGATCGAGGGAACTTTGACCGGCGTCTTGCTCGTGGCTGCGCTCTTCTGCTTGGCGTTCAGGCGGTCAAATTCCTCCTTGCTCATGCGTTTGGCCTGAAGTTCCGCCTCCTTGCGTGCGCGGTCCGCAGCCACCTTCTGCTCCGCCTTGTGTTTGCGCTCGATATTGGCCGCGCGCTTCTCCGAGAGACGCTTGATGTCGCGAACAAAATTGGGTGGCGGTGGGGTGCTCGTTTTGACCGCAGTCGGAGTTTTCACCGGTTGAACCGGGACCGGCGCAGGGGCCTCCTCGACGGGTTCGATCACGGCGGGAGCTGGCTCCGGATCCGGCGGTCGCACAGGCACCGGAAACGGCAATTTGACTGTCGGCTCGAGGCCCGTGGCTAGCGGTTCGCCGAGCGCCGGAGCTTCACGCGCGGCGTAGTTGTTTCCCTCTCCCGCGACCAGCTCGAAGATCGTCGGCACCACCTCCGATTTCTGTCGATTGATCGCGACGAAAAGGAGCAAAAGCGCCACCACCGACGCATGCAAGAACGCCGAAACGAGGTAGGCGCTGGGCGATTGCGCGGTCATGGAGCAGGGCTGCCGCCAGCCTGCGTATCGAACTGAATCTTGGTCAGTTTCAGTTTGGTCAGCTCATCCATCACCCGAACAACCTGTTGCCACTGAAGCGTCATGTCCGCCCGTATCCGAATCACCGGGAGCTTCGCGGCCGGCCCCCCCGCCAGCGTGGCCAACTGCGACGACAATTCCGCGAAAGAAACCGGCGAGGAGTCCAGGTAATAGCGCCCTTGCCGATCGATCGAAATGCCAACGAAGCGGGTATCTTTGTCCGGGGGGGACTGGTCTCGCTTCGACTCGATCGGCAGGTTGATCGCAATCGCCTGCTCCTGATTGATCAAAGGCGTGGCGATCATGAAAATCAGCAGCAGCACAAACGCGAGGTCGACCATATTGGTGACGTTCAAGTCCGCCAAGGGATGGGCGGTGCGATGCCTTCGAAAGGTGCGGGCCATGGCGCGACTACTTCGACTCCAGTTCGATCCGGTCGGCCAGCGAGCTGGCGTAATTTTCCAGTTCGGTGATCAATCGCCGCGTCGTCGAAAGCAGGAAGTTGTAACCGAAAACGGAAGGGATGGCGACCACCAGTCCCGCGATGGTGGTGAGCAATGCGGCGGACACACCGGGGGCAAGATTCTGAATACTGGCCATCTGCACTCCCGTCCCAGTGATCGAATCGAACGCAATCATCACGCCCCAGACTGTGCCGAGCAGTCCAAGAAATGGCGCTCCGGAAACGATGGTTGCCAGAAAGATCATCGAGGCCTCGTAACGCAACGTCTGACGTGCAATCGCCCGCTGAAGCGCGTTCTCCGCATGTTCGAGCCGCGCGCGGCTTGAATCGGCTCCCTTTTCCTTCAGGATCGACGCCGCGCGCCAGTAAGACTCCACGGCATCGGCAAACAAGTCTGCATAGGGAATGGATCGTTTGTTTCGGTACGATTCCGGCAGATCAAGCAGGGTCCGCTCGTCCCGCAGACGTTGTTCAAAGACGAGGTTAAGAGCGCGCATTTGCCTGAGCTCGTTTCGTTTTCCCAACATCACCGCCCAAGCGATCATGCTGAAGATCCCGAGTCCAATCGTCAGGATCTGGCCGAACAGATCGCACCGGAGGAAGACATCGATGAGGTTTACCGTGGCAAAAATGGAAGTCATTGAGGGCGCGCTTCGCGCGAGAAGGATGCGAGTTTTGGCCGGGGTGGGCGAATCGTTCAATGGCAAACCCGGCAAAGCGCGAATCTGTTTGCCGAGCGCGAGGGTCGGAATTTCCCTCGACCCTCGTCCGTCCCTCCCTTCACTGCGAACTGTCTCCATGGATTTCAAGACCTCCACCCTCGCCGCTCTCCGTGCCCACGCGGGACGCATCACGGAAAAACAGGCCCTGGTCGGACTCGACGGTTTCGTCGACACGATCGTCACACCGGTGGATCAGCGAACCGGCCAAGGGGAGGCGTTCACTCCGATCAAAACGATCAGTGACTTTGGACGTCGCGTGCTGAGCGCAGCCGGAAAGAGCACCAATATCGAATTCTACCCGCGAATGGACAAACTCGGCGGCAACGGTCCGATCATGGCGAATGCTTTGCTTTCGCATGGTGCCCGGCTCACGTACATCGGTGCCCTCGGCGCATCCTCGATCCATCCCGTTTTCGCGCCCCTCGCAGCCCGCGCCCGGATCGTCTCCCTCGCCGATCCTGCCCATACCACGGCTGTCGAGTTTACGGATGGAAAACTCATGCTCGGGCAAATGCGCAGCCTCGACGAGATCACGGTCGAACGTCTGCGAAGCCAGATGGGCGACGCGCCCCTCGCCAATGAGCTTGCCGCGGCGGATTTGGTCGCACTGGTCAATTGGACCATGATCCCAAACATGACCGCGATCTTCCAAGACTTGGTCGATCGGGTTCTTCCCTCCTTGCCGAAGCTCAAGGCGCGCTTCTTTTTCGATCTGGCCGATCCGGAAAAACGATCGGCTGAAGATCTCCAGACCGCCATTCGTGCGATCACGCGCTTCGAGGCATTCGGCCGGGTGACACTTGGCCTCAATTTCAAGGAAGCCCAGCAGGTCTGCACCGCACTCAATGTGGCGTGCGGGGACGAAACCGGTGACTCCCTGCGCGCTACGGCAGACCGATTGCGCAAGGCCTTGGACGTGGACACGGTCGTCGTTCATCCCCGAGCCTCCGCCGCCTGCGCGACCTCCCACGGTACTTGGTGGATTCCGGGCCCGTACACGGAAAACCCGTTGATCACGACCGGTGCGGGAGACCACTTCAATGCGGGCTATTCCACCGGACAATTGCTCGGACTCGAACCGGAGGCCTGCCTCGCGACAGGTGTCTGCACCAGCGGACATTATGTGCGCACCGGGGAAAGCCCCACCCTTACCCAGCTCGAAACCTTCCTCGCCAACTGGCACTGACACCGTCATCCTCTCCTCCATGCCTTTGAAACATTCTCGTTCCGGCAAACTCATTTCCTTCGAAGGCTCCGAAGGCAGCGGGAAATCCACGCAAATCGCGCGCCTGGCGGCGCATCTGCAGAAACTCTCGCGAGATGTGGTCACCGTTCGGGAACCGGGCGGAACCGAGATCGGCGAACAGATTCGCAACATCATCGTGCACAATTCCAAAGGCGAAGAAATGTGCGCCGAGACCGAACTGCTGCTCTTTGCCGCCGCCCGCGCGCAATTGGTGCGTGAGGTGATCGCACCGGCGCTGTTGCGCGGAGCCATGGTCTTGAGTGACCGTTATCTCGACTCCTCCACGGTCTACCAAGGAGTCGCACGAAATCTTTCGATGGATCCGGTCAACCAGATCAATCACTTCGCCATTGGTAATGTCATGCCCGACATCACCGTGGTGATTGATGTGCCCACCGAGGTGAGCCTCACTCGAATCCGTCAGCGGGCCTCGGATCTACCGGATCGCATGGAGCGTGAGAATATCGATTTTTACACCAAGGTTCGTGAAGGTTATCTGGTCCTGGCGAAAGGTCTGCCCGAGCGCTTTGTCGTGATCGACGGCACGCAGAGCGAGGACGCGATTGAAAAAAAGATCTGGGTGTCCGTCAAAGATCGGCTTGAATAATCCCTGTCGCACGGAAGATCGGACCCGTTCAGGGATAAACCCGCCGCGCTTTCATGGTTGTCACTTCCCCCGAGCCTTGGCCCGAAGCACTTGCTGGCACTCCCGCGATCGCCGTCATTGATCAAGCGATCGGACGTCGGCGCCTGTCACACAGCCTCCTGCTCACCGGAAGCGATCACGGCTCGCTCGAAGCGGTCGCGTGCGGGATTGTCGACCGGCTCTTGAACGTGCCGGAATCGTCGGCGCGGTTCCCGGCCTCGCAGCATCCGGACTGTTTCAGTCTCCGCCCAGCCGGGAAGATGCGCCAGATTTCGGCCGATGCGACCCGCAATCTGATCAGCAAGGTTCAAGTGTCCGCCACGGTGGCGCCTCGCAAAGTCGCCATCCTTTACGAGGCCGACCGGATGAACCTCGCGGCGTCGAACATCTTTCTCAAAACGCTCGAGGAACCGCCGGCCAATACCACTCTGCTGCTGCTGACCACGCGGCCCTATGCGCTCCTCCCGACGATTCGCAGTCGGGTGCTGCACTTCCGTTTTCCCTTCGCGGCCGCGCCGGTCGCCGCGGATGGATGGAGCGCGTGGCTGACCGACTACCGTGCGTGGCTGGAGCGCCTCGTCGGCGGCGTCGCCGACAAACGAGCCGCCGCCGATTCCGTTTTTTCCCTCTATGGCTTGGTGGCGCGTTTCGGAGCCGTTTTGGATTTCGCCACCGGAGAGGAGTGGAAACGCCAGAAGGCGGCGCTCTCGCCGGAATTGAGCGAGGACGAACAGGTCGCGATTGAGACTGGCATCGCCAATGGACTCCGCTCCCGATTGTTCGCCGAGGTGGCCGCTGCCACCCGCACGTTCGCTTGGCCCTCGCTTCGAACCGGCGACGAGGTGACGCGGCGCGCGCTCGTGGCCTCGATCGATCGGCTGGAACACGCGGTCGGATTGCTCCGGGTCAATCTGAACGAGTCCGCCGCTCTTGAACACTTCCTGCTCGCGAGCCTGCGCCTTTGGACTCGTCGCTAGACACAGCGTCGTAACTGATTACCGCTGGTTCAGGATGTTTCAGATACAGGTTGGATGTAGCTCCGATTTAGGCGGCCTCGATGAGGCCGCGACGGAGCCTCACGGCCTGCACCTTGCACGTATTTCGAGAATTTAACGCGACCGCTCCACGAACCCCGGGGGTTCGTTCCGCGGCATTGCCGGTGCGCAACGGCCCAAGGACCGCGGGGTCGTTACGCGTGGAAAGGAAACGTAAGGATTTTCCCGTGCTCACCTCACCGCAGAGCGCGGTGCCAGGCTGACGAAACACCTTCTTGCAGAGTGAGAGCCACGGCGTGGCTCTCACCCCAGCCAACTCCCACAGTTGAACCGGGATTGGTCCGGATCAGCCTCCATTTGGCGTAGCGATGCGAGGTCTGGGGGTGGAGGCACCTTGTTGGCCGGATCGTTGCCTTGGTTGAGAATTGCCAACTCGAAGCCGCAACCCCCAGACCTCGCATCGCGGTTTTCGCGTTCTGGCGTCAGCGACTGTCCGGGGACCCCTCCTACGGAAACGCCGCGAGTTTCCACGCCCGTTGCTGAGGTTGACGCGGATGCCGGAGGCGGGACCGTGCGGTCCCGTCGCGGCCTCGGCGAGGCCACCTACATCGGACGTGGTCGAGCTACAAGGTTCGTGTAAGATGCAGCTCACGGCCCCGTCCTCTTGGGTCTTTCGCCGAAAGCCTCAACCCATTTTCCATTCGTCCGTTGTTTTATGTGCCAGCTTTGCCGGGACGGCGATGCGCTGACCATCCCAGCGGCCTCGGCGAGGCCGCCTACATCGGCGAGACCTTACGGCGCGCTATTTAGATCGCCCGAGTTCACCCTGCCCGCCCGATCGGAGGGTATCAGGCGAAACTGAGCACCGTACGCACGAAGGCCTCCCGTACCTCCATGTGCGGGTTATGCCCGGCTCCCCGCAGCGTCTCGATGCGCGCCTGTGGGAAATGCTGCAGAATGACTTCGTGGTCCGATGCGAGCACGTAGCGGGAATTTCCACCGAGGATGAAAAACACGGGCCCCGCGTTATGGTCGGTGGGCTCCAATGAATTAGATTCCAACAACGGCAGCGCCGCGGTCAACGCTGCCAACGGAATCGACCATCGCCACCCACCGGTCTGATCCCGCTCAAGATTGGTCGTGAGAAATTTCCGCATCGTCCAATCAGGCACGCGAGCCTCAAAGCGGAGTTCGGCGGTGGCGCGGCTGTCAATCGTGGTCAAATCCAGCTCCGTCATGGCCGCAAATTCCGCGCGATGGGCCTGGGAAAGGTAATCCTTGGGAGCAATATCGACGACGATCAGTCGCTCAATGCGATCCGGGTGACGGCAGGCGAGTCGCATCGCCACCTTGCCGCCGAGGCTGTGACCGAGAAGCGTAACCTTGGAAATCGATCGTGAGTCCATCCAGCGCAGGACGTCACCGACCAAGGTATCCCAAGTCATTTCCTCGGAATGCGGCGATGCACCATGGTTCCGCAGGTCGAGTGCCGACACCTGAAAAGCGGCGGCAAGGTCCCGACCGACGGTCTGCCAGTTCCGCGAGGATCCGAGGAGACCGTGAAGAATCACCAAGGGAGGTTTACCCGCGCCACCCAGATCACGATGAAACAGGAGCGACAGGTCGTTCAATGGGGATGCGGGCTTGCAGGACCCGAACCCTCCCGCACGACAGGGGAGTCACCGGCACCCCTGTCCTCAACCTCGGACCCGGGGAGCTTTTTCTCGTAGGAGAGCCGCGCGAGCAGGTGGCTCGCGACCGGCAGCGTGATGAATTGAAACACGATCGCAGCCACCAGCTTCATGCCCGTGTTTTCAAAACCAAGATCGATCCAGAGTCCGACAAAAAGCAGCGCCAGTCCAAGCGTCAGTCCCTTGCCAAACGCGTGGGCACGGCAGAAGACATCGGGCATCCGGACCAACCCAATCATCGAGATCAGGACCACCACCGCGCCTAAAAAGGCGAGCAGGGCCGAAAAAAACAGCCAAAACTCACTCACGGGTGACCTCCTCGGATGTCGAAGGCAGTGACTTCACCGTCAGTGTGCGCTGCAGATAATAGACGAAGACCACCGTCCCGAAAAACCCCAGGCACGAAACGATCAGGATCAGATCGAGGTAGTGAGGTGTCTCCCACAACCGAGAAAGCAGTACGACCTGGCCCACGGCGCACATGACGACGGCGTCAAAGGCAAGAATCCGATCCACGACCGTCGGCCCCTTGGCCAGTCGGTAGAAACCGAGCAGCATCGCGATGATGAGCAGGTAGAAGGAGGCTTGCAGCAGGAGCGTGGTCATCGGGTGAAGGCGAGGATCCCTTTCTTCAACGTCTGATCGATCGAACGACGGACAGCATCCGGATCGCCGTTCATCACATGAAGAATAAATTCACCGCGGTCGTCCGAGATGTCGATCGTCGTGGTTCCGGGCGTAAGGCTGATCACGTGGGAAAGCAGGAGAGCCTCGATCGAGCTCAGGCCGCCGGTGGGATAGCGAAAGATCCGCGGTCTCAGTTGCCGCACCGGGGTAAAAAGAACCTGTCGAACAACCTGCAGGGACGACATGAGGAACTCGCGGAGGAAGATCAGCGCGAAAACAAACGCCGCCAGACTCCGTCGAACGTAGTCGCGCCCCCTCAAGGGATCGGGAAAGAGCGCAATCAGGCCGAATCCGAGAAGGTAACCGAGCAGAAATTGAAGACCGCTGGCTTCCGCTTGCAACAGGAGCCAGACCACCGCGACGATGAGATTGAGGGCCAGTGCTTTCATTCGCTCATTCGACTCCCCGCGGGTTGGATTGCAGCACCGTGGAGATGTACGCCTCACGATCGGTCAACTGGCGCGCCGCCTCCGAAGCGGATTTCAAGACGACCTCGGCACCGAGTCCGATCATCAGTGACACCACCGTCATGCCAACGCACACCGCCGTCATCGGGCGCCAGCGCCCATCCTGCGTCCGCACCTTCGTCTGACCCTCCGCGTCGTTCCAAAAAGCTCCGTTCCAAATCTTGAGCATGCTGAAAAGGGTCAGAATGCCGGCCATCAACGCAACGGCCACCCAGATCCAAGCACCCTGTTTCACACCCTCGACGATAATCAGGTACTTGCCCCAAAATCCGCTTAACGGCGGAATGCCCGCGAGGGAAAGAGCCTGCAGCAGGAATACCACCCCAAGCACCGGCGTGGCGACCCAGAGACCTCCGGTCTTTGCCAGATCATCCGTGCGATTCAACACCACGATCGTTCCACCGACCATGAAAAGGGTGGCTTTGACGATGATGTGATGGATGACGTAGAAGATTGCCGCCGTCAGCGACCACTGGGTAAAGAGCCCAATGCCGAGCACCATGTAACCAATCTGGCTGAGAATATGCCACGAGAGGATGCCCCGCGTAAAATTGCGCGAGACCGCACCGAGCACGCCAAGAAGCATGGTGGCGGCCGCCATCCAGCCGAGCAGAACGTGGATCATATCCAGTGAGGGAGGCAGCACCTGCCCAAAGACACGGAGCAGCACGTAGACACCCACCTTCGTCAACATGCCGGCATACAGCGCCGCGACCGGACTCGGAAGGATCGGGTAACTGTTGGGCAGCCAGTAGTAGAGGGGAAAGAGACCTGCCTTGAGCGCGAACACGAGCATCAGGATCAGGGCCAGAACGGTGATCCGTTCATCACCGACCATCTGGGTCGAGCGCAGGGCGATCTCGGCGAAATTCAAAGTCCCGAAGATGGAGTAGGCCAGACCCGCAGCGGCCAGAAAAAAGCTGCTGCCGACCAGATTCAAGGCGAAGTAGGGAAAGGCCTGCTTGATGTCCCAATCATCCGCCTCAAGCGTCAGCAACGCGTAGGACGAAATCAGCATGACCTCGAACGCGACGAAAAGGTTGAACAGGTCCCCGGTCGTGAACGAGAGGTTGATTCCCACAGCGAGGAACTGAACCAGCGGCAGCCTCAGCGGATGCTCGCGCCCAACCGGGATTTCGGCGTATCCGAACAGGAGTGTCGCCAAACCGGTCAGCGCTCCCAGCGACAGCATGATCGCCGCGAGATGGTCGACCACGAGGACGATCCCGAAGGGTGCCATCCAGCCGCCCAGGGCCAGCACCACGGCCTCGGCCCCGTAAGTCGAGAAGACAAACGCGAGCGCGAGCATGAGCTGAAGGGCGGCGGAAAAACCCACGATCCATCGCCGCAGGCGCGTCGGTGGCCCCAGGACAAGGGCGACCAAGGCGGTGATCAACGGAATCACGACGGGGGCCACGGCCCAATTCGCCATCATCGTTGCTCCTCCCCGACGGATGATTCCGAGGCAGATTGGGTGCCTTCAAACAATTCGCGCGCATGCGTGGTGCGCTGGTCCAGAAAGATCCGATACAAGAGCAGGACCAAGTAGGCGATCACACCGAATCCGATGACGATGGCGGTGAGAATCAGCGCCTGCGGCAGAGGATCCACCAGCGGCCCACCGGGCCCTCCGACAATGGGAGCCGACTTTCCGGCCGGATTTGACGACATCGCGAGCACGAGCAGGTTGGCCGCGTTCGAAAGCAGGATAAATCCGAACAGGATGCGAACGAAGCTGCCCTGAAGTACCATCCAGGTGCCGAATCCAAAGAGCAGCCCCACCAACAGTGCGGTTTCCCAGATCATGAGTCCCTCCTCGCCGGAAGATCGATCCGGGTCCCGGCTTCTTCGATGGGCGATTCAGCAGGCGCCGAATATCGACTCCGCTCAGCCGGGGAAACCGCGGTCAGACCCGAGAGCGAACGTCCCAGCAGGAAGGTCAATTTGGTGGTCACCCCGACCACGACCAGGAAGACGCCGACATCGAAAACCAACGGAGTTCCGATCGCAAGGTCGCCGACCAGGGGAAGATCCTGCAGTTTGAGGTGGTAGTGCTTGAGAAACGGTGCCGCACCAAAGACCGGGGCAAGGGACGAAGCGAGCGCCAAAGCGAGTCCGATGACTGCAATGCGGACCGGATCCTTCATCAGAACGCGTTCAACCGAGGTGACCCCGAAGGCCAGCATCAGGAGGATGAAAGAAAGGGCGCTGCCCAATCCGCCGATGAAACCTCCGCCGGGCAGGTTGTGCCCGCGGAGCAGGAGGTAGACCGCAAAGACATTGACCAGAAAAAAGAGCAAGGCCGCGACGGCCCGGAGAATGAAGGAGTCAGTCGACTTCATGGTGACCTTTCTTTCCGTCGGTTTCGGTTTCTCCAGGGCTTGCGCCAATCCCGTATCCGGCAGGCCCGTGGGCACCCGCCGCATACTCCTCCGCGGTGCGACGATATCGCATCATCAGACCGATCCCGCCCAGTGTCGCCACCAGCAGTACGGTGATCTCGAGCAGGGTATCGAAGCCGCGGAAGTCGACCAAAATGGTGTTGACCGTGTTGGTGCCATGGGCCAGCGGCACCGTGGCCTCCAAATAGTAGGCTCCGGCCGGAGCGGCGTGTTTCGGTCCGAGTGCCATCAAGGTCACGATTGTCATGACCGCGCCGGTGCCGATCGAGAGGAAGAGAACCAACCCACGGCGTGCGGCGGTCGGTCGCAGGTCGCGTCGTTCACTCAACTCGGCGGACTTGGGGAAACGGGCCAGAAGCAGGAGGGCGAGCAGCAGGGTGGCCGACTCGACGAGAATCTGCGTCATCGCCAGATCCGGAGCGCGGAAGAGCACGTAATAAAAGGTGATCAGAAATCCCACAATCGAGAGTGCGATCAGCTGTCCCGACCATTGCCGGAGTGCGACCACCAGGACCGTAGCCGCCGCGATCAAGCCGACCACAAACGTGCGCAAAGGATCGAAATCCGCGGCCTGCGGCCAGGCCGGCAGCAGCAGACCGGCATGCGCGACGCAGTATCCGCCGATCACGACTACGAAGGTTCCGAAGACGATCGGCAGGTAGTCGAAAGGTCGATCGGCGCGCAACCACCGGGAGACGCGTTTCGCGGCCGAAGGAAGACCCTCCACCGCGAGGGAAAAGATCTGGTCAAAACGCAGCCAGCGGGGAATCCGCAAGTCGTTGCCCCGCGCTCCCCGCAGGAGCATCTGGAGACCCAGACCGGCAAGCACGATGAAAACACTGAGGAGGAGCTCCTTGGTGAGGCCATGCCAGAGTGAGAATGTCAGACCCACATTCGGATGCAGACCGGGTGTGCTCAGCGCTCGAAGCCAGCCCCCAAGCAGTTCCGGGAAAAGTCCAAAAATCAGGCAGGCGCCAGCGAGCACCGTGGGAGCGAATTGCAGCCTGAACGAAGGGGCATGGAAATGCTCTGAGATCCCCTCCGGAGCGCGCCCGAAGAAGACACCGGCAATAATTCGATAGGAAAATGCAACCTTGATGACCGAGGCTGCAGTCACAACCGCCAGCGGATACCAGCTGGCAAATCCTCCGTCGCCCCAGAAGTCGAACTTCGCCTTCAGCATGTACTCCTTGCTGATGAACCCCAAGGTGCCGGGCACACCCGCCATCGAGGCCGCGGCGATCACCGCGACCACGGTCAACCACGGCAGATGGGTGCGAAGTCCCCCCAGCCGGCGAAGGTCGCGGATGCCCGTGCTGTGATCGATGATTCCCACCACCATGAAAAGGCAGCCCTTGTAGAAAACGTGGCTGAGAATGTGGAGGAAATCGCCCTCGGCGCCCTCGCGAGGAGACATGCCGTAAAAACCGATCAGAAAACCAAGCTGGCTGACGGTCGAATAGGCGAGGATCGCCTTCAGGTCATGGGACAATAGAGCGAGGATCGCCCCAAGCAGCATGGTTCCAAAACAGACGCTGATCAACAAAGGCCCCCAGAGGTCCGAATCGCGGAAGATCGGAAAGATCCGCGCGATCAGGAAGACGCCGAGCTTCACCATCGTCGCAGAATGGAGGTAAGCGCTCACCGGCGTCGGAGCCGCCATCGCGTTCGGGAGCCAGAAGTGGAAGGGAAACTGAGCCGACTTGCCGAAAGCACCCACCGCGAAGAGCACAAAAGCCAGATTGACCGACTCCTTCGCCATGCCATCAAGCGGGGCGGCGAGCAGTACCGCAAGATCGTAGGTCCCCGTCCCGGTCCCAATCAACGCCACCCCCGCGAGCATTGCCAACCCGGTCGATCCGGTCACCAGCAAGGCCATGCGTGCCCCGGACCGCGACTCCTCGCTCCGATGGAAAAACCCGATGAGTAAAAATGAAGCGATTCCGGTCAGCTCCCAGAAAACGAAGAGCAGAAGGAGGTTTCCCGCAAAAACCGTGCCGAGCATCGCCCCCATGAAAAGCGCCAGGTAGGCATAAAAGCGTCCATGATGCTCGATCTGATCGTCGAGATACTGGGTCGAATAATAGAAAACGAGTGTCCCCATCCCGCTGACAATCAGGCCAAAGAGCAGGGAGAGCCCATCGACCAAAAAGGTGAGATTGAGACCAAGACTTGGGATCCAGCTGAAACTCACCACTTCCCGGGAGCCCGCGCCGTGGTTGACCGCCAGTGAGATCAACAGGCCGCTCGACAACAAGGGCGCCAGCAGCGCGAGCCATCCTGTACGTGCGCGCAGGTGCTTTCCACTGATCCAGAGGATCGGAACGAGCAGAAAAGGCGCGAAAATCGCAATGATCAGGACGGGTTCCACGGAAAGGAGCGACTCACGGTGGGGTTCAAAGTTAACCCCCGTGCCGATAAGACCCCGTCACCTTTTGGCGAGAGTTCGGGCTGTCAACGCGAACCTGCCTGACGTCGCGTGAAAAGAAACCTTGATTTTCCAGTGACGGACGCGTGGAGCTGTACGTCTGCCCGCCCAGCGCGGTGTTCGGCTCCGGTGGGATCAATCAGGGCAGGAAGAGAAAGGCCAGACCCATGATCAGGGTGGGAATGAGCGCGCCCAAGAGAAGACCAAGCGGAGATACTCCGTCCTTGAAGCAACTGGCAAGAATCGACTGACCGGCGGGATTGGGCGCATTCGCTATCACCGTCAGACCTCCACCGGCCACGGCTCCGGCCACCACCGCATACTTCATCTCATCGCTGAATCCAGGCACGAGTGAAGCGAGATAGGTGATCGCTGCGTTGTCATTGAAGGCGGTTAGAACCGTTGCCCCGAGCATCAGAGGCAACGCCGACAGACTGCTTAAAACGGGGGCGATCCACCACTGCTGCAGCGTCCCGTGAATCACCAGACCCGCGAGAAAGAAGCCGACGAGGATCGGACTCCTCAGGGAAATGGGATTCTGGTGATGCGACGTGGCCTGGGTGAAGGCGAGAAAGACGAGAAATCCTCCGAGGTAAAGCGCAGTGTAGTGAGCGGTGAACACCGTCCAGAAGAGCGCGGCGACGTGCATCATGGTGATCCATCCCGGAATCGGAGTGTTCCGTTTGGCCCAGTGCGCTTCCTGGACATCCTCCTCGGTCGGCGCCCGCTTCGACGAATCCAGGGCCTTCAACTCGCGGCGGAAGAAGAAGTAGTACAGAATATTGGCTATCACGATACCCACGACGGCCTTCCAGCCAAAATTGCCGATCATGTGGGTCAGGCCCCATCCCCATTTGCCCGCAACCATCAGCACGGGAGGGGCGGCGAAGTGAGTGAGCGTTCCGCCGACGGACACGTTGACGAAGAGCAACCCCAACGTCGCGTACTTAAGGCGCACGCTTGGATTGAGGCGATAAAAGTTCTCCAGCAAGAGCATGGCGGAGATCGTCATCGCCGCCGGCTCGGTGATGAAAGATCCGAGGATCGGGCCCACCGTCAGGATGGTGAGCCACCAGGCTGCAGGGGTGCCGCGCCCGAGAGCGGCGATCCGGCCGAGCGCCGTCTCTGACAGGCGCAGAATCGGGCGGCTTGCCGCAATCGCCATGATCACCACGACAAAGACCGGTTCAGTGTAGTTCACCCCATTGCTCAAGTACTTCTCGGTGGTGTGCCAGCTCTGCATCGCGGCGATCGCAACCAGCAGGGGTATCACCCAGATTCCGAAGATCGCCTCGATCTCACCGAAAAAATGCAGAACTTCGGCCTTGAAGCTGACCGGGAGCTTCTCACCGGGACGCAGCTGCCGGTTTGACAGAAGATGCTTCACCCGTTCGTCGTGTTCGTGCCGGTAATGGTGGGACCACTGCAGGATCTTGGGCGCGAGGAAGGTGTGCAGAATCGCGAGAAAAAAGATCAGCGTCGCGACCACATTGAACGGCTCCATCTCGGCCCGATGGCGGATAATCTCCTTCAGGGAGGCCCCCTCCTCCCCTTCGCTGTACGCGGACAGGGGCACTGGAAAAGGTTCCTCACCGACCGCTGTCGGGGCTGCGGCTGAAAGACCGGCGGACGACGCGAGGAGAATGAGGGCCAGCCTGGCGACGCGGAGGAAAGAGCAAAAAGCCATGGTGAAATTGAAACCGAACCGGCCGACTGAATGGCGCCGCGCCGCGATGGCAAAACCATTCTCCCGGGCTGAATGAAAAGCTGTCACGTCGCGCGTGCGCTCAGCAGTGCAGGCAGATCGGCGAGGGACTCGATGAAGTGGTCCGCCTCGGCGACGACGCGCGCACGGCGGACGTAGCGGCCAAAACCAACGAACAGGTCGACCACGGGCTTCGTCTCCAGGTCACTCACCCCATCACCGACCATGACAATCCGTTCCGGATGGTATTCAGAGCGAAGGCGCGCCACCACCTCGGGCTTGCCGCCTGAGCGCGTGGTTGGGTACGAGGTGTCGAACCCCCGATAAGTCCCATCCGGTTCAAAATAGAGCTCAACCGCCTCCACCCGGGCGATCTTCAGGTAATCCGCCAGTGGCCTGATGGCATGGCTGAAGCCACCACTAAGAATGACCGGCACCCACCCGTCCTGCTGGAGGAGTTGAAGGACCCGTATCGCCTCGGGCTCCACGGTATCGATGTAGCGACGCCCTATTTCCTCCAAATCGACTCGTCGCGGCTGAATGATCTGCAGCCGGCCAGCAAAAACCGCCTCGACCGGAAGGTGCCCGTCCATCGCATCGTTGGTCATCGCTTCCACGCGCTGGTGCACCTCCGGTCCGCGGAGACGCGCGAGTTCATCAACGCCTTCGAGGGCTGAAAGCGTGCTGTCGCAATCGAAAAGGATGAGTTTGGCAGTCGGCATGATCTTGGGGTCAGCCCAGACGTTATCTCCAAACCACCGGAGACCGTTTTCGCCGATCCTTGAGTGTTTGGGAGGGCGCAAAAAAGCCCTCCGGATCGGGAGGGCTTTCGAACGCAATTATACGAAGCGGTTTGGTTACTTCTTCGCCGTGGTCCGCTTGAACTTGGTCGTGAACTTCTCCACGCGACCAGCGGTGTCCACCAAACGCTTCTCGCCGGTGTAGGCGGGGTGGGAATCCATGGTCACGTCTCGAACGACGACATGGTACTCAACCCCGTCGATCGTCTCTTTACGGGCCGACTTCAAGGTTGATTTGGTGAAGAAACGTTTGCCCGTTCCGATATCGAGAAAGCAAACGCGGTTCAGGGTGGGATGGCCTTCAGATTTCATGGCGTTTAAAAATGGAGGGTACGCTCAACCTTGACGGGCCTTGTAACGAGGCTCGACCTTGTTGATCACGTAGATCTTGCCACGACGACGTACCACTTGGCACGCCGGGTGACGCTTCTTCGCCGATTTGATGGAGGAAACGACTTTCATAAAAAGGTCCAAAACACGGATTCGCAGAAGGCTTGTCAACTCGATAGTCCGATTTCGCCGATCAGCCTTCAATTGACACTCGGGTCGTCCGGCTCCTCTGCCAAGATCTTCCATTCCGGGTCGACGCCGCTGAGCAAGCCTCGCCAAAGGCTTTCGTCAGCCGCAAATTCCAAGAGATCCGTGCCGACGGAGGCCAGCACCCACGTCTGCTGTTCAAGTTCGTTTTCCAGTTGTCCCGCGGTCCAGCCGGAGTAACCGAGGAAGGCTCTGATTTCCATGGACTCGTTGCCGCGGAGGGCGGCGGCCTTTTCGACATCAATCCCGAAATAAAGGCGGAACCCATCGCTACCCGCCTGCACTTGCCAAGCGCAGAGGATGACTTGTTCACTTTGCACGGGGCCGCCGGCGTAGACCGGAACGTCATCCAGAGGCCCCAAGGCGAAGGAAGCGTCCAAGTTTCCCAGCGTGCGGCCGATGGGCCGATTCAGCACCACACCCATCGCCCCCTCGTCACTATGCGACGAAAGCAGGACCACACTCTTGCGAAAGTTCGGGTCCCGAAGGCTGGGATGCGCCAGCAGGAGCGAACCGGTCAGTTCCTTGTCGGAGGGCGAATTCTTTCCGCGGGAGCGCATGCGGCGAGGAGCTAGAGTTTGATGACCTTCACTCCGGCTTCTGCCAGGAGGGGCTCGACCAGAGGGTCGTTATGATAGTCGGCGCGATACCTCACCTCCGAGATACCCGCAGCGGCGAGGATTTTGGCGCAATTGATGCAGGGAAAGTGGGTCACATAGGCGACGCATCCTTCGACCCCGCTGCCGCGCCGCGCCGCGTCCGCCACCGCATTCTGTTCAGCATGCACGGTCGCCTGCTCGTGTCCCTCACGAATCCGGGAAAGATGCTGGGCTCCAGGGAGAAACCCGTTGTAACCCGCCGCCACCAAGCGGTTTTTTCGCTCTCCGCCGCTGACCAGCACGCAGCCCACATGAAGTCGTTCGCAGGGGGAACGCGTGGAAATCAACACGGCGGTGGCCATGAAATACTGGTCCCAGCTCGGACGCGCACCGAATCGCGCAGTCGCCTGCTCAATCAAATCGACGGGATCGCTCAAACTGAGCAGGGGAACCGCTTCACTCATGGACTCCAATCAAAGCAGACCGTGGGGCCGAGGCAAGCAAGGTGCAGACGTCTTGGCTTTTACGTTCCAGCCACGCAAACTCAGTCCATGGCCTCCCTTTCTGACCTCGTGATCTATTGTGACGAACGCACCAGCCTCGCGGTTTACAAGGATGCCCCCGGAGCGTTCAACGGTTTACAAATCTCCAACCCCGGACAGGTCACGCGGATCGGAGCGGCCGTCGACGCGGGATTGCACCCGTTCCGAGCTGCGGTTGCCGCCGGGGTGGATTTCTTGATCGTTCACCATGGGATCTACTGGGAAATGCCTCACGCGCTCACCGGCCTCGTCTACGAGCGCGTTTCGACTCTGATTCAGGGTCGGTGCGCTCTGTATTCCAACCACCTGCCACTCGACGGTCATCCCCAGTTGGGCAACAATGCCCTGCTCGCACGGCAACTGCACCTTGAACCCACTCTCCCCTTCCTCGTGCGCGATGGCCAGCCCGTGGGTTGGGCCGCCACCAATCATCATCCGCGGTCCTACCTGCGCGCCGCACTGGAAAGTCGTTATGCCCGGGTGACAGCCCTCGAATTCGGCTCCGCCTTACCCGCACGGGTCGCATTCTGCAGCGGAAGCGGCAACAGCGCGGTGCCCGAGCTTATCCGATCCGGGATCGATACCTTGGTCACGGGAGAGTTGCGCGAGGAATGGTTCAACGTCGCCCAAGAGAACGGGCTCAATCTCTTCCTCTGCGGCCACTATGCGACGGAGGTCCACGGGGTGCAGGCGCTCGCAGCCGATGCCGCCCGACACTTTGGCCTGCCGTGGGAGTTCATCCCGACGGACAATCCACTCTGACGGATCAGCTTGGCCGCGCGGGCAGCCGGCGTTTGAGTTGCCGCAACCGAAGAATCACTTTGCACTCTGCCAGCCTTCCGCTGTTCGCTGAACGGATCATCCGATGAAAACGATCGCCATTCTCAACGGCCCCAACCTCGACCGGCTCGGCAAACGCGAACCTGAAATCTACGGTCGCGCCACCCTCGCCGATGTGGAAGCTGCCCTGCGGACCGAGTTCGCGCCGCGGGCCCAATTGGAGTTCTTTCAATCCAACCACGAGGGTGCCTTGGTGGATCGCATCAGTTTCCTCGCGGACGCGAAGATCGATGGAATCGTGATCAACCCGGGTGGATTGACCCACACGAGCGTGGTGTTGCGTGATTCTCTGGCCGGATCCGGACTTCCAGTCGTCGAAGTCCACATCTCGAACATCTACAAACGGGAACCGTTCCGCCACCACTCCTATACGGCGCCGACTGCGATTGGCGTGATCACGGGCCTCGGCATTGAAGGCTACTTCGCCGCTGTCCGATTTCTCCTCCAGCGATAGCCGGCGATCCCGGCGCGCCGTCGAATCAACGCGCACTTCCGTCAGTCCAATCTAGGACCAGGCGGTCCAAGCGAGAAAGGCGAGATGAAGTGTGGCGCAGGTCAGCAGCGCCGCCGCCAGGTCATCAATCACCACGCCCCAGCCCCCGGGCAGTCGTTGTAGCAAGGCGATGCCCAAGGGCTTGGTGACGTCAAAGAGCCGGAAGAGGGCGAATCCGGCCAAACAAACCACCCAGGCCGGGACCACCTCGAGAAAGGAGGTCCATCCCAGAAAGCAGACCGGGATCGCGACGGCTTCATCGAGTACGATCTCGCCCGGGTCCCGCTTCCCCAGCCGATGTTCCGCCTCGCCGCAGGCGACCACCGCCACCATCGCAGCCAGCAGACTTCCGGCGATCGTCGCGATCCAATCGGCGCGATAAAATACGAGCAGGAAGTAAAACATCCCTGCAACCGACCCCCAGGTGCCGGGCGCCGGTTTGATTCGTCCGACCGGCCCGACGCGGGCCAAGGCAATGATCAGCCCGTCAGGCACCGCCCGCAACCACGCTGGCCGATCATGTTCCATGGACCGGAGACCTAAATATCGCCTTCGGCGAAGACGAGGTGACGGTATTTCATCACGTAGCGGTAACCCGACCAAACCGCGAAAAATGTGCCCAGAACAAAGCCAAACAGTCCGATTTTGTACACAATCTCGGTCAGAAGGCTCAGGTCATAAGGGATGAAGTACGCCCAGTCGTGCGCGACCATGGGCGCCGCCAGCAAAAACCCAAGCGAGATCAGTTGGGTGAGGGTCTTGGTCTTCCCTCCCCGGTCGGCCGCGACGATGACGCCTTTGGAAGCGGCCACCATCCGCATGCCCGTGATAAGGAACTCCCGGCAAAGCGTGATCAGGGCCAATGAAACCGGAACTTCATTCTTGTTCACAAACGCCACCACCAGCCCAACGACCATGATTTTGTCCGTCAGTGCATCCATCAGTTTGCCGAACGTCGAAACCAGGCCCTGTTTTCTCGCCAAGTAGCCGTCCAGCCAGTCCCCAATGGCGCAAAGGATGAAGATCCAGAAGGCGAGCGAAGCCGCCCCGAGAAATTCGCAGTACATCAACCCCACGATCACGAACATCGAAGGAATCCGGGAGAGGGTGATCAGGTTGGGCAGATTCATTGCTGCTTGGAAACCGGACGACATCCGTCCGCGGACGGCTTGGCAAGGGCAACCTCTGTTTCAATCTCGCTGCCAAGCAGGGCCTTGACCCCGCCCCACTTGCGCAGGGCACGGCCGGTCAGCGAATGTTCGACGGAATCGATCGCGCGCCGAGGTCCGGCATAGACGAGATCCCCTCCCTCCTTCCCTCCCCCCGGACCGAGGTCGATGATCCAGTCCGCCAGATGAATGACATCGAGATTGTGCTCGATCACGATGACCGTATTGCCCGCATCCCGCAGTTTGAAGAGCAGGTCCATCAGTCGCTGAATGTCCACCCAGTGCAGTCCGGTGGTCGGTTCATCGAGGATATAGAGCGTTTCGCCCTGCTGGCGCTTGCTCAGTTCCAACGACAGCTTCAACCGCTGGGCTTCTCCCCCGGAGAGGGTCGTCGCCGACTGCCCAAGTTTGAGGTAACCCAACCCAACCGCGTCCAGAGTCGCGAGTTTGTCAATCACCCGAGGGATGTTTCGAAACAGCCCGATGGCCTCCCTCACCGTCAGATCCAGCACGTCGGCGATCGACTTTCCATGGAAGAGGACCTCCAGCGTCTCGCGGTTAAACCGCCGCCCCCCGCAACTTGGGCAGGGTGCGTACGCATCGGCCATGAAGAGCATGTCGAGTTTGATCACCCCATCCCCCTGACACCGTTCGCAACGTCCCCCGCGAACATTGAAGGAAAATCGACTCGCCTTGTACCCTCGAACCTTTGCCAGCGGCACTTGGGCGAACAGATCGCGTAAAAGATCGAGTAGTCCGACAAAGGTCGCGGGATTTGAACGCGGGCTCCGTCCGATCGGTTCCTGATCGACCTGAACGAGTTTTTCGAACGAATCTAGGTTTTCGATGTGCCGATGTTTACCGGGGAGGGAACGCGCTCCGTTGAGTTTCTTCGCCGCCGCCGCCGCGAGCACGTCATTGACCAAGGTGCTCTTGCCGGAGCCCGAGACTCCCGTGACGCAGGTGAGCAGGCCGATGGGAAAGCGGACATCGATCCCCCTGAGATTGTTCTCCCGCGCTTCGCGCACCGTCAGCCAAGCTCCATCCGGCACTTTGGTCTGCGCATCCCGGACCACGGCCATGGTCCGCGCAAGAAACGGACCGGTCCGGGAACGTTTGTACGGGAGTTTCATGCACTCGGCCGGCGTTCCCTGAAAGAGCAGGTAGCCGCCCTCCGTGCCTGCTTCCGGGCCCAACTCGATCAGCTCGTCCGCCGCTCGCAGCGTTTCCTCATCGTGCTCCACCACGAGGACCGTGTTCCCCCGGTCACGCAGCGCCCGCAGCGTCTCCAGCAGCTTTTCATTGTCGTGGGGGTGCAAACCAATGCTCGGTTCATCCAACACGTAGATCACGCCGATCAAACCCATGCCGAGTTGTGTCGCCAACCGCACGCGCTGGGCCTCGCCGCCGGAGAGAGTCGCGTAATCGCGATTCAGGGTCAGATAACCCAATCCCGTCTCGAGCAGGAAGTGCAGGCGTTGCTCAATCCCGGTGACCACCTCGCGCACCGCATCATTGGATCCGTGCTCGGCGACCCAGGAGCTCGCCAGCGCGCGGGCAGCGGCGACATCAAGGCTGAGGAAACCCGGAAAGTTCAAGTCTGAGCCACCCAGCGAAAGCCGCACCGCCGAGCTGCGAGCATTGAGCCGCAGCCCCCGGCATTCGGGGCACGGGCCACTGACCATGAACGTGCTCAGCCTCGCCCTGAACCCATCGCTTTCGGTCTCGCGATAGCTTTGTTCCAAGTCCGCGATCACCCCTTCAAAGGCCATCGTCCGGGCTTCGCGCATGCGCTTGAGTTTGAACGCAAAAAGCCGTCCTCCGGAACCATGCAAAATGATCCGGCGCGTTTCCTCGGGCAAGTCCCGCCAGGGAGTATCCGCGTCGAACGGCAGTTGCTCCGCCAACTGCTTGAGCAGCGAATTGTGTTTGATGATCAGGTTCCTTCCACCGATCCGCCACGGCTTGAGGGCACCTCCGCGGACGGACTTTTCCGGATCCGCGACAATCAACTCCGGCATGAAACGCAGCTTCCGCCCGAGTCCCCCGCAGGCCTGGCAGGCTCCGTCCGCATGGTTGAAAGAAAAGTGCCGGGGCGTCGGTTTCTCGAAGATATCACCGCACGTCTCGCAGGCGAGCGACTGACTGAGGGGGATCTCCCGCCAGGGATCGCCGGCCGTTTTTTGTGCCATCACCAAGGCGCGGTCACGGCCCTCCCGAAACGCGAGCTCGAGCGAGTCGGCGATCCGGCTGCGCTGGTCGGCCGTCGCCACCAATCGATCCACCACCAGTTCCACCGTAAGCTCGGTGCTGCCGGTGGGCACCGCCTGCGGCTCGTCGAGGTTCTTGACCACTCCGTCAATCCGCACGCGCTGAAAACCACGCTGGCGAAGCCGCGGAAGCTCCTCCCGCAACACCGATGGCTTCGCCTTCAGCGCCGGTGCCAGGAGCATGATCCTCTCGCCCGCACAGGCGGTCAGCACCCGTTGAACATTGTCGTCAAGCGACCGCTGGACCACCCGGCCACCGTCCTTGGGACAGCGTTGATCGCCGCAGAGCGCCCAAAGCAGCTGCGCATAATCCGCGATTTCGGTCACCGTCGCAATCGTCGTCCGGGGTGAACTCCCACCCGTGCGTTGCTCGATCGCGAGCACCGGTGAAAGGCCGTGGATAAAGTCGACGTCGGGACGCTTCAGCTGGTCGAGAATCTGCCGCGCCTGCGCCGACAGGGATTCCATGTACTTCCGATAGCCCTCCGCGTAGATGGTGTCGAAGGCGAGCGACGACTTGCCCGAACCCGAGGGACCCGTGACAACCACCAGCTTCCCCCGGGGGATGCGCAGTTCGAGGTTCTTCAGGTTGTGCTCACGCGCGCCTTTGATGTGGAGGTGGGTCGCAGCCTGCATGGTGGGAACCGGTACGTTACGTCATTTCGGTGGGTTGCAAATGGGATTATCGATGGAAACGAACGGTTCTTTCTTGGCTTGCCCGGCGAATGCCATCGGTTACGGTCCTTTCTCAACCTCGCCTCACCCCTACAGGAGGTTTGCTGCGCTTTCTCGTCCGAGTGAAAGCGAGTTGATGCTTTTCCCTGAATGAAACGACTCCTGCGCTCCCTGCGGGCGGCGGCGACCCCGTTGCCTCATTGCTTATGCGCGTTGGCCCTGTCTTGGGTGACGCTTTCCCCACTGGGTGCCGCAACCTTCAGTCGCGGTGCTCTCAAGGGCAGTTTCGATTCGACCCTTTCGCTGGGTGGAATCTACCGGCTGGACGATCCCGACGGGACTTCTACGGAGTTGCCAACGGAGGCCGGCAAAACTCGGTCAATACGGACGACGGCAACCTCAACTACCGCAAGGGTTGGGCCTCGTGGGTGGCCAAGGGCACCCACGATTTGGAACTCCAGTACGGCGATCATTTGGGTGCCTTTGCCCGAGTCACCTACTTTTACGATTACGAAAATGAGCGCAACGACCGCAGCCGGACGCCACTGACCGACGAAGCCCGTGACCGCGTCGGCCGGCGCATCGACTACCTGGACTTGTATGGACTCTGGCGCGGAGAAATCGCCGGTCGGCCGGTGGATGTGCGCTTCGGACGGCAGGTGCTGAATCTCGGGGAGAGCACATTCATTCCCAACGGAATCAACGTGGTCAACCCGGTCGATGTCGCCAAACTGCGCACCCCCGGCGCCGAGTTGCGCGAGGCGCTGCTGCCGTCACGCTGCTCAAGGCCAGTGTCGGGCTCTCCCAAAATGTCACCCTGGAGCCGTTCTGGATGCTGGAATTCCGGCGCGTCGAGATCGACCCCGCCGGATCCTACTTTTCCAACAACGACTTTGCGACCCGGGGCGGTCGCCATGTCTACCTCGGATTCGGCGCACTCAGTGATCAAACGCCTTTCGGCGGCATCCCGCGCGACCTCGATCGCGAGGGTAATAATTTCAGCCAATACGGAGTCACGGCACGCATTCTCGCCCCCGGACTCAATGACACGGAGTTCAGACTCTACCTGACCCGCTACCACAGTCGACTGCCCGTGATCAGCGCGCGTACCCCGACGGTCGCGGTCAACACCAACCTGACCGGACCGCTGACTCAGGTCTTCCTCCGAGCGGGGCTGCCGGCAGATGCGGCCGCGGCCCAAGCGGCCGGACTCTTCCAACTGATCGTGCTCTCCCAGACGAACCCGGCCGCCCTGACGCCGGCCCAGCTTGGAACCCTTCAGGCGGCACAATCCCAGCAGGCGATCGCGGGCGCTCGTCAAATCGCGCTGCTCACGGCGGCTGGCACCGGTCGCTATTTTACCGAGTACCCGGAGGATTTGACCATGGCAGGGGTGAGCTTCCCGTGATCGCCGCCATCGGCGAGTCGGACAGCGCCTAGCTTGGCCGGGACCTTACTCCGCTCGGTGGAGAACGCGCCGGCAATGCCGACGGTTCGATACCGGAGTGGACCGGGGGATTGACCACCCCGCCCAGCGGATACAAACCCGGAGACCACCACCCGGATCCGTTTGCGAACAACACCCCGCTCTACACGGTCAACGCGCAGAATCTGGATCGACATGCGCAACGATTGACCGCCGGCCAGATCGCCCTGATCAAAACCTACCCCGGTTATTCCCTGCCCGTCTACCCCACGCGACGAAGCGCCGCCTTTCCCCAACGGATCTACGACGCCACGGCCAAGGTTGCGATCACAGCACGCGTGGCCAACGAGGGAGCCAATGTTGAGGACGCCCTTGTCGGCATTCCCTTTCCGATTCCCTCCACCGGGATTGAGGTGATCTGGAACCATCTGCTTCGCTACCGGGGCGACGCCGCCACACGCAGCATCGGGCAGGCCGCCCCCCAACGCGGCGGCAGTTACTCCCTGGTCCAGTTTGAGGACGAGTTTTTCTTCAACTACACGCGGCCGAACGTCACCGCCGCCGACCTCGACAATGTGCTGCTCTTCTTCAAACAGGCGGTGACCGCCCCCGCCCGTCTCGCCGGCTCAATCCTGCTGGTCCACGAGACGCTCGACCAAGTCCGTGAGACGCGGCGCGCTCCCAATGTCGCCTACGACGCCCCCGGCACGGCGGCGGACGGCATGCGCACGAGCGACCAATTCGACATGTTCAATGGAGCCCCCGATCGCTATCAGTGGCAGTTGATTGGAAAGCGTGAGGTCATCGTGCCCTACAACAGCTACAAGCTGCACTCACGCAGCGTGAAATACTCGGACATTCTCAAGCCCCTGCGCATCAACCAAGACTCCTGGCAGATTCTTGCGGTCGATCAGTACGACTCCCGCGGACAACTGTGGCGAGTCTCAGAAGCGCACTGCATCGAGTACTACGAGGTGCCGCTCTTCTGGAGTACTCTTGAAGTCCACACCGATCTGCAGGCAGGCCGGTACCTCGCCATCGGCCTGGATAACGAGGGCAAGATGTACGACTTCAGCATCAAGCGCTCGGCGGCAGACTATGTCCCGGACAGCCTTCGCCGCGAAGGCGTGCGTTGACGGCCCATGTGCAGGGTTTCTCCGACCGGTTTCCGCGATGACTCCGGGATCCGGTTGTTCATGGTGTTTCTAAGCCTTGTCGCGCTCGGAGTCGCAAAGCCCGCCCCGGCCCGTTCGCTTTTGCTGGACGGTGCGTTGGTCGGCGGGAGCACCGTCGTGGCGGTCGGGGAGCGGGGTGCAATCATCTCCAGTTCCGACTCCGGCGTTTCCTGGAAGAGTCTTCCTTCACCCACGAAAGAGACCCTCACCGGGGTCTCCTTTGCGGATGACCAGGTAGGCTGGGTCGTCGGCCACGGCGGCACCGTGCTCGCCACCACGGATGGCGGCCAGACGTGGACGCGCCAACTTCTCACGGAATCGGTCGACACCTCTTTTCTCGATGTGCTCGCCCTCGATGCCCGGACGGCGATCGCGATTGGTGCTTTCGGCACGACTCGACTCACCCGCGACGGCGGTCAAACATGGGCCGCTCCCACGCCGATCGATCAGGAGCCGCACCTCAATCGGATCGTTCAGGACCTGCGTGGCGCACTCTGGATCGCAGGTGAAGCGGGCACCCTGCTGACCTCCTCCGACCGCGGGGAGTCGTGGTCGCCCGCAGAGACGGTCGGATACGAAGGCTCGCTCTATGGCCTGCTCCCGCTTCCGGAGGGCGGGCTGCTCGTCCACGGCCTGCGAGGGCACCTCTTTCTCCGTGAGAAACAGCGGGGCTCATGGCAGGCCTCGCAAGTCGAACAACCGGTGATGCTGGCAGCTTCGTGTCGACTCCGGACGGGAGTCATCCTGATGGCCGGGGCTGCCCGTTGGTTCTTCATCAGTCACGATCAGGGTCGATCGTTTTCCCGTTTGCCGCTGCCCGTGACGAGCGCGGTGGCGGAACTTCTGGAAATGCCCGATGGCGGCATTCTGGCCCTGGGTGAGGCGGGAGCCATCCGCTTGGAAATTCCGACTTCGTCCCCGCCTGGGTCCTCGGCCCGATGACGACTCCGTTTCTCGCAGAACTCCGCGCCTCGAACTCATGACACCCCTGCTCAACGCCATCGAGCACTTCGTCTTTCGGCGGCGCGGACTCATCCTCCTGGGCTTCCTCGGATTGACCATCGGCCTCTTGTGGTCCGCCCTCCAGATCCGCGTCGATGCCAGTTTCAACAAGTCGTTGCCGAAGGCACACCCCTTCATCCAGTCTTTCACCCAATATCAGGCGGAGTTCGGCGGGGCCAATCGGGTGCTGATCGCACTGATCGCCCGAGAGGGTGACATGTTCACTCCGGAAATCAAAGGATGTCAAAATTGGTGACTTGCAGGCGGGCGTGCCCGAGTTACGCCAGGACTCCCGCTACAATCAAGACACGCGGACGATCATCTCCCGGTTCAGCATCGGGGTCGATCTGCTGACGGTGTTTGTGGAAACCGCACCCAACGGTTGCGTCGATCACGAGGTCGTCACGCTGATGGATCAATTCGAAGGGCATCTCAAGGGACTGCCCGGCGTGCAATCGGTCGTCAGCCTGAGTTCGATCGCCAAGGGAGTGAACGCAGCCTGGAATGAAGGGTCGCTGAAGTGGCGAATTTTACCGCGGGATCCCCAGGCGCTCGCCCAGTCGGTTTCACCCATCGAAACGTCCACCGGACTGCTCAATAGCGACGGCAGTGTCATGCCCGTGATGATTTTCCTCACAGATCATCGAGCCGAGACCCTGCGATCGGTCACCGATGCGGTTCAGGCCTTCGCCGAGAGCCACCCTTCGTCCCGCGCCCGCTTTCGTCTCGCCGGCGGAAATGCGGGCATCATGGCGGCGACCAACGAGGTCGTCGCCACCGCTCAGACACCCATCCTGATCTGGATCTTCAGTGCGGTCGTCGCTCTCAGCTCGGTCGTCTTCCGTTCCGCCCGGGCAACGCTTTGCATTATCGTCCCCTTGATCATCGTCTCCTACCTGTCCTACGCCTTGATGGCCTTCCTCGGAATCGGGCTGAAGACGTCGACCCTGCCCGTCGTCGCGCTGGGGGTGGGCATCGGTGTCGACTATGGCATCTATATCTTCGCCGTGCTGAAAAAGTCCCTTGATCGCGGCATCTATTTCGAGGACGCGATGTTCGCCGCCTTCAAGGAAACGGGAAGCGCCGTGGTCTTTACCGGACTGACGCTCGCGGTCGGAGTCAGCATGTGGAGCTTTTCGGCCCTGAAGTTTCAAGCGGACATGGGCATCCTCCTGACCTTCATGTTTGTCTTCAACATGCTGGGAGCGATCGTACTCCTGCCGGCCATGGCACGCTGGTTGTACCGCCACCGGGCCGCCCCGAGCAGAGATTGAGACGGTTGGCGCCGCTGCCACCTCGAAGGCCCGCGCGAGGACTCGACAGCGACAGGCGGCTGACCAAAAAACACGTAACTTCCACAACCCCCCTCAGCGCGAAACGCCTGCGAGGGGTGTCCGAATGCTGAGCGCGACCTGGATCAAGCACCGTCTCTTGATCCAGCTCAAGGCGACGATCCAGGTTTTCGCGTATACTTCTTGAATGAAAGCTCCGTCTCCGGTCACCCTTGATGTTCGGAACTTGCTGGCATCCGGGGTGGATCCGTATCCGGAAATCAAACGTTGTGTCGAAACCTTGGTGCCGGGACAGGCGTTCACGGTGATCACGCCTTTCCTGCCCGCTCCTTTGATCGAGCGATTGAAAAGCGCCGGGTATTCGACCAAGCCGGTCCATCAATCGGATGGTTCGTGGCAAACCCGATTCGTCCGGCCCGCCAGCGGCACGGCGGAGAGCGTACTCTAGAACATTACCACGCGACGCAAACTCACGCTTTCCCCAAACTCCGCCGGCTTTCTTCGATTCCGTTGGAGCGCGAGGATCCGTCAGAAGGAGTTCACCCCGGCGATGACCGCGTCCACCTGCTGGTCGGTCAGCTCCGGAAAGATGGGCAGGCTCAGGCAGGTCGCAGCCGCTCTTTCCGCGACCGGGAGCGCACCGGGAGTGTAACCCAGGCCGGCATAACACGGTTGTTCGTGCAGGCACTTCGGATAAATCAGATCCGTGCCGATCTCCCGCGATGTCAGATGTTCGCGGAGGGCGTCCCGCCGCGGATGACGGAGGGTGAATTGATGAAAGACGCTCCTCCCGTACTCCGGCTGGTCCGGCAGCCGCGTATCCGTCAGTTGAATCCCCGCCAGATAGCGCGCCGCGATCTCACGTCGTCGGGCCGTCCATCCGGCGAGCCGCGGCAGCTTGACGTTGAGAACCGCACCTTGGAATCCGTCCATCCGAAAATTGAAGCCGACGTAGTCGTGATGATAACGCTTGAGCGAACCGTGCACACGCAAGGCACGCGCGAGGGTAAAGAGATCCTCCCGACGGGAAACAAAGGCCCCTCCCTCGCCACAGGCACCGAGATTCTTCGTCGGATAGAAACTGAACGTGCCGCAATCGCCCATCACCCCGACCGAAGTGCCCCGATAATTCGCCCCCACGGCCTGAGCGCAGTCCTCGACGACAAAAAGTCCGTGGTGTTGCGCGATCGCCATGATCTCATCCATCCGCGCGGGTTGTCCAAAAAGGTGAACCACCACGATCGCACGCGTGCGAGGGGTAATGGCCTCCTCGATCTTCGCCGGATCAAGGTTGAACGTCCCTTCCTCAATGTCGACGAAGACGGGGGTGGCTCCCGCGTAACTGATTCCCCAGGCGCTGGAGGCGAAGGTAAACGATGTGGTGATGACCTCGTCCCCAGGACGAAGCCCCGCCACCACCGAGGCGACATGCAGCGGTGAGGTGCCGCTGTTCATTCCCAATACACGGGGGTACCCCAGCGTCGCACCAAAGGCGCGCTCGAAATCCTCGACGTCCTTCCCGAGACAAAACCGGGTGCCATCATAGGCCGAGGCGATCGCCGCCAAGGCCTCGTCGCGCAGCGCGCGGTGTTGCAGGGAAAGGTCAAGGAAGGGAACTTTCATCAGAACTGAGGGTGGGCCGCTGCGCTGGGGAGGGCAATCCTCCCGGTGCCCCAAACTCAGCGTCTCGCGCGCTTCAATTTGGCCACAAGCGCCTGGACGAGCGCCTCCAACCCGGGAGACTTGGCCTCAAATTCCACCGTGACTCCGGCCTTCTTCATCGAAGCGGTTGTCTGCGGGCCGATACTGCCGGCGAGTGGACGCTGGGCACCATCGGCCAGGCCCAAAGCGCCGGCTTGGGCAACAAACGACTCCACCGCGCTGCTGCTGGCGAAAAGGACCGCGTCCGCGCCCCGGGTGCGAAATTCCTCGGCCGCCGGGTCGTTGGTCAAATCCGTGTTTTCCGTGCGGTAAACCTTCAAGGAATCCACAATCGCCCCGGCTTCAGTGAGTTTGCTCACGAGCGTGTCCCGGTTCCGATTCCCCGTCACGACCAGCACCTTTGCGCTGTCGAGGCTGCCCGACGCCGCAAGCTCAGAGGCCAACGCCTCCGCGGTCGCAACTTTGGGCTGCGCTTCGACTTTGAGGTGCAACGCGTTGACCGCCTTCGCCGTTGCTTCGCCCACGCAGGCGATCCGGATCAAACCGAGGCTGCGGATTTCGTCGAAGACGCGGAAAAACTCCTCGAAGAAATAGCGGACGCCATTCGCACTGGTGAAAATCAGCCAATCGTAACCGCCGAGCTCAGGGAACACGTCCGCAAGATCATGATTCGACACGTCCTTGATCACGTCGATCAAGGGCAGCTCCATCACCTCTGCGCCGAGCGCTTCCAACTGGTGCCTCAAGTCGCTCGCCTGGCTCCGGGTTCTCGTGATCGCAATGCGACGGCCAAACAAGGGTAGGTGCTCGAACCAGTCGATCTGTTCGTGGGAACGGACCACTTCGCCGATGAAGATGATCGCCGGCGAACTCAGTTTCTCCTGCTCGACCAGTCCGGCCAGGGTTCCGACCGAGCCGACCACGGTCCGTTGACGGCCCAGGGAAGCCCACTGCACGACCGCGGCCGGCATGGATTCCGCCATGCCTCCAGCGATCAACTCGCCGAGGATGTGCCGAAGGTGTCCCATGCCCATGTAAATGGCCAGGGTCGCATTCGGAAGTGTGCTGTACCGCCGCCAGTCAGTCTGGACTTCGGGTTTCGTCGGATCCTCGTGGCCGGTGAGCAGAATCAGCGAGGCGCTGGTAGTGCGCAGGGTCAGCGGAATTCCGGCGTAAGCTCCAGCGGCCAGCGCTGCGGTCACCCCCGGCACCACTTCAAAGACAATCCCCGCGGCGGCCAAGCGGCGCGCTTCCTCGCCCCCACGGCCAAAGACGAACGGGTCCCCTCCCTTGAGACGGACCACCCGCTCGCCCGCTTGGGCATGTTGCACCAGCAGGGCCTCGATCTCCTCCTGCGGCCGGGAGTGAAATCCAGCCTTCTTGCCGACATAAATCTTCTTGGCTCCGGGACGGCACCAGTCGAGCAGGTCAGGATGGACCAGATAATCATAGACCAGCACATCGGCGGCCTCGATCAGCTCTTTGGCTCGAAACGTGACCAAACCAAGGTCGCCCGGTCCAGCGCCGACCAAATACACAATGCCAACGGCCATAAGGATACAGGAGAGGCAGGATCCGCCTAAAGCGCAAATCCCAGTTGCCGAAGCATGCGCCCGGCAGTCGCTTCCGGTGCGGCAAAATCATCTGGTCCCAGCGGAAGGGTGCGCAGACCGACATTTTCGTGGAAAAAATAGAGCGAATCGATCGTCGCGTGAATCGCGACCGCCGTGTGGCAGCCGCCCCCCAAGGCCCGCTGAAACGCGCGCTCCAAGGAGACTCGCCGCGCGGTTTCCGCGTCAAAGGCCGCCCGCCAAAGCTCGCCTTCGCCACTGCGGCACTGGATCGCAATCGCGGCCTGGCCCACCGCGGGCACCATTTCGCTGACCGCCAATGGACGAAAAACCAGCCCGGGCCATTCGGGAATGCCCAGACGCCTCAGCCCGGCGGCTGCCAGCACGGTCGCGTCCGCCATCCGTTGCTCCGCGATCTTCTTCAACCGCGTATCCACATTTCCCCGAATCTCGGTGAATTCGGCATCCGGATAAAGCATCGAAAGCTGAAGCCGGCGGCGGGGACTGCCGGTGGCGACGAGACGGGGTGACTCCACGTCCGACCGTACAACCAGGACGTCCCGCGGATCCTCCCGCGGCAGATAACCGGCGATCTCCAAGCCTTCCGGCATGTCGCCCGGCAGATCCTTTGTGCTGTGAACCGCAATCTCCGCCTCACGCTTCAGCAGGGCCTGCTCAAGCTCGGAGGTGAAGAGCCCCTTTCCCCCCTTCTTTTCGAGTGACCACTCCGTCTGGCGGTCGCCCGTCGTGACAATCTTGAATAGCTCCGACTCGAGGCCAAGGCAGGCGCGCAGTCGTGCCGCGACCTGGTTTGACTGAGCAAGCGCCAGAGGACTCTTGCGTGTGGCGATGACGAGCGGCTTCAAGGGAAAAACGGACCGAAGGGCTGAGCCGGGTCAATCGACAACCGGGGTAAGATTGTCAATCTCCTCAGGGCCCAGCCCTCTGGACACCTTCAATACGACGCCTGAACGCCCTTGAGGTTCTTCTTGGACATCCACGGCATCATGCCTCGGAGGTAGGTTCCGGTCTTCTCGATCTGGTGCTTTTCGCCCGCCTTGAGGAGCTTCTTGTAGTTCTTCAGGCCGCCCTTGTACTCCTTGACCCATTCTTTGGTGAACTTGCCGGTCTGGATCTCCTTCAGAATCTTCTTCATCTCGACCTTCGTCTTCTTGTTCACGACGCGGGGGCCGCGGGTGATGTCACCGTACTTCGCGGTCTCCGAAATGGAGAAACGCATGCCCGCGATTCCGCTCTCGTACATCAGGTCACAAATGAGCTTCAGTTCGTGAAGGCACTCGAAATAGGCCATTTCGGGCTGGTAACCGGCTTCGACCAGAGTCTCGAAACCCGCTTGGACCAGCGCGCTGGCGCCACCGCACAAGACGGCTTGTTCACCGAAGAGATCGGTCTCGGTTTCTTCCTTGAAGGTGGTCTCCAGCACACCCGCGCGGGTGGAACCAATGCCCTTGGCCCAAGCCAAGGCGGTCTTCTTGGCTGTCTTCGACTTGTTTTGGGCAACCGCGATCAGCGCGGGCATGCCTTTGCCTTCAGCATAAAGGCGGCGGACCATGTGCCCGGGACCCTTTGGCGCCACCATGATGCAGTCGATGTCCTTGTGGAGCTTGATCAGGCCGAAGTGAACGCTCAGGCCGTGGGAGAAGAGGAGCGTTTTGCCCTTGGAGAGATTGGGAAGGATATCGCTGGCGTAGACATCGGCCTGCTTCATGTCGGGCAAAGCAACCATGATGACATCGGCGCGACGCACCGCTTCGGCCGTCTCGACCACTTCGAAGCCATGTTGTTCGGCGACTGCACGGGACTTCGAACCGGGATAAAGACCTATGATGACCTTGCAGCCGGAATCTTTCAGATTCAGCGCGTGGGCATGGCCTTGAGAACCGTAGCCGAGCACGGCGAGGGTCTTGTTTTGGAACACGCCGAGATCGGCGTCTTTGTCGGTGTAGACTTTAGCGGGCATGATGGAAAACAGATGAGGGTTGAAACGCAAAGGCACCGCGGCTCAGCGGCGGAGGGCGAGTCGGCCCGTTCGGGCCAATTCAAGGATTCCGAAAGTCTCGACGAGGTGCAAAAACGCGGACGTCTTACTCTCGTCTCCCGTGACCTCGACGATCAACGCATCGTGGGCCATGTTCACCACCTTCGCACGGAAGATATCACAGATCTGCATGATCTCGGAGCGGGTCGTCGCGGACGCTTTGATCTTCACCAGGATGAGCTCGCGAACGACCGCCTGACCTTCCGTAAAATCTACGACATCAACAACGTTGATCAGTTTCCGCAATTGCTTCGTCACCATGTCGAGCGAAGCATCGTCGCCTTTGATCACCGCGGTGATCCGGGAGAGCGAGGCGTCGTGCGTCGGGGCGACGTTGAGCGAATCGATGTTGAAACCACGCCCGGAAAACATACCGGAAACGCGGGCCAGCACGCCGAACTTGTTTTCAACGAGGACTGAGATCGTGTGTCGCATGGGAGAGTTTGAGTGACGGTAAAAGCGATAACCAAACGAAATGGGCGGATCAGTCTTCCCTCTCCGCGGTGCGGTGAACGAAGACTGGTGGACGGCGAGGGACTCGAACCCCCGACACCCTCGGTGTAAGCGAGGTGCTCTAACCAACTGAGCTAGCCGTCCGGACAGAAAGAGGAGATAAGCCCGCGCGCCCGCGCGGAGGCAAGGGTTTATTCCAAGCCGTCAGCCCGCAGGAAATGCCGGCAGCCGACTTGGGGCGGTCCAGGACGATTTCGAGGAAAGGGCACCCTGGCTGATCAACCACTCGACGTTCTGCACCGCGTTGAGCGCCGCACCCTTCCAGAGGTTGTCGCCACTGACCCAGAATGACAGGCCGTTTTCAAAGGCCGTGTCGACGCGCAGACGGCCCACCCCACACTTCACTTTCTCAGCAAAATCCAAGGGTGTCGGGTATTTGGAGGTGCCGGGATCATCGACCAAAACAGCCCCGGGGAACGCCGCCACCGCCGCCCGCGCCTTGGCCAGGTCGACCGGACGCTCAAACTCAGCGCTGACCGAGACGGAGTGCGCTCTCACCACCGGCACGCGCACGCAAGTCGCGGACAATTTCAAATTCGGCAGGTTCATGATCTTGCGACTTTCCTGCGCCATCTTGGTTTCTTCCCCGGTATATCCGTCGCTGCCGAAGGAATCGACCTGCGGAATGCAGTTAAAGGCTATTTGATAGGGGTAAACCTTGGGCGTAATCGGTTGGCCACCCACGTGGGCGCGAATCTGCGAGTCCAACTCCCTCACCGCTTCCGCGCCCGTGCCAGAAACGGATTGAAACGTGGACACCACCACCCGCTTCGCACCGAACGCGCAGTGCAGCGGCCAAAGCCCCATCAGCATGACCGCCGTGGAGCAATTCGGATTGGCGATGATGCCGGCGTGACGGCGCAATTCCTGGGGATTGATCTCCGGGATCACAAGCGGGACATTCGGGTCCATCCGCAGGGCCGAACTCTTATCAATCACGAGACAGCCCGATTTCACCGCGTCGGCCGCGAGCGCCCGGGTCACCGAACCACCTGCCGCAAAAAAGGCCAGATCAACTCCCGCAAAAGCACCCAATTTTGCTTCTTCGACGACGAACCGTTTGCCGCCGTACTCGACGACTTTGCCCGCGGAGCGGACCGATGCAAAAAGCCTCAGCGAGCTAAGCGGAAAATTCCGTTCGTGCAAGAGCCGGACTAGCTCTTGACCAACCGCGCCTGTGGCGCCGACGATACCGACAACGTAACGAGATGTATTCACGATGGAGACTCCTATGGAACAGATCACCCAAACGGCTGAGCGCCTTCGGATCAAGCCCGCAGACCGACTCCTGATCGTCCGAGTCTCTCCCCAGACTCTCCAGTTCTACCGAAAGGGCGAATTGCAGAGCAGTTACGCAGTTTCAACCTCCAAACGCCCACCCTCCAACATCAAGGATTCACTCGGGACCCCCTTCGGCCTCCACGAAATTGCCGAACGCATCGGCGGCGAGCAGCCCGCCGGCATGGTCTTTCGGACGCGCATGCCCACGGGTCGGCACTACTCGGAATTCGAGGCCGGCGAGATCGCCACCGATGACCTGATCACCAGCCGGATCCTTTGGCTGCGGGGCCTCGAACCGGGCCACAATGCGGGCGGTGACGTCGACACGTACCGACGCGCCATCTACATCCACGGAACCCGGCACGAAAATCGCATCGGCACGCCTGCGAGCGCTGGTTGCGTCCGGATGCGCAATACCGACATCGTCGAGCTCTACGACCAGGTGCGGGTCGGCGACTGGGTCTGGATCGGTCAGTGAACCGCCGCCGGCAAGCCCGCGTCGATCTAGTCCCAGCGGTTTTTGCCGAACAACAAACGCAGCGAGTTGATGCACACCACCAACGTGCTGCCTTCGTGCGCCGCCACACCGATCGATAGCGGAACCGCTCCAAACGCCGTGGCCAGCACCATCACCACAACCACTCCGAGCGAAATCGTCAGGTTTTGCCGGATGATTCGTTTCGCCCGAACACTCAGCCAGTAGGCGGAGAGAAAATTTTCAATTCGGTCATGCATCAGGATGACCTCGGCTTGCTCCAATGCCGCATCGCTCCCCCGCGCACCCATGGCCACACTCACGTCCGCCGCAGCCAGAGAAGGCGCGTCGTTCACTCCATCGCCCACCATCGCCACAATCCGACCGGACGCCCGCAACGACTGGATCGCCGCAACTTTCTCCTCAGGCGAGAGTCCCGCCCGCACCTCGTCCAGGCCGATTTCCAGAGCGACCATTTCGGCCGCATGCCGCCGGTCACCCGTGAGCATGACGGACAGGATGCCTCGCCGCTTGAGGGCGGCGAGCACGCCGCGTGACTCGGCCCGGATCTGGTCCTTGAGCAAAATCCGCCCGACCACGTCACGACCCACCACCCAGACTTCACTCAACTCTGCCGGCGCCGGCGGAAGCCTTTCCGCCCATCCGGAGAGGGGGCCGTTCTCGAGCAATTCCCGACGGCCGAGAAGCGTCATGGAATCACCCAAACGACCGCGCACGCCCTGCCCGGTGATCGACGAAAAGTCTTCGATTGGCAGCACCTTCGCGCCGTTGGCCTTGGCATACCGGACAATCGCCCGCGCCAAGGGATGCTGCGACTTGCTCTCGAGTGCGTAAGCGAGGTCAAGCACGTCAGTCTCTCGTCCCGCCGGAAAGCTTTCCACGGCCGTTACCGCCAACTCGCCGGTGGTCAGGGTGCCCGTCTTGTCGAGCGCAACGGCGGTGATGTCCGCGAGTTTTTCGATCGCAGCTCCACCGCGAAAGAGCACTCCATGCCGCGCGCCCCAGGCAATCGCCGCGAGGATCGCCGACGGGATTGAAAGCACCAGCGCACAGGGGCTCGCCACCACGAGGAGCGTCATCGCGCGGTAAAATGCGGACCGCAGGCCCGGTTCGTTGGTAAACGCCGGCAGGCCAAATCCGAGCCACCAAACGAGGAACATCAACGCGCTCCCGCCGAGCACGGCGTAGGTATAACGAGTGCCAAAGCGGTCGGTGAATCGTTCGCTCGGTGCCTTCAATTTCTGCGCCGTTTCGATCAAACGAATGATCTTCTGCAGGGTGCTCTCGGAGGGCAAACGCGCCACCGTGAAGTCCACCGCACCCCACAAGTTGATCGTTCCGCTGAAAACGGTGTCTCCCTGCCCCTTCTCGACCGGCACCGCTTCCCCGGTGAGCGCCGATTCATCACTCGCGCTCTTTCCCGAAACGATCGCGCCGTCGGCGGAAAACGCTTCACCTGGTTTGACCCGGATTCGATCCCCCACCCGCAGCGCTTCCACCGGTGTGTCCTGTTCATGCCCCTGCGCATCCACCACCGTGGCGCGCTTCGGGGCCGATTTCAGCAGAGCAGAAACCTCCTTCTGCGTGCGATCCATCGCAAACTCCTCCATCGCTCCCGAGGCTGAAAAGAGAAAAAGGAGCAAAACCGCCTCATTCCACGCTCCAATCGCCATCGCTCCACCCGCCACGATCAACATGAGCGCGTGGATGTCGATCTCGCGCTTCTTCAGGTTCTCCCAGGTATCAATCGCCGCGTCCCAACCGCCAGCCAGGAGCGCTCCGAGGGTCAACCCACGCGCCAGCCACGCTGGCCCGATTCCATAGTGTTCACAGACAAACCCGGCAATGCCCAACGTCGCACACGCACCCGCAAGTCCGGCAAGCATACGCCATTCGGAAGCGTGCTCCTCAACCTTCGCCGGTTCGCGCAGGTCCACGTCCTGCCATTTCCAAAAACGCGGCGCGGTGGAGCACGAAGGGCCGGTGATCTCGGTCACCGTCCCTTCCTGCCGAACGGTAAATCCGACCGGCGCCCGCGCCTTTTCAGACAACTTGGTCTCCACGGCCTTCACCGTTGCCGAGAGCGACGACTCCAGTGCCGCCACGTCCACCTCGCCAAGCGTCGCCACCGAAACCCTGTGATTGGCGGTGTCAATCCGCACGCCTTCCACCCCCGGCTGTGACCTGAGGAATTCCGCCAACGTGTCCGTCCAAGCACGAGTCATGACCCCACTCTGTGACCGGGCCGCCAAAAAGGCGAACGCCGATTCCTGTCGCCCCTGAGGCCTTCCGTCATTCTATCCTTTGGGTTGCGGTCCTCACCATGATCGGCCTTTTCGACGACACCGACAGCGCGCTCCCTCCCCTTCCAGCTCCCTCCCAGGCGCCGGCGGTGGCGGCGCAACTGTTCGCGCCCGAAGGTCTGCTCGCGACGAGCCTCGGGCTCGAACATCGACCGCAACAATCCCTCATGGGGCGTTCGGTGGCCTCCGCACTCGCCGGCGACGATCCCCTGCTCTTCGAGGCTGGCACCGGTGTCGGCAAGTCGTTGGCATATTTACTTCCGGGCATCGTCCACGCTGTCGACCAGTCTCGGCAGATGATCGTTTCGACCCATACAATTTCACTTCAGGAGCAGCTCGAAACCAAGGACCTGCCCCTCTGTCGCAGGGTATTCCGAGCTTCGCCGGAAACCGAGCGCTACGCCGAGTTCAAGAGCTGCGTGCTCGTCGGCAAATCGAACTATCTCTGCACGACCCGCCTGAGTCATGCGCTGGCCGATCGCGCGAGTCTTTTCACCGACGACGACTACAGCGAGCTTCAGCGACTGGCCGACTGGGCGGAGCGGACCGAGACCGGACTGCGCCACGATTTGCGACCTCCTCCGCGCCCGGAGGTCTGGGAGATGGTCAACGCCGACTCGTCGAGCTGCTCGCGCAAACATTGCGACTGCAATCGCTGTTTCTATCAGCGGGCCCGCGCCCGGCTGCGTTCCGCGCAGGTTGTGATCGTCAATCATTCCCTGCTCTTCGCGTTGATCAATGCCGGCGGCGCCCAGGCCCAGGGAGCGAAACGGGATGCCCGCGGGGTGTTGTTTCCCGACGATTTTGTGGTTCTCGACGAGGCCCATACCGTGCCCGACGTGGCGAGCGAGAACTTCGGCCTGCACCTGAGCAGTTACGGTGTCGACCGGATGCTGAAATTTCTCTTCAATCCGCGCACCAAGCGCGGTCTGCTCGCCAAGATTGCCAAGGATGAAATCAACCGGCTGGTCGTTGACGGGCTGGATGCGTCGCGCCGTTTCTTCGAGGCCTTGGCCGCGACCCTGCTCGCCCAGCGCTCGATTGTCCGCCTGCGCGAACCCGAGCCGGTGGAATGCCTTCTCGAGGGTCCGCTCGGTGCCCTGGAACGGGCCATCGCCAAACTGGCCGACCGCATGGAAGAAGGACGGGGACGGGATGAGCTTCTCGAACAGAGGCAGCGACTCAAATCCCTCCAGGCCGGACTCTCGGAATGGCTCGGCATGGCTGAAAAGGGGCACGTCTATTGGGCCGAGCGCAGCGGCAAACGCCAGACGATCGTGACGCTTCGCAGCGCCCCCGTGGACATCGCGCCGGCCCTGCGCAACCATCTCTTCGGCTGCGGCACGAGCGTCATCTGCACCAGCGCCACGCTCGCCGTTGGCGGGCACCTCGACGTTTTCGCCCGTCGGATCGGTGCGGATACAGCCAAGGCGATCGCGGTCGCATCCCCGTTCGACTTTGAACGCAACATGCGAGTCTACGTCGCCACGGATGTTCCGCTGCCCTCGCCCCGCGAAGCGCGGCTCGCCCTGGACATCCTGATCGACTACGTGCGGTTTTGCACCGCCCGGGTCGAGGGCGGGTCGCTCGTGCTCTTCACGAGTTATGCCGACATGCGCGCCGTCGCGCTCGCGCTGCAGGAGGAGTACCGGACGGCGAACCGCCCCTTTCTCATGCAGGGCGAGGCCCTGTCGCGCACGGAATTGTCGAAAGAGATGCGCCGCCTTGGCAACGCCGTGCTCTTCGGCACGGAGAGTTTTTGGACCGGCGTCGACATTCCGGGCGACGCTCTCGCCCAGGTGATCATCACCCGCCTGCCCTTCGATCCGCCGACCCACCCGGTGCTCGAAGCGCGCAGTGACGCCATCCGCGAGTCCGGCGGCAACCCCTTCGCCGAGATCACCCTGCCGGAGGCGCTGATCAAGTTTCGCCAAGGCATCGGGCGCCTGATCCGAACCACCACGGACCGCGGCTTGATCACGATTCTGGACTCCCGGGTCGTGGCCAAGTCCTACGGGCGCCTCTTCCTGGACTCGCTGCCCAAGAAGCACCACGAGCGGATTTCGCGCACCGACCGGGAGGAGAAATTCCAAGGCTACTAGTATCCAAGTGCCACTATCTATTTTCCTCACCATCATCGCTTTCCATGGATCGAATCGCCCACTTTACCGCGTTGGTCGCGCAACAGCCAACCAATGAACTTTTCCGCTTCAGCCTCGCGCAGGCGCTGCTCACCGCCGGACGGGCGGCTGACGCCGAACCGCATTTTCGAGCCTGCGTTGCGTCCAAGGCCGACTGGATGATCCCTCGCATCGCGCTGGGTAAAATCCTCCTGGATCAGGGGCGAGTGGAGGAGGCAAGGGCCCTGCTCGAGGACGCACTTCGCCTTGCGATCGGACAACATCACGAGTCTC